>Ga0316193_10004275_pt1 | contig 10492 bp, 10 predicted proteins | sample MerIslsedime2_MG_FD_207735 | JGI IMG/M metagenome (GOLD analysis project Ga0316193, IMG submission 207735) | Coastal sediment microbial communities from Maine, United States - Merrow Island sediment 2 | ecosystem: Environmental > Aquatic > Marine > Coastal > Sediment | place: USA: Maine...
CGCCAGGCCGCCGGTATGGCGAACCACCGGGGGAGTACCATAGAGCATGCTGTACATCTGGTTCAGCCCGCAGGGTTCGAAGCGCGACGGCATGAGAAAGATATCGGCCCCTGCTTCGACCAGGTGGGCCAGTTCTTCGTCGTAGCCGATGTGAATTCCGACCCGGCCGGGTTGTTCCCGGGGCAGGCACTGCAGTTCCGACTCAAAGGTATTGTCACCGCTTCCGAGCACCGCCAGTTGTACCGGCTGGGCCAACAATTGATCGGCTATCGCCAATACCAGGTCAATTCCCTTCTGCCTGGTGAGCCGGCTGACGATGCCGAGTAGGGGCACATCCGGATTCGGTTCCAGTCCAAAGCGCTGCTGTAAGGTGAGCTTGTTGGCCGCTTTGCCCTGCATATTTGTGCTGCTGTACGCGGCGGTCAGAAAAGGATCGTTTTTCGGATTCCAGTGAGCTGTATCCACGCCGTTGAGTATTCCGCTCAGCTGGTCGCTGCGCTGGGCCAGGAGGCCCTCCAGGCCATAGCCGAATTCCGAGGTCTGGATCTCTTCGGCGTAGGTGGGGCTGACGGCGGTGATGTGATCGGCGTAGTAGAGCCCCGCCTTGAGAAAGGAGAACTGCCCGTGGAACTCCAGACCCTGCATCCCGAAACTTGATTTAGGCAGATCGAGGTGAGTCAGCAGGCGAGGGGGGAAGTTACCCTGAAAGGCCATATTATGGACGGTGATCAAGGTGCGCATCCGGTTGCCGGGGGTATGGGCCAGATAGGCGGGGGTGAGGCCGGTCTGCCAGTCATTGCAGTGGGTGATTTGCGGTTCCCAGTCGAATAGTTCGGCATTGGTGCCGAACATGGCCGCCGCCCGCGACAGGACTGCAAATCGAAAGGCGTTATCTGCCCAGTCCTTGCCTGTTTCGTCCACATAGGGCCCGCTGCGGTGGTACAGGGATGGTGCGTCGATGAGATAAACCGGGGTGTTTCCATCCGGCATCAGCCCACGGAACAGTTGTACCTCCAGCATATCCGCCAGCACCAGCAAGGGAGTGCCGAGCGGTTGCGCATCGACTGTTTCAATCAGGCCTGGATAGGCGGGCAACAGCAGGCGTGCATCGACACCAGCCTCTCTCAGGGCGGAGGGGAGGGCACCTCCCACATCCCCCAATCCACCTGTCTTGATCAGTGGATGGGCTTCGGGGGTAACAAAAAGAACACGCAAGTCATTGGACATGAAAACTACCTAAAAGTCGAAACCGCTTCGTCTCCAGTATTGGTTCATTCTGGTTTGACCAGAGTCAGCCCGCTCCCTTTTTTTACCGATCCATCGCAGAAGATCTTTGGGATCGGAAACCTGGCTGGAGTATTACGCAAATGTAGAAAAATATCCTACGGGAAAAAAAAAACACTTCAAATGGCCTGGATCAATCTACAGCCACTGTACAATATGCCTATTCCGCGAAGGTGTCAGGTTGAAATCATGAGTCCGGATGAAATTGCTGCGTTGAATGCGCGCTACGCTATTCCTGGAGAGCTCGTTTTCAGGCAGGACGACAGTGGGCTGGCTGTGGTGGAGGTGACCAGCCGAGGCGTCTGTGCAAGTATCTTTTTGCAGGGAGGTCAGCTGACCAGCTGGGTGCCGGCAGGAGGGCAACCGGTGATCTGGCTCTCACCTGCTGCCAGGTTTGCGGCCGGTAAATCGATCCGGGGAGGGGTCCCGGTATGCTGGCCCTGGTTCGGGCCTCATGCTGCCGATGCTGCCTTTCCGGCCCATGGTTTTGTTCGCACGCTGCCTTGGCAGATGGTCGCAACTAAGTCGTTGGAGGAGGGGGGCGTCCGCCTTTGGCTGCAGCTGCCACAGAGCGATCAGCCCCGGCAGCTATGGCCTCATTCGTCACAGCTCGAGCTCCGCTTTACCATCGGCAGGACCCTTGATATAGAGCTCCTGACTCGCAATACCGGCACCGCTTCCTTCACCATCGGGGAGGCCCTGCATAGCTATTTTTTTGTGAGCGATGTTCGTTGTATAACGCTCCATGGTCTAGATGGCTGCGTCTACCTGGACAAAGTGGAACAGGGCAGGCGCAGGCAATCTTCGGAGCCAGTGACGATCAGTGCTGAGACAGACCGAGTCTATCTGGCGACGACCGCCGATTGTGTAATCGATGACCCGGGTCTGGAGCGCCGTATTCGGATCAGCAAAAGGGGCAGCAGTTCGACTGTGGTGTGGAATCCCTGGGCCGAAAAGGCCGCCCGGCTGGGGGATATGGGGGAGGACGGTTACTTGAACATGCTGTGCGTGGAAAGTGGCAACGCGGCAGACGATGTGGTGATCATCGAGCCGGGTAGCGAACACCGGCTTTGGGTGCGATACCAGGTGGAAACCACCTGATGAAGGTAATTACCGGGTTTGGCGCTCCATCTCCTGATAGCGGACCTTTCGGGCATCCAGTCCCTGGCGCAGGGTCTGAACGGCGGCTTCGATATCGCCGCTGCCCCGAAAGCCAAGCTCGATGAATGGGGTGTCGCCCAGATGGGGCAGGCTGTAGAGCTTCAGTCCCTCAAAACGCTCAAACAGCTCTTCCATCAGGGGTACAAGTAGGCTTTCCGGAACATCCATTACCCTCAGGGACGCCTCCTGCAAGGGACCACCAGATCGCTCGAAGTGATTGTCCAGCACCCATTCCGCCATCGGCCAGGCCATCTGCGGAAAACCGGGCAGAAAGAAATGGCGGCGCAGACTGAAGCCTGGGATGCCGTTGAACGGATTAGGGATCAACTCGCACTCTGCGGGTAGATCCGCCATATGGATGCGTGTCGGGTAGGCCTCCGCCCCGAATCGCTGTTCGATCAGGGCGGCGGCTTCCGGGTGTCGCTGCAGTTCTCTGTTCGCAGCGGCAGCGGCACAGGCGCGTGTATGGTCGTCGGGGGTGGCGCCAATGCCCCCGCAGACAAACACCGGCAGCTCTTCCTGCATGGAAAAGCGCAACTGGGTCGTTAACGTCTCTGGTCTGTCCGGCACCAGCCAGAATCGGATCAGGGAGAAATTTCGTCCTCCGAGCAGCCGTCGAAAGTGATCAAAATGACGATCCTCCCTGCTGCCGAAAAGGATCTCGTCGCCAATCACTATGAGTCCGAACTCGCTGGCGTGAGTTTGTGCATCCGGCATTTGGGTTTCCATGGAGTGGGAGGTGGAAAAAGGTATCAGTTATCGGCAGTGCTTTTTTAACCGATATTCGAGTGAGAAGAAAGTCTGGTCGATGCTATTCATCGCCAGTGCCGAACATGCCGCAACCCGGCAGGGGATAGACATTTTCGGTTTGAGGGCCCCTCGAAAAATTCGATGTGCCGTTATGGTGCAGCGACGCACCACTGTTGTCGTGCGCATAAGCGCATGAAAATGAAGGCGGCCGGGAATCGTGTTTCTCGAAGTATCCTTGAGTCGGGAAGGCGATCTTCCTGGATACTTATTCGAGGCAGGATTGATGTAAAATCTGATCGGGGTGTTTACAGCTGATCTCCTGTGCGGCATTGGTTCGGATTGCGGTGAGCCCGCTGTACCAGAAGGTGAATCCTATGCAAGAGATCTCACGCACTCCGCCCGCTGGGGGAGATTGGGGCTGATGAACGGCGTTGACCCTTACGCCTATATGCAGAGACTCTCGGGTCGACTAGACTCCCTGGACGATCGAAAGGAGATTGAGCGTGCCCTGGATGACCTCGAATACCTGTTTGAAGTGATGGACCCGGAACTGCAGGGTTATGCCGACGATCTCATTGAACAGTTGCGGATAAAACTCAAGGCCTGTCGTTAATCGCAACATAACCGGGGATATAAGAAATTTGAAAACGAATCCGACGCTCGATTTCGATCACGCTAGCGGGCAAAGCACCGGTGTTCTGCTGGTCAACCTGGGGACACCTGACTCATCATCTACCTCGGATGTGCGCCGTTATCTCAAGGAGTTTCTCTGGGATCCGCGGGTAGTGGAGATGTCCAGGCCGCTCTGGTGGCTGGTGCTGAACCTGATCATCCTCAATACCCGGCCGCGGCGCTCGGCCGCCGCCTATGCAAAGGTCTGGACCGACCAGGGTTCGCCGCTGCTGGTCATTTCAAAACAGCAGCAGAAGGCGGTTCAGGCCAGGCTGGAGCAGAGCCACCCCGGCCAGTTCAAGGTCGGGCTGGCCATGCGTTACGGAAATCCCTCGGTTGCCGACGGCCTGGCAGAAATGAACAAGGCGGGAGTCCGAAGGTTGCTGATACTGCCGCTGTATCCCCAGTATTCGGCAACCACCACCGCTTCGGTCTTTGATGCGGTGACTGCCGAAATGAGCCGCTGGCGCTGGCTCCCCGAGGCCCGCTTCGTTAATCACTACCATGACCATCCCGGCTACATAGACGCGCTGGCGGAAAGCGTTCAATGCTACTGGGCTGAACACGGCAGACCGGACAAATTGATCCTTTCCTTTCATGGTATCCCCCAGGAGTACTTTCTGGCGGGCGACCCCTATTACTGCGAATGCCAGAAGACGGGGCGGCTGCTGGCGGACGCGCTTGAACTGTCCCCCCAGCAGTGGCAGCTTACCTTCCAGTCGCGGCTCGGCCCCAAGCAGTGGCTGCAGCCTTACACTGATCAGACCCTCGAACAACTGGCAAAGGGAGGGGTAAAAAAGGTACAGGTGATTTGCCCAGGGTTCAGTGCCGACTGCCTGGAAACCCTGGAGGAGATATCAATGGAAAATCGGGATGTGTTTCTACAGGCCGGTGGTAGCTCCTATGGTTATATTCCCTGCCTGAACCAGGAGCCACGGCATATAGAGGCACTTTCGGATCTGGTGATAGCGCATACCCAGGGCTGGCTGAAGACCCGGACCGAGGATGAACTGCGGCGGGAACTCAGTGAAAGAAAGGCCCGTGCCCTGGAGATGGGGGCGAAGACCTGACAGTCGCCGAATCAAGCAATCCGCTGAGGTCTTAACGGGCCCTAAGAGATTTGTAAGCGATGTTTACAGACCTGCATTCAGTTGAAGAAATCATCAAAGCCACCGCTCGGCAAGAGTTGCAGCCACGGTTTGCCAAGGTCAAGCGGGGCATCAAACAGGACGGGAGTTTCGTGACCGAGGCGGATCTGTCGGCCCAGGCGCGAATCGCGTCCGAGCTTAAGCGGCAATGGCCCGATATCGCCTTTCTGGGCGAAGAGATGCCAGCCGAAGAACAGGCCCGTTTGCTGCAATCCGATCGACCCGTCTGGTGTCTGGATCCCCTGGATGGCACCAGCAACTTCGCCTCCGGCGTTCCCTATTTTTGCGTCTCCCTGGCACTCCTTACACGGGGAGAAGTCACGCTGGGCATCGTTTACGATCCCAATCGCGATGAAATTTTCACTGCCCAGAAGGGGCAAGGTGCCTACTTCAACGGTGTTGCCTTGAAGCTGTCTGACAGTGGATTGTCGCTGCCGCAGTCCACCGCACTGATCGATCTAAAGCGGCTGCCCGCGCCGCTGGCGGTGCGTCTGGTTTCGGAAGCGCCTTACGCCTCCCAGCGCAGTTTCGGCTCAGTGGCACTCGACTGGTGCTGGCTGGCCGCCGGCCGCGTCCATCTCTATCTGCATGGTCGCTCCAATATCTGGGACTATGCCGCGGGGAATCTGATATTTCTCGAAGGCGGTGGCTATGCCTCAACCCTGGAGGGGGACACGGTATTTCTGAACGAACTCCAGCCTCGGTCCTGCGTCGGTGCCATCGACAGCCGGCTGTTTACCGCATGGACAAACTGGCTGGGTATAGATAGGGCGAATTCAGGCTGAAGCGGTCAGTTCTGTTATCGGATTCAGATAAGCAGAAAAAACGCCACTGCGGCTGCCGCGACCAGACTGATGGTGGTCGGCATGGTCACCAGCATCGTGCCTGCCACCAGCATCAGGTAGGCGGTCTCGACCACCAATATCAGCATGGCAACACCCAGGCCTCGCTGGGCGCTCATCCAGCGGGTGATGCTGGTGAGTGAAATGAAAGCCAGACCCAATAAAGCAGCGCCCATCATGCCGGCCAGTGCATGATTAACCGGCTCACTGCTGAACATGGCAGCGACCAGATTGGGGTCTATTATAAGGACCAGACCCCAGAGGGTCAGCATTATAATGGACAAACCAAGCGCAAAATTTTGAAAGATATCTTTCGGCATGCTCGACCTTTTCTTCGTTATCGAGGGAACTGCCAACAGTCTAGTCTGCTGCGGCAGTTCTTACTTCTGTTACGGATCAGCGGTAATGTGAACCCGGATCGCCCAAGGGCAGCCAGCAGTATATTCCCTCCCGCGCCTAACCTTTAGAGAGCAAGATCCGTTAACAGGCCCTCGGCGCGATTGGCTGCCCGCGCCCAATTTACCACTGCTGCAGCAATAGGCAAAGGGTTGGGCGCAATAGCAAGCTAACGAAGGAATATTAGGAACCTGCGTTGTGAGGCAATACTCCATTTCTTTCGTTGCAGTATGCGCTCGGCTCTCACAACGATCAGGTTTGTTATAGGTTGCTTGGCTTACTCACCCTGTTCCGCCTGGATTCGCTGATAGATTTCCTCTCTGTGTACGGACACTTCCTCAGGTGCTTTGATTCCAATACGCACCTGATGTCCCTTAACGCTCAGGACTGTGACTTCGATATCGTCATTGATACAGATAGTTTCACCGCACCTGCGGGTAAGAATCAACATGATTCGTTCTCCTTAGTTAAATGGCTCTTCAGCGTTCACTCGCTGGAAGCTGCCAGGCCACTACTCGGTATTAGATCTCTTCCCGAAACGATTCGTTCCGATAAGACGCCAGTTTCTGTTCCGCATATGCCAGCGCCTCCCGTGCTCTGGGGGGCACGCATCCGCCCCCCTTCTTTTCCCGTTCCGCGATAAACCAACGCCAGAACTCGACTTCATCCTTTATTTGTTTTTCCAGGGCTAACATTAGCGATGTGCTATCTCTACTAAACCTATGAACGGAGATAGCATATATCGGTCATTGATCTGGCGCTTGGCTTTGCGCGACAAAAAGTTGACCAAAACCTGTTTTTCACGTAAGTGTTGGATACGAGCTTACGACAATCAAACGGAAACTATGGCAGCGACTTACTTTGCCCCTACCACACGAATTCTCTGGAAAATAGTTGAGTCCTACGGGATTGATCCAGAACCCATGTTTCGGGAGCTTCATGTCGACCCGAAGTTGCTGGAGGATACAAACGCCAGAATCCCGTATGACGCGGCTGATCGGCTATGGATCAAGGCGGCGGAGTTGGTGGATGATTCCTGTTTTGGATTGAGAGCAGCGAAATACTGGCATCCTTCCAATCTGAACGCCCTTGGTTACGCCTGGTTGGCAAGCACCTCGTTACGCACCGCGCTGGAGCGTTTTTGTCGTTACTCCCGCCTTCTCTCATCCGGGGCGGTGATAGAGCTTAAGGAGGAAGCAGAGGGTTTGTCGCTGGTGGCAACCTATACCGAGGCTACCAAGAGCTTTTTCTGGAGGATAGATGCTCTTTTCGCCCTGCTGATCTCCATGTGCAGGGTAAATTACGGGGAGAGGTTGAACCCGGTCTCCGTCTCCATCGCACACCCGGAGCCATCCTGCACAGGCGACTACTTTGCTCTTTTCCGTTGTCCGGTAGAGTTTTCCACGGCTGGAAACCGGATTACCCTTTCCCGGCAGGAAGCAGATGAGCGGCTTCCCGGCGCCAATCCCCAGTTTGCCCAGTTGAACGACCAGATCGTAATCAACTATCTGGCTCAGCTCGAAGGCGAGAATATTGTGCATCGAGTAAAAGCAGCGATCATAGAACGTCTGCCCTCAGGAGGCGTATCGGATGCCTCTATTGCCGATGAGCTTTATATGCATGTCCGTTCTCTGCAGCGTGCGCTGAGGGTCGAAGGGACCACCTTCAAGACCCTGCTTAACGAAACCCGAAAAGAACTGGCCGAAAACTACATCCAGGATGACAAACTGACGCTCAGCGAAATCTCGTTTATGCTCGGTTTCTCCGAGATCAGTTCCTTCTCCAGGGCATTTAAGCGATGGACGGGGGCTTCACCTAAGTCCTACCGGCAGACAAGTTGAACCTTAGACGACTTCACTCGGGTGGTCGGGGATACACAACATAGATAGTGGAATCCCTGCCTGCCTTGAAAAATGGTGCCCTTAAGTATCAACTGATTTGACGCGGTCCTAGCCTAAAGCCCGCTGCCGCAGGGTATCGGCAAGGACGTGAGTCTCGATCTCGACGGCGTCGGGCACTACCGTCGGCGCATGGAATCCCTCAGACAGAATCGAAAATGCAATGGCAAGGTCGATAGAGACGCTAACAGGGCATAGGTGGTTGCCAATTGTGTACAGTCGACGGATTGCTCGAACTTCTCTAAACTCACCCTATTCGGTGAACCGCCAATAAAGGTGTTTCAGTGATATGACAGGACGTTACGAAGCTTCAAGGGATTTCCTATCTACAGGTAGCGTGCTAATTTCCATAGTGTCGGTACTTGACCAAAGGAACATCTGATTTATTCGTACTCCGTCATCCCGGCGCAGGCCGGGATCCAGTAACTTATGATTACTTTAAGATAATTTCCGGATCTACGCTGCGCTTCGTCCGGAATGACGAATAAATCAGAGGTTCGCTAAGTGTGATACCCATAACCATGAATGTCCGGGCCATATTGTTGAATTTGCCGATAGAGCCAGCGCCGATCTGACTTTTACTAACGGGATTGTGGTTATACGGATCTGAAATTGAAAATAGAAAATTGCTGAATGGCTTTAATTTATGGAAAACGATGAGAATGAGAAATCAACTGGAAGCAGTGAAAAACCAGGCATACAAGAACAGGAGAAATTTCTGTTGCGTACCAGCAAGGAGGTTATTCGTCTCCTGAAAAGCCTTAGCGATAAACCAGACATCATCACAGCGAAAATTTCCGGTAGTGATCATTCGATGATGACAGCCGTGCTCGATGTATTCCCTCAGAAGAGCCTTGTTGTGCTGGACTATGGTCCCAATGAGGCGTTGAACAAAAAAATGCTGGCGGCGGAAAAAGTAGTCTTCACAACCCGTCACGATATGGTTGAGACGCGTTTTAATTGTGGTGAATTGCAGCGTGTAAAATACAAGGGTGAACCTGCCTTTGCCGCACCTATACCCACCTCTGTGTTGTATCTCCAGCGGCGTGAGTACTTTCGTATCAAGCCGTTGATCTCGCACCCGGTATACTGTGAGTTGAAGCGGGAAGATCAGGTTTCCAGGAAGCTGGAGGTGTTGGATATCTGTATCAGGGGGCTGTCGTTGCATGATGAGGGAGATCAGTGGAACTTGTCTGAAGGCGACCGGTTAGATGGCTGCAAATTGATTTTACCAGCCAATCCGAACCTGACTGTTAACCTGGAAATCCAATACACGACAACTATTGTCGGGAAAGATAATGAGACAACAAATCGCATTGGTGGAAAATTTACCAATCTCAATCAGAATGAAGAATTTACACTGCAGCGCTTCATCAATATGGTCCAGCTTGAACAACATGCAAAGTCATAAAAACAACGCTCAGACAACGACCGTATGGGATCGGCTCGGGTAAGAGGATAAAAAATCCGATCCGCAGTTGATGGAGAGTGGGAAATGAATTCCGGCTGGCTGTGAAATCGGAGCAGCAACTCCTCGGAGAAGCACCAGCCGGGACCTATGGAACCTGATTTATTCGTACTCCGCCATCCCGGCCTACGCTGGAATCCAGTAACTTATTGATTACTTTAAGGGTACCTCGAAAAATTCGAGGTGCTCGTGCGGGTACCCTTAAGATCAATGGCACTGACTTAAGCCAAGAAAACCGTCATTCCGGGCGGAACGGAGTGGAGACCCGGAATCCAGTTTGCTCAAATTCCGCACATTCTGGATTCCCGCTACCGGATCAAGTCCGGCACAGGCTCCGCGGGAATGAAGTTATTTCCAGACATTTTGGCTTAAGTAAGCACCATTACCGTTAAGATGGATTCCGTCTTTAGGCCGATAAACGGTGCGTCCCTGCACCACTGCTCCGGATCCACGCTACGCTTCGTCCGGAATGACGAATAAGTCCGAGGTTGCCTTTTACTTATCGTCTTTCTTACAAAGGATTTTAGTCTTCTTCCAAGGGCCGTTTTGCCTGTACGAAAAACCTGCTACAAGCTGGGCAATCGATATTCGGAGTGGGGGGCGGGTGCTTCGAAGTTCGACATCAACCGGGGTTAGGACGTGGACAAAGTTTGGGGGACGCCCATTCATCCCTAAAGACAAAGGAAATGTTACGGGAAGTTATTTTCTAACTCATCGTTATTCCTCAATTTTTTTTTTTTACAATTCAGCCGCCAAAATAAAGCGATCTTCTAAAAGCTTGACGCTGAGCTATGGAGAGTTTGTCTCTCCGCAGCTGTGGTCTGGCCGCCAAGAGCGCATCCAACCTTCGGTTAACGCTATCTTTTTTCGAGT
>Ga0316193_10004278_pt1 | contig 10486 bp, 6 predicted proteins | sample MerIslsedime2_MG_FD_207735 | JGI IMG/M metagenome (GOLD analysis project Ga0316193, IMG submission 207735) | Coastal sediment microbial communities from Maine, United States - Merrow Island sediment 2 | ecosystem: Environmental > Aquatic > Marine > Coastal > Sediment | place: USA: Maine...
CCGAGGAGCTCGGCATCGAGCACGTGCTCTACACGCGTCTCGCGGTCGAGGACGGCGTGCTCACGGGCGGGGTCGTTCGCCCGACGTGCTACGGGGAGGGCAAGGCCGAGGCCGCGCGCAGCCTCACCGCCAAGTACGATCTCGACCTCGAGCAGAGCTACTTCTACTCCGACAGCCATGAAGACCTGCCCTTGTTCGAGCTCGTCGGCCTACCGCGTCCGCTCAACCCGACACGCCGGCTCGCTCAGATTGCGAAAGAACGCCAGTGGCCCGTGCGGCGCTTCACCAGCCGCGGCACGCCAACTGCGGGCGACGTCGTTCGAACCGGGTTGATCTACGGGGCTCTCGCTCCCGCGGTCGGTGTCGGCCTCGCGGCAGGGCTCCTCAACCGTTCCAAGCGTGAAGCGTTCAACGTCATGGGTTCAGTCTGGGGAGACGTCGCCGCGTCTGCTGCGGGCATAGACCTTCGCGTCGAGGGCGAAGAGAACCTATGGTCGCACCGCCCCGCCGTCTTCATCTTCAACCACCAAAGCGGCCTCGAAATGATTCTTCTGTTGAAGATGTTGCGTCGCGACTTCACGGGGATCGCGAAGCAAGAGCTCCGCCGAAACCCGATCTTCGGGCCACTCTTTCAGGCAGCGGGCGCGGTTTTCGTCGATCGCACGAACACGGCCAAGGCAATCGAGGCGCTCGGTCCCGCGGTGGAGGCGCTCAAGCACGGTCGCTCTCTCATCATCGCCCCTGAAGGGACGCGCTCGAAGACGCCCACGGTGGGAGCGTTCAAGAAGGGCGCATTTCGGCTCGCCATGCAAGCGGGGGTCCCGATCGTCCCGATCGTGTTTCGGAACGTCCTCGATGCGCTACCGAAGGGCGCGGCGATCGTCCGCCCCGCAATGGTCGAGGCGGTCGTGCTGCCGCCGATCGACACGTCATCGTGGACGCTCGATACCTTAGAAGCCGAGATCGAGGGTATCCGGCGCCGATACATCGAGATCCTCGATGAGTCACGAGAGGAAACCGAGGCATGAACCCCATCGTTCAAGACATCCTCGATGGCGAGCGGTTCTCGGACGGCTTGTCGGCGCTTGCAACTGATCTCGGCAAGCCACGCGATGAGGTCGAGCGACTCGCCGTGAAATCGTTCGACGAGATGATCGCGAGGCACGATCCAGCGGCGGTTGCGGCGTACAAAGGAATCGGTGCGCTGTTCTCGAGGCGGTATCGCGTTGACGTCGATCACGGCGCCCTCAACCGCCTGCGCGAGCTCGACCAAGAGCACGCGCTGCTCTGGCTGCCGTCTCATCGTTCGTATCTCGATATGTTCTACCTCGAGCAAGTCGCTCAGGATGGAGGGATTCGTCCGGCGTTCGTGCTCGGCGGAGACAACCTCGACTTCTGGCCCATCGGTCCGATCCTACGTCGTGCTGGAGTTCTCTACATTCGGCGAAACACCCACGACGATCCCGTCTATCGTTTCGCGCTTCGCTCGTATCTCGGTCACATCGTGGCGACGGGTCAGAATCTGACCTGGTCCATCGAAGGCGGCCGTTCACGCACCGGAAAGCTCCGTCCTCCCCGTTATGGCGCGCTTCGCTACGTGGTGGACGCCGTGCGAAACACCGAGGGGCCCGATCCGATGGTGGTCCCGGTTTCCGTCGTCTACGAGCAGCTTGCCGAGGTTGCAGCGATGACCGCAGAGGCGTTGGGCGGCAAGAAGAGGCAGGAGGGCATTGGCTGGTTGCTTCGTTTCGCCCGCACACAACCCGGGCGTGTCAGCACTGTGCGCATCGACTTTGGCGAGCCGATGCCGATGCGTGCACGCATCGAGGAGCTCGACCGCGACCCGCGCGCAGAGGGTCAGGTAGTCGAGCGATTGGCCCTCGAGGTTTGCCACCGAATCAACCGGGCCACTCCCGCGGTCCCCACCGCCGTCGTGACCCTCGCGCTCTTGGGCGCAGAGCGCGCCCTGACTCTCGACGAGACCATCGAGGCGCTGACTCCCATCATCGGCTATCTCAGCAGCCACCCGACGGCCCCGCACATGCTCGGTTCGGAGCTCAAGGACGCAGGCTGGGTCAGGAGCACACTCGACCAGCTCACCGACGCCGGCGTGCTGCAACGGTTCACGGGTGGCGACCAAACCGTTTGGCACATCGCTCCCGAGCAGCATCTCGTTGCTGCGTTCTACCGCAACACGCTCATTCACTTGTTGGTCAATCGCGCCATCGCAGAATTGGCCATGTTCATGGCGCGAGAGCACGCCACCGGCGACCTTCGCGAGTCAATTTGGAACCACGCGATGAGCTTGCGTCAGCTTCTGAAGTTCGACTTCTTCTTCGCAACACGCACCGCCTTCAGCCAAGAGCTCATCGCCGAGGTCGGGCTCATCGACTCCGCGTGGGAGGGCCGTCAGGTTCGTGAGCCAATCGTCACGCGTGCGCAGATCGACCTGTGGTTCGAGCGGAGTAAACCACATCTCGCACACATCATTCTCCGCCCGTTCTTCGATGCATACCGTGTCGTCGCCGATCAGCTCGTCCGCTGGCCGCACGATCGGGAGGTGGACGAGGAAAAACTGCTGGAGCGTTGCCTCGGATACGGGCAGCAGCAAGTGCTCCAAGCCAAGCTCCACAGCGCAGAGTCCGTGACGCTCGAGCTCTTTCGGACTGCCCTCAAGCTTGCCCACAACAAGGGCCTCCTCGAAGGCACCGGGCGCGATCTCCATGAAAGACGGAAGGCATTTGCCGACCATCTGCGCGGCATCATCGAGGATCTCGAGACGCTGAGCCGCATGCAGCGGGTGCACCAGTCCTGAGCCAGCTAGAGGTCGAAGCGCTGGCAGTAGCTCGAGAAACGATCACGGATTGCGCGGGAGTCGAGGCCAAATCCCTCGGCACCATGCAGATGACGGGCGCTCGGGCGAAGTCGCTTCTGAATCATGTACTCATGCATTGCCCGACGTGCTTCGTCCCCGAGCTCGATGCCGAGCGTACGATAGGCGCTCGCGATCGTGCCTACGGGGTCTCGACTGAGGTCGGGCGCCCTCATGTGTGCGATGCGGCCCGGAGGCAGCTGGTCGACACGCTCTACCGCGGGCTCGAGCCCGCGTAATAGATAGCTGGATGCAAGCTCCGCGCCGACCGCGTGGGCGTCGACGTCGCTGCTGAATACCGAGCGGGCGTATGCGTGCAGGCTGCAGATCGAGCTCATCGTATCCACGGGATCTCGATGGATGAACACAAAGCGGGCGTCCGGAAACACCTTTAGAATCGCCTCGACGAAGAACGTGTGGGTCGGGTCCTTGAGGACGAAACGCTTGCCGTATGGGCGCTGATGATACGCGAGCTGCAGTTGCCGCCTGTGGTGACGGTATGCGATCGTTGCATCTTGCTCGAACAGCCAATCGACGTACCCATTCACGCGATACTGCACGTTCAATTGAGGTGTTCGGAATACATTGGTGAACATCCCGCGGCACTCGTCGGTCTGATAGGCGTCCATCGGATGAATGGCTTTGATGTTCGGGGATACGATGTCCGCGAGCTTCAGAAAGCGAGATAGCGTCTCTTGCGCCAGCGCTGCACCCTCGGGGCGCGGTGTCGGATCGAAGCTCTCCCAATGAGGCAAGGTGCGATTGTCCGGGTCTTCTCCGAGCAAGCGGTGCAGGGCCGTCGTCCCGCTTCGGAAGAGGCCGAGGACGAACACTGGGCTCGGGAGCTTGGTGTGTGCGACCTCTGGTCGTTCTCGAAGCGCTTGCTCCACGCGAAGGTGCGTGCTCGCCATGCGTGTACAGTCGAGCCAAGCGGCGATCTTGCCGATGAAGTTGAGCGCGGCGTCTTCGTTCAGCGAATGGGTGAACGCCTCGAGCGCAGCGCGCGTGTCCGGGGTCGGGTCGCCAGCAGTCGGGTTCTGCCGTTGGGCGCGTTCCCACCACATGTCCGCGTTCGGCCGGCCCACGGGCCTGAGGTTGCCACCCACCGCATTGACCGCGCGAACCCACCACGAGTGCGAGTCGTTCGCATGCGTGAACTGCGGGACACGTTTCTGCGGACGCGGGCGTGCCCGCATGGGCGCGGGCAACGGGAGGTCGAGGGAGACGCCGACAGGCGGGTGCGTGGATTCGCGGTTCATCCGAATTGGGGCCTAACAAACCACGAATTGCGATGTGCACGTAGTTTTCGACCTTCTTTACACGGCCCGAGGGTGACGAGGCTGCATTCCCGGCGTAGAGTCAGCATCACCATGACGATGCGAGCTGTCCGTCGCGCACTGCGCCTCATCCCACTCGCGGTCCTGCTCGGCGTTGCGACCGCTTCCGCCGACCTGCCAACGGGCGAGGGCGTTACCGTTTCGATCAACACGCTTGGCATTGTCACCGACTATCCAGTGCTCACGCGCGGCCAGGTCGTCATCGTCAATGCGCAGCGGTTTGTCGTCACGCAAGAGCCACGGCCGCTTGCCACGCTCGAGGAGGCTCCTCCTGAGGCCCAGGCGATCGAAGTCGAACAGAAGCGTCCGCCTGCCCCCACCAAGTCCGCGATTTGGGTCGCCGGGCATTGGATCTATGGCCCGAGTGGCTACTCCTGGGTCGCCGGCCGCTACGTCGCTGCGCGCCCCGGCCATGTGTTCGTGCCGCCCCGCTGGGCTGTCCACGAGGAGCAGCACCTCTATTTCGGTGGTTTCTACGTCCCCCACAACGTGTACGTCCGAAGTCACTTCAATCGTTACTACTACACCGGTGCACCCAAGCATGGCTCACAAACCACGCACGGCCCGTACTGGCCAGTGGGCGCCCCGGCTCGGGCGAACAGCGCGCTCACGAGCGCGAACGCCCGCGATCCGTATTGGCCGATCGGCGTCCGCCGCTAAGTGAGCCCGCTCAGCGGTCCTTGGCTGTATTGCGGAGCCCCAAAGGTATCGACGGGCTTGTCCATCGCATGCGCGAGGGAGACCAGCAGCTTTCCGTGGGGCTCGCCGCCGAAGTCGATGTGCTGCCCGGTGTTGAAATAGCCCCCGCAGCTTCCGGCGAGCATGAACGGGATGTCGCGGCGCGTGTGCGTGTTTCCCTTTCCGAGCTCGTTGACCCATACGACGACGGTGTTGTCGAGTAGCGTGTTGTCACCCTCTTGAACGCCATCCATGAGCCCCAAGAGATATGCGAACTGCTCCGAGTACCACTTGTTGATCTCGAGCAAGTCAGCGAGCGCATTGGCGTCACCGTCGCCGTAGTGTGATAGGCCGTGGTGTCCTTCACCTAGGGTCTGGGGCACCCAGTTGAACCGAACGCCGCTGACCGATCGAGACCACTGGAGGGACGCCACGCGGGTCAGATCGCAGGCGAGCGCCATGACCAGCATGTCCATCTGCGCCTTGCCCGTGACTGGGTACATGTCGTTCTGCTCGTAGCTGCCTCCCGGGAGCGCGAGCTCGGGCTTACCGCACGCCTCACCGAAGCTGGTGCTGACGTCGAGCCTTCCCTCGAGGTCGCGAATCGACTGAAGGTGCTTGTCGAGCTTCTGCTTGTCTTCGTAGCCCAGTCGCTGCTGAAACGCGGCGTGGTCTTCCATCACCGCGTCGAGAACGCTCTTGCGGCGACGTCGGATCAGCTGAAGCGCGAAGGGGTCCGAGTCGAGGTCGCTGAAGAAGTCGTTGAAGTTCTGGTTCGGATCCTCTCGCGGAGGCACCGGCTTGTCCGGTCCGCTGTACGACATACGCGACCAAACGGAGGCGTTTCTGACCTGAACACCGAGCTCGAGGGATTTGAACTTGGTGACGACGTCTTTTTGGATTTCATCGGCGAGGTACTGGTCCACGGACTGCCCGCCTCCCCACCCGACGTACTGCGCATTTCCAGCATCGCACGAGCCCTCACAGAACAGGCTACCCGGTAGGATCTCGGCATTCGTCAGAAGGCAAGCCATGCCCGTTTGGTGCCCATCTCCGATCGAGTCATAGGCGACGCTCTGATCCACGCCGTCGAGGAAGATGAGCTTCTGCGCGAACGGCGCCAGCGCTGCGTGCAGCGAGTGAGTGCTCAAGTCCATGCTCGCCGCCGGGCTCCAGATGTCTTGGCGGGTCCCATTGGCCGTGAACCAGAACACGATGCGCTTCGGACCCGCGCCAGTCTGCGCGGTAGCGCCTCGCGGCAACATGGCGTCCAGCATCGGAAGCCCGATGGCGACGGTGCCGCCGAAGATCGTGCCTTTGAGCATGGCGCGTCGCTTGATTCGCTTCACTGCTCACCCCCAGTCTCGTCAGAGTTTGGCTCGACCGCTCGGCGGTAGAGAAAGGCGTTCGTCTGAGTGAGCTCGATCAGCAGCGCCTTGATGTTGAAACCAGAGCTCGCGAAGACTTGATTGAGCTGTTCGAGGCTGCAGCTGTCTTCCTGAGTCACGGTCCGGTTGTAAGCGAAGCGGAACCACTGCGAGGAAACGCATTCCTGGACTTGCGAGCTCTCCGCCAGCGCCTGGGCGAGCTCGACCGCGCCGTCGTAGGTGCCGTCGATGTCGTCGGTTTGCACTACGTCCCCGGTAGCGTCGACGTCCTTGCCGTTCTGCTGGTCGCGCCATTGACCGATTCCGTCGTAGTGCTCGAAGATGAAACCGATTGGATTCATCAGGGTGTGACAACCCGAGCACGCGGGATTGGAACCGATCTCTTCAAACTGTTCCTTCGTCGTCTTGGTCGGGTCGAGCTCCGGTGGCTCGATCACCAAGTCGTTCGGCGGAGGCGGAAGCGTGTTGCACATGAGCTGCTCGCGAACGAACTTGCCCCGAAAAACCGGCGAGCTCTGATTCGAGTTGGCGTGCATCGCCATGAGGCCCGCGGTGCTGAGGAGCCCGGCCCTTCGGCTCGGGTCGAGCTCAACCCGTTGGAACTCGGGGCCACTCACCGGGCTGAGCACGTCCTCTCCGTAGAAGCTCGAGAGATCCTCGTTCATGAAGCTGTAGTTGGCGGTCAGAAGTGTTTGCAAAGAGCCGTCGCCTTCGAGGATCACGTGCTCGATGAACCGCTCGATCTCTTCTTTCCACAGTGGTCGCAGCGACTCACGAAACGCAGGGTAAACGCCGTTGTCTTTGGTCACGCTGTCGAGATGAGTGAGCAGAAGCCACTGCGTATGGAAATTGCGGATGACGTCGCCCGCTTTGTCGTCCTCGAGCATCCGTGCCGCCTGAGCAGCGATCTGATCCTGGGTGCGCAGCTCATCTGCCTCGGCAGCCGCGAATAGCTCCGCATCGGGCATGCTGTTCCACAGCATGTACGAGAGCTTGGTCGCCATTTCCCAGCTCGTGAAGGGAACGATATCGCCTTCCACGGGTGTCTCGTCCCCTTGCTCCGCACGGTAGAGAAAAGATGGCGACTGCAAGGCAGCCTCGATGACGAGCTGTATCCCGTCTTCGAAGCGACCGAGATTGGCGTCTGTAACAGCCCAGTCGAACAGCGCCTTGAAGCGGGTCGCCTCCGAAGGCGACAACGGGCGGCGAAACGCGCGCTTGCCGAACGTCTCGATGAATGCAAGCGCACATGCATCTTCACCGTCGAGGACGGGGTCGCAGGGCAGTAGCGTTTGGAGATCTTCAATGGCTCGGGCGCTCACCGCCTCGGCGATCTTCATGTACTGCTCGATCAGCAAGTCGCTGCTCGTTAGGGCTCCTGCCTGATTATTGAAGCCCGCGACCTCTTCCTCGGGGGGAAGGGCGTCGGCCGGCTTGGTCGTATCCCCGAGCAGGTCGCGAACCGTGTTGTTGTACTCGAAGCGCGTGAGCCGGCGAATCGGGGTGTCGACCACGCAAAGGCTCTTGGCGATGGTGTCGTTGACGACGTCGTCGCCGCGCAGGTCGCTGCGGCTGCCAATGGAACCGGTGCAGGCGGCCAGCGCCAGCGCGCTACTGAGGCAGACGTATTTAATCCCTTGGGGCATCAGGAAGAGCGCTCTACGAACAAGGCGCTCTCATAATACACCCTAAAGGGTCCATGCGCACATCCGCAGATTTGTATGATGAACCACGAAAAAAGGGACGGCCCGTGCGGACCGCCCCTTTGTCCCTGTTGGTCGAACTTGGACTAGATGAACAGGTGCATCTGCAGAATGAAGGAGTTGCCCTTTCGGCTTTCGACGTTGCCAGCCGCGTCGAAGATCGGTCGGTTCCTGTATTCTAGGGTTACCTTGGCGTTGTGCCTGTGGATGAACGCGTTCAGACCGACACCGAAGTGAGCCATGATGTCGTTGTACGCCTCCCACTTCGAGACCTGGGTATTGACGTAGAGCTGAAACTGAGCACCCACGTCACCCACCTTACCCGGCATCAGGAATCCGAGCTCCGAGTATCCGGTGTTTCCCGTTCCAAGCATCGTGTAGGCATTGCCTCCCCCGTTCGCACTCGTACCGGTGCCCGCATCTGCCGGATTCATGATCCCGATGTTTCTGAGGTTGTTGGGTCCGAAGTCCATGTAGTAGTACGCGCCGTACCAGGTCGCCGCCCCGCCATGTTCGGTCTTGAACGGAATGTCGAGAAACAGGTCGGTCGAAGCGATGAACAACGCGCGCTTTCGGATGTCTGAAACATTGGGGTCCGGGTCCGCGTCGTACCAAATGCCGATCGGCTGGGCGTGGCCGCCGAAGCCCCAGTTGAAGACCTTCTTGGCGCCGATATAGGTTCCCACCGTATACGGGAGCACGTTCGACTCGATGTCCAAGAACTGGAACTGGAAGTAGCCCGAGAATCCCCAGGTGTTGGCGGTGGGGTTGTAGTTTCCGGTCGTGGCGGGGACTGGGGGTGCAGCAGGGTCATAGGGTGCGCGCGCGAACGGTCGAACTACCGCAACGCGATAATCGAACAATCCCGCCTTACCCTTGGCGTAGAGCCCTAGCTGGCGTGCGAATTGGTCGGTCGCCTCGATCGTCGGCCAATTGGAGATCGGCGCGTCGAGGCTCATGAATGTGATCGTACTCGCGTTGGTCAGGCGAGAAATGCCGTTCCAGTAGAGCAGGCCGCCGCCGATGGAGATGTAGCCTTTCTTGGAGGCCTCGAACTCGACCCAGGCGTCGTGAAAGAACGCCGCTTGTTTGAACCCGCTGCCCGCGTCGCGGCGAAAGGTCTGGTTGTTGATGCCGATGTGCATCAGCATGAACGTCCGCGGGGCGATCTTGCCGAACATCAGGAATCGCGCGCGGCGGAGGCCCACGTCGCCGTACCAGGCATTGTCGTTCCCCAGCACCGTGGTTCCGGGGTTGAGTTGCATCGCCCGCGTCCACACCTGCAGCCACATCGCGAACCGAAAGTAGAGACTCCCGTCCTTGTTCAGGCTTACCTGGAGCTTCTTGGCGAGGCCGTCCTCGTGCACGAGCCCGGGCCCGACGTCGGCATCCGCGGGCTGCGTTTCCTCGGCCTCATCGGCATCGTCGATGGCCGTTTCATCTGGGGCCGGCATCCGCTTCTTGGCTTCGTCCAGTTGTCGTTGAGCCTCGTCGATTGCCTTCTGCGCCGCCTCGATGTCCTCTTGGCTCACCGTCGCGGCCTCGTCGGCCTCGTCGATTGCGGTGTCCCCTGGTGGCGCCGCTTCTGCTGGTGGGGCTTCCTCTTCTGCCAATACCGTAGCCGGGGCCAATCCGATCGTTGCGATGCACGCTAGGGTCAGTAACCAGGCGCACCTCACCTGTAGCGGCGCACAGCCGCCTTCCCATATTCGCCTCATCAGACTCTCCTGTCCTTGTTCGACCGACCGGCTAGTGCGCCGCGCTCGGTCCCGACGAGCCCGCGGGAACGCGGATGTGCTCGACCAACTCCTGCACTTCCTGTGGGGGTTCAGGGGTGAACCGACTCACGACGAAGGCGACACCGAAGTTGAGCATCATGCCCAGCGTGCCAATGCCCTCCGGTGAGATCCCGAACCAGTATTCGTCCGGCGTGCCACCCATGAACTTGAAGTAGATGATGTACGCGGCCGTGAAGGTGATCCCGGCCAACATGCCGCTGACGACGCCTTCACGATTCGCGCGCTTGACGAAGATCCCGAGGATGATCGCCGGGAAGAAGGACGACGCAGCGAGCCCGAACGCGAATGCGACGACCTGCGCAACGAACCCAGGTGGATTGATGCCGAAGTAGCCGGCGAGCATGACCGCGAACCCTGCTGCGACACGTGCTGCCAAGAGCTCCTGTTTTTCCGTGATCGAAGGAACGAACACGCGCTTCAGGAGGTCATGGCTGACCGACGTGCTGACGACCAGTAGCAAGCCTGCCGCGGTCGAAAGCGCGGCCGCCAGACCACCGGCGGCGACCAGAGCAATGACCCAAGCCGGGAGATTCGCGATTTCCGGGTTTGCGAGCACGATGATGTCACGGTCGACATAGAGCTCGTTCGCGGTGTCCGGGTTCGAGTTGGTGACGATGCGTTCGCCGTGTGCACCTCGGCCTTCGCCGAAGGCGGGCTTGCCCGCGAGCGCCGACCCAGCAACGTACTGCACCTTGCCGTCCTCATTCTT
>Ga0316193_10004280_pt1 | contig 10483 bp, 11 predicted proteins | sample MerIslsedime2_MG_FD_207735 | JGI IMG/M metagenome (GOLD analysis project Ga0316193, IMG submission 207735) | Coastal sediment microbial communities from Maine, United States - Merrow Island sediment 2 | ecosystem: Environmental > Aquatic > Marine > Coastal > Sediment | place: USA: Maine...
TGTCGCGCAACTCTATCACCTGCTGATCAAGAAACTCCCCGGCCTGCGGCCGCACTACGGTAACGTAGATTGCATGCACGAGGATAAAGGCTATTAACAACGCGAACACCTGGTAAACGAGTTCTGTTGGAAAGTTCTGTCTCATAGGTTCAACACTCAGATATCGACTGGAAAAGAAACGGCGCTGTCTGCCTGAACACGTTCCGAAGATGCGGGTTTTGCAGGTGCAGTGCGCGACACGTCCGCAGGCATGGATTTTTTATTCGTTTCCCTTGATGGCTCAGCGGGTTCCGGTGTCGTCTGCGGCATAACATTGCCTGGTGGTTTAAGAGCCAATAACGGCGTAGCCGACAACATCAGCAATACGCCTGTGACCAGCACGCGCCTGGAAACAACTGAACAGTTCAGGTAACGCATAACATCTCCTCAATTTGCATAGCGTGCCAGTCGGAACCCGATATCGCCGCGCGCCGTGCGACTGTAGTCGCGATAACTCAGGCGCAACTCGGTAATATTCCCGTGACGCCAACTCGAACCCCGCACCACATAATGTTTCCCTTTCGCCGGCCCAAACGGTTCCTGTACCAGCTGGCCGGATTCACCCGAATAGACGGCATAATAGTCATTCATCCATTCCGCAACATTCCCACCCAGATCATAGAAACCTTCGGGAAAAGCTGCAAAACTGCCAACCGGCGCACTGCCCCGGTAGTGGTCATCATAACCGGGCACGGTTTCGGCAAGCGTATCGCTAATCCGCACATCAGCGAAATTCCCGACCGCCGCTGATGGCGGGTAGTTTCCGGACCAGGGATATCGCGAAATTTCCGAGCGCCCCAGCACACGTGCCACATAGGCCCATTCAGCTTCGCTGGGTAAACGGTAACCCGTGTTCACCGGTGTTACCAACTGCATACTACCGTTCTGCTCCCGGTAAGCTTCGGGGTAGCCCTGTTTACGACTAAGCCAGTTACAGTATCGAGCTGCATCATCACGACTGATACCAGCCACCGGCTGTTGGTCGCCGTTAAGACTGGCACCGTCTGCCTGCCCGGTAACATGGCCACTGCGGAATTGTCGATACTCGGCATTGGTGACTTCTTTCTCGCCAAAATAAAACGGGCGCACCAACTGCACAAGCCGTGCGCTTTCGTTAGAGCGCCTTCCTGCCTCACGACGGGATGCGCCCATGGTAAAGCTGTCTCCCGGGCGCACCAGTCGCAACACTTGTCCTGCCGGGGCGCGAATAGTTAAGGGAGTCGCTTCAATACGTGCCTGCCCGGTTGTTTTAAGGACGACATCAATACTGCGGCTGTTGACCGCATCTGGTGTCACTTTCAAAACCCGGGTTTCATAGCCCTGTCTGTATATTTCCAGACGATGCTGACGCGTTGTCAGTCGCAAGCGCCGCATGGCTTTCCCCTGCGCTTTGCCATCTACACGCAGTTTGGCATCAGCAGGTTCAACGCTGATAAACAACGTACCGTAAGCGGGTTGCAGTTCGGCATTGAGTGTCAGTTGCTGCCCGGGATCGAGCGATACTGTTTTATTCCAGTCAGTATAACCAGGCTTGCTGAGCTGCAACCGGTGTTCGGTGCCGGATGACAGGGCAAGGGTAGCTGGCGTGGTGCCCTGGTAGCGCCCATCCACCTGCATCGTAGCGGCATCCGGCGCACTCTCCAGTACTAGTTGTCCATCCGCCGGCAGCAAGACTATGCCCTCCAGAACCACCGGTTCACCGGCGATGATCTCGGTCTCCAGGGTGGCGGTCTTAAACAGGGATTTCTCCAATGTAAGCACCTGCACACCCTGTAGCAAACGGGTATCCAGAGGCGTTACACCCAGGAGCTCATCCTCATTACGCACTTGCGCACCCTCGGGCTGGCTGAGTATACGGACCTCTGCCCAGGCCGGCGTCAAGCCCAGTTCAAGCTGTTGCAGCTGCCCCAGACCTTTGACATCTATCACCACTTCGACAGGGAAATACCAGGCTGATTGCACGCGTAACCGGTGCTCACCGCGCTCGATTTCGGCCACGGACTGCGCATTGACCGCTACCGGCTCACCATCGACTAATAATTCGAATGGCACGTCCGGTGTAACGACCAGCTCTATTTTCCCGGGTCGTTCGCGCATAGAAAAACTGAATTCCTGAAAATCACCACTGTCGACAATCAACGGTTCGTCGAGAGGGAAATAGCCGGCGTGATCTGCAGTAATCCTGTAGCTGCCTGGCCAGGCCAGCACGCTCTCTCCCACAGAAACCATGGGCGGAAATCCGCTGATAGCATATTCGTCAGGTTCAGGGGTAATCTGAATTTCGACAGGTGTCGCCAGCAAAACAAATGCGGCAAGCAATACCAGCAGGAGAAACAGGACTGTGACACCCTGCTTTAAGCGGCGATGCTCTGCCGAACCGGATTCAGCCTCCTTTACCGGTAACGGCTCATCCCTTGCGGGTGGCACGGCAGGCGGAACCAGGGCGGGCTCACTGGCGAGATCATCGGTTTGTTGCGACACCCTGATCTGTACCTGGTCACCCCTGACCGTCCAGCTCAAGAGCACCTGATCATGTTCAACCTGATCGCCGGATTTCAGCCAGACTGATTCCTGCAAGCGCTCATGATTATGAAACAGTGGAATATCTCCATGCTCGGGCTGGATGAATGCATGTCCGTCGGCGACAGCAATGCGCGCTATAACGGCTTCATCCGATACTCCGGGTATCACGATATCAGCTACCCGCGCACCACCCAGAGTGACTGGCAACCGGGATTCGTCGAACTGCCGATCTCCCCTGGAATCCTTGATGAAAAACACACGACTCATATGCGTTCCTCACAACGGATATCGACTGTGGTCAGATTATCACCGGGTTTCAGGCTGAATACGCGGCGCACATCACGATAACCCGATCGCACACCGATAGCCGTATAGGTGCCGGGGCGCAGGTTAAGCTGGTGCGCCGCGAACCGGCCAAGCCGACCAACATGGTAAACAGTAACTTCTGTTTCTCCATCGGAACGCAGCTCTACCTGCAGCGGCTGCCGCGCTTTAGCCACCAGGTTTCGCAAACGCTCTATCTTGCCCGCGAGCATTGGCTCATTTCCCGGAGCCTGCTGATTTTTGTCGAGCAACTGTTCCGCATTAGCCAGAGGCTCGCTGGAATACAGGCGCTCGGGGTTTTCAATATAGTGGTCAAACTGGGTATTCAGTGTTGCGCGCTGCTGCGCCCGCACCAGACCCTGGCGTGCAAACCCTGCCCCTGCATCGAGCCGTAATGCCTTGTTGTAGAGATCGACAGCTTTGCCCCAGTTTTCCGATTTAACCTGGCTAGCGGCCTGCCTGCGTAGCTGGTTAATGACAGCCTGACGACTCTCAACCTGCAGGCGTCGGCGGGCATCAAGCAAGGCGTCATGCTGTGGATCCAGTTCCGCTGCCTGAGCCAGTGCGCTGGATGCCGCATTGTAGCGCCCCGCATCCAGCGCTGTGAGCGCCCGATCCATCGCTGCATGGAAAGCTTGTTCTTTCAGCTGTTGTTCGACACGAATTAGCCCGATACTCGCAGGTTCGTAGGCCTGATCCAGCGCCAGCACCGACTGGTAATGTTGTATTGCAACATCGAACTGTGCGTTTTCCCCGGCCTGACTGGCTGCCGCCATCGTCTCCAGGACCTGGTCGCGTACTTGCGCCTGCGCCTGACCACGCAAGGCATCAACATGCTCCGGATCTATTGAGAGCGCGGTTTCAAACTGATCAAGAGCTGCAACTGCCTTGTTCTCGCCCAGTGCCTGCCAACCAGCCTGTAACGCAGTTTCCAGCCGTGCAATACGCTCAAGTTTCAGCGTTTCCAGCAAGGTAATTCCAGCAGTGTATGCCTGTCGCGCCTCGCCGAATTTCCGCTCCCCGAACAAACGGTCACCCGCACGTACCCGGGTTTCAGCCTCGCTCCATTCGACTGCCCCCCAGACGGGCGCATTGGCTAGTTTCATTTCTGCCTGCAGGCGCAGAAACTGCTGCAATGTCTGTTCAGCCTGCTGGCGTACCACTGCTGCGTCAGTATGGCTTTCAGCAGGCGCATCCTGTTCTGCGTCAGCGTCAGGGGGGGCTTCAGACACCCATTGCGGCAACCACAACACTACGCCCAGCCCCGTCACCAGCAACAGTGAAAATACGATCACTGCAATTCGAAAGCTTTTGCTTCGAGTTTTATCTGTCGGGACAGAGGTTGCAGGTGGCTGCAGCGGGGTAACCTGCCGATTGCCTCCCGATCGATCAGCCGACGTCATATAAATACTTACTGGGCGGCATCAATCAAACCGGTCTCGGTAGCATATATGCGCCTGAGCAGACCACGCCATTGTTGATACTGATTTTCTGCTGAACCGGTCAATTCGTGCGTCTCGCCTTCCACTTCCACCACCAGCGGCTGGGTTTCCGCCGCGAACGACTCACCGAGTTCCTCGACAGCATCCTGGTGAATAGTCGCTTCGGAGTCTTTGTCGAATCCGGTTTTAATTGCGTAAGCACCACCCACTATCATCATATTGCGCAAACTGCCGGTCGAGGCGCGGGTACTGTCTCCTCCCATCGCTTCGATAGCGATCGCACCTATAATTGCTGCCGCGCCCAGCAGTTTTCGGTTCCGTGCCTGGCGTTCAATTTCACGCATGGCTTCAAGTTCTTCCAGGCGGGTTTTGCGCCACTGGAAATATGGGTCCTGCATCTCGGCATGGAAATTATCAAAATGACCGTTGAGTGTATCAACCAGCAGGAAGTCACGCTCGCGTATTGCGTTGATCCGGCCAACCATGGGATCACCCTCCGCCGGCAGGCGTTGTACCGAAAACTCGCCATCTTTTTCATCCAGAAAACCGTCAAATGCATCCGGTGCCAGGTCAGCAGCAAAACGTAACCCTGCCACCCGCCGAATATTCGTAACTTCCGACTGTGACAGCGTCAATCGATGTTGGGCAAGGTCGTTGGCGATGGTGTTGTAGAGCGCCTGGAACACATCCCGACCAGTCGCTGCTGTCCGCTGATAATCCTCCAGCATAGCTTCAGCTTCATAGGAATGCCTGAACCACTCGAAGCCAGTAGCATCCTGCGCCGTTATCATCAGCTCCAGGTGTTCACCATCCGACACCAGAATAGTACCGTGCACTCGCACTTCGCCGCCTTCCGTACCACCAGGCACAACCCGTACAGCACCCCAGTAACCGGTACGCTCCAGCGTATCGCGCAGCAATAGCGGCATATAACGAGCCTCGGCCTCACGGATTTCAATGGACAAGCCTTTGGCATCATCTTCATCGTCAGGCAACTCCCCGGAATCGAAAAGTGTTATCCACACATCCAGCAGCTGGCTCTCAACGACTTCACTGTCGGACCGCTGCACCTGTGTATCTTCACGAACGTTCTGATGCGTTGCGCTGCAGGCCGTTAACAACAGCACACCTGCCAACCACCATACCCGCAGAATTGCGTTGCCTGTATTCACTGTGACTGGGTACCCTGTTTATATTTTCGGTATTCTTCCCAGAGCTTTTTCTTCAATTCCGGGTCGGTCTCCTGCTCAGCAGCTTTACGTAGCTGCCGGGCAACCACATCATCGTCGCTACCATCAGGGATGTTATCAGGCTGGCCACTGGCAACCGTCTGCTTGCCCCCGCCGCTACCTGTGGCTACCGGCGGCCTTTCTATACTGGTATCCGCCATTTGCTCATCACTGGCATCCGCCGTCTGCCCATCGGTGCCCGCTGAACCCGCCTCGTCGCCGGACTGACCGTCAGCACCACCCGCCAGACCTCCACCTCCGCCTTCACCGGCCGACCGCGGTCTATCTGCCTTGACCCGGGCCTGCTCTCGTAACAACAATTCGTCGTAATCGCCGAGGCCCGCCTCCAGCTCAGCATCCAGTGTTTCTGTTCGCTCACTTTCCGTTAGTGACTTATTCGGGTCGCGCTCCAAAGGTGCGACCTGCCGAATGAATTGTCGAGGGCAGTCAATATCGGCGGGTAGCGCGACACCATTCAACCGCATCGCATCACAATCCTGCGCCAGCCGGTCACGCAAGCCGACTATATAGGCCTGGTAATCATCTGCCTCTCCACCAGCCAGAAATTTGGCGCGCTGTCGGTAATCCTGTTCGGCCTGTTTTAGCATCACCTGCTGTGCATACAGGTCATCAAGCGTCGGTGCCGCAGTGCAGGCCAGCGAAATGCAGACTGTAATAAGTGGTAGATACGACAGGCGGATACGCATCGCTGAAAACCCTTGTTTCCCGAACTTTTTAGACTGCTATTTTCTCAGAGGTTTCCCTAACGGAAACCCGCTTTCGTTATTTTACAGTCTAGCGCTTACAGCGTCGCTGTGCTTTTCACATATTCATGGCGTCTGCAGCGTCCTGCGGTCAGGAGTCCCTGCAAATCCCCGCAGCGTCGGGTTCTGTTATGCATGCGCATTCTGGCGGATGATTGCTATGGACGTCCTGGAACCTAGCTGTTGACCAGATAGTGAGTGCCTATCCCCGCAGCATAGCCAAGTGCAATCAACGGTGTCCAGCGCAGATGAGAGAGGAATGTATAATGTCCTTGCGAGGTACCCATCAACGCCACGCCGGCAGCTGAGCCGATCGAAAGCAGGCTGCCACCGACACCACAGGTCAGTGTTACCAGCAACCATTGAAAATGTGGCATGTCGGGCTGCATGGATAACACCGAAAACATTACCGGAATGTTGTCGACCACTGCAGACGCGACACCCATGGAGATATTGGCTGCTGTCGGCCCCCAGGTGCCATACATAAGGCCTGAGGCCAACCCCAGATAGCCGATGAATGCCAGACCACCAACACTGAACATAACGCCGAAGAAGAACAACAGCGTGTCCCACTCCACTGCCTTGACGTTTTCAAAAATGTTGTAGTCTGGCTCACCCTCGCGCCGGGTCCGGCGCAGGTAATAGGCAAGGAACATCAACAGCGACAGACCCGTCATCATGCCCATGAAGGGTGGAATGCCCAGAAAATGTTCGAATGAAACCGCCATGGATATTGTCAACAGGCCCAGAACAATCCCACGTTTGGCGCCACGCCGTGTAACTATACGTTCTTCAAGACCGGCTGGTTGCTCCGCTGGTACCGCGAAACTCATTACAGCTGCGGGCACTATAAAGGTGGCAACCGAGGGTATAAACAGCGCGAAAAACTCGATAAATTCGACACGACCCGATTGCCAGACCATCAGCGTGGTAATGTCGCCGAAGGGACTGAATGCACCGCCGGCATTTGCTGCGCAAACGATGTTGACCATGGCGATGGCAACAAAGCGAGAGTGATCGGCGCCGACAGCCATCACTACCGCACCCATCACCAGCGCTGTGGTCAGGTTGTCGGCCACCGCCGACAGGAAAAAAGCGATGATGCCGGTGGCCCAGAACAACTGGCGGAAGCTCAGCCTCATGCTGACAAGATTTGATCTGAGCGCGCCGAACACATTGAAACTCTCGAGTGCCGAGATATAAATCATGGCCGCCATCAGGAACAGCATCAGGCTGCCATATTCATCAAGATCGTGGAAGATTGCCTGCCGAAGCTGCTCCCGCTCAATACCGTGCTCGGGAGCCGCGAGAGCGATAGTCACCCAAATGATGCCGGCGCCGAGCATGACGGGCTTGGACTTGCGCAGCAGCGTCTTTTCCTCGGCCATGACCAGCAGATAGGACAGGACAAAGATAACCACGCAGAAGATGCCCAGAGGGTCAGTGTGCGGGACAATAACCAGCTCCCGTGACTGCGCAGCCATCGCGTCCCAGGGAAACAGGACGACAGTTCCAACCACAGTCAGCAGCGCAATAAGTTTCTTCATCCATGCTCCCTTGGCTTTTGGCAAGCTTGCGATTATCCGGTTCTGATCTTATCAGACCACACACGAATCTCACTCAGACGCAGGCTGAGGATTCTTCCCCTGAACAAGGTTAGAGATTTTTAGCGAGATTTTACTTATTTGCTTATCGCAGAAGAGAGCGCGTCTCCGCCCGATGGCCCGTGACAGCCCCTGTGCTTGCGCAGGTCCCTAGCAGCCCGAATCACACCATAGACCAATCGAGTCCGACCCAATTGATTTTATTTTTTCCGCTACTGCCGCTGGTATTCCTCGGGTATCGCCAGTGGCGCATCTTCCTCTGATTGCTGCTTCAAGGCCTTGCCGCCCTTTTCAAGGGCTTCGCCACCCTTCTCCATCAGGGTGCCGCCGGTCTCCTTGATTTTTTCCTGGAAGGAGGTCTCTTCAAACGGGTTACTGAGCAGCGGCCGGTCTGCGCCCATGTTAAAACCGAACCAGAGGCCCAGTGCCAGACCAATGACAAGGCCGAGAATTATACCCTTGATACGTCTCATGGCTGATGATCCTCCTTTTATATTCTGCCCCCTTTGTACTGCGCTGCCCGGCAGAGTGTCAATAAATTAGTCACTGCGCCTTGCGCGGACAGCGACAGCACTCACTGTAATCGGCGCACATGCAAGTAAACCGCGCTCTATCTCATAACACTGCTCCCGCTCCCGGAACAGCAACAACCCTGATCGTCTATTGGAATTTTGGCTTTGCAAATTGCAATGCGGCCTGCGTGGCATTCCAGAAAACACAGGTACCGGGACCGATGCCATGTTGTTATTTTTTAGTATCGATCACTACCGCAACTTGTGTGATGAGATAGGATTTGCAGCTGTTGAACGGTCGGCGAACAAGAAAGGCATCGCTGTCATCGCGAGTTACGTGGAAGATGCTGCGTACCTGAAGATACTATGGTAGTGCGGGGTGCAATTTATCCAGGGCAACTTTCTGCATATTCCGAGTGACGATATGAACTTTATGTTCGTGGAATATCTATCCCGAAGTTATCATGCGCCCCTGAGCGCAAATTTCGCTGCGATTACTTGCAAGGCGACTAATCACTCCGAAGGTTGGCGCTGCTACAAAAATAGACCAACGTATTTACTGGGTCAAAAGCAGGCACTCTGCCCGGCATTGGAGCCGACATTATTTTATGCTGCGATGGATTTTCTGACTCCAGCCGTTCAGGATTTCACCTGGCTTTAATGTGACAAGTTCCAGCCAGATATTATTCAGGCGTCGATCAGGCGTTCTGCGGCGATCGCCGTGAATAATCCTTCCGGAATAATCCTGAAACGGAAATAACTGGTCTGAATGAAAGCCTATACGTCTTTCCTGGGTTCTTTTTTCTTTCATTATTTCTCCCCCGTTGCATTAGTTTTTCTAGCTTTGTTTCACAACGGTGATCTTTGTATATCAACGATATAGGAGAGTTTGAATAAATGGTACTGGTCGAGGTTAATTCATGCCCGAATTAGACCAAAGTCCACCCATAACCCACCCTCGCCAGCGCTTTTCAGACATATTGAACGAACGTCGTTATTGGCTCGTAACCAGTCACTTAGCCTAAAATATGTGCTAAAACACACATAACGTCCGAGCTCGTCTCAACAGGGACATTCGCAGTTATCAATAAAACCCTGACCGAAGCCACCGCAGTTACCGCGCCTTTAGATGCCAATAGAAAACCAACTGGTATTACTCTGGACTAAGACACTATGGCGAGAATCGGCTGAACGCCAAAGACGCTTTGATTACAACGATCATGCCGGGTGGACTTCTCTATGCAGCAATAAGGCAGGGCGACCCCGAGATGGCGAAGGACGAACTGGCCAAAATAATTGAAACCATGGATGAACTATCCAGCGACCTGCTGGCCATGCAAGTTGTGGGGCGTGAGCTGACCGTGGCTCAGCTACAGAGATAAAGCCAGGAACTCTCACCCAGGCCCCTTTTCCGCCACAAACTAAAAAGGCCCCAACAGGGGCCTTTTTAGTTTGTGGCGGAGAGGGAGGGATTCGAACCCTCGGAACCCGCGAGGGTTCACTTGATTTCGAATCAAGCCCGTTCGGCCAGCTCCGGCACCTCTCCAGATTCGAATATTCACTTGAAAATCAAAAGGAAGTGGCACATGCTATGCGCTTCCAAAGATCGCGGGGTATTGTAACCCAAGCCGCAGAACAAAGGCTAAAAATTCCCTGCCGCAACCCGCTAACCCGGATAGTGAGTTATTCAACGCGGCCAGCGACCCAACCAACCATGCGTCTTTTCCCCATATTTCTGTGTCTACTGATATCCGGCTGCGACCTGATTCCACGTTCGCATCTGGAGCGCGTGCGGCATGAGGAAGTACTCAGAGTCCTGACACGGAACAGTGCCACCACCTATTATGAAGGCTCGTTTGGCCCTACCGGGCTTGAGTATGAACTGGTCGCCGGGTTTGCCGACTACCTGGGTGTGCAGCTCCAGGTGGAAACACCGGACACGCTTTCGCAGATACTCGATCGCATCCAGGCGGGTGATGCCGACCTGGCAGCCGCAGGACTGACGGTAACCGACGAGCGCAAGCAGCGTTTCAACTTCGGCAATAG
>Ga0316193_10004282_pt1 | contig 10480 bp, 13 predicted proteins | sample MerIslsedime2_MG_FD_207735 | JGI IMG/M metagenome (GOLD analysis project Ga0316193, IMG submission 207735) | Coastal sediment microbial communities from Maine, United States - Merrow Island sediment 2 | ecosystem: Environmental > Aquatic > Marine > Coastal > Sediment | place: USA: Maine...
TCTTTGAGCCAATCCTGAAAACCGGCATCGACCTGGGGTCCGTAACTGAATACAAAAAGCAAACTCATACCCAGGATCAAAATTCTTGCTTTCATGTTGCCCCTCCCCTGTCAAAATTATCTGGTAAAAACCAGGTAGCAAGTTAACTTAAGCATGCTAAAATCAAAAGCAATCCGTCAGGTCGATCCCCATGTGGAGCAATAATCCCAGGCCGATTAACCGCGACTTGGGATAAGCAGCAATAATTGCGTACAAAAGAATTGCGGGATAGGAATGCAGCGGGTGAAAATTAATGCTGCAGCGATTGGGATCGTAAATGGGATGCGCCCACAGGTGATCAAGATCCACAACCATGGTCAGCGCCATTATCAGCCACGCCTGTTTCCATCGATATTTAAAGAAAAAAATCGCGATTAATCCGGGAATCAAGAAGTGAAGGGCGATGTGAAGATCAGGGTGAAACATGAGTTTGAATATGCAGGCCGGGAGGATGCAAAGCTTGCAAGTCCCGGCCTGTGTCCATTAAAATTAAGAGAAGCGTTTATCCCGGTGTTATCGGGCTTTAAAATGTATAAATACATTGGTGTCATGCCCGTCGATTTCCGGTCTGTTTTCCATCCAGTTTAATATTGTGCAGCCGTCGGCTTCGCCCGATGGTGCCGAACAACTGATGTACGGCATAACAGGGTCTCCGGCAATTGATTTATAGTAAAGCATGCGGGCCTTTTCTCTGGGGAACTCTTTCAGTTCCAGGAGATGAACCATATAGATAAAGCAATCCCCTTCGAATAGATCGCTGGTTTCCCTGAATTCGTTAATCCGCTTCTTGAATTTGTCGATGGCGCTGTTTTCACCGTCGGCTTCAATGAACAGATTAAATTCTCCATGACGACGATCCGTCTCTTTGGTATTTTGCTGATTGGTGGCGTGAAGAAATTTTCCGATGTAGATCATTTTGATTCCTTTCTAGCAGTCCTCACAAAAAATCTGAAAAATAGATCTCGGGGCCCATTTTCAATGTGGGTATATTAACCCGTTCAGGAACATTTGTCCAGAGGCTCTCGATTTGGGATTTGGGATTGCGGATTGGGGATTTATCCGATTTCGGATTTTTGATTGGAATATTATCAATTTTATATAATGTGACGAAAGCTAAAAGATAGAACCAGGGGAGTGTAAGGTGTAAGGCTCATTGTCGTAGATTTAAAATCAGACCATTAACCTTACTTAAATCCGCATTCCGAAATCCCAAATCGAGTAGATCCCAAATCGCAATTACAAGCTTGCCCCGCAATATTTACAGTGCACGGCGTCAGGATCGTGCCCTTCGGCGCTGCATTGCGGACAGGACTGGGTGGATACTGTTTTTTTATACCCCTGGGCCAGCTCGGCGGTGACGATTCCGGTGGGCACGGCAATGATTGCGTAGCCGATGATCATGATCAGGGCGGCCAGCGTCTGGCCGAGGCCCGTTTGCGGCGATATATCACCGTAGCCGACTGTTGTCAGTGTTACAACGGCCCAGTAAATGCTTTGGGGAATGCTGCTGAATCCGCTTTGCGAATCTTCAATGATGTACATCAGTGAACCGAAGATAATGACAAGCGTCAGTACGACAAACAAAAAAACGGTTATTTTACGGCCGCTGGCCCGCATGGCCCGCATTAAAAGCCGCGCTTCACCCACGTACTGCACCAGTTTCAGAACCCTGAAGATACGCAGGACCCGCAATAGGCGAATAACCATGAAATACTGGGACCCCGGAAAGATGATGCTCAAATAAGTAGGCAGTATGGCAAGCAGATCCACCACGCCAAAGAAACTGGTCGCATATGAAAGGGGTCGACCGACACTAAACAGACGCAGGACATATTCGATGGTGAACAGAATGGTAAATATCCATTCTCCCAGGTAAAGCAGGTCACCGTAGGATTGTCGAATGCTGCTGACACTGTCAAGCATAACCAGGACAACACTGATCACGATAGACAGAATCAGCAGGATATCAAATAATTTGCCGGCCGGCGTATCCGCTTCGAAGATAATCTCGTGCAACCTGGAACGGAGTGAGTTTGAAGAACTTTTTCCTTTCATGGCCTTCCTCGGTTATCTGATGTCGGAGGTAATTGAAACCCCATACTCTACACCTTATGAGCTGTGAGCTATCAGCTATGAGCTTTATTACCTTTGCTTCACTTTGTATCCCTTCTGCTTTAAAAGGGCGACAACACTCTGGGGGCCTACCAGATGCCCGGCACCGACAACGATGAATATGTTCTCAGGCTCTCCCAGCATGGTCTCAATTTTCTTGACCCAGTCTTTATTACGCTGAAGCAGCAGGCGATCTTCCATCTCCGGATAGTCTTCAAAACTTTTAAATAAGAGTGAATACAATTTATCGACTTGACCCTTTCGCCAGTACCTATCCATATCATCAGCCATTTCAGCTGCAATCTCCAGATCCTTCAGGGTCTGGCCTAAAAATGCCTTCTGATCATCGGCACTCATATTCCCAAGAAGGTCCAGCTGGTAATCTATCGGTTCGAAAAATCCAATCTCTTTTTCATCCGATCGAGCTCTGTCATAATAATGAACATCAAGGCCATTAGCAGGGCTGTATCCTAAACGTTGGAGCTCAAGGGTGGTTAAGGTTACCGCGATGAACCAGGGTTTGAAGCGGGCAAATTGCTCCATGGGCAGTCCCAGATCGGCCATTTTTTTTTGGAGGGCCGTGCGCATATCTCCGGAAATATTTTGCAGCAGGGATTGACCTTCCGGATATTGCCCCAGGGTCAACATCCTGGCCAGCACGGCCGGATCCTGCATAGCCCCCATGTCCGTTTCAAAAACAACTTTGGGGCTTACGCTGTAAGCGGCATTAATTTCAGGTGCCAGCGGGTAGGCATCGCTTTTCATAAGGTGCAGGGAACCAAGCAGAAATACCTTGTTGGTTGACGTCTCCACTTCCCAGAGACAATGTTTTTGGACTGCTGTCTGCTGGTTTTGCCGGGCATCTGTACCTGCTGAAATAACCAGGGTAAAAATCAGGCTCAATATAAAGCTGGCAGTTCTCAGCCGTTCGCGTTTAACGGGTAGGGTTGCCATGTTGATTCTTCTCCAGTTTTTAGGTTGAAAAATCAGAAGCAGTTTCAAACCCCCATTTTATCCGCCCTCCCAAGGCGGGCAAGCCTCAAGCATGGGTTAGAAACCACTTCGATACATTTAATCTTCTCGCAAAGCAGGATTTTCAAGCCTGGGTGCTTCAGGATCCAGCGCTTTTAATTTTTGTGTAAGGACATCCAGGTTATTGATAAATGTCAGGCTGTGAGAATATTGCCGGATAAGACGATACGATTTGGCAGACAGACTTTTAACCGCTCGGTGATGGCCAACTTCGTTGTGAATGTAAACCCCGGCAGCTTTGATCAATCCCTTCAGCGCCTGGCGTTCATCACCGGTGGACTGCTTCCAGATTCCTTCCAGATGGTCATGGAACTCAAAAAAAAGTCCATTATTCCAAATCACCAGACCTTGTAGCAGGGGATCAACCAGCTGGTTAGCCTTAATCTGCTTAAACACCTGATCATAGCTCTGCAAACGGTTTTGAATGTATTCGAGATAGATCCCAGAGGGGTTTTTGGCGCGCCAGATATCTGCCTCATCTCGATAGGCCGATGGCTCCATCCGCGCTAGGGCATCGATAAAAGCTTCTGAAAGGGTATTGCGAATATCCCGTGACAATCGATCGTTAAAAGGATCCAAATTAGCGGCAGTCATTTTTTTATTGGGAGCAGAAGCAGGCGATCTCTTCATAATTTGAACGCTATTCCCATTCTTTTAATATCTGATTCACGATTTTGCCGTCAGCCAGCTTGCCAAAATGTTTCATGACAGATCCCATGGCCTGCATCCTGTTTTTGTATTGAGAAAAATCAATATTTTCGCTGATCCAGATGGTTATCGCTTCGCGATCAATCATCTGCGGCAGATAGAATTGCAAAATTTCAAGGTAACCCGAAGTAGTCTGCCCGGTGATCTCCAGGACTGTCTGCTCGGATTTTGTAAGCCCCTTGATAATTCCGATGACATCATCATCGGTTATTTCTTCAGGTTTTTTCAGGCGGGTTGATTTTTTACCGCTTTCGAGGGTGAGCGGCACAGTCAATTTGGGAAACTCCGATATGATCATACGCAAAGTGTTGCGAACTTCATGGTCCTTATTTAACATGGCCGATTTAAGATCGGTGCGAAGCTTATCATGCAATGAAACCTTCATATCCTGGTTCCAACCATACTCCACGTCGTTGCTCATTTTTTACTCCTTTAAATATTTAAAATGATTGTCAAAAGTATATCACATTTCTGTAATATTTAGGATAGAAAGATCTTTAACATTTGAATCCGATTATAGGAATTTTGGCGGTAACGGGGGATCGGCCTTAAGCCCCTGCCCCGGAAGCAGTATCACCGTTGAAGTACCATGGGCAAGGATTCTCCCCTTGGCATCTGTCACCTCGGCGTCAGCATATCCCAGCGTTCTCCCCAATTTGATCCGGCGGCCTTTGGCTATAAGTTTGCCGGAGACCGCCGGGGCAAGGTAATTTAATTTAAGATCAACGGTCGTAACGCCGGTGTCCTGGTCTTCGATCTCATAGAATAAGGACCAGAAGGCCGCGGCATCGATAATCGAGGCAAATACACCGCCGTGAACAAAACCAAATGGCTGTAAATGCTTTTGGGCCAGATCGATTTCCAGTTCTGAAAAACCGGCGCCTACCTCTAAGATCTTTATGGAAAGCAGATCAAAATAAGGACAGCCGTTTATCAGCTGATTGACTCTTTCGATATACTCCGGATTGATTGTTTTCACAGCCTTTCTCCAAAACTTCGGGTATCGCCCAATTTCGATCTGAAAATCCCTACCACGGCAGCATATTGCCACAAAGGCACCAAGACCCAAAAGAAAACCTTTGGTTGATATTTATTTTCGTGACTTTGTGTCTTGGGGGCGAATATTTATTACCACAAAGTGTCTAATGGTCATTGGCCAGCGCCTCAGCTTCTTTCTGAAGTATTGCCCGGGAATAAAGCAAAAAATTGGGGGATGAAAATTTCACTGTGCAAGGTTTCAGGTGTCAGCAATCATTAATTGAGAAATTGCGAATGCGCTAACCTTTGACCCGTTCATATATTAAGAAGTTGTAGGGCTCAACACCATCTATAAATTCTGATTTGGTGATTTTAAAGTCGGCCGCGGGAATTTCCGGAAAATAGGTATCCCCGGGAACCTCTCGATCCAAAGCGGTTAAATAGATCCTGTCAGTCACCGGCAGTGACTCCTGATATAATTGACCGCCGCCACAAATAAAAGCTTCGTCTTCCTCCCCGGGACAGGATTGGAGGGCGCTGTCAAGATCATGCGCAATGATGCAGCCGGCCACTTGATAATCGGATTGGCGGGTGATGACTATGTTGGTCCTTCCAGGCAAGGGGCGGCCGATCGATTCATACGTTTTTCTTCCCATGATAACGGCGTGGCCAAGGGTAATCTCTTTAAACATCTTTTGTTCACCGGGAATCTTCCAGGGAATGTCTCCCCGGTTGCCGATAACACGATTGGATGCCATGGCAACGATCTGTGAAATAAGCATGTCATTTTCTCCTTGATGGGTTTATCGGTTTCGAGTCTAAAGTGCCAACTCCATAAAGCGGGGGTTATCAAGGGGGTTATAGCAATAGGCTTCGATGGTTTCAAAACCCAGAGAAACATAAAGCCCTTGAGCTGCCTTCATGGATTCGACGGTATCCAGGCGCATCTTTTGATACCCCATTTTACGGGCCTGGCCGATTACTGAACCCGCCAGCGCCCTACCAATACCTCGACCCTGATACTCCGGTATTACATAAAGCCGCTTCATTTCGCAAATTTTATCCGGCAACGGGCGCAGGGCCACGCAACCTGCATAGCCTCCGACTACCTCTGCGAGCAGAATACAGCCTCCGGGTGAGGCATAATCTCCCGGCAGTCCCGCCAGTTCCCGGCTGAAGCCCTGAAACGCCAGATCAAAACCGAGAGAGCCCCCATACTGAATAAACAGTTCATGGACCGACTGATAGTGGGCTTTGGTTTTAGCGTGAATTATTTGGGACATGGTCTTAAGTTTGATGGTTTCAGGTGTCAGTGTTCAGGTGTCAGGCACCAAGGAATTCGGAAGTTGGAATGTGGAATGCGGAAAATTTGAAAATCAGACATTCAACCATTTCTTTTTCCGCATTCCGCATTCCGCATTCCGCGTTCCGCATCCCGAATTCCACATTCATTTATCTCGGTCCTCTGTCTTCTGTCTTCTGTTCTCTGGCGTCTGACACCTGACACCTGAAACCTTTTAATTCCTGGAACCAGCTGAGCACAACACTAAAGGGAAGAATTAATTATTAATTACTCAGGAGTCCTGCATCATATTATTAAACAGAATTAGATAATCATCCTTGCTCATCGGCCGGGGATTATCCTCGTTGCTGCCATTCACAAAAGATTTGAATGCCAGTTCTTCAATATCTGCCGCCTCTACGCCGAAGCTGCCAAAGGTTGGCAGGTTTAGATCCACGGCCATTTGCTTCACAGCTTCAACGGCTCTACGGGCCCCATCCTCTGTCGAATCAAAGGAAATCCCCATGGCAGAGGCAATTCTGGCATATCTCTCCCGGCAGTAGTCCATGTTGTATTCCATTACGGTCGGGAGCACAACGGCATTGCAAACTCCATGGGCCGTATCGTATTTCCCGCCCAGTGCTTCGGCAATGCAGTGGACAGATCCCACATCCGAATGACTAAAGGCAATCCCGGCCAGCACACTGCCCAACAGCATCCCGGCCCGTGCTTCCATATCATTTCCCTTAAAGACTGCTATTTTCAAGTATTTTGCCACCAGTTCGATGGCATACAGGGCCACAGCGTCCGCCAGGGGTTCAGATACCCTGGCCGTATATCCCTCGATGGCATGGGTCAGGGCATCCATTCCGGTCGCAGCCGTCAAACCCGGCGGCATTGTTATCGTCATCTGCGGATCGAGCAGCGCAATCCTGGGTGCAATACAGGGATGCTTAAGGGTAAATTTAAAGCCTTCCCCGGTATCTGTAATCACGGAACTAAAGGTCACTTCGCTGCCGGTTCCGGCTGTTGTCGGTATGGCAATTAACGGAAGAACGTTTCCGGAAATTTTACCCTTGCCTTCATAATCCCTGACGGCCCCCCCATGGGTAGCCAGCACTGCAATGGCTTTGGCACAATCGATGGGACTCCCACCCCCAATCGCGACCAGGCAATCTGCCTGCAATCCTTTGGCCATTTTGGTGCCTGCGTGCACGTTGTGGTCCTTGGGGTTAGATTCGACTTCACTGAAAGTATCAAATTCCAGTTTGGCCGTCGCAAGCTGGTCAACAATGGCTGATAAAAGACCGGAGGTCTCAATTCCTTTGTCGGTAACGATCAGCACCTTTTGGAATCCAAGCGCTTGAACTGATTCCGCCAACTTTCCAGCCGCACCGACACCGTATTCTATTCTCGTCGGCAGTTTAAAGCTAAAACTGTTTAACAAATTCATTCGCAGTATCTCCTTATTTGAATTCCATCCAGATTATTACCTGGATTTTGCATTTATAATTATTTGACCTTCTCATTAATTTTCATGCAAGATTCAGGTATTAAACTTCTTGCAAGATCAGATCACAATTTATATGCTAAATTGATTTATATGGCAAGAATCCAAATCCGGCTTAGTGTTAATTCTTAGCTTGTTTCAAAAACCCAATTTAATACTAATTAAGAAACCAAAGCATGTGTAAAAAGGAAGGCGACCATAAAATTGCAGGACAAACCGGACCCTCGCGCGAAAGATATGTTCGCAAGGTGACCTGGATAGGCTTGCTGATCAACATTGGTCTTTCAATCCTGAAATTTGCGGCCGGCTATTTCGGACGAAGCCAGGCCCTTATCGCCGACGCCATCCACAGCCTTACCGATACAACAACCGATATAGCTGTTATCGCAGGCTCCCATTACTGGTCCCGCCCCCCGGATGAAAGCCATCCCTACGGGCATCGACGATTAGAAACCCTTGTAACCGTATTTATCGGTCTCATGCTTGCCGCTGCAGGCATTGGCATCGGCTGGGAAGCAATTTCCACCCTGCACAAAAAGTCCACATCGACGCCGGGTTGGGTCGCCTTATATGCCGCCATGGCATCAATTGTCACCAAGGAGATTCTCTACCGCTGGACAGCTGCCGTTGGAAAGCAAACCAAAAGTCCAGCCCTGGCGGCCAATGCCTGGCATCATCGCACCGATGCCATCAGTTCCCTGCCGGTTCTGGTTGCTGTCACGGGCGCATTGATTTTCCCGTCATGGTCTTTTCTGGACCATGTGGGTGCCGCCATCGTCTCAGTTTTCATTTTGCATGCGGCCATGAAAATTATCTGGCCGGCTGCCAGCGAACTCATCGACGCCGGTGCGCCTGAAGAAATCCAAAAAAAAATTGCGGAAATTGCCTGCAGTACCAGTGGGGTCCGGGAAGTTCATGCTGTCAGATCCCGCTATATCAGCTCAAGTATTCAGATTGACATGCATATTGTCGTAGACGGCAATATGAGCGTCCAGGAGGGTCACACAATCGCCGATAACGTTGAAAATAATATCATCTCCGGCATCCCGGAGGTATTGGAGGTGGTTGTGCACGTGGATCCCGCTCAGGTATCATCCGATAATCAGTTTTCAGTTGAAAATAACTAAAAACCATAATATTATTAAATTGTTAGGTTTGTGAAGGAAATGCCTAAAGTGCACTAAAGTGCCTAAAATGCCTAAATTGACGTGTCGCTGCGCTCCGCCGTAACTTTAGAGCTCAACCTTCACCTGTGGAAAGCCGGCAATCTTTAAAAAATAAATAGTGTACCTTACGTTTCTAATTTATTATAATCGATAGAATACCTCAATTTTAGGCACTTTATAATTTTAGGCATTTATTTGAGAAATTCGATTTTGGCATTAAAAAGTACTTGCCTTCATTTTACCTATTAATAATTTTATAGGTCATGGTAAACTATGCCGGTTTTTGAATACACCGCCCTGGACGATAGAGGCAAATCCACCTCCGGCATTATTGATGCGGAGGGGGCTCAAGTCGCCCGCCAGAAGCTTCGTACCTCAGGGATTTTCCCGGTATCAATTAAAGAAACCCAGGAGGCGGAACCGAAAAAGGGGCCGGGAACATTCAGCCTGTCTTCGCGGTTAAGCCGCATTAAACCGGTGGAGGTCGCTATGATGACCCGACAGCTGTCAACCTTGATTGGTGCCGGTTTCCCGCTGGTGTCCGCCCTTGATGCGCTGGTGCCGCAGACCAAATCCCATGGCTTCAAAAAAATCCTGGCCCAAATCAAGGATCTGATTGTGGAAGGCAATAGTTTTGCCCGGGCCCTGTCGAATTATCCGGGACAATTTTCACCCCTGTATATCAACATGGTTCGCGCCGGCGAAACCTCCGGAACCCTTGAAATCGTATTGGAACGGCTGGCTGACATAACCGAAAAGCAGCAGGCCCTGAAAAACCGAATCCAGACCGCTCTGGCGTATCCAATTTTTATGATGATCATCGGCACCGCTGTTTTATTTATACTTTTGATCTATATTGTCCCCAGTATTACGTCAATTTTTGCTGAAATGAATCAGGTCCTGCCGACCCCGACCCGGGTCCTGATTTTTTTGAGTGCTTTTTTTAGATCCTACTGGTGGGGTATTTTCATTATTATGGCGGCCGTGGCAATGTTTTTCAATCGTGCGAAAAGGACCGAAAAGGGACGCTATTGGATCGATAAAACGATGCTAATATCGCCGGGCATCGGTATGCTGGTCAAAAAGCTTGCCGTGGCTCGCTTCGCGCGCACCCTGGGATCTCTATTGGAAAACGGGGTGTCGATGTTGATTGCCCTCGATATCGTCAAAAATATTGCCGGCAACAAGCTGATTTCCGATTCAGTCGAAACGGCCGCCATTGAGGTTGGCAAAGGCCAGGGATTGGGGGTGGCCCTGTCCGGCAGCGGGATTTTCCCCCAGCTATCAATCCAGATGATCCATGTCGGGGAACAAAGCGGCCAACTGGAAACGATGCTTACTAAAATTTCAGACGTATTTGAAAACGAGGTGGAAATCACGATCCTGCGACTCACATCATACCTGGAGCCTGTGATGATCCTGGTCATGGGATCTGTTGTCGCCTTTATCGTTTTATCAATATGTCTGCCGATATTTGAAATGAACCAATTGATACGATAGGCCAGAAGAATAGAATATTCAATTTTATAAGGAAGGGAAAAATCCGATGATAGGGAAGTTGAGATACGACAACCGGGGGTTTACACTTATAGAACTGATGGTTGTTATCATTATACTTGGTATTCTCGCCATGTGGGTGGCACCCAAAATCAT
>Ga0316193_10004284_pt1 | contig 10479 bp, 10 predicted proteins | sample MerIslsedime2_MG_FD_207735 | JGI IMG/M metagenome (GOLD analysis project Ga0316193, IMG submission 207735) | Coastal sediment microbial communities from Maine, United States - Merrow Island sediment 2 | ecosystem: Environmental > Aquatic > Marine > Coastal > Sediment | place: USA: Maine...
GGATCTTTAACCCGGTACTGGACAATCCAAGGTACCAGGGCGACATTCAAATCTCCGGTGAGCATCAGGGCAACGTTAATATTTTCAGTTCCGGCTTTAAAACGCGACCTGCTGTCGGTTGTAGCCGAAGCAAACCCGAATTCTTCGGTCCTGATCTGTTTAACATTAACCTTGGTGACCTTTTCGATGCCAATTGGCAATTTAAAGTTAAGTCCCGGCTGGGCGGTACGGACATATCTACCGAAAAGCTGGACGATACCGACTTCATCCTGTTTAACGGTAAAAAAAGTGCTTGAACCAATCATGATGATAACAATCACCAGGACTACCAGCGGGCCGCCGGGCAGTTTGAATTTCTTGAGTTTATCCAGGATTTCATCCATCTGGGGTGGCGTGCCACCGCCGATACCGCCGCCCCTGCCTTGTTGCTGCTGTTTCAGTTTATCCCAATCCCAACTCATAGCTTGTTTCCCGTAAAAAATGGTTAATAACAGCGGATTCAATACAGTTGGTTCTTGAATCCCAGATATCTGTTGTACGCAGCCGAATGACGATATCCACGGCTGCGAGAAAAATATGATGATATGTAAATTTTCACCTAACAATAAATTGCCCGGCTATTCAAGTCAAGTAAAAAGCTTCTAAACCGAGATTTACTTGACATGCTGGGGATCGGCTGGCAATCTACTTGCAGAGATGAAAACAAAAAAAGGTAAAGCAAAATTTGTACACATCGGCAGTATCATCGACGATGTTTTAAAAACCTATCGACGTGAACCCGATGGCGAATTGATACAGGTCTGGCATGTTTGGGACAGCATTGTCGGTGAAGTCATTGCAAACAATGCCAAACCCGGCGCCTTTAAAGGCAGGATTCTACTGGTATATGTGACGAGCTCAACATGGGTTCACCAGCTTCAGTTTTTAAAAAAGGAAATGATTGCCAAATTGAATGAGGCCCTGGGAAAATCGCTCATAGATGATTTGAAATTTAAAATCGGACCGGTGTAGGGAATGAAAATTGAAGAATGAAAATTGAAGATTTATGGATGTCGCTTCGCTCTGCTTTTTTATTTCAGCATCTTAAACCTGTTTCGTTGGACCAGATCAGAGATAATGGACTCTGTCTTAGCTTTAGGCCGTTTAGCTCATTTTAGGCGCTCGTGTGAAACATTCGTAATAATAGTTTTGCCACTAGACACTAAGACGCGAAGAGAAGATATATATTCTAAATCATTACAAATATGAGAATTGTCTGTCATTAGATCTCTTATGGTTATGGTATTAATAAATCTCACTGTAAACTTGGTGCTTAGCGTCTTTGTGGCTGAACGAAAACCATCAAAGTTTCTTTTCTGATCAGACTGGACGCTGGCGGCCAACGGCACCGCTTATATTTATTAAAGTAAGCGCCTCCTTACAGGGGGGAATCAGGGTCGGCTCGTCTGGTCCCTGGTATTTGCTCTTGTGAACTCCTTTACCACCGACACATTTTTCAATGGAAAGATCCGACTAACTCAAGATCGATTTGGCTATCGTTTCTCCATTGATGCTGTTCTGCTGGCCCATTTTGCCGATCCACGGTCTGGGGCTAAAGTGCTCGATTTAGGGACCGGCTGTGGCATTATTCCGCTCATTTTAGCCTATCGGCAGCCCCAAATTTCACTTTACGGGGTCGAGGTGCAGACGGCGCTTGCCGAGCTGGCCATTTCCAACGTGAAAGAAAACCGACAGGAAGATCGTATTACGGTTATCTGCACTGATATGAAATTGCTAAAACCGACGATGACCGCCGGCCCGGTGGATCTGGTGGTTTGCAATCCTCCTTTCCGCAGGCAAGGGTCCGGTAGAATAAATCCGGACGCGCAACGTGCTGTTGCCCGCCATGAAATCAAAGCAAATTTGAGCGATATCATTCAAACGTCCCATCGTATGTTGCGGGCGGCGGGACGTTTGGCCCTCATTTATACGGCCGGACGCTTGACCGGTGTCCTGTCCAGGATGCGAACCGAGGGCATTGAGCCGAAATTCATTCGCATGATCCATTCCCGTCAGGATGCAAAGGCGACCTTAATTCTTATCGAAGGTGTCAAAGGCGGGCGTCCGGATCTCAAAATTGCCCCACCCCTGATCATATACGATAGAAGTAATGATTACACCGAGGAGGTTGCGTCGATGTTCAGGCCGTGACAGAGGGCAGATGACAGAGGGCAGATGATAGAGGGCAGATGACAGAGGGCAGATGATAGAGATCAGAAGACAGAGGACAGAAGACAGAGATCAGATGACAGAGATCAGAAGACAGAGATCAGAAGACAGAGGACAGATGACAGGGTCGCATCATTATAAAAGACAATTGCTTGGACAAAATAAAGTTACTTGCCCAATGAAATTCATGAAAATTCCAAGTACCAAACCACAAATCACAAACAAATACGAATATCCGAAATTCAAAATTCAAAATAGTTAAAATGACAGCGAGACATTGGAGAAAACAAATTTTTACCATTGCAATTCGACTTCACAAGTCTTAAAATATGATTTTTGATCGGCGGTCATGGTGCCGAAGATCGTTGACAGTCTCAGACAAAAGCTATATTGAGATCTACCCATAATTACCCGGAACCGTGAACCTGGAACCATGTGTTACCGGAGAGGTGGCCGAGCGGCTGAAGGCCCTGCTCTCGAAAAGCAGTATCCTGTCAAAAACGGGATCGTGGGTTCGAATCCCACCCTCTCCGCCAGGTGGGTCGACCCTTTGATTAATCCGGACGGGCCGGTTGTAGCGAAGCGTGAATCCCGATTTATCGGGGACTTGACGATCGTAAATTTATTAGATCGCGAAATACACGAAATATTCTAAGATTAAGATTTTTAGTGTCTTTCGTGGTGAAATTATTTCTTTCGAATTTACAGTTTTACCTTTTGAAAATACAACAGAACCGGAGAGATGTCCGAGCTGGCTGAAGGAGCACGACTGGAAATCGTGTGTGCTGTCAAAAGCGGCACCGAGGGTTCGAATCCCTCTCTCTCCGCCATCGTCCAATACCGATAACTAACCTATGTCATAACTGCATTCCCTATGTCCTATCTCGTCCTTGCACGTAAGTATCGCCCGCAAACCTTTGAACAGGTTGTCGCACAGACGCATATCACCCGAACCTTAACCAATGCAATTTCATCGGGCCGGGTGGCCCATGCCATCCTGTTTTCCGGTCCCCGCGGCACCGGTAAAACGACGGTTGCCCGAGTACTGGCAAAAGCAATGAATTGCAAGGATGGTCCGACACCCGTTCCCTGCAATGTTTGCAGATCTTGCAACGAAATCACGGCAGGCAAGGCGGTGGACGTTTTTGAAATCGATGGCGCATCCAACAACAGCGTCGATCAGGTTAGAGAATTGCGGGAAAATATCAAATATATGCCCGCCCACAGTCCACACAAGATTTACATTATTGACGAAGTGCACATGCTCAGTACGGCTGCATTTAACGCGCTTTTAAAAACCCTCGAAGAACCGCCATCTCATGTGATGTTCATGTTTGCCACCACCGAACCTCACAAGATACCAATAACGATTCTCTCCCGTTGTCAACGGCATGATTTCAGGCGCATAGATTTGGATTCCATCTCAACTCATATGGCTTCGCTTTGTCGTCAGGAAGGCTTCGAGATCGCTGAGGAAAGCCTCGGACTCATTGCCCGCGAAGCAGGCGGCAGCATGCGGGATGGGCTAAGTCTTCTTGATCAGGTTATGACCTGTCTGCAAGGGCCGATAACCCATGAGCAGGTACTGGACATTTTGGGCATTATCGACAGAAAATTTATATTCGATCTTTCCGAATCAATTCTAAAGGCTGATATCTCCGCGGCCCTGGACCTTTTAGACGATATTTATGATCACGGCCACGATATGAAAAAGCTTTATGCGGATTTACTGGAGCATTTCAGAAATTTGCTGGTCGCCGCTATGGGCAAAAAAGTCAACAAACTTATTGATCTTCCAGCCGGAGAGGTCGATCAATTGGTGGCCCAAGCTAAAACCATATCTACCACGGAATTGAGTCAGATTTTCGATCTTTTCTTTAAGGCAGAAGCCTCCATCAGACTTTCTGATCAGCCGAAAATGGCTCTGGAGATGACCCTGGTCAGAATGCTGCAGTCAAAGCCTGCGTTGCCCATAGACGTTTTGATCGACAAGCTCGACGTACTCAGAGAAGAGATGCTCGGCGACGGCCAGCCACAGGAATTTTCCGGTACCCCACCGAGTTCGACGAGTAACGCAAAGGATCTTTCATCCGGATCTCAAGGCGAAACCTCATTGGGTTCACCACCAATCGGGGCAAGGAACTCCGGGATTGAAACTGAAGAAGCTTTTGCGTCGAATCGGCCGGCTGAGGCCTGGAAACAAATTTCAAAGGTTATTTCAAATAAAAATCCATCTCTCGCCGTCAATCTGGCAAAGTGCAAATTAAAGAAAATAGAGGACCATCGACTGGAAATCGAAGTGCCCGGTAATGGAATTACATTGAAGATGATCCAGCGAGAAAAAAACATGGCGGCGTTGCGGCAGGTCTGTGCGGATGTGTTGGGCAGTCAAAAAGATATCCAATTGACGTCCGGAACAGGGCCGGATGATAGTTATCAAAAAAAAAAGTCTCACGACAATGAACTCAAAAAAAAGGCGCTCAGCCATCCATTGGTGGCGGATGCCGTTGAAATTTTCGATGGTAAGCTAGTTGATGTGAAGCTCCTTTAGGTGCTTAGTCCATTTTTTCTGACAACATATTGTTAGGAAATGAAGGATTCAGGTTTCAGCAATTAAAAAATTTCAAATAACAAATACCAAATAAATCACAATGACCAAAATTCAAATCCCAAACAATTGGCCTTTGAACTTACTTCAGATTTGGATATTGTAATTTGGAATTTATTTGTAATTTGTTGCTTGTATTTTGTTATTTCCGGTTTGTCCGGGTTTAGGTCCTTATAGGGTTTTATTCTAACAGAAAACAATATGACTCAATCATAGTCTTTAATCTAAGGAGGTTCATCTATGAAGGGTATGGGAAATATGATGAAGCAGGCCCAGAAGCTTCAATCAAAAATGATGAAAATGCAGGAAGAACTGGCTGAAAAGACGGTTGAATCCAGTTCCGGCGGTGGTATGGTCCAAGTTGTTGCCAACGGCCGGCAGCAGGTTGTATCGATTCATATCGAAAAAGAGGTCGTCGATCCGGATGATGTCGAAATGCTTCAAGATCTTGTTCTGGCGGCGGTCAACGATTCTTTGGCAAAGGCCCAAGAAATGGTCAGCGGCGAAATGAGCAAGTTGACCGGCGGGCTGAATATACCGGGATTAACGTGATCCGCGTTGCGGGTTACGGGTTGCGCGTTGCGGGTTACGAGTTGCGGGTTGCGGGTTGCGGGTTGCGGATTTCAGGAGAACGACAGTCATTAAATCAGCCTGGGGCAGCGTAACGAATTTATTTATATCAGACCAAGGTTGAGCGGTTCAGGGTTGAAAAACTCCTAACCAGCTCCTATCAAAGGGATTCAGCCTTTTTGTGTTAATAACGCCTTATCACCCAATGGGTGACATCAGGTATTTTGGATTTCGATCAATATAGTATGCAGTTTCAAACTGTTGTAACCTTTGAACCTTGAACCCTGAACCTGGAACCGATCAGTTTAGGTTAGACTTAGTCTGGTTGACGCGTATTACAATTGCTATAGATCATTTGGGACAATTTAACTGGGAACCATAAACGTTGAACCACTCAACCTAGATTACACATTTTAGGCATCTCCCTATGGGCTATTATCCAGCTTCGATTCAGAATTTGATAAAAAATATTGCCAAATTACCGGGCATCGGTGAAAAAACAGCCGAGCGTCTGGCCATGCACATCCTGCGTGCACCTCGACATGAAGCCGAGCAATTGGCGCAAAGCATTTTAAATATCAAAGATAAAGTCAGATTTTGCACCCGCTGTTTCGCTTTAAGTGACGGTGATTTATGCAACCTGTGCAGCGATCCGGCCAGAGATCCGTCGCTTTTATGTGTGGTCGAACAACCGGCGGATATGGTGGCCGTTGAAAAATCCGGTGCTTTTCGTGGAATGTATCACATTCTCTCGGGCGTGCTGTCACCCATGAACGGCGTCGGTCCCGAAAATATCCGGATTCGAGAACTGATGGCCAGGGTTCAGAAAGATCAGGTTAAAGAGGTTGTGCTGGCAACGAGTACCACCGTTGAGGGCGAGGCCACTGCTTCATATGTCGCTCAGCTCCTTGAGAAGCATCGGATTAAAGTAACCCGGATCGCCTCGGGGGTTCCTATGGGGGGGGATCTTAAGTATGTGGACCAGGTTACGCTGAAAAAAGCCATGGATACCCGTCATGCCCTCTGATTGCATCGGACCACAAGCGCTGTTTGAATGCCGCCGGTGCGGTGATTGCTGCAAAGGATTTGGCGGCACCTATCTTACCGATGAAGATATCGAAGCCATCTCCCGTTATACCGGCCTTCATCCTGAAAAACTGATTGCCCGCTATTGCAGCCGTTCCGGCTCAAAGCTGGTATTGGCTCAACGGTTGGACGGTCGTTGCATTTTCTGGGATGAACTTTGCACGATTCATCCGGTCAAGCCGCGGATGTGCCGGAAATGGCCTTTCATTGAGAGTATTCTGGTGGATGCTGATAACTGGCTGATCATGGCCGATTCCTGTCCCGGAATTCAGACCGATGTCCCCCTCGACGCAGTCCAAAAATATGTGAAAAAGATCCTGGGAGAAGACTAGCTAAATATATTTGAAATTTGCTCCCATTTTGAATCAACGTTGATCATTGCTTCCACGATTAGGGTAGTGCGAGCGTTCAGAGTTCAGGAGCGAGGATCCTCCCTGTGCTGCACCCCTGAACACTCATATGAAACTTCATTTAATTAGACAGGATTTACGGGATTAACAGGATATTTCTGGTCTAGTATCGTTTTTTATATCCTGTCCATCCTGTTGATCCTGTCAGGAAATGAGACGTTTATGCTTTTAAGTTTTTTATTCGATCAAACTGGCCGCTTTATAGGCCAGCGGCGGCGCTGAACACTCAAAATACTTATTGTTTGCAATCCCCAATCGAAATTGTTTGACACATTTAGTCAAAAATACGGCATGTAAGAAGCTTATGAACCAATTGGACGACAAGACCAAAACAAAAGAGGGACTGGTCCGTGAATTGGCCGAGATGAAGCTGCTGATCGAGCAGGCAGAGTCGGGGCAACGGCATGCTGAAAAGGCCCTTCGTGAAATCCAGCCGCAGCTTCAGCAGGCCCAGAAGATGGAAACCCTGGGAACACTGGTGGCCGGCGTGGCCCATGAAATCAACAATCCGATTAACCTGATAATGTACAACATCCCTCTTCTGAAAAAAATATGGGTTGATTTCCTACCGCTCCTGATGGAAAGAAGGCAAAGAGAGCCGGAACGAAAATTTGGCGGCTTTGACTATGACTTCTTGGCGGATAATCTGAGTCAACTCGTCGTCGACATTGAGATGGCTGCCCAGCGTATCGCCAAAACAGTCTCCGATCTGAAAAATTATTCACGGCAGTCCAATGTCGCCGAAAAGGTGCCGCTGCAAGTCAACCGCGCCGTGAAAAACGCCTTGCGACTGGCCCAAACCACCCTGCGTGCATCGGACGTGAAAATTAAGCTCAACCTGGCGGATGATCTTCCCGACATTGAAGGTAATCTTCAGAGCATCGAACAGATCATTTTAAATATTACCATCAACGCCGTCCATGCTGTTCATCACAACCGGGGAGAGATCGAAATTACAACGGGTCTGAGAATCAAAGACGGAATGATCTATATCCGCATCACCGATAATGGCCGGGGCATTTCTCCGGAAATCTCTGATAAAATTTTTTTGCCGTTTGTAACGGACAAACAATCCGAAGGTGGCACCGGTCTCGGGCTTTCCGTTACCTATTCTCTGGTCAAGGCCCATGATGGTAAAATTGACTTTGAGACCAGCCGGGACCGGGGAACTTCATTTAATGTTTACTTGCCGACACTGTTAAAACACCGGGCTGCCAAAATTCTGGTGGTGGATGATGACGATGCCATTCGTGAGCTTCTCATCGAGGCACTTACCATGGATCGGAAGTATCTGGTGAAAGAGGCATCCAATGGCACTGAAGCATTGATAAAGCTGGGGACTTATCGCCCGGACCTTCTTATCCTGGATATATTCATGCCGGAAATGGATGGACTGGAGGTGTGCCGTAGTATTTGCCGTGAACCTGCGTTGTCGGATTTAAAGGTTATCATTACTACCGGACATCCGGATCACCCCAAACTTGATGAAGTCGTTAAACTGGGTTTTACCAATATCCTGTCGAAGCCTTTTGATTTGCTTCATTTGGTTAAGGATATCGAAAAGATCCTGGGCGGGTAAGGAAAGGGTACTAGGCACTGGGTATTCGGTATTGGTGTATATTGGAAATTGGGGCATATTTCATATGCCTTCGTAAATAGATAGAACCTTACCTTCGATGTTCGATATTCATTATTCGATATTCGGTTTTTTATTGAGTCAGCAAAGCCCAAGTCACATTTTCGATTAAACTATCCTTTTTTTGACCCGGCGGTTGGGCTGATTCCAAATATCAGATACCCAGTACCAAATACCACCTCAATTGAGTTTAACTCAATTGAAGTTAAATCTTCCCTTTGATATATATATCCCTTTTCGGATAGGGAATCTCGATTCCCTGCTCATCAAACGCAGTTTTAACCCGGTCGGTGATATATGAAATCGTGCGCATGCGTTTGCGGGCGTCATCGATCCATACCCTCAGTTGCAGGTCGACCGAAGAATCCCCAAAATTTCTCACCACTACAACCGGTGGTGGCTCTTTTGCCACCCATTCGGCCGAATCTGCCACGTTGAGAATGATATCTTTGGCCGTTTGCATTTCGGCATCATAGGCGATCCCGATATTGATGCGTAACCGTATTTTTTCCGTAATGGTGGTGTAATTGATGATGTCGCGCACCATGATTTCATTGTTGGGAATGATGATGACGATGTTATCCGTGGTCTTAATTTTGGTCGCCCGCAACCCGATATCGATCACATCTCCCCAGGTTGCGGTCCCCGCCGGTGCACTCCAGACTTCGATGCGATCGCCTACTTCAAAAGGTCGATCAATGATTAGCAGTATGCCGGCGATTAGATTGGACAAGGTGTCTTTGGCCGCAAAACCGATCGCCACCCCCGCCACACCGGCACCGGCAATAAACGGCACAACATTAACGCCCAAAAGGTCCAGGGCAATGATAATGGCCGTGGCCAATATAATGATTCCGGAAAATCTGGCCAACAACTCGAAGACAATATCATCAATTTTGCTTTCAGTTCGATGGGCAATTTTTTTCTGAAGATAACCGATGGCGATAACGAGGAAATTTTTAGCCGGTATTGCCAGAAAAATAATGAGCAGTGCATGAAAGATCTTCTCCAGTATCGGAGCCCGAGTCAATCGAAAAAGATAGGTACCGGCTACAAACACCAAGGCTAAAAACATGACCCGGCGAATGAGTTTAAAGACCTGGGTATTGATCTGAATAAATTCATACTTGCTGATTCGCTTCTCCACAAAATGAAGCAACCCTCTTAAAATCATCCAGGCAACAAAAAACCCCGCGACAACAAGGATAATATGATAGGCGGTAACCAAGTAGGGCGGACCGTCGGGGAGTCGTGTTTGGAGTTCGGATATAAATGCAAAAAATCGGTTCATGGAGTCATCTAATTTTGGATTGGGGGTTCGGATTTAGGCCTTTAGCAGGATTTATTTGATGACATGTTGTAAGAAGATTGAGGCTTCAGGTGTCGGGTGTCAGGGAAAGGAGATGTTAGAGCCTGAATCCTGACACCCGACACCTGAAACCAAATAAATTATTTTTGTGTTTGCTGCCCTTAAATGGCCACTTTCCCCGAGCGCGGTCAGGGAAAAAGCTCTGGTAAACTTTCACTGTTCCTCAGATCCAAAACTGGCCTTAAGGAATTCCCGGTTCAGGCGTGCAATGTTGACAATGGAAATTTCTTTGGGGCATTCAACTTGACACTCTCTTTCATTGGTACAATTGCCGAAGCCCAGCGCGTCCATGGTCCGCAGCATGTCGATGGCACGTTTAGCGGCCTCCGGCCGTCCCTGGGGCAGCAACGCCAGATGAGAAATTTTGGCTCCGGTAAACAGCATGGCTGCTGCATTGGGACACGCCGCCACACAGGCACCGCACCCGATGCAAGCTGCGGCATCCATGGCTTTTTCAGCATCGGCCTGGGGAACGACGACAGCATTGCCGTCCGGTGCGCCGCCGGTATTCACCGATATATATCCGCCGGTTTGGATAATCGTATCAAATGCGCTGCGATCCACAACCAGATCTTTAATGATGGGAAAGGCC
>Ga0316193_10004285_pt1 | contig 10479 bp, 11 predicted proteins | sample MerIslsedime2_MG_FD_207735 | JGI IMG/M metagenome (GOLD analysis project Ga0316193, IMG submission 207735) | Coastal sediment microbial communities from Maine, United States - Merrow Island sediment 2 | ecosystem: Environmental > Aquatic > Marine > Coastal > Sediment | place: USA: Maine...
GTCGAGATCAAGTATTTTTTCTCTGACGGGGAACTGTGCCCGCGCACGCGCTAGATCAATCCTGCCCAGTCCATCATGACCGCTCCCATGAAAACCAATTTGCTGGATCTTGACCGTGCCGGGCTGACGGAATTTTTTACCGCGCGCGGGGAGAAAAGTTTTCGCGCCACGCAGGTCATGAAGTGGATCTATGCTCAGGGTGTGGCTGACTTCGAGGCAATGTCCAACATCAGCAAGGGACTGCGGGCAGACCTGCAAGCCTGTGCAGAGGTGAGCCTGCCGGAGGTTGTTTCCGATCACCTGTCTGATGATGGCTCGCGCAAGTGGCTGTTGCAGATGGCAGATGGCAACTGTATCGAGACGGTATTTATCCCGGAGTCCGGGCGCGGGACACTGTGCGTGTCATCGCAAGTCGGTTGCATGCTGAATTGCAGTTTTTGCTCAACTGCACAGCAGGGTTTCAATCGCAACCTCAGCAGCGGCGAGATCATCGCACAGTTATGGATTGCGGCGCGCGACCTTGGCCAAAGCGCTGACGGTGAACGGGTGATTTCCAATGTCGTCATGATGGGCATGGGTGAACCCTTGCTGAACTATGACAATGTCGTACGCGCCATGGGTGTCATGCTGGATGACTACGGTTATGGCCTCTCCAAACGCCGTATTACCCTGAGTACCGCGGGCGTGATACCGGCACTCAGGCAATTGCGGGAAGACTGTGATGTCAGCCTGGCGGTCTCGTTGCACGCGCCTGATGACCTGTTGCGCGACCAACTGGTACCGCTGAACAAAAAATACCCGATACGGGAACTGCTCGATGCCTGCAAAGACTACGTGGGCGAGGGCAGGCGCAGGGTGACCTTTGAATATGTACTGCTGGCAGGGGTGAATGACAGTGATGCGCATGCACGCCAGCTGGCGCGCTGTCTTGAAGGGGTACCGGCCAAGGTTAACCTGATACCCTTTAATCCGTTTCCCGAGACCCGCTATCAGCGCAGCTCCAATAACCGCATTCAGTGTTTTTTCGAAATTCTGAACAAGGCGGGGATTGTGACCATTACGCGCCGCACCCGTGGCGATGATATTGATGCCGCCTGCGGTCAATTGGCGGGACAGTTCCAGGACCGCACCCGGCGACGCGAGCGGGTGCGGACAAATACCCGGGTAGCCCTATGAACGCTGGAAAACTTCTGCTCTGCGTGATGGCAGTCCTGCTGCTGAGCGCCTGTGCCAGTACACCCGAACAAGAGACTGAACAGAAAAATGCCGCTGCAGCCGCCAACGCGAATACCCAGCTGGGCGTGGAGTACCTGCGTAAAGGCGAATACGAGCAGTCACGGGTAAAGCTCGAAAAGGCGCTCGAACTGGAACCCGACTATGCACCTGCACATGATGCAATCGCCGTGCTGTATGAAAAGGTTGGTGAAAACGCGCTCGCCGAAAAGCACTACAAAAGATCCCTGAAGCTGAAGCCGGACAGTGCGCGTGCGCATAACAACTATGGACAGTTCCTGTGTTTTCAGGGCCGTTACAAGGAAGCCACGAAACAGTTTTTACAGGCGGCTGACAATCCGTTCTATGCAACACCGGAAGTGCCGTTGTCGAATGCCGGAATGTGTGCAGCACGCATACCGGACCTGGCAGCGGCAAGTGAGTACTACCGTTTGGCATTACAGAAAAACCCCGCGTTTGGGCCGGCACTGATGCAGATGGCGATTATCAGGTACGAGGAAGGTAATTATCTGGGAACGCGCGCTTATATCCAGCGACTGCAGCAGGCAGCCAGTCTCAACCCGCAGGCCCTGTGGCTGGCGGTGCAAACAGAATTTGCCTTGAATGATCACCAGGCCTGGGGTGAATACGCAATTATTCTCAAGAATAATTTCCCCGATAGTGACGAGACAGCATTATTGCTGGAGTGGGAGAATGAGCGCCGGTCAAAATACTGATGGCACTGATACAACGGTTGGCCGCGATCCCTTGTCGATAGGTGCCCGGCTGGCTGCGGCCCGCAAGGCGTGCGAACTCGACCAGCGTGTCGTTGCCAATGAGCTGCATCTTGATCTTGGTACGATCGAGGCACTCGAGAATGACGACAATGCGGCGTTACCTGCTGCTATCTTCGTGAAGGGCTACCTGCGCAACTATGCACGGCTGGTGGGCCTGCCGGAAGACGAAATCGTCAGTGACTTTGCAGAACAAACCGGGGAGCCGCCACCGCTGACGGTGGTGACATTAAAGGGCCAGACGCCTTTTTTCCAGCTACCCTCGGCCCGCTTGCTGCGCAATATAATCCTGGTGCTGCTGGCGGTCATCCTGATCTGGCTGGCGTACCCGTTTGTTGAAAGACTCGTCGTATCCAGGGGGCAGGACGTACAGGAACCTGTACCGGGGCGACTGGCGCTGCCACCGGCAGACCCGCAAGCAACACAATGAATACAAAGACCGTGTGCAAGGGTGTTTATTTGCCTTCCGCCCACATGAATTCCTGCTAGTACACTCAACAATAACGCGTGTAAAACATGGCCAAGACCCTACAGGCCGTTCGAGGCATGAACGACGTACTCCCCGGAGAATCATCCGGCTGGCAGTTTCTGGATGACACGCTGCGTGACGTGGTGCATGCCTACGGTTACCAGGAAATTCTTTTGCCGTTGCTGGAAAAGACGGAACTGTTCAAACGTTCGATCGGCGAAGTGACCGATATTGTCGAAAAGGAAATGTACACCTTTGATGACCGTAACGGAGACAGCCTGACGCTGCGGCCGGAGGGTACGGCGAGTTGCGTCCGCGCCTGCATGCAGCATGGCATGTTGCACAACCAGGTGCAGCGCCTCTGGTATACCGGTCCCATGTTTCGCCACGAGCGCCCGCAGAAAGGCCGTTATCGCCAGTTCCACCAGATCGGTGTCGAGGCCTTTGGTATGGCCGGACCGGATATTGATGCCGAAATCATTTTCATGTCGGCGCGCATGTGGGAACGACTCGGACTGAAAGACGCCGTGCTGCAAATCAACTCACTGGGGACGGTAGCGGCCAGGGCCGATTACCGCAAGGCACTGGTGAGCTACTTGCGTGAGCACGAGTCTGCTCTCGATGAAGACAGCCGCCGGCGTCTGGACAGCAACCCGTTGCGCATACTCGACAGCAAGAACCCGGATATGCAGGCCCTGATTGAAGCGGCACCGCAGTTGCCGGATTATCTGGACGAGGAGTCACGGCAGCACTTTTCTGAATTATGTGCCTTGCTGGATGCTGCCGGTCTTGCCTACGAGGTCAACCCGCGGCTGGTGCGGGGGCTCGATTACTATACGAAAACCGTTTTCGAGTGGGTCACCGATCAGCTCGGGGCGCAGGGTACAATATGCGCCGGTGGCCGTTATGACGGACTGGTCGAATACCTGGGTGGCAAACCGACGCCGGCGTTCGGTTTTGCGATCGGGCTGGAGCGACTGCTGGCGTTGCTGCAGGCGGCACATACCGGGATTCCGTCGAATCACCCGCATGTCTATCTGGTGCTGAATGGCCGACAGGCGGTACAACGCGGGATGGTCTTTGCCGAGGAGTTGCGCACATACTTGCCCGGACTGCGCCTGCTGACCAACTGCGGCAACGGCAGTTTCAAGAGCCAGTTCAAACGGGCTGACAAGAGTGGTGCAACTATTGCGCTGGTGATGGGTGATGACGAGGTGGTTGAAAACGCTGTTATCCTGAAATCATTGCGACACGAGACTGACCAGGAAACATTATCGCAGCAACATGCGGCAGCACGTATAAATGAAATCATTGATGTGGAATAACAGGAGTCACGATGGACGCGAATTTAACAGACGATGAAAAACTTGCTGAACTCAAAAAATGGTGGGGCGAGAATGGCGGGTCAATAATTACCGGTGTGGTCCTGGGGCTGGCCGTGCTGTTCGGCAGCAAGGCGTGGTTTGCTTACCAGGAGCGCAATGCCGAGACGGCGTCAAATATCTACACCACGCTGATGACTGCCATGGAGGGTGGGGATAACCAGGTGGTCACCGAGCGTGCGGGTATGCTGCTTTCGGACTATAGCGGCACGCCTTATGCGACACTCGCGGCCCTCGCACTGGCAAGAATCAATATTGAAACGGGTGAGCTGGCGGCCTCCCGGTCACATCTGCAGTGGGTGCTGGACAACAGTGACTCAGATGTCATGCGTGACACGGCGCGCCTGCGAATGGTACGTGTCATGATGGCCATGGAGGACCTCGACGGCGCACTGGCGCTGCTGGACCAGGCGGCGTCGGGCACAGCCTTTGATCCCTTGTATACCGAGGTCAGGGGCGACATTGAATTTGCCCGTGGTGACCAGGCCGCAGCCAACAAGGCCTACCAGTCCGCGCTGGCGGCAACTGCCAGCGATGCACCGGGACGCCACCTGCTGCAATTGAAATATGACAGTACGCTGGTGGCCTCGGCTGCAGCCGTTGAGGTATCCGAGTGAGACAAGCCGTTACCACCGTGAGTCTGGCACTGCTGTTGAGTGGTTGCTCGACCATGGCTAACTGGAGCAGCAGTTTGCTCGGTGGTTCTGATAATTCTGAACCACCTGCACCCTTGATTGAAATTACTGATCCGATACCCCTGAAAGAACTGTGGAGCACGAGTGTCGGTGTCGGCCATGACAAGCAGTTTGTCAGTCTGGTGCCGAACGTCTATGAAGAGCAGGTGTTCGTAGCCGACCGCAAGGGGCGTGTGGTGGCGCTGGATGCTGAAACCGGCAAGAAAAACTGGGAAGTAAAGACAAAGGCCGCTATTTCAGGCGGGCCAGGGGTTGGCAGTAGTGTCATCCTCGTGGGCACCAGTGACGCGGAGGTACTGGCGCTGAGTGCCGATGACGGTTCCCTGTTATGGAAGGCCGATGTAAGCAGTGAGGTGTTATCTGTTCCGCAAGTCGATATTGACAAGGTCATCGTACAAACGGCGGACGGCAATATCACCGCCCTGGGGCTGGATAGTGGCGAACAGCTGTGGACGCATGACCGTTCTGTACCGGTACTGACATTGCGCGGTACCAGTACACCGGCCGTTGAAAGCGGCCTGGTAGTGGCCGGGTTTGCCAATGGCAAGCTGGTCGGATTGAGCGCGGAAAAGGGCTTCCCTGTCTGGGAGGTCAGCATCGCAATTCCGCAGGGTCGATCCGAGATTGATCGCCTGGTGGATATTGACGGTGACCCGATCATTGTTGGTGGCGTCATCTACGTGACCACCTACCAGGGCCGCATTGCCGTGATCGAGGCACAAACAGGAAACCAGGGCTGGCAGCGGGACATGTCCTCACATGTAGGACTCGGTGTGGACTTCTCGCAGGTGTACGTGACCGATGATGAAAGTAATGTCTGGGCACTGTCGCGCTCGACAGGTGCGTCCGAGTGGCGGCTGGATGAGTTGCTCAACAGGAAACTCACCGCACCGGAACCCATCGAGGACTATGTCGCGGTTGGCGACTTCGAAGGCTATGTCCATCTGCTGTCTCGCTATGACGGGCGCATTGTGGCGCGCGCAAAGGTTGACAGCAAGGGCATCCAGGAGAAACCGCTGGCCAGTGACGGCATCCTCTATGTATACGGTAATTCAGGCAAGCTGTCCGCGTTCCGCTTGTCCGGCGTGCAATAGAGCAAGGGTGCCCCGGGCCCCTGTACCCGTCCTGTTAATCTGGCTATTTATACAGTCTCATGCTACCGGTAATCGCCCTGGTTGGCCGCCCCAATGTCGGCAAGTCGACACTGTTTAACCGCATGACACGGACGCGGGATGCGCTGGTGGCGGATGTGCCGGGGCTGACACGTGATCGCAAGTACGGTGATGGCCGGGTTGGTGAGCGGCCATTTATAGTGATCGATACCGGTGGCCTGAGCGGTGATGCCGATGACCTTGATGGCTTGATGGCGCAACAGGCCTGGCAGGCGATCGAGGAAGCGAACCTGTTGTTCTTCCTGGTTGACGCGCGCGATGGGCTGAATGCCGGTGACGAGGCCATCGCCGGGGCATTGCGGCGTACCGGCAAGCCGCTGATGCTGGTAATCAACAAGACCGATGGCATCGACGCGGACAGTGCCATGGCGGATTTTTATACGCTGGGTCTGGGTGAGATGTACCCGATTGCAGCCACACACGGGCGCGGTGTGGCAACGCTCATGGAACGTGCCATGGCGCAGTTGCCGGAAACCATCGAAGAGCCTGGCGAGACAAGTGATGACGACAGTATCCGTGTCGCCGTGGTGGGTCGTCCCAATGTCGGCAAATCCACATTGATCAACCGCATCATGGGCGAGGAGCGGGTACTGGCTTTTGACAGGCCGGGGACCACGCGGGACAGCATCTTTATCCCCTTTGTACGCGACGATGTCGCCTATACCCTGATCGATACCGCCGGTGTACGCAGACGCGCGCGGGTCAGGGAGACCATAGAGAAATTCAGCGTCATAAAAACCCTGCAGGCTATCGATGCGGCGCATGTCGTGATACTGGTGCTGGATGCAAAGCAGGAGATCAGCGAGCAGGATGCCAGTCTCGCCGGGTACATTGCTGAAAAGGGACGGGCGCTGATCGTCGCGGTTAACAAGTGGGATGGACTGGACGCGCATGAGCGCAAGCGGATTGTCGATCAACTGGATCGGCGACTGCCGTTTCTTGGTTTTGCCAGCACGCGTTTTATTTCAGCGTTGCATGGTTCTGGCGTGGGCGATCTGTTTCCGTATATTCAAAAGGCCTATGCCTCTGCCATCTGTGAGCTACCGACACCCCGGTTAACCGATATCCTGGAGCGGGCGGTGCAGGAACATCAGCCACCGCTGGTGCGCGGCCGTCGTATCAAGCTGCGCTATGCCCACCAGGGTGGCCGCAATCCCCCCGTTATCGTGATCCACGGCAACCAGACGGAGCGCGTGCCGGCCACCTATAAACGTTACCTCGTCAATGCCTTTCGGGAAGCGCTGAAGTTGACCGGCACACCGATAAGGATCGAGTTCAAGACCGGCGATAACCCCTACAAGGGACGCAAGAACAAACTCACCGGGCGCCAGCAGAAGCGTAAACAGCGCCTAATGCGGCATGTAAAGAAGTAGCAGGGGCCGGCCGCAGTTGCGGCTGTACTTCTCTATTCAATCCGTGTGTATTATTGCCGCATGGAATCTCAGCATCGATCCTGTTGCGCTGGCGCGCCTGCTGCAGCCCTGCTGGCGCTGATATTCCTGCTGTTCGTGTTGTGTGCTGAAGTGCTGGCAAAAGATGCTGACAAGCAGGGAGATGAAGATCCGGCCCGGCAGGTTCACTGGGCCATGGGGGCATTTTTTGGCACCGGCTGGTACCGGGTCGATGACAACCGCAGCGTGTACATATTTCGAGTGCCGCCACGTCAGACCCTGCGCGAGTCCGCGTTCAGTGCAGACGGTCAACGTACCCTCGGCCTGGAGATCCAGTACCCGTTGTCCTTCGGCCTGGAAAAGCTCGATGATGTGTATGATTTTACCGATTTTGACAATTACTCCACGGTCAGTTTTACACCGGGCGTGCAGGTCGAGATTCCGGTGACGGAGAAGTGGTACCTGCGCCCATATGCCAACCTTGGCTGGGGCACAGAGGTTAAAACCGGGGATTCGGCCTGGATTTATTACGGTGGACTGAAAAGTCGCTATCAACCGGGCGGCGGCGAGTCCAACTGGTCGCTGTTGAATGCCGTTAATTATGCCGGCTACAACCCCGAATACGGGAAGCGCGGGCGTTACGGTTCCTTCATGACCGGTTTTGAATTTGACCATCCCCTGAAGGGTATGACACTGGGGTATGATGAGGCCTGGTTGAACTGGCATATCACCTACAATTACCTGTTCGACAAAATCAACTTTCACGTCGAGGAAAATGTGGTCGAGTCAGTCAATGACCAGTGGGAACTCGGTGTCGCCCTGGGGAAGGGCAACAAAAAGATGAAGCTCTGGTTTTTGAGCTTTGAGCACGTTGGCCTGTCATTCAAGTGGAGCTCAAACGGTGTTTACAAGGCTATATCCCTGAATATGAGTTCGCCGTTTACCTATTAATCCATTGACGGGCAGTGGCTTCGTGCGTGGTCTTACCCGGCTGTAATAAATATTGTGCAGGAGCGGCGTCCCCGGCGCGATCCGGGATGGTTTTCCGGCGGAGGCCAATCGCGTCGAGACGCCGCTCCTGCAGATTGCCGATGTCATTATTGTTTAGCGCAGCGGCATATCCAGCAGCAGGTCCTGCTTGCTGTAGGTGCGGTAACGGTTGAACAGGTCTGCACTGATTGCCTCGCTCGAGACCTCGGTCACCCGGTATTCCTTCTGGTTCTGGTAATCCTTCATGGCGACCGGTACACCCTGAAGGCCACTCAGTAACAGGCGGCTATTTTCACCCAGCTCACCGATCATTTTCTGGGTGGTGCCGGCCAGTTCACGCATGAAATTCATCATCGCCATCAGGGTGGCAAAGTCATTCTCCGACATGCCTGCATCGGCCGCGGTAGCCAGGCAGACTTCGCCAATCGGTTGCCGGTTGCGCAACAATACCTGCAACTGGCACCTGAACCCGGCGACCTCATGGAAACCGCGCTGCTCCGTGCCCATGACCTCAAGATCCGGCAGTCCACCGGCAGGGATGCCCATCTGTTGCTCGATGAAGGCACGCTGTGCCTCCGGCATGTTCTGCATCTGCACCGACAGTTGTTCCATCTGCTGGCGCAGCATGGCTATGATTTCAGCGTACTTGTCCAGTTGCTGCTGGTCTATTTCACGGTATTCCTGCTTGACCGGGTCTACATAAATGGCCACATGGCGGGATCTGTCGAACAATACATGCCCTGGTTGTCCTGACTGAGACATGCGTGCCATGTGGTCCTTTACCTGGATGACGGTCCTCGAGGCATCATCACTGCCACCCAGCCTGATGGTTGTGTCGGCAATGGCTGAATCCGCAAGCGATGCCGCAAGAATAATCTGGAAAATGATGGATAGCTTCAGCATTTGCGCTCCCGGTGACTAATCCAGGTACTCGAATAATTTTACGACCTTCTGCACACCGCCGACCCGGCTGGCCTGTTTGGCCGCACCGTCAGCCTCCGAGCGGTAGACGATACCCATCAGGTAAACGGTGCCGTTTTCCGTGACCACCTTGACGCGGGTCGGGTCGAAGTCTTCGTGCCCCTTCACATTGAAGAGACTGGTCTTTACCTTGGAGGTGATATAGGAATCACTGGTGCGCGTCATGTAGGAATTGGGTGCGGCGATTGATAATTCGTTGTGCACAATACGCACCTTGTCGACGCCCTTGGCCAGGTTTGTCGCCTGCTGACGCAACGCTTCGGTGGGTGTCTGTCCCACCAGCAGTACCACGCCATTGAGGCTGATAACATTGATATGACTCTGGCTGCTCAGGGATTTATCATCGTTGATCGCGGATTTGACCTTCCATTCGATCCCCTCATCATCCACCATGGCGCCGACTGAGCGACGCTCATGTACTGCACTGGCGCCAACGGCAGCACCACCGACAATAACGGCTGCACAACCGCTCAGCAGGTTAGCTGTCAGGATGAAGATGAGAAGCGTGCGGATGGGTTGCATGCGTTCAGTTCCCTCGTGAGGCAAAGTGTTGGTCGATGAGATCGCACAGGCAATGAATCACCAGCAGGTGCACCTCCTGTATGCGTGCCGTGGAGTGTGCCGGTACGCGAATTTCTATATCTGACGCTTGCAGCAGAGCGGCCATGTCGCCACCGTCACGTCCGGACAGCGCAACCACCGGCATATTGCAGCGCTGTGCAGCTGCCACCGCCTTGCAGACGTTTTCTGAATTGCCGCTGGTAGAAATGGCCAGCAAGATGTCGCCCGGGTTACCGAGTGCCTGCACCTGCCTGGAAAAAATCTGGCCGAAATCATAGTCATTGGCGATGGAGGTCAGTGTCGAAGTGTCCGTGGTCAATGCGACCGCAGGCAGGCCGGGACGTTCCATCTCATAACGATTCAGCAGTTCCGATGAAAAATGCTGCGCATCGCCGGCAGAACCGCCATTACCACAACTCAGTATCTTGGCGCCCTGGTCCAGCGCCAGTGCGATCAGTGCGGCCGCCTGTGCCGTTACTGCTGCGAGCGCCTGCAACGACTGTTGCTTGATCTGGATACTGTCCTCGAAATTCTGTTTGACGCGTTCGATGGGGTCTCTGCTATCCATTACATTACTCCGTGGCGCTGAAGGCATTCGGTATCCACTCGATAGCGGTCCCTGACCCCATGATGGATATTACGTCAAAGCGGCAGGGTTGCTGGCTGCTGTCCGGATGTGCTTGCATATAGTGTTGTGCGCAGGCGATGAGCCTTGTTTGCTTGTGCCGGTTGACTGATTCCAGTGCTGATCCGAAACGCGGATTATTGCGGTAGCGTACCTCAACAAATACCAGGCTGTCTTTATCCTGCAGAATCAGGTCGATTCCCCCAC
>Ga0316193_10004287_pt1 | contig 10479 bp, 10 predicted proteins | sample MerIslsedime2_MG_FD_207735 | JGI IMG/M metagenome (GOLD analysis project Ga0316193, IMG submission 207735) | Coastal sediment microbial communities from Maine, United States - Merrow Island sediment 2 | ecosystem: Environmental > Aquatic > Marine > Coastal > Sediment | place: USA: Maine...
CATTAATGGCAAACGCAGGTTTGTCACGATACAAGCCGAGAAAAATAATGTCCTGCTCAGCGAGATGGTCTTTGACAACTTCGCGTTCCAGCAGCACAACACGAAACGGCTCACCCTTCGCGAGACATTTGTCTCGCCATACCGGTGCAAACAAACTGTCAGGATGCTGCACCGCTTCCGCCAGCCACTCCGGGTCTTTTCGCAAATGACCCGAACGGTCAACGTAAGCACCCGCAAAAATGTTTTCGTTTTTCAAATCACCACTGCCTTAACATACCGCCGTCAGAGTGTAGCTTATTGTCCGGTGAGGATGACCGCTGCTTCGGCTGCCACCAATGATTAAAAGGACGGGGCCCGCGAGCACCAATACCACTACCGTCGAGAATTGCCGCCCGATCGCCGTCCGGCTTGACGGGCAATTTCGCAACTTGGACATACACGGTGATCCAGCGCGTATGAGTCCTGAACATAGGCCGTCTTGCAGTGGTCGCATGCGGCAAGATACAACTCGTCGTTGTACGAAATGGTATGTAGGAGATTCCAGGCCCATTCAAAACTCAGTTTTGCATCGGGATGAAGCAAGCGATAGGTTTCAAATGCCCGGCACACACGATGCCCATAATCCACATCGGGTCGTGGCCAACAGGCGTGTATTTTGCGATCGGCATCAACGCGCAACAATAAGCCACCGCAGTACAGGGCAATCAAGGTGGTCGCCTCGAGTTGGTTACGCGGGCTTTTAACGAACCGTGCAACCTGTCGCGGCGACTTTCCGCGACGACGCTTGATGTGCCGGGTCGCCGGACCTTGAAAGTAAGTGCCAAAAAGTTTGCGAATACGGTCGTCGCTCAAGCCAGTGCATTCGCGAATTGTGCGGGTGCGGGCTTCGTGGTGAATCATCCGCAAGGCGAGTTCAAATTGACTTCGTTCACCCGCATACCGATCGTCTGTTAGCCTCATATATAAACCTTTCTTCTAGTTATTGACCATATCTAGTGATATAAAAGCATATATGATCTTCCTTAGATAAAACACACATAACAAGAGTAACTGCACAAGCGCACGACAAATGCAGCACTCATCGGGGGTAACATGTTCTATGACGGTCCGACATCAACAGATTATGTAAACATCCATGCAATGAACCGGGCGTTTCTCAAATTGTTACGCCTTCGCCCGGAGCGGTTTGGTTTAGATGCCCGACAAGCAATCCGACTTTCGGGACTTGGTCGTCAGCAGATGGAACGACTTGCCGCAACGCCGTTCCTGCTGTTCACCATCCAGGAAAAAGACGAACTCAAGTGGCGTGGGTTCTGTAATGCGGAGCCTAACGCCGATCTGTTTGAGCAGGATTGCACACAGGATGCAGATGTCAGCAATCTCCTCGCGACAACAACAGGCTTTCTCTGGCAACTTGCTCAGCAGAATCGCTACTCGGTTCGGATGATATGCGGTGCTACTCAACGCTGGTGCGAGATGATCACGTCCGTGACCTATTTTGAACTGGTTACGCGTATACGAAATCGGGGCGATCTCCTGGCATCGCGACAGGCGGCGAACGCGGATATATGGAGCAAGCTACTGGTGGAAGGCGTAGCAGCCGAGCGGCGTGTTCGCGATGCGGCTCATATCGCAGTCCTGCAAACCTTGCTGACCGGCCATCCCGGAGTTAGTGAGACTGGGTGGCCGATTGCGGCATGCAAGACCTCGCCCCCTCAGTTGCGGGTTGCCGACGAGTCTGGAAAAGCGTGATGTAACATAGCCGCGACCCTGTTCACCACCGACATACTCGCGTATACAATACGCGGCTCTATGTATGCAATTTCAATCAAAGATCTCACCAAGACCTACGACAATGGTGTCCAGGCGCTAAAGGGAATCGACTTCAAGGTCGAAGCCGGTGATTTCTATGCTTTGCTGGGACCAAACGGCGCAGGTAAGACGACTGCCATTGGCATCATATCGTCGTTGGTAAACAAGACGAGAGGCGAGGTTGAAATTTTTGGTCACAATATTGACACGGACCTTGCGGCCGCAAAGGCATGTATCGGCCTGGTACCACAGGAAATAAATCTGAACCTGTTTGATACGGTTCTGAATACCGTTGTGAATTCGGCCGGCTACTATGGAATTGGTCGCTCCCTGGCGATGCAGCGCGCCGAAAAGTATCTTTCGGACCTGCGCTTGTGGGATCGTCGCCACGAAATTTCCCGAAACCTGTCCGGCGGGATGAAGCGGCGGTTGATGATCGCAAGGGCGCTGATGCATGAGCCTGAGCTCCTGATACTCGATGAGCCCACGGCAGGTGTCGACATTGAGATCAGGCGATCAATGTGGAAATTTCTGAAAGAAACGAATGAAGCCGGTACCACCATCATCCTCACTACCCACTACCTCGAAGAAGCCGAGACCCTTTGTCGCAACGTCGCAATTATCGATGAAGGCAGGATCGTCGAGGACGATCGCATGACCACGATCCTGCGAAGGCTCAAGGGTGAAATATTTATCCTGAGCCTGGACCGGCAACTGACGAGCGTACCCACGCTTGACGGCTTTAAGGCCAGTCTGCGCGATGACGGTGAACTCGAAGTCAGTATTGGCGATGACAGCAATCTAAATACCCTGTTTGCCGCGCTGAGCGAACAGGGCATTACAGTCATCAGCTTGCGCAACAAATCGAATCGCCTGGAAGAATTGTTCATGCGACTGGTAGAAAGCAAGCAAAGCACAGCCGCGACAGGCTAGGCGGACGGGCATATGGACTACAGACTGAACTGGATTGGCCTGAAGACGATCGTCACGAAAGAAATCTTGCGGGTCCTTCGAATCTGGGTTCAAACGATCGTGCCCCCCGCGATCACAATGACCCTGTATTTCATTATTTTTGGCAACCTGATCGGACGTCGGATTGGAACCATGGAAGGTTTCGACTATATGCAGTACATAGCGCCAGGATTGATCATGATGTCCGTGATTACCAATTCCTACGGAAACGTGGTGTCGTCATTTTTTGGAGCCAAGTTCGGGCGCCACATTGAAGAAATGATTGTTTCGCCGATGTCGAACGCAACCATCATCATTGGCCATGTGGCGGGCGGCGTTATCAGGGGTTTGCTGGTTGGCGCCATGGTGACGGCGATCGCCCTCTTTTTCACCCGCCTGCAAGTCGAACATCCGTTGATAACCATCTCGATGGTTTTCCTTACGTCTGTCGTATTCGCACTGGCGGGTTTCATCAACGCGATTTTCGCGCGTAAATTCGATGACATTTCGATCGTACCTACGTTCGTGCTGACACCGCTCACTTACCTGGGCGGCGTGTTTTACTCCATCTCGCTATTGCCCGAGTTCTGGCAGAACGTTTCCAGGGGGAACCCCATCCTCTACATGGTAAACGCGTTTCGTTATGGGATACTCGGTGTTTCCGACATCAGCATTTCCACGGCCTACATCATCGTAAGCCTGTTCGTCGTTGGCCTGTTCACGGCTTGCTTGCTGCTGCTTAATCGCGGTGTCGGAATTCGGGAATAATATGTGCGGACGTTTCGCTTTTTATTCTCCCAGCGAAGCGACCGCGGCGTTGTTCGGCGTCCACATGGAAGTGGCCATCGAGCCCCGCTACAACATAGCGCCAACACAGTTTATCGCCGCAGTTCGTGATGCCGGCCCTGATACGCGGGAGTTGGTCATGTTGCGCTGGGGCCTGGTACCGTTCTGGGCGAAAGATCCTGCTATCGGCAATCGCATGATCAATGCGCGGGCAGAAACGGTCGCGGAAAAACCATCTTACAGAAACGCATACAAAAAAAGACGCTGCCTGATTCTGGCCAACGGGTTTTATGAGTGGCGCAAAGAGGGCAGTGTCAAGACGCCGTATTTCATTACTACGGAAGACGACTCGCCATTCGCCTTTGCCGGCCTGTGGGAGCGATGGGATAGCAAAGAAACGGATGAGTCACTTCAGACCACGACCATCATCACCGCAGACGCGAACGAGTTTATGGAGAGCCTGCATCATCGAATGCCGATCATACTGCAGTCGAGAAGTGCCGACCGATGGCTCGCTGGCGACGAAGAGCTGATTCACAATGTCGCCGAAATTACACCGCCATTAAAGGCGTGGGCGGTGGACCGGCGAGTGAACAATGCGCGAAATGAGGGCCCGGAGTTGATTGAGCCTGATGCGTCTGTGGCTTAGTTTCTTATTCGCGAGGTAGCAGGAACCTCGTTCCCAGGTGTTCAAGGATTACGCCTTCCGGGACGATTTCGGTTACGAGCGGGCCTTCGCTCAGTGTCGCTTTTTCGCCGTACTTGTTCATGTTGATAAAAATGAATCGTTCGGAAGGCGCGCTGTTGTAGACGTGAAGGTCCAGATGCAAGTCCGGTAGCTGGACAGTGCCGTTCGCTCGAACCTCATTGAACGTTTTGTACGCGAAGGCAGATGTCGAGGGCTGTGGTGTGGGTGTCGCTGCCGGAGCACTTTTTCGTTCGACCGGGCGTGGTGTTACTTCCTTTGGTTCGGAATTGCCAGAAGGTCCCGATACAGGTGGAGCACTGTCAGGTTCGCGGTCACGGGCGCTGGCTACCAGGTCTCTGAAAGAGTCGGTTTCCTTTGCCTCCTCTGTTTTGACGATCGGTAGCGTTTCGATGTCTGTGCTTGCTTGCTCTGGTTTAAGAAATACGATCATCAGAACAACCACATTGATCAGCAACAGGACGCCAACAAACAATAGCCAGCGTGAGGGCGACGAGTCTTCGGCGCCGGTCGGGATGTATGCGCTTTCGGGCCGGTTCTTTCCTTGCCGGTCGGATTCAGACTTTTTCAACGCATCCAGAATAAAGGACATTAGCGGATCCTGTGTTGCTCAGCTGCCGGTTGACAAGCTGGGCCTGTCATCCAGCCCCAGGCGCGAATTGATTATGATCTGTGTTTGTTGCCCCGCCAGTCCATCGGCTTCCAAACGGTTGCGCCGTTGAAATTCGACAAGCTGTTGTTCAAGTTCACTGTCAAAAAAATCAGAGTTGCTTGCGGATGCCACAGGATTTGGATCGAGCGCCGCCAGGCTTTGTCTCAACCAGATGACTTTCGGTCCGCGCGCCCCGAGTTGCAGAGCGGATGAATCGCCATTAGGTGGCTGCCAGATCAGCAGGTACTGTCCAAACCAGACTTTTTTGATTTCATCGACCGGAACCGTTAATTGCTTGTTGCCTAACAACAGGTCAGCGGAATCATCTTTTATCGAAATCAAAACGCCGCTATGCGCCTGTCCGGTGCTATCCGTCAAAGTCAGTACTGCGGGCTTGTCGAGTTGCTGCAACACCATCCAGGAGCCGCGCTGACTCAGGCAGCTCAACCCGGCCGCTTCTGCCTGTGCGCAGGCAGATGGCATGCTGCGCTCATATTCAATGCTCCAGATGGACAGCAAATTGGTCATCGCGATCACTCTCGTAGTCATCGACGCCGATTCCTGCAATAGCGTATCAAGCGATGACTGCACAACAGGCGGAATACTTTCTTCCACATCACTTGCCATTGCAGGGGCTACCGTGTCATTCAGTGGAACGGACAGCGATTGAGGGCTCTGGCTACGGAGGTTCTGTGTCATTGCCCAGATGCCGGCGATCACAACGGTTGCGGTTAGCGCGCCAATCGCCGGGGACAACCAGCTGCGGCCATTCTGCCTGGTTTCCTTTCCAGAAACTTCCTCCGCTGCTTTTCGTACGATCTCAGATGTGACCATACGAACTTCGCGACTGTACGCGCCGAGTAACGCGCGATCACAGATGACGTTGATCAGACGCGGGACTCCCTTGGATAATCTGTAGACTTCCTTTTTGGCTCGATCATCGAAAATATCCCCGAGGCCACCCGCAACTTTCAGGCGATGATCGATATAGCGACTCGACTCTTCTCTCGACAGCGGCTCAAGGTGGTAACGACCGGTGACGCGTTGGGCGAGCTGTCGAAGATTGGTCTGCGACAACTTATCGCGTAACTCCGGCTGCGCAATCAAGATGATCTGCAATAACTTCTGTTTGGCGGTTTCGAGGTTTGTGAGGAGGCGAATTTGTTCCAGCACCTCGGTTGACAGGTTCTGCGCTTCATCGACCAGCAAAATCGTACGCCTGCTATCGGCGTGTGATTGCAGCAAGTGTCGATTGAGCGTATCAACCATCGCTTTTGTGCTGGATAGATCTTCGGGAAGTGGCGCCTTTAGCTCTTCGCAGATGCTGGCAAGAAATTCAATCGCCGACAGCTGCGGATTCAGAATCAGCGCGATTTCGACGCCTTTCGGGATGCGCGTGAGCAGCGTTCGCACGAGCGTGGTTTTGCCGGTTCCGACTTCGCCGGTTAACTGAATGAAACCGCTGATGTCCTTTACACCGTAAACGAGATGCGCAAGCCCCTCGCTGTGTCGTTCGCTCATAAACAGGTAACGCGGATCCGGCGTTATCCGAAATGGCTTTTCGTTGAGTCCGAAATACTTTGTATACATCGGTTGCGGCGTATCCTGCAGCGCTGACCAGAGCGCTGATTCTACCTGATTTAATCCCGGTTCAGGCTCCTGGCACGGCTAACCGACAAATCGCCAAAGCGTTCTCGAATATCGTCGACGGTCTGATCAATCTTCGAGCCACCCGCTTCAGTTTGTGACGCAAACAGATCCAGCTGGTCCGCTGCGCCGAGTGCGCTTCCGCCAACCCCCAGAAGGCGGATCCGTGCCCCAGGATTATCGGCAAGCCACTCGGACAAAAGCTCCCTGGCGACTTCGTACAAAGTATCCAGGCTATTGCTGGGCGGGCGTAGTGCTCGCTGCCGGGTGTATGTTGAAAAATCTGATCGCCTGATCTTGACCTGCACGGTGCCGGCGGACAGCTGCTTATCCCGCAGCCGCTGCGTGGTTCTGTCCGTCAGGTGCAGCAATTCGCGATGCAGGTCGGCGATAACATAAAGATCTTCTTCGAAAGTCTCTTCAGCGCTGATGGACTTGTCGGCGCGGGACGAAATAACCGGGCGATGGTCGATACCGGCGGCCCGCTCGCGAGTTCGCGCGGCGAATCGCCCAAAGATTGCTTCCAGCGCCTGGTCGGGCGCGAGTCGCAGGTCAGCAATGGTTATTATCTTTTGCGCATGCAGGCGCGACAGTGTTTCGCGGCCAACCCCGGGAATGACCTGTACCGGCAAAGGATCGAGTGTTCCGGTCATGTTTTCATCTGTAACAACGACAAGGCCATCCGGTTTGTCAAGGTCCGAAGCAATTTTCGCCACGAGCTTGTTGGGTGCAACGCCGACAGACGCGGTGAGCTCCGTGTCCTCACGGATGCGTTGCTTGATGCGCTCAGCGATTCGTATTTCTGTTCCAAACATTGCCAGGCTGTCGCTGACATCGAGAAAGGCTTCGTCGAGTGAGAGTCCCTCGACCTGTGGCGTAAATTCGTTGAAGACTGCGAAAATTTGCTCAGACACCGCTTTGTAGTGGGACATCCTAGGAGCGACTCTGAGCAGCTGCGGACAGCGCCGCATTGCGTCGCGCATTGGCATCGCCGAACGAACGCCGAAAGCGCGGGACTCGTAGCTCGCTGCTGCGACGACGCCTCGATTACTGCCGCCGCCAACGACTAGCGGCTTGCCACGCAGCGAAGGATCGTCGCGTTGTTCTACCGACGCGTAAAAAGCGTCCATATCCACGTGCAAGATCTTGCGCGCAGCGGCCATGACTACATCGCACGCTCAATAATGTATCGAGCCAGGATTTTGAGCAGTGTGGATGTCTCGGCAAACAACGCGAGGTCCTCAAGACCGCCATCCAGCAGTGAACGGCATTGATCACGGGACTCCTCCAGCCCGAGAACGGATGGCCAGGTCGCTTTCTCCATTCGTTCGTCTGCACCGGCGGACTTTCCGATTACGTCCGTTTCGCCTTCGACATCGAGAATGTCGTCGCGAATCTGGAAGGCCAGGCCTATCTTGTCTGCAAAAGATTCAAGTGCGGACTTCTGCTCCACATCTATTGACGAAGACAACTCGCAGGTCGCCATGACACATGCGCGGAACAACGCGCCGGTTTTTAGTGAGTGCATTTCATGCAATGCATCACGTGATAGCTTCTGACCTTCAGACGCAAGGTCAATTGACTGGCCGCCGGTCATGCCACGCGATCCACAGGCTGTCGCCACGATGTTAATCGCAGCAACCTTTTCTCCGTCTGACAAAGAGGGAGCGGCGGCAATTACCCGGAAAGCCAGCGGTTGCAGCGCATCTGCTGCGAGAATGGCCGTTGCTTCGTCGAAGGCACGGTGAACCGTCGGTTGCCCGCGCCGCAAATCGTCGTCGTCCATCGCCGGCAGGTCGTCATGAATGAGCGAAAACGCGTGAATGAGCTCGATCGCGGTGGCAATCGGGTCGAGCTTTGCCAGATCTATCGCAAGGCACTCGCCGGTGGCGTATACGAGCAGCGGGCGCAGTCGTTTTCCGCCGGACAAAACGGCATAACGCATTGCTTCATGCAGCAGCCGAGGCGTGTCGAGCGCTGCCGGCAAGGCTGCATCCAGCGTCTGGTTAATGCGTTGAGTGTACTGCTCGAACGGATCGTGTTTTGTGGCTGACAATAACGGTCCCTCCTCGATGGATTGGGTGACGTAGCGTACACCGATTCGCTTGGCGGGGCCTGTCGAATCTTGGCGCCTGGGCTATAATCCGGCCCCTCATTCCTGTCCTGCCAGTAGTCCTGTATTGATCATGCGTGCATCTGCAGTCGCCCAGCCGAACATTGCTCTCATCAAGTATTGGGGCAAGCGCGATATCGTATCTAACATTCCGGCGGTGGGCTCCTTGTCAATAACACTGGCGTCGCTTGAGACCCGAATGACAGTGGAATTCGAGAAAGGCATCGAATCAGACAGCCTGTCGGTCAATCACGAACCTGCGGAACGACTGTTGCCAAGAGTGTCCCGGTGTCTGGACGATCTTCTGGGCCCGGGGCGAGCGCCTGCGGTCATTGAGAGCAGCTGCAATTTCCCGATAGCGGCGGGACTGGCGTCATCGGCATCCTCATTTGCTGCACTTGTTGTTGCGGCGAGCCAGGCAGCAGGTCTGCAGGCTGACACGCTCTCGCTTGCGCGATCGGCGGGCCGTGCGTCGGGGTCGGCGGCGCGCTCGCTGTACGGAGGCTTTGTCGAATTGCAGGCGTCCGAATCTGAAATCTTGGTGGAATCGATTCTTGATGCCGACGCGTGGCCAATGGAGGTTGTTGTGGCGATCAACGCCAAAGGCGAGAAGCCGGTTAGCTCGGGCGATGCGATGAATCTCAGTGCGAAGACATCGCCGTTCTACTCGAGTTGGGTAGAACACCAGGACCAGGACTTGCGGGTGGCGCGTGCGGCCGTGGCCGATCGCGACTTCATGACACTGGCGGCAATTTCCGAACACAATTGCCTGAAAATGCATTCCCTGATGTGGACCTCGCGGCCATCTGTTGTGTACTGGAACAAAGCGACCCTGGCATGCATGGAAACGATTCGCCGGTTGCAGAACGATGGCGTTCCTGTCTTTTTTACCATTGATGCAGGTCCCCAGGTGAAGGCCGTTTGTCTGCCCGCCGCGGCAAAGCAGGTACGTGATGCGCTGCGCGAAACTGACGGGGTGCTCGACACCCTGCAATCGTCGCTCGGCGGCGGCGCACATGCGCTGGATAAGCCATGATTCGTAGCAATACGTCAGCGCCAGGGAAGATAATGCTATGTGGCGAATACGTTGTACTGGATGGCGCGCCGTCCGTTTGCATGGCGGTGAACAGGCGCGCGAACGTCGTTATCAAGGACAGCTCGTCAGATCAGCATGTTGTTCGCTGTCCCGGATTTGCTGAGGGCGAATTTAAATTTTCCGTCGGAAAAAACCGTGAGTTCGAATGGCTGGCGAGTGAAACTCCGTTGCCTGATTTTTCATTGCTCGAGGAAGTCTGGACCGCAGCCAATACGGATATTTCGGGCTCGGTCGAGATCGTGCTGGATACGACGCCTTTCGTGGAAGCCAGCTCCGGGAACAAAGTCGGCTTGGGCGGCAGCGCTGCACTGACAGTTGCGCTCTCTGCGGCTATCTCCGGTCTGGCGCGCAAAAAAATCGATGTCGGCGCCATGATCGAGACACACAGACGATTTCAGGGTGGCCGTGGCAGTGGCGCCGACGTCGCGGTCGCGTGTTCCGGCGGCGTTATCGAGTATCGACGCGGTGAAACGGTGAAGATACATCCGCTTCAGTGGCAGGGAGATCTGGAATACGCAGTGCTTTGGAGTGGTCAGTCGGCCAGTACCGTACAAAAGCTATCGCACTTTGAAGCTGCAAAAATGAGCGACGGCAGCCGGCAGGCGCTATACGCGGCGAGCGCCGAGATTGCGAATGCATGGGCGGAGGCAGATGCAGAACAACTCCTCGTATTGTTTGACCGGTACACAAAAACGCTGATCGAATTCAGCGACGAT
>Ga0316193_10004288_pt1 | contig 10477 bp, 6 predicted proteins | sample MerIslsedime2_MG_FD_207735 | JGI IMG/M metagenome (GOLD analysis project Ga0316193, IMG submission 207735) | Coastal sediment microbial communities from Maine, United States - Merrow Island sediment 2 | ecosystem: Environmental > Aquatic > Marine > Coastal > Sediment | place: USA: Maine...
CAGGCATCTCAGGGAAAAGTGTTCCATGTACTCAGCGTACACTGATTCCTCTATGCTTGGCTAACCTGCATCCTCAAACCAGGGTAACTGTGCGGTCGGAGAATATTTGCGGAGGACAACAGGCTGGACCGCCTGGATAATGTCATCGTGGTGAACGAGCGTCATCTGAAACGAATTTTTACCAGCTATTTTGGTTATTATCATTGCTGGCGAACGCACCTGTCACTGGAAATGGATAGTCCTGTGTCGCGATCGGCGCAGCCACCAGCGCTTGGAAAGGTAGTACAATTTCCAGAAGTCGGTGGCTTACATCATCATTACGAGCGGTTGGCTGCGTGATGGTGTGCGGTATGAGTTTTCGGGAAGGAGTGGCAGTTTCTCTTTGATGTAAGTATCCACTCACGGCCGTTCGTGATGCGGTCGTAGGTACAACGATTCTGCGAGGCCAGTATGGAACCAGCCGGACTGTACGATCTGCCGCCCACCGCGATCAGCCGCGAACTGTTTTTCAATGTGGGCGGGCCGCACGGCTTCATGCGCTGGGGAATCTACCTGTTCCTGTTGATCGTGCTGTTGTTCCTCGCCTACACGCTGTGGAACCGCGTCAAGCTGTGGCGCAAGGGGCGGCGGGAGGTTTGCGGCGATCAGCCACTGCGCCGCCTGGGCCTGGTGGTGAAATACGTTCTGCTGCAGGCCAGGGTCATGCGGGAAGGTTATGCGGGCCTCATGCACGCCAGCCTGTTTTACGGCTTTGTCGCGCTCACCGTTGTCACCGCCATGATTTTCCTGCAGGAAGATATCACGGCGCCACTGTTTGATGTTCGTTTTATTTACGGCAACTTCTACCTGATCTGGTCACTGGTCGCCGACCTGTTTGGCCTGGTGCTGCTGGCGGGTCTGATAATGGCGGCCTACCGGCGCTATATCGTCCGGCCCGGGCGCCTCGATACCCGGCCGACCGACACGCTGGCCCTGGTGCTGCTGGCCGTGATTGCGGTCTCCGGGTTCTGCAGTGAGGGGATGCGGATCGCCATCACCGGTTTCCCGGCCTTTGAAGTGTTCTCGCCGGTCGGCTTCGGGCTGGCGCAGGCCTTGGCGCCGCTGGGCGCGGAGACCCTGCGGGCCTTGCACTATGGCAACTGGTGGCTGCATATGCTTGCCTCGTTTGGTTTTATCGGCCTGGTCGCGAGCGGCAAGCTCGGGCATATCGTTATCACCACGCTCAATATCTATTTCGGCAGGCTGGCTAACGAAGACCCGGCGACGCGTTATACAAGCACGCTGATCAAGCCCACCGAGTTTGAAACAGCCGACACCTTCGGCGCTGCCACGGTGACCGACTTCAGCTGGAAACAGCTGCTCGATGTAGATGCCTGTACCCGCTGCGGTCGCTGCCAGGACCACTGTCCCGCCTGGCTGACCGACAAGCCGCTGTCGCCTAAGCGACTGGTGAACCGTATCCAGGGAAGTCTGCAGGCACTGGCCACAGGTAGCGGAGACGGCCAGCCCCTGGTCGGCAATTATGTGCAGCTGGACGAGATCTGGTCCTGTACCAACTGCGCTGCCTGCATGGACGTATGCCCGGTCAACATCGAGCAGGTGCCGAAGGTGCTGGAGCTGAGACGCGCGCGGGTGCTGATGGAGGGGGAGATGGCCCCCGAGCTGCAGCGCACCTTCGTCAACCTGGAGAATAACGGTAACCCCTACGGTTTCGCCTTTGCGAGGCGCGGTGACTGGCTGCCGGACGATCTCGGTTTCAAGACGCTGGCGCAGGATCCCGAGGTCGATTATCTGTATTTCGCCGGTTGTGCCGCGTCCTATGATAAGCGCAACCAGCGGACCGCGATTGTCTTTATGCGCATACTCAAGCAGGCCGGCTACAAGGTCGGGATACTTGGCCCGGAGGAGGTGTGCTGCGGCGACAGTGCGCTGCGGGCGGGAAACGAATACCTGTTTCAGACGCTCGCCACCAAAAACCTCGAAAGCTTCGCACGCTACGGCGTGCGTAAAGTGGTGGTGACCTGTCCGCACGACCTGAACACGCTGAAAAAAGAGTACCGCGAGTTCGCCTCGCTGGGCGTCGCAGAGGACGGCACTCCGTTACACTACGACATCTCGGTGGAACACCATACACAGGTCATCCGCCGGCTGCTGGGTGAAGGCCGGATCAGGCTGACGCAGCAGCCGGCACAGAAGATCACATATCACGACTCCTGTTTTCTGGGACGCTACAACGACATCTACGCCGCGCCGCGGGACATCCTGGCCGCCATTCCTGGCAGCGAGGTTGTGGAGATGGAACGCCACGGCGAAAACAGCTTCTGTTGCGGCGCCGGCGGTTCGCGCATGTGGCTGGAGGAGAACCTGGGTTCACGCATCAACCAGACCCGCACCCGCGAAGCCGAGGCGACGGGTGCCAGCCTGATCGGCACCGCCTGCCCGTTCTGCTCGACCATGCTTTCAGATGGTGTCAAGGAGCTGGCCATCGATGCACTGGAAACCCGCGACATTGCGGAACTGGTGTACGAGGCGATGGAGAAATAAACTCAGTCCGCGGGTCTTGCTGTCCGCTTACTGCGCCTTCAACGCCTCGGTCAGCCGCGGGGCGATGTCCATCAGATCGGCAACAATGCCGTAGTCGGCGACGTCGAAGATGGGGGCCTCGGCGTCCTTGTTGACAGCGATGATATATTTCGCGCCTTTCATGCCGACCAGGTGCTGGGCAGCACCGGAGATCCCCAGGGCCAGATAGAGTTTGGGACTGACCGTTTGTCCCGAACTGCCGACCTGGCGTGATGCCGGCAGCCAGCCGGGATCTACCACCGGGCGTGAACAGGCGAGTTCCGCACCCAGCGCGCCGGCCAGCTCTTTTGCGACGCCGAGATTTTCCTCGCTGCCGAGACCGCGTCCGACACTGACAATCAGGTCGGCGCCGCTCAGATCGACGGCTTCGGCGGTTTCCTGGAACGGGGCTTCCGCCTGGATGCCCGCGGCCGGTGCCGTCAGCTTCAGCGCAAGGTCGCGCACCACGGCGCTGCCGGCACGCACCGTGTCGGCGGCAAAGGCCGCCGCCTGGAAACTGACCAGGCAGCGGCCGGCTGATCCCGTGATCACCAGCTCTGCAGAAAGGCGGCCATTATAGACTTGCTTGATGAACACCGGACGATCCTGGCCATTGCGGTAGGCGATGATATCGCTGAGCAACGGAATGCCCAGTCTGCCGCTGACCCGCGGCAGGAAATCGCGGGCCTGGTAGGTATGGCCCAGGAACACCCAGGCCGGTTGTTCGCGCTCGAGCACTTGGCACAGTGCGTCGGTATAGGTGTCACTGCCATAGTCGCGCAGCCGTTCGTGCTGTGCCACCAGCACCTCGCCCAGGTCCAGGGCGGTCAGCGTATTGCGCGCCGTATCGACGTCGTCACCCAGCAGCAGCGCGGCACTGCCCAGGTTCAGTTCAGCGCCAAAGGCCTGTGCCGCCGCGATGGCTTCCATCGTCATGCGGTGCAGTTCACCCTGGTGGTGTTCGGCCACGACCAGAATATCCATAACTGTCTCTCCTACAGAAGGAACCTCTGATTAATTGATCAGAGGCTATACAGGACCTTGATCCCGGTTTTAAGTATCCCGACCAGCTGAGCGGCGGCCTGATCCGGTGTGCCTTCAATCATCTCGGTGTGTTTTGCTTTATGCGGCACGTACAGGCGCTGACAGGTCTGCAGCGGCTCGCCGGACCACAACGCGGAGGCGCTCAGTACCTCGATCGGTTTGCGTTTGGCATCCATGATGCCCTTGATGGTGGGGTAGCGGGGCTGATTGATGCCGGTCTGGATGCTGAGACTCGCCGGCAGCGGTACGGTGAGCCACTGGTACCAACCACCCTCCAGTTCACACTTGACGCGTATCGATGCCGTGCCCGGCTCGGTGGCCATGACCAGGCTGGCGGTCGCCATGCCCAGCAGCTCGCCAAGCAGGATGCCGGTCTGGCCCATGCCCAGGTCATCCGATTGCAGCCCCGACAGCACCAGGTCACAGCCCTGGCCCTTAAGTGCGGCGGCGAACACGCTGGCGACAGCGAACGGATCCGTAGCCAGCTCGCGGTCGTCGAGGATGCGGATGGCGCGGTCGGCGCCCCGCGCCAGCGCCTGGTGCAGCGTTTTCTCGATGCGCTCGGGGCCCAGTCCCAGCGCGATGATTTCGGTCTCCGCGCCGATCCGGTCCTTGAGTTGCAGGGCCTCTTCGATGGCATAGGCATCGCTTTCGTTGAGTTCGAAACTGACCTGTTGCTCGTCGAAGTGCCTGCCATCGTCGCTGACGCGCAACGGAGACTCGCGGTCCGGTACCTGTTTCTGCAATACGGCAATGCGCATGGCCGCCTGACTCCTGTTGACTGAATAGATTGCGCAAGCCTCAGTTGCGCAACGGTTTGCCTTTTTTCAGCATGTACTTCATGCGTTCCTGGCTCAACGGCTCGGCGGCCAGGGATACAAACGCCTCGCGCTCGATGTCCAGCAGGTATTGCTCGTCCACCGTTCTGGTCAGCCCGGCGCGGTCACCACCGGTGAGAACATAGGCCAGTTTTCTTGCGATAGTTTCATCGTGGTCAGAGATCTTGCCCTGTGCCTTGAAGCCCTTGAGTACCGCGGCCATGGCGGTGCGTGCGCCCTTGCCCGGCAGCTTGAGGTCGTCCCGGTAGGCCGGCGGCGTGTAGCCCTCGGCCAGTTCCAGCGCCTTGTGTTTGGTTTCCCAGAGCAGGTGGTCTGGATTGAGGACGATGGTGTCGGTGTTCAGCAGGTAGCCGAGGTGTTTGGCTTCTTCCGCACTGGTGGCGACCCTGGCGAAGCCAATGGTCTCGAAGGCTTTCTGTATGAGGGGATAGACATTCAGGCGGCCGGCGCCGCCGGCGTTCTCCATCAGGTTAAGCAGCAGGCGCAGGTTGCCACCGGAGCCAGGAATGAGGCCCACACCCATTTCCACGGCACCGATATAGAGCTCCGCGGCGGCGACGCGGTGAGCCGCGGGGGCGACCAGTTCGAAGCCACCGCCCAGTGTCAGCTGGAAGGGCGCGGCCACCACCGGTGAATTCAGAAAGCGGATGCGCTGGGTGGTCTTCTGCAGGTGGTCGACAGTGCGTTCCAGGCCGTCCCAGTCGCCGCGTTCGCAGAAACCGAGGATCAGTGCCAGGTTGGCGCCGGCGCAGAAGTTCTGTCCCTGGTGGCCCAGGACCAGGGCGCGGTAGCGGCCGGCCTCGACCTCATCCAGCGCGGCGTTCAGCATATCGATAATGGATCCATCGATGGGGTTGAGCGCGGGTTGCAGGATGGAATGGAAGGCGAGGTCGAGCACGCCGTCGCCGAGGTCGATGAGACTTCCGCTCCAGTCGCGCCGGATGACGTTGCCGCGCGCCTTCAGCAGTGACAGGTCGAGGTGGCGTTCACCGCTCGGCACGTCATGCACCGTCTCGTTCAAGGGGTCGTAATAGGTGCGGACACCGTTCTCCACGGCATAGAATTGTTTGCGGCCAGCGGCCAGCATCTGCGTCACCCAGGCCGGCACCGGCCGGCCCTCGGCCTGCATGCGCGCCACGCTGCACTCGACGCCGATGGCGTCCCAGGTCTCGAACGGCCCCAGCTGCCAGCCGAAGCCCCACTTCATCGCATTGTCGATATTGATGATGTCGTCGCTGATCTCGGGGATGCGGTTGGCGGCATAGATCAGGGTGCGTGTCAGGATTTCGTGAAAGAAGTGACCGGCCTTGTCGTCGCTGCCGTTCAGTGCGCGGATCTGTCCCGCTGCCGTATGGCGGTCCTTGGCCAGCCGGTAGCCGTCGAAGCGGACGCGTTTCTGCGGGCCGTAGTCACCGCTCTTCAAGTCAACCGACAGGATCTCGCCGTTGGCTTCTTTTTTATAGAACCCGGCACGTGTCTTCTGACCCAGCCGTCCCGCGTCGACCAGTGTCTTGAGGATGGCGGGCGACTGGAAGGTCTCGTGTTCCTCGTCGGCCTCGGCCCGCTGGTAACTGGTCTGGACCACCTGGGCGAGGATATCCAGCCCCACCAGGTCCGCCGTGCGGAAGGTGGCGCTCTTGGGTCGACCGACGATGGTGCCGGTGAGGCGGTCCACTTCTTCCACGCTCAGCCCCATGTGCAGCGCCGTGTGTATGGTCACCATGACGGCGTGCACACCGATGCGGTTGCCGATGAAATTCGGCGTGTCCTTGGCGTAAACGATGCCCTTGCCCAGCACCTGCTCGCCGAAGTCGGCCATGCGACGCAACACGGCCTCATCCGTCTCTTCGCCGCGCACTACTTCGAGCAGGCGCATGTAGCGCGGCGGGTTGAAGAAGTGGGTGATCAGGAAGCGCCGCTTCAGGTCCGGTGACAGCTCCGTAACCAGGTCCGCCAACGGCAGGCCGGAGGTGTTGGAAGTCAGGATGGCGTCCGCTGCGAGGTGCGGGGCGATCTGTTCGTACACCTTGTGTTTGATATCCAGGCGCTCGGCGACTGCTTCCACCACCCAGTCGACCTCGCCCAGTCTGGCCAGGTCGCCGGCATAGGCGCAGGCTGTGATCAGCTGGCTGTTCTTTGCTTTGTAGAGCGGTGCCGGCTTGAGCGTGGTCAGTGTCTGCAGACCCTTGTCCGCCAGTTCCGCGGAGATGTCAAACAGCAGCACCGGGATACCGGCATTTGCCAGGTGGCCGGCAATCTGTGCCCCCATGACACCTGCGCCCAGGACTGCGACTTTACGTATGTTGTTTTCCATAAGCTTGCTCGTTTGCACCGGCCGCCGAAGGACTCAGCCCGGGCGCCGGATGATGGTGGCGATACCCTGGCCTGTGCCGATGCACATGGTAGCCAGCCCGGTGTGCGTGTCCTGTTGCTCCATGACGTTGATCAGGGTGGTCAGAATGCGCGCACCGGAACAGCCCAGCGGGTGACCCAGCGCCACGGCGCCGCCGTTGAGGTTGATTTTCTCCAGGTCCCAGCCGCCTTCGCGGATGACATACAGGGACTGGGCGGCAAACGCCTCGTTGAGCTCGATGGTCTCGATGTCCGACATCTCCAGCCCGGCCTTGGCCAGTGCCTTGGCCGTGGCCGGCAGCGGTCCTTTGCCCATGCGCGTCCAGTCTACGCCGGTCACGGCACGGGCGACGATGTCGGCGCGCGGCGCCAGGCCGAGCCGTTCGGCGAACGCCCGGCTGGTGACCAGCACCGCCGACGCCCCGATCGAGATCGGACTGCTGGTGGCGGCAGTGACGCTGCCGTTCTCGACAAAGGCGGGCTTGAGGCTGCGGATCTTGTTGATATCCGGCGTGCGCGGTCCTTCGTCGTGCTCGACAACCGCCTCGCCGTAGACATCGATAGGAATCAGCTCATTGCTGAAGCGGCCCCCGGCTGTTGCGCTCAGGGCTTTCTCATGGGAACGGATAGCGAAGACCTCCTGGTCCTCGCGGCTGATGCCAGCATCGTTGGCGAGGTTCTCCGCCGTCTCGCCCATGCCGATATAGTAGTCGCGCGCGGCCAGGTCGGGATGAAAGTCGGGGGCAAAGCCACCCATCGGTACCGAGAACATGTCCTCCACGCCGGCAGCGATGCCCGCCTCGATGTCGCCGCACTCGATGGCTGTGCTCAACTGGTGTACCGCATCCATCGACGAACCGCAGAACCGGTTGACCACCTTGCCGCCGGCTTCTTTGGGGATGCCGGCCAGCATCGCTACCGAGCGCCCCAGCAACATGCCCTGCGGCCCTTCGGGAAAGGCGCAACCGACCACCACGTCCGCGATCAGCTCCGCGCCCAGCGCGGGGTTTCTGTCCAGCAGGCCGCGGACCACCTGGGCGCACAAATCGTCGGCGCGGATACCGATCAACCGGCCGTGCTTGACCCCGATGGGCGAACGCACGGCATCGACGATAACGGAGTCGGATGCTGTCATACGGTTGCTCCTAGACGGGGCAGCCAGTCCTGGAATAGACGTAGTCCGCCAGTTCACGCTTCAACTGAATGATGTCCGTCTGCGGCAGCATACGCCGTTGAAAGCGCTGCAGGTGATCAGCGGTATCCGGCGGCAGCTTGCCGTGGAAGACGGCGTGCAGGCCGGTCAGCGCCAGGTTCAGCAGCCTGATCGAGACCTCGGTACTATGGATTCGGGCGATGGTTGCGGCCATTTTATCGGCAGGCGTGTCGCCCTGCAGGCACTGGACGCGGGACAGGGTGCTGTCCGCCACATACAGGTCGGTGAACATGTCCGCCAGGATTTCGGTCAGCTGCTGTTCGTGTCTCAGATCCTGACCGAACTCGTTCAGGGCGGCGTGGAAGACGTGCAGTGCCAGACGCTTGCCGGTCTCGATGGCACACTCCTCGGCGGCCCGTGCCCCGCTGAACGCCTGTTCCACATCGCTCTCCAGAAAAGTATCGATACCCCGGATGGCCATCCTGATTGGCAGTTCCTCGAGCAGCGCCTTTTTCACCATGTAACCAGTGATGATCTGGCGGTTAATCTCGTTGCTGCCTTCCCAGATACGGTCGATGCGCGTGTCGCGGTAGGGGCGGGCCATGGGGAACTCTTCGATGAAGCCGTAGCCGCCCAGGATCTGGATGCCGTGGTCGGTGACCATGCCCAGGGTCTCGCTGCCATACACCTTGGCCATGGATGCCTCGATGGCGTACTCCTCGGTGGCTTCGCCCATGCGGATGTAATAGTGCGGATCGTCCTTGTCCAGCCGGTCGGTCGCCTCCTGGATGAGGCCGACGGTGCGATAGATCATGCTGTCCGCGGTATAGGTGCGCACCGTCATGTCGGCGATTTTGCCTTTGATAACGTCGAATTCAGCGATTGCCTGCCCAAACTGGCGGCGGTCCCGGGCGTATTTCACCGCTTCTTCCAGCACCATTTTGCTGCCACCCAGGTCGGCTGCAGCCAGTTTGAACCGGCCCAGGTTCAGCGCATTGAAAGCGATGGTGGCACCCTTGCCGACTTCGTAGAGCAGGTTCTCCACCGGGACGCGTACGTCGGTGAGCGTGATCGGCGTGGTGGAAGAACCTTTCACGCCCATTTTCTTCTCTTCCGGCCCGACCTCCAGGCCGGGGCTGTCGCGTTCCACGATAAAGGCACTGAAGTACTGGCCGTCGACCTGCGCGAAAATGGTATACACATCCGCCCAGCCCCCGTTGGTGGTAAACATCTTTTCGCCGTTGAGGATATAGGATTTGCCGTCCTCCGACAGATCGGCGCGGGTCCTGGCGGCCAGCGCATCGGAACCGGAAGACGCCTCGGTCAGCGAGTAGGCGCTGATCCATTCGGCGCTTACCAGTCTGGGCAGGTATTTCAGTTTCTGCGCCGGGGTGCCGAACCAGACGATCGGCAGCGAGCCGATGCCGGTCTGTACCGAAAAGACCACGGTGAACGAGGCGCTGTGGCACCTGGCCAGCGATTCGTCCACAATGGCGGACGTTACTTTGTCCAGTTCGAGTCCGCCATAGGCTTCAGGTATATCGATCCCCAGCAGGCCGAGCTCGGCCATTTCACGCAGCAGTTTGACGCACAGATCCTTGTCGAATTTTTCGATTTCGTCGCGCAACGGATAGACCCGCTCGCTGGCGAAATCCCGTGCCATGCCTTCGATCTCGCGGTGTTCCTCGCTGAAGTTCTCGCGTGTCAGGACGTTCTCACAGCCAACCGGCTCGACGAGGAATCGTCCGCCGGTTGTCAGTTGCACTGGCGTGTCATTCATCTTGTAGGTTCCCTGTATACGCGCTCAATCTAACGCTGGAAACTTTGCCCGTCAACGCGGCGGCGTGTTAATGTTCTAACTGATATCACTGCTGTCCTGTGGGTTGTGGTCCTGTATGGACCCGTCCCAGGAAAACTTTTATCGGGCGCCTCCCTACGGCGCGAATCGACGACATTTTCATCGACACCGGGCTGCCGGTGGCCGGTATCGAGGTTTCCCGTTCGGAACTCTTGCAGGTGGCTTCCGATCACCTGCCATTGATCGCAGAGTTGCGTATTCCGAAACAGGTCCTGGGTTCCCGAGTTTCGATGGCTGATCCGGAATCGGTCCACTCGCGGCACTGACCAGTAGGTGGCGAATTCCAATCCACGCCGTAAGCTGGTTGGAATTTATCGTAAATATCTTACGAGAGATGTCATAGAAGGGTCGAGAGCAGGCGCGGTGGCCCTCGACCCTTCATAGTATCTACCGGGAAGGTTGCGCTCAGGAACAAGACTAAGTTATCGTTTTAAGGTGATAATTCGAAATTGGCCACCTACACGGTCTTTTTACCGTATCCGCCACCACCTGGTGTCTCCACCCGTATGCGGTCGCCCATTGCAGCGTCGAAAGACGCTTTCCCGCCCACATCGCGACTGTTGTGCAGGTTGCGTCCCGATGCGCCGGCAGTGCCGCCGGCGAGCCCGAAGGGTTGACGAGTGCGACGCTCGCTGAGAATCGAGACGCGCATCGGCGCCAGTAATTCGA
>Ga0316193_10004290_pt1 | contig 10476 bp, 8 predicted proteins | sample MerIslsedime2_MG_FD_207735 | JGI IMG/M metagenome (GOLD analysis project Ga0316193, IMG submission 207735) | Coastal sediment microbial communities from Maine, United States - Merrow Island sediment 2 | ecosystem: Environmental > Aquatic > Marine > Coastal > Sediment | place: USA: Maine...
GGATAAACTGATTCAATTTGATGCCTTGTCGCACTACAAAAGATACACTGATATTTTCGATTACGATGATGTGCCTGAAGAGGAGAGAAAAGAAGTAGCCCAATCGGTATCTGACTGGGTCATGGAAAATCTAAACAATGCCTCAGCCGGAAGTGAGTCCGCATGTGCTGCATCGGGTGCCAAGGTCGGTTGTTGCGGATAAATGAAGCTCCCCCGCCCTGAAGCGGGGGTTTCGCCTTGCGGCTGCGGTTTATCAGTCACGAAAAGATATTCGAATGTGTCCGCGGCTTGATTCGAAAATTTCTGTTTTTTGACAAGTCTGCCGACCATAACCTGCCAAACGGATCCATTCTTACCATCTGTGTTGGCATCGCACGTATGCTCGAGAAGTTGTCGGAAAGACATGGGATGTAGCAACATGTATGGCAGAGCTTGAAGCTGCTGCTTAAGAATTTCGGTTCTTCTTCAACCGACTCCCTCGCTCTAGAGCAGCGCCGTTCGGCATAAAAACTTAATATAAAGCTTATTTTAGTGTGAGGTTTTATGAGTGTGCAAATCAATGAATCAACCAAAACTGTTTCGGAAGGTGCTGCTGCTGGTGCGGCTGTATATTCAAACTTCTTATTATCTATCTATGATTTAGAAGTATTGATGTTTGAATTACAATACATCTTTAAATGTCCGTTGCATAAAGTAATGGAGTTTTTCAATGAAAATGTTTCCGGCATACATCTTGATGTGGGAGTCGGTACCGGATATTTCCTTGATAAATGCAATTTTCCAGTTGAAAATCCAACTATTCATCTCATGGATCTCAACTCTAATACATTGCGAAAAACTTCCAAAAGAATCAAGAGATACGAACCGGTACCCCATCAATGCAATGTGCTGGAACCCATTCAAGCGGATTTACCCCTGTTTGACTCAATAAGTGCCATTAACTTTTTGCATTGTCTGCCGGGGATTATGTTAGATAAAGAAATGGCAATCAAAAACCTCAAGCCCTTTCTTCGAGAAGGCGGTGTGCTTTTTGGAATAACCGTATTAGGCCAAGGCGTTGATGTTGGAATACTGTATAGAATTGCAAACTCAATATACAATAAAAAATCTATATTTAGTAACTTGAATGACAACATTTCAGACCTTGAAGTCATATTGAAGAATAATTTTAAGGAATATTCTGTACAGACTGTTGGAAGCGCAGCTTTTTTTTCTGGCCATAATTAGAAAATAAGATTCCGGAACCAGCGGTTAGAGACGGACATCAAAAGCGGACGCTTTAGTTTTCAAACATCAGCAGGTGTTCAATCGCCTTAGGCTCCTGCACGTTTGCTTTTGTCGCTCCTCAACCGTGTGTTATGCGGCTTGAGGTTAATAAAAAAGGAGAAAAATATGACTGAAGTATATAAAAGACTGGCAAAGCACCTTGACAACCTTCCTGCAAGTTATCCTGCCACAGAATCAGGGGTTGAATTTAGAATATTAAAACGTTTGTTTACGCCTGAAGAAGCAGAAGCAGCAATGGCCCTGACCCTGTTTCCCGAACCTGCGGAGGCCATCGCAAAAAAACTTGGCAAAAACGAAACCGATATTGAAAAGCTTTTTTACAGCATGTCCAAAAAGGGACTCATTCTCCGTCTAGGCACAGAACAGAATACCTACATGGCCGCCAACTTTATTGTCGGCATATGGGAATATCACGTTAACGACCTTGATGAAAAACTGATTCACGATGTTAATGAATATATTCCGCAAATATGGGAAAAAACCTGGGCCAAACAAAAAACCCAGCAACTGAGGGTAGTCCCTGTATCAAAAAGCATTTCCGCTGAAATGAACATTATGCCCTATGAAGAGGCGGAAAGTATTATAAAAAAACAGTCAAAAATTGTGGTTGCGCCTTGTATATGCAGAAAAGAACAGAATATGATCGGACACGGATGTAACAGACCCCTGGAAACATGCCTGATGTTGGGGGCCGGGGCATACTTTTACGAACAAAACGGTACTGGACGCCCTGTTTCACAGGAAGAAGCCCTGGAGATTCTGAACAAAGGCATTGAGGCCGGTCTTGTGCTTCAGCCTTCAAATTCTCAAAAACCCCCTGTTATCTGCATGTGCTGCGGCTGCTGCTGCCTGGTACTGAAAAACCTCAATAGAATGAATGAACCCGCCAAGGTTGCCAATACGAATCATTATGCCTTTGTCAGCGAAGACAACTGTACCGGCTGCGGAAATTGTGAAGACATATGCCAGATGGGCGCTATATACGTGGAAAACAAATCAGCCGTTGTCCGGCTGGAAAGATGTATCGGATGCGGCCTTTGTGTTACAAAGTGCGAATTTAACGCAACATCTCTTGTGGAAAAAGAAGAATCTGAAAAATATGCCATTCCTGCCAATACAATTGAAAAATACATGAATATGGCCCAGGAAAGGGGCTTATATAATTAATGTTGTGGCTGAAAGGAGGAAAACATGAACTATCTTCAAATGACCGCCCCTTGCGGTCTGGACTGCTTCAATTGTCACTTTTTTTTAGCCCATAAGGACCCGGAGGCGATGAGACAGGTTGAGCAGTGGTCTAAGGAGCTCAACATTCCTATAGAAATAATGCACTGCCGTGGATGTCGTAACCATAATGGGCAAATTCCGCTTCAAAAGCATCTATTTGGTGATTCGCATCGTTGTGCGGCCTATGAATGCTCCCAGGATAAAGGCGTGAAATTTTGCGGGGATTGCGAAGAGTTTCCTTGCGATAACCTCCACCCGTATGCTGACAAAGCTGGCACCCTGCCACATAATATTAAGGTTTTCAATCTGTGTTTGATCAATAAGATGGGTTTGGAGAAATGGGCCGAAGCAAAAGCGTCTGAGGTTCGCGAAATTTACTTTAATAAACCGTGGACTCTGGCATAATCAACTATGCCAATCTGGAAGTGGTGGATTAATGATAGGGCGATGAAATCTAGTTTCTGAAAAGAGAGCGTATCAGCATGAGAAAATGTACCGGTAATAACTGTCAGGAATGGGGTTTTGATGCAATATTCGATGTTAAATGCAAAACATGCGGACATATAGTCGAATTTTTTAAAGATGAGATAACAAGAAATTGCCCAAGATGCAAAAAAACAATTGTTAATGATCGTAAAGATTTTGGATGCGGACAATGGTGCTCATCTTCCTCCCCGCATATGAGAAACTGGTGCCCAAAGTTTAAACGATCGAAGGATAGATTTTATGGCATGCATCTTCCCACGGTGCGGTATTAACAATACTATTATTGTATATCATTTTGTGTCGAAGCATTTTGTTAATGAGTAAACAGCAAAGGATAAAAATGTCTGAAACATTTCTAAAACCCGAAGATCAGATGATGCAATGGATTACCTCCAAATGGATAAGCAAGCCGATTCACGTTGCGGCGGAACTTGGCATCGCTGATCTCTTACGTGATAAGCCCATGAGTGTTGAAAAGCTGGCGCAAAGGACTGAGACACATGCGCCAACGCTTTATCGGCTGCTGAGGGCCCTTTCAGCAGTCGGTATTTTTGCCGAAATCGACGATCAGGTTTTTGATTTAACTCCCCTGGCACAATGCCTTTGTTCGGACGCAATGCGCCCCTTGGCACTGATGTTTCTTTCCGACTGGCATGACAAGGCCTGGAGCAATCTGACCTACAGTGTTCGAACCGGCAAACCAGGTTTTGACCACGCTTTTGGCAAAGGGGCTTTTGAGTGGATGGAGGAGAATCCCGAGGCGCGGTCCATATTAGATCAAGCGCAGGGATTGAAGACGATAGGGTTTGCTGAAGCGGTAATTGAAGCCTATAATTTCTCTGATTTTAATTCGATCTGCGATATAGGTGGTGGTCAAGGGGCCTTTTTGATTCAACTGCTTGCCAATTATTCCCATATCATGGGTATAGTAGCCGACCTGCCGGGGGCGGTTGTGCCTGCAGAAAAAGCGATTGCAAAAGCGGGTCTCCATGACCGTTGTGAGGCAATTTCCTACGACTTCCTCAAGGAGACACCGCCAGTCTGCGACGCATATTTTTTGGTGAATATACTGCACGACTGGGAAGACGACGTCTGCTGTCGAATTCTTAAAAATATTTCACAGACCATGAATGCCAATTCAAGACTGCTTGTCGTAGAGTACCTTATGGAACCAGGACCTGGTTTTTCCGTTGCAAAATTACTTGATATAGAGGTGCTTGTAATGGGCGGCGGCCGCGAAAGAACCGTTGATGAATACAAAGCCCTTTTGGCTTCCGTAGGACTGGCAGTATCGAGAGTCATACCGACAAGCCGTGGCCCTGTCTTGCTGGAATGCACTGCGGAACAAATATTATCTCATTGATATGAAAACAATTAAGCGAAACCGCTAGAAAGACAATTTACCGAAGTATGAGAAAGGATGGCGAAAATGAACAGGAGCAATGGAAAACAAGACTTCAAGGTCGTCAAAAATCGGAAAGATATCGGACAATGCTTACAGGAAACATTTTATTGTAACTACAATCATAAAGCAATTCTCGCTACCGCTGAAGAACTGTCCGGAGGAACAAGCGACCTTGTTGAACTGGCTAAAAAGATGTTCAAGTATGTTCGTGATAGTATCGCATTTGGTTGCGACCTTTATAAGGTGAAGGCTTCGGATACTTTGGAAAAGGGCTTTGGAGCGTGTTGGAACAAATCGCTTCTTCTTGTAGCTCTTTTGCGATGCAAAAAAATTCCTGCCGAACTTGGTTCAATTTCGCTTGAGAGAACTTTTATAGCTCCGGCAATTGGTAAATTCTATCTACTTGCAAATAATCCGTTCAATCACTGTTTCGTCAGGGTTAACTTCAATGGCAAATGGGTCGACCTTGAACCCACATTAGATCAAAGAGCTTATGATACATTTTACCGTCCTCTAAATGTGTCTTGGAATATTGATTGGGATGGGAGCAGCAATTGCCGGTTATATAAAGAAAGCATAATGGGCCCACCTACCGTTCATAGGGACATAGATAACACAATCAATAATGAGGTGGGGAACAAAGAATTGCCTAAGTTCTTGGCACTTCTGGGAAATAATTGGGTAAATAATAAAATGTGGAAATATACCAGAATTGAAATGAATTAAGCCAAAGTATGCTGTCAGTATTGTTTTATGAAAGTTTTTAACCCCTTATTCAGAATCCTAACTGATAATAAAATTCAAATGAAGGAAAAAGAATGGACTTTGGCCCACTAAATAACCTATCTATCAGCGTCGAAAAACAGGGCCCCACTCAGATATCAAAAGCGAGTTTTCCACTACGGTATGGAAAATACTCTGAGATTAAAACATCTGAATACGAATTCCTGTTTAATTTAAACGGAGAAATTAAATTTATCCGAGGCCTCAATGTAAACTGGCCACATCCAGCTGAACAGCTCAAACGAACGGACGGCAATGATTGGGTCTATTATTCGGTCGGAGACGATAGCAGCGAAAATGGCATTAATTCCTGGTTAGGCGAATATTATCTACCTTGTCTTCCATATCCCAGCAACTCAATTTGGGAAGTTAATTATCTCGCAAACCCCAATATAATGAATGCATTTGCAGGATGGCCTCAATTGTATGCAAACCTATATGGAGGAACTAGCGGTGGCATACACTCCAAAGCTAAAGATTTGATAAACCTCATTTTAAATAATGACGAAAGTGTGCTGTATGAACGATCAGAAAAATTAAGATCGATCATTGGTGGTCGTGTGTCGGTTCTCCCACCTGATACCCGGCATGTCGATTATGAGATCATTCCAATTACGGTTGCGGATGGATGCCTTTATCATTGCAAGTTCTGTTGTGTTAAATCAGGAAATAAATTTCATGCCCGTTCTAAAACTGATATACTCGAACAGATTCGGCAACTAATGGCCTTTTATGGTCGCAATCTCGAGAACTATAATGCCTTTTTTTTGGGGAATCACGATGCTCTTCAAGCCGGTGCTGAGTTGATCTATTTTACCGCTTCCGAAGCCAGCAGAGTTTTTGGATTTGAAAAGCCAGGCGTAAAAACTCCAATGCTATTCCTGTTTGGAAGCGTGGATTCCCTTCTTACGTCTGAAAATGAGCTGTTCGAAAAACTCAGCCACCTGCCAACTTATACTTATATTAACATTGGCTTCGAATCCATAGACTCACCAACGCTGGCCTTCATTCGTAAACCTGTAGACATAACAAAGGTTCGCGATGCTTTCCAGAAGATGCTTGAAATCAATGCAATCTATACAAACGTCGAGATTACAGGTAATTTCCTGATGGGAGAACAGCTTTCACGCGATCACTATCAATCACTCATCGAACTACTTCGAGACATACCTGATCCTTTGCGTCGTAAAGGAGCTATCTATTTATCTCCATTAATGGATAGTCCCAAAAAGCGCGAATTGCTGCCACAATTCATTGAAATAAAGAATCAGAGTCGGCTCCCTGTTTATATCTATTTGATTCAACGTTTATAGAAAAATATGGAAGACTGATGGTGAATCCTTGGCTTAATATTCCAACTGCGGACTACGAGGGGCATATGGGCAGTCCGAATGTAGATCAGCGTTCGTTCCTGGCCCGTACATTCAAAGAGACCCTGGAAAATCACGATTGCGATACTGTAGCATTGCTCGGGTGCGCAACTGGCAACGGCTTAGAGCACGTAAAAAGGGAGTTCACCCATCGAGTTACTGCTGTAGATATCAATCCTGAATATCTGGAGGTTCTTCGACAGCGGTATGGAAATAGTGTTCCTGGGCTTGAAGTTGTACAAGATGATCTTGAAAGTTGTGAACTGGAGAAACAAGCTTATTCCCTTATATTTGCGGGGTTAGTTTTTGAATACCTTGAACCACTGGCTTTACTTCAAAGAATAGCCAAATGGCTTCAAGTGGGTGGTATTTTGGTTGCCGTTCTGCAACTACCAGCTGAAGGGGCAAGTGTTACAGAAACACCTTACACAAGTATTAAATCTCTGAACTCAATAATGAGCCTAATTGATCCAAACAAATTTAAAATCATCGCAGCTAATGTCGGTTTAATGGCAATTGAAGAAAAGTTCATTACTCTTGAAACGGGCAAATCATTTTACATTGGTACATACCAAAAAAGCACATAACAACCGCGTGGAGTTTGACTCGCCAAAGGCGCGCTCGGCTCACGCGTGACGTTATATGCTGAAGAAAAAAAACTATGCGGTTGCGTAAACACATCCGACTATTGATCCTGGTAACTATAGCTTGGTTTCTCTTTTGGATTGCTGGGCTTCCGGAGTACTACCAGCAATATTCGATAACATTCATGGTCATATTTGATTTGGCAATTTTGCCTCCAATTTGGTTTATAATCTATCGAAGCGCGAAACAATCAAGACCCGGACATGGATTGAAAGTTTGTTTATGGTAGTCTTTTTATATTTCTGTTCCGTTGTTTATCTACGACCTTATTTATTGCGGTTTTTATCTTGGCCATAGCATAGGTTTTCTGACCAAGTACTGGTATATTACAGTTTATTATTTTCTACCATGGGTAATCTTTCCCGCCACGGGGTGGTTGGTTGATAAAAGGTGTCGTTCAATTTAGCTTTGTGTTCGCTAAAAAAACATAAAAATGAATTCTGTAGAAAGGTTGGAAATTAAAGATAGAAAGACTTTTAAGAATATAGTGGATGTTCGTTTTAGAATTGCTATGCCAAATGACAATGAACTACCCCGCAGCAGAGCTGCGAGGTATCAAAATGAATTTTTATCTTATTAACCCCGATGCAGAACATCGAGGAATTCTTTTGATTAAATGAAAAAAATTGCGAAACATCATCAAGCTGAAAGGCATGTTCGGCTGGGACTGATTTGGCGTTGGAACCGGCTTTATCTCCTCTCCATTCATGAATACAGGTACTGGCAGGAGAACCGCTCTCCATTGGGCTGGTGGATTATTAGAAAGCCGGAAATTTTAGACAAATCCATAGACTTGCCAATCAAAACTGTAACACCTGGTCAGATTTTTTATTGGATTCGACCAGTTCGTATTTATTCTGTGATGTCACTAATCGTTTCAAGGTTATGCCAAAAAATTAATTAATCTACTTTCTTCTAAATCACGTTGATTAAAAAGTTGAAAAGGATTGTTGCAAACTATTCACAGCTGGAGATATCTGCAATGATTCGGTACATATCAATGAGCTGGATTTTCCCAGATACCTTCAAACCATATCACCAAACGATGGTTGTGGCGATAACTGCTATTTTGAATCTGAAAGTGGCCTTCAGGAGTTGTGATATCTACAGTGAATAAACTCTCTCCTGGAAATTAAGACTACATTCTCTATACACAATTTCATTCTGGTTCATAATTATTAAGTTTACGATACGAAGTCTTGCATAGGTGAAGCTGCGATAATATGTTTTAAAGGTTGTTATCTGCAAACCTGTAAATAACAGCTCCCCAGGTCAATCCTGCACCAAGTGCCAGAAAAACGACCGTGCTGCCCTTGCCGATACGGTTTTTCTCAAGAGCTTCGTCCAATGCGATGGGTATGCTCGCTGCTGTTGTATTTCCATATTGCTGAATATTGTTAAATACTTTTTCCGAAGACACATTCATCAGATTTGCAAATGCTTCGTTAATACGAAGATTGGCCTGATGAGGAATGAAAAGGTCGATATCATCCAAAGAAAGATTCGCTTTTTTCAAAACCTCTTTGGTTACATGTGAAAGTCTTTTCACCGCGGTTTTAAAAACCAGTCTGCCGTCCATCACTGGGTAATGGCGGCTCTCTTTCATCATTTCTTTGCTTAAGAATGGGCTCATTTTGTGAGACGGCAACTCCATCATAAGGACATTTGCCAGTTCTCCCTGGGCGTGAAGTACAGAAGATATAACTCCGACAGATTCCTCGGTTTCAATGCCCTCCAGGCAAACGGCACCTGCACCGTCACCGAATATCACCGACACATGGCGACCCCGGGTAGAAATGTCGAGTGCCGTGCTATGAACTTCAGCACCGATCAAAAGAATTCGATTTGCATGTCCGCTTTGAATATATGCATCTGCGGTGGTTAAACCATATATAAACCCGGTACATTGCTGGCGGATATCAAGGGCAGGTGTTGTTTTAAGCCCGAGTTTATGCTGCAAGATACACCCTGAACCCGGGAAATAGATATCCGGACTCAAAGTTCCGAATATAATGAGATCAATATCTTCAGGTGACCACCCCGCGCGCTCAAGAGCGATATTTGCAGCCTCAAGCCCGAGATCCGAAGATCCAATGCCACCGTCTTCTGGGACCCAGTGTCTCTGCTCTATTCCGGTCCGTTGTCGAATCCATTCGTCTGACGTATCCATCCATTGTGAAAGATCATGGTTTGTTACAATACGTGGCGGCACATAACGACCAGTTCCTTTTATTATTGTTTTTTTCATCGAGGTTCCCTGTTAACCTATTTGCATTTTTATAATTAAGTTTAATTCACTTAATATGTTTGTTCCCAGAGAGCATCTTTCAACCCTGAGTTACGGTTAATTTTACGCAATATAGTGGTTTTTATGATCTCTTCCCTACCCCAAATCGAAATATGGTTTTTGGCCCTGGTAATCCCTGTGTAAAGAAGTTCACGAGTCAATACAGGATAATCCTGGTTTGGTAAAATGAGAAGGATTTCACTAAACTCAGACCCCTGACTTTTGTGAACCGTCATTGCATAAGCTGTTTCGTGTTCCGGAAGCCGATGTGGAAGAAACCGCCTGGGTTTACCGGCAGCATCTGAAAAATAAACATACAAATCTTTGCTTTTTGAATCCGGTTCAGACATTGTGATTCCGATATCTCCATTAAAAAGTTCCAGGTTGTAATCGTTACGCGTAATCAGAACAGGTCTTCCTCTGTACCATGGATAGGTTGATAAATTATCGAGTTCGATAAGGCCGTTCCGGTTTAATATGTCCTCCGTAAATCTGTTTATTTCGGTAACACCCAATGCGCCAAATTTGACGGCACAGAGTATTCTAAATCGATTAAACAGCTCAAGTGCTCTATGAGGGTCACGGCAATTAAGATAATCTGAATATCCATTGATGACTTCTTTTGGCAGGGCCATTGAAAGATCCTTAGGGCCTGAGATCTTTTTCCAAGCGATTTGATCCGGATTGCTATTAAGGATTGAGAAAGTTTCATCAAATTTGCCGCTATTTACAGCTCGGCTGCATTCTCCAATGCCACTGGTATCTGTAAATCGATAACTCTTTTTTAGAACAACCATGCAGTCATAAAGGCCCGGATTATCTCTAAGTTGTTTCCTCGAGACTTCCATTTTACACTGGGTCAGATTCTCAAACTGTTTGTAAAAATATTTTGAAAATAAGTGGGCGTTGTCCCTGTCACAGATATCTGCCATTACAAAACCTGCTTCCACTGAAGCAAGCTGATCCCTGTCTCCAATGAGTATGAT
>Ga0316193_10004291_pt1 | contig 10475 bp, 8 predicted proteins | sample MerIslsedime2_MG_FD_207735 | JGI IMG/M metagenome (GOLD analysis project Ga0316193, IMG submission 207735) | Coastal sediment microbial communities from Maine, United States - Merrow Island sediment 2 | ecosystem: Environmental > Aquatic > Marine > Coastal > Sediment | place: USA: Maine...
CGCTCGGGACTGGTGCTTGGTGAGGGTGCCGGTATCGTGGTACTGGAGTCGCTTGCGCATGCGCAGCAGCGAGACGCGGTCATCCATGCCGAACTTGCCGGATGCGGCATGTCCGCAGATGCGGGCCACATTACGGACCCATCATTAAAAGGGGCCGCAAGGGCCATGCAGGCAGCACTGTCCGATGCAGCGTTGTCACCTTCCGAAGTGGATTACATCAATGCTCACGGTACCGGTACGCGTGCCAATGACGTGATGGAGAGCAGTGCAATACGCGAAGTCTTCGGCAAGCACGCCAACCGCCTGCTGGTTTCTGCGACGAAATCAATGCATGGCCACAGCCTGGGGGCAGCAGGCGCACACGAACTGGTGGCAACCGTTCTCGCGCTTAAATACGGCATTGTTCCTCCCACGGCAAATTTCACCACGGCGGGTGAAGGCTGCGACCTCGATTATGTACCCAATCATTCACGGAAAAAGAGCCTGCATGTCGCCCTGTCCAACTCATTCGCATTCGGCGGTCTCAATGCGGTACTGGCTGTCCGTGCCTGCTAGGCGGTCTTTTTACGGAATAAATAATGTCCATTACCGTATATGCTGCCCTGCAAGGGTGCAAACAGTACAGTCTTGCATAGAATGAAATAATCGTTCCAGTGGCGTATGGCCGCTTCCGACAGTACCTGCCCGTAGAGACTATCCATTTCATTCCAGAATCGGCGGTGCCATTCGTCCAGCGTACGCCAGTAATTCAAGCCATTGACGTACCAGCTGTCGATGGGATCAAAAAAGTCTGCCTGCTGTTGCAATTCGCCAAACGGCCAGATCCGCCCTCCCGGGAAGTACCTGCCTAGCAGGGTATTGCTGGAATCCATGTACTGGGGAAACAGTGGCCTGGACACTATCAGATGTAAAAAGCAGCGGCCTTCGTCTGACAGCAATGCTGCAATATGCCGGAAGGCGCTGTGCAGATTATTGATATGCTCGAACATGCCGATGGCAAACACAAGGTCGTAGCCGGCATTGCCATGTTCCACACTATCAACCGCAGCAAAATCCCCATGAATCAGTTTTAACCGGCCACAACCCAGTGGATGGGCCGGGTCCTGCATGCGCTGCCGGATATAGTCTGTCTGTACCTGGCTGGGTGTAATGCTGGTGACCTCGATGTCAGGATAGGTTTCCAGCAGGTAGGTTTCCAGTGGGCCAAAACCGCACCCGATACTGAATACTTTTTCATCGCCACGGACCCGCGCGCGTGTGCAGATCAGCTCAAATTTAGCGCGCTGCGCCTGCTCGAGTGTGCAGGTGCTAGCCATGATCTCATCCGGGGTCGCACCATACCAGGCCATGGAATAAGCCATGTATTTTCTGTCGAGAAAAGCACCAAAGAATTCGGGCCGCTCATCGTAGTGCTGTGACATGAGGGCCTCGGTCTGCTGCCACATAGGGCCCTGGCAGGTTGATATACCATAATCTGCCAGACACCCGCTGCTGCTGTCACCCAGTTGCTGGTATTCGCGGGTGAAATAACGTACCAGGTATTGCTCGTAGCGCTGTGACTCCGGCGAATCACAGGCATGTATCCCGGCCTGCTTCAGCTGCGCAACACAATCCATGGCCGTGTAGATTAACCGTATGGTGCAACAAATGGAACGTGTAGTTTCAAGCTGCCTCACGAAAGTAGGTGGCTATCCCGGACCCAAAGGTTTTTCAGGTGTAAATTCGGATTCGCTTGCTAATTCGTGTCATTAGCCATTAAAACTTCCTTGTACATCCGTAATCTTATTTGCCGCATGCCCACTAATTTCAAGGCATAAGAAAGCATAACGAGCTAACAGCGGTGGCCTTCGGGTCGATGTTTTTGTTGGCGCTACCGGTTTGCTCGCGCCGTCGCTTCAATTTCCGCTGGCGATATCAAACGGTCATTCGCATCCCCCCATTACAGGTATTGGTGTTTTTACCCGCCCGACTCGTGGCAAACTCAGGTCCATCATGTCCGGATAAGCCCGGTACGACTCCTCTGCAAGTGGGAATATATTGATAAAACGAACAGGAATTGGCGTATTCCCACTACAAAATCAAAGTCAAAGGAATGTTCAGTCAGTGCCACTCAATGACAGTGCCATCGCTGTCCTGGATCAACTCGATACCGAGGGTAAGAATGAGTATCTTTTTATCAACCGCAATACCGCTAAGCCCTGCACCCCGATATATCGTGTCGGCTACGCGGGTACGTCAAAAAAGCGGTAGATGGGCGAATGTCAAGTGTGTATACGAAAGCTGTCATACAGGCTGTATCTAACCTTGACTGCAAGATCCAGCAAGCGCGTACCATTCCATAAAACATGAGATGAAGTACACTTGCACGCCATGACTACAAGGACAAGTCTTATGAACTGGCTGCTGCTCGTTTTGATTGCGGCCAATCTCCTGACATTCCTGTGGCTCAGCCTGCACCAGGAGCCAAGGCATGCAGCTGAAAGGCTGCAGACTGATGCAGTAACACCTGAGGGCGTCAGAACAATATGGCTGCTGAGTGAACGCGACAGCATGCCGCAGGTTACGGCAGGTATGGCACCTGCAAAGCAGACTCAGGAAGATGTTGTGTCGCCCGAAAATGAAGCCAGTTTAGCGCAACTGGACCCTGAGACTGTAACGGCTGAGCAGGACATACCGGAGCAACTTGACGAAACACCGGGAACCGATACGGTGGCACTTCAGGGCGCAGAAGTTGCAATGGCAGATCCGCCACCACAACCAGTGGATGTATGTCAGACCGTTGGTCCCTTCAAAGACAGCACAGCAAGTGATCCTGTTGTAACCTGGCTGAAGGAACGTGGCAGAGAGGGGTCTGTAAGAACTGGTATGATGAATGTACGAATAGGGTACTGGGTATATCTGAAGTCGATGTCAGCGACAGAGGCCAGGCGTACCATGCAGGAACTGAAAGACAAAGGCGTGAAGGATTACAATCAAAACGCCCAAAATGAAATATCACTGGGTATATACGTCAAACAAGAGATCGCCATACGACGTCAGAAGAGCATGGAGACACTTGGTTATACACCGCTGGTGAAACCACTTTACCGGAACCGGATACGGTACTGGGTTGATGTGAGAGAAACAGAGACCGATATGCTTTCTGCTGAGGAATGGGATTTACATCTTGCCAACACTCCCGACAGCCGGCGTGAGCCGATGGCATGCCCTTGATTCAAGTTACAAAAGGCTAAAGAGCAGTAATCGCACTGCATTCCTGAAGTACACAGGAACAGCGGGATTATGGCGTGATTAGCTGTTCCTGGGAACGGTATAGGAGGGGGGTATCTGGCTGGCGCCACATGTCAAATCTGCACAACCATTGACTTGATTTTCAGCCGGTGCCAGCGTCCGTAGTGTCAGGCTGATTGCTAGCCTGAATAGAAACACCCCCATCGCAAGGATGCGATAATGCCGCTATTGCCGGTTGCCCGGGAAACCGGACCGGGGGGTTGAAAAGGCAAGTTATCCTCCCGCGATGATCCAGGGCCTCCAGTCGGCCGGTCCTGTCTTTGATTGGTATTGCGGCACTCTTCCTGCATATGCTGGTATATTTTGCTTTTGATTGCGGCAGTGCTCTGGACTATATCGTCTTTCTCATCGCCGGCGGGTTCTGTTTCAGCTCCTTCGGAATGCTCGTCGGGTTTTTATGCCGGACCCAGGCCAGTGCGAGAACACTGGGAGTCTTTTTTATCTCCCGCACCTGCTCCCTTCCGCTCGCGCCGATTTTTCGACAACCCTGAACAGGGTGGCGCCGTTGCTCCCATCCTACCAGTTTTATCAGCCAGTCAACTCGACCCTTCTGGATGGTGATGGCCTTGCCGAATTTCCGCTGGAGTCGCTATCTCTCTTCGGGGTTGGGCTTTTCACCGTGTTCTTGTCCTGCCGGCTGATGAAGAAGCGGTGGCTGATGTAACAGCGCTCTATCCCGAGCAGTACGTCCGTTACGCAAGAGACTGACCGGTCAGTCACAGGCGGAGGTCTTTTTATGGAACTAACACTGCCCGGCCGGCTTCAGCCAGCGCAACCGCTTCGCCAGGTTCGCTCGTCGAACCACCCGGCGTACTTACCAGTGTGCAGCCAAAGGGGAGTGCGCCGTATCGAAACGTGACTATTCCTCCCCCGAGGCCTACGACGACTATCTGCCCCTGCTTGCGAGCCATTTTTGCTGCCATGGCCAGTGTTGCATCGTTGCCTACCAGGTCAATGATTACCATTGCACCAAGCCCGTTTTTTTTTACTTCATCTGCAGCTGTAGTGGGGAGGGAAATTCTGGACAGATGGGTATTTCGCTAGCACCGTTGGCAAGCATGGGAATGAGGATATGATTGAAAAGTATGTAAAGAATCAAGGACTGGAATATCAGAAGTTGCTTGAAGATAATCAGTTTATTCTGAAAGCCTTAATGTCGTTATTCCTCGTAGGTTATGCTGTCATAATACTCATGCCGCGCCCTATCAACAGTGTACCGAATACCAGCAGAAGTACGATCATAATGGTGACATTGTTTTTGATCAGCCAGTCTTTCCAGTTAGTAAAAATAGTTTCTGCGCTGTGCCTTGCCAGGAAATAAATTGCAATGGGTATCGCAACAGTCAGGCTGGCTATGGCTGTAAACACCAGCAATGAAATGATCTGCTCTCCCGGGTTGAGCCCGGATGCGTCGATCGTGGCTGCCCCGGCAGCGCTTAATATCAGATTTTTTGGGTTTACACCTGATAGCAAAAATCCTGTAATCAATGACTGAACCACGTTAATCTGATCAAGACGTGCCAGTATCTTCGGAACTTCAATGGGTTTATCAGGTTCAGGCCGCTGTCGCCACTGGTGTACGGACAAGAACAGGAGAGCAGCACCCATAACAACCCTGATCATGCCGGACAGTGCAGTTGGCTCGCCACGGGCGGTTTCGATTCCCGGTGCCAGGAAAACCACTAGCCCAACCGTCAGAATTCCAAGGATCCAGCCCAACAGGAATGCCGGTGCATTGGTTCTTGCACCGCTACTCATCAGCATCATGATTACGGCCGCTACAGGGAGCGGGCTGAGGGCTATGCCGGCCGACATCGGAAGAGATCCGCCTATTGCCTCTATTAACATTGCCAAGTACCAAGCAGCCTTTTGCCGAATGTTAACATGTCTATGGGCTATTGATTCCCACGTCACCATTAAAGCCGGATAGTGTCATCGAGTTCGAATCTGGCAATTCGGATATTTCGATGTGTCCGGCTTCACGCTTCGACCTATCCTTGCACAATGCCGCCTCACCCAATTATATACCGTCTGCCAGCTACAGCCATGCATCCTGGCAATAGCAGCCTTGCTCACACCATGTGACAAATACTCACGTATCCTGTCTTCATGCTGATCCAGCATCGACACACCACGGCTACCCCTGGGCCTGCCCAGCTTTCTACCCTCTGCCTTCCGTCTGGGGTACAGGGAGCATAATCCACGTATAGATGTGCACGTTGGGACGGTGATACAGTTGCGCGGTGAATTCCGCTTAGACATCCCCAATCAGGGCAGTGACCTGGGGGTTGAGTTCCACAGGGATTTCATGGGTCGGCTCTGCGCAGGCGATTAAACAACTACGGAACCTCGGATTGATTTCTGTACCGTCATTCCGAATTAGAAGGGAGGAGGTGACCATCACATCGGCGAATGCCAAAATCCGGGAGCATCATCCACCTGGATGCCGGAACAAGTCCGGCATGACGGAGTAATCAGAGCGCCCCTGCATTTGATACTGGCATAGCGGCTGCCCGCCGGCAGCTCCAGCTAGCTGTCCTGCGCGGGCGGCGGCGTACTTTCGGGTTTCCGGGTTTTGCGGAAATCCTTGCCACCGAACACGATCTCGACCTGGAAGGTAATGCCCAGCTTGGGATCGAAATCCTCATCGTCGCGCGCCGCCACCTGGGGAACGATTTCATAGAACAGCCAGGGCCGCAGGAAATTGCGACGGTAGCGCAGCAACAGCGTCGAGCTGTCGACGGCATGATTGGGGGTCGTTTTGAACAAGGTGTTCCACTGATACTCGATGGCCTTGCCGCTGTTCAGCTGCTGAATCAGGCTGGGCCGGATTTCATACTGATAACCCTCATCCTCTTCGCGCCAGCGACCCTCGACGGTCTGGCGGAAAAACAGCCTGGGGCTGAGCAGGCGCTCCAGATCGAACCGCGTCGTTGCCTCCCAGCCATTGCGGGTATACCAGCGCACGCGCTGGGTAAAGCGGAACAGCCAGTCATCCAGGGGGACGGTATGCCGGTAGCGCGGACCGGTGAACAGTTCCAGACTGTCGAGTTTTACCCCGATGGTGAGGCTGAGGTTCTGCTTTGCCGTGGATTTGGCAAAGAACTGCACGCCGGCGGCTGAGGTGTCTTCACTGGTGTCGACACGATTGAACAGCGTGTCGGGCGTCTTGTTGGTATCATCTTCGCTGCCCACAAACAGGCGGAGTTTTCTCTGCGTGTTCGGAACTTTGACCGACAAACCGACCCGGGTCTGGTTTTCTGCGCCATCGCCGTATTCAAGAAACAGTGACTGTCGCAGGCGAACTTTGGTGGTGGCGTCCTCGGCAATAAAGCGATCGTCGTCGAAGAACGAATCGATCCACCTGGCGGCGCCGTTGATGCTTTCCGAAACGCCGCGTTGCACCCGGTCCGCCGTGTAGTCTTCAGCCGGCGTCTCACCGGCCCCGGCAGAGGCATCGAGCTCGGCAGCAGCCAGCCAGCCGGGCCACCACAGTCCTGTGATCAGGAGACATAGCCCTGGATTCATGCAGGTGTTTCGATCAATTATTGGTGTCGCCGGCAACGCAGGCGCAGAATTTAAATATAATGTACGAGTCCGCGTGCACGCAACCCCGTCTTTGCAAAAAGGCCCGACAGGTAGGTTCTGCTTCGCTGCGCTCAGCACCAACCTGCAAACATGTCGCTCACCCAAGGCGTTGGCGATACAGCTACCGTTCGCTAACCCTTGATACAGATCATGGGCTTCAGCTCGGCGACCTTACGCGCCAGCCCGGCGCGGTTCTTGCTGTGTGGCTAACGACGCTGCGCCTGTTGCGGACATTCGGTAAATGTGGCCCGAGCGATTACGATGCCGGTTGCGAGATCCATCATGGCGAGGACGCTGCCGTCGGGGACCAACCTGTATCGCCGGCCGGGTTCTGCCGCGAAATCGAGTTCAGCGCAATCGACCCACGCCGCACTTATCCAGCCGTAACGGGCCAGGCGGGCGGCCAACCTGTGGTGCCCGGGCAGGACGGAGGCCCCGAGCGCTGGTTTCCCCGGCAGCCACGCCCCCCCGGTGCTCGGAGGCAGATAGTACTGTGCCAGCGACCCGACCGCGATACCATCGACGGTGAAATCGACACCGGCGCGAAGCGAACGCGCTGCTTCAATGAAGGCGATCCGGTCGTCGGGCAGGGGGGCACCGGGGTAGAGATGCCTATCAGCACATCCGGCCAGGGCGGCTGCCAGCAAGAGAAGGAAAACGGCCCGCGTCATCAGTCCAGCGCCTTGTCGAAACCGCCCGTCGTATGGGGGACCTGGAAATAATCGAAGACGGACGTATCGATATATTTCTGAACCAGCTTGCTGACATTGATTCCGATACCGAAATACAGGTTCCGCTGCCGGTTGTCCGGCGATCCTGGGCTGAAATCCTCGTAACCTTCCGAGTAGTAGCCGGCATGCAGTTCAAGATAGCCAAGATAGGAATCCCGTAGCGCATCGAACCCATCCAGCTTGAGCGCGAGGATGTATCGCTGATTGTCGTAATCGGTCAGGACGTCGTTTGTCAGGTCACTGAAGGTGTCTGGCCTGTATTCGAGCCGGAAATCGATCTTGCGGGCGAGCGATGGGTACCGGCCTAGCACATAGGCCGCGCCTGCGCCTGCGACGTTCATGAGAGCATCTTCGTATGAAAATCCGAAGCCGCTGCTGAACGCGTCGCCGACCTCCATCAGGGTCTGCAGGCCCAGCGACGACATTGCCCCGTATGTATTCGCTTCCTGTGGCGCGTAGTCCCACCGCCGGTAGACGTTGGAGAATAAATGGCCAAGCGTGTACGTACCCCAGAAATGCCCCAGCTTGTCTACTCCGCCATGTTTGGTGGTACGCCCGAACCATCCTTCGCCTTCAGCCTTCGGGGAGGTCTGGAAGTAGTCCCAGAACGCAATGCCGTAGATTGTGATAGCGGCAGCACCGCCAGCGTTCATGATCAGTGCTTTCTGTTCCTTGGACATTCTGCCGTCATCCGCGTGTTCGGCCGGGGTTGCAGCCGCCGCGGATTGTGGGGGGCTGACGGGTCGGGGCGCGAGTGTCGGTGTCTGCGCAATGGTCCCCGGATCCAGGAAATTGTGTGACGGTGCTGCCGTTTCGACACCATCGGGTGGCGGCGTTGGCAGTGGCTTGGGACGGAAGGACGCTGCGCTCACCGTCGGCTCGCAATACCCCCGGCACAGGTCCTTCCCATCCCGATAGAGAGTCGTACCCTGGCTGTCGACAACAAAGGTGGTCCCGGATGGGTCAGTGGTATGTTCATAAATCGATTGCGCCGAGGCGGTCGATCCCACCAGGATGCCAAGCGTCGCCATGGCGGCCCACGCCACGCGTCTTGTTCGGTTAACACTTGACTGTCTCATTCTGAAACACTCAAGCTTGGGAGCGAAACTAGTGTAGGTCATCAGAAATAATGAAAAGTACAGTTATCCGAGTTTTATAGGGATGCATGGTTAAATAGCCAGTATTCCAGTGCTTGTTAAGTTACAAACCGTTTCATGACCTGAACTAGTACTCCTTCAAGATGATATTGCCGTGTTCAGCGTTCCTGTGGTGTTTCGCTGCAAGGCGCCGTGCGCAGGCAATGGCCTGAGTCCTTGTCAAGCGCGGCAACGCCGCTGCGGGACACCACAGGAGCGCCCGAAGGGTTGGCCTGTCAGCGTCCATGGCTACGTTGCGCCTCCTGGAAAGGATTATGGCCATTCCCGGCGAGGCGCGCCTTGCCCTGAACACTGACAGACCAACTGAACACGGCAATATCATCTTGAAGGAGTACTAGACCCCATCTTAAATTTGTCTTATCAGGATAGCGATGGTTGCGAGTTGCTCAAAGCCAGGAAAATTCTCGGCGTAATATTTCCATTGAACAAGGAGACAACGTTGCCGCTGTATCCAGGCAAAGAACCTCTCCACCAGCGAGCACTACTCGTAGCGTCGCAGCCTGCGACCATCCTGAATCTTTGGATTCTTTACGATTTCGTCGATGCGGCGAGATCATCTCAATGCCTTCCTGCCGCAGTTCATCGTCCAGCTTGTCGCTGTCGGAGTATGCCATTATTTCAAGTGCGAGGTGACACACATCAGCAGAACACATCGATAGATGTTTAGTGGCAGGCTTGGTCTGCCCCTGTTTTTGAAATCAAGTCAAAAGATGATAAATCCCTGATCAGAAAGAAGCGGCTCGCGCCGTTTTTAAAAAACCTGTTGCCTATTGAGCTGCGGGGCCTCATAGGTGTCAGGTGGAGGCCTCTTTATTCAGCCTTTGGGTTTCTTTCGGTTGATGGGGAGATGCTCGGATATTGGCTGCCTGCCGGGCTGCCATGACCTGGGCGCAACACCTGGGCGCAACGTCTGAAAAGGGTGTGTGGCATTGATATCCAGAACTGCCCGGCCTGCGGCGGGGCGGATCATCGCCAGTATCGAAGACCCGGTGGTCATCGGGAAGATGCTGGCGCATCTGGAGCAAGCGGAGCCGGGTAGTGAGGTATTGCGGCTACTGGAAGAGCAGGACGCCAGGCTGGCCGCGCTGCGAAAAGCCATCCAGGAAGGCGTCGACAGCGGGCCGGCCGAACCTTTTGACTTTGATGCCTATTCAAGCGCCAGGGAAGGCGAGCTGAAGCGTGGCTGAAATCCGTCTACGACCGAAGGCTCGATCCGATATCGACGCGATTTGCGAGTACACCGTTGAGACGTGGGGCATACAACAGGCCCGGCATTATCTCAATGGCTTGCGCGTTGTCTGTGCGGAACTGGCGGGTAAGCCGGAACTGGGCAAGTGCAGGGATGAACTGTACCAAGGGTTGCGCGTTTAACTGCCTTTATAGTTTATTTTTTTATGTGGACCGGTATGTCCTGGCTCATCTTTTGTATTAGCAGCGGCGCCGAGTGCACCGCCCAGAGCACCGCCGACGATCGCACCGTCGCATCCACCGACCTCGTTGCCAATTGCTGCACCAGCAGCACCACCGGTGCCGCCACCAATTGCTGCGTCCAGGGTGGAGCTATCTGCATTGGCTTCAGCAATCATCAGGGCAAATACAAAGGGCAGGTAATGTATATTCACCTGATCGTTGCATAAATCTTCCGGTAGGAGCGGCCTCCTGGCCGCGATGCGCGCCGGGGACGGCGCTCCTGCAGGATGTGTCAGCA
>Ga0316193_10004292_pt1 | contig 10474 bp, 9 predicted proteins | sample MerIslsedime2_MG_FD_207735 | JGI IMG/M metagenome (GOLD analysis project Ga0316193, IMG submission 207735) | Coastal sediment microbial communities from Maine, United States - Merrow Island sediment 2 | ecosystem: Environmental > Aquatic > Marine > Coastal > Sediment | place: USA: Maine...
TGAAGCTCCGGACGGTACCGCAGCCCGTCCTACAACTTCTCCGGCTAAAGTTACTTCTGCTTCAACAGTCGGATTTCCACGTGAGTCCAGAATTTCACGTGCGTGAATATTTATTATGTTTGACATGGTTTACCCTAAATGACGAATTTATTGTTCTAGTTGAAGCAAAAGCCCGCTATCAACGCGCTTCTTCAAACTGATCTGATTTTACTATGTTGTCGAGAGCGATGAGCGTTTTCAGCAAAGACTCGATTCGATCGAGAGGCCAGGCATTGGGGCCATCGCTCAGCGCCTTGTCCGGATCCGGGTGTGTTTCCATGAACAGCCCCGAGATACCCGCCGCAACAGCTGCCCTCGCGAGTACCGGCACATGTTCGCGTTGACCGCCGGATGAAGTGCCCTGGCCGCCAGGTAGCTGTACTGAATGTGTGGCATCGAACACAACCGGGCAGCCCGTGTCCCGCATGACCGCAAGTGCGCGCATATCGGAAACCAGGTTGTTGTAACCAAAAGAAACGCCCCGCTCACAAACCATAATCTGTTTGTTGCCGGTCGATTGCGCCTTGTCTACAACATTTTTCATGTCCCATGGTGCGAGAAACTGGCCCTTCTTGATATTAACCGGCTTGCCCGCCGAGGCGACCTTTTGAATAAAATTTGTCTGCCTGCATAAAAAAGCGGGAGTCTGCAGCACATCGACCACATCCGCAACTTCATCTATGGGTGTGTCTTCATGCACATCAGTAATCACTGGCACGCCTGTCTCGTGCTTTACTTTCTGCAGAATACGCAGGCCCTGTTCCAGCCCGGGACCGCGAAAACTGCTGCCGGCAGAACGGTTGGCCTTGTCAAAGGACGATTTATAAATGAAGTGTATACCCAGTTTTTCGGTAATGGCTTTCAGCGCAGCGGAAGTTTCCAGTGCGAGCTGTTCACTCTCTATGACACATGGGCCTGCGATAAGGAAAAGCGGCTGATCCAGTCCGGTCTCGAAACCGCAAATTTTCATCAGGCCGCCACCTCTCCGGATCTTGCGTGCCTGTGATGATGTTCCAGTGCCGCTTTAATGAAGGAACTGAACAAGGGATGGCCGTCACGCGGTGTCGAGGTAAATTCAGGATGGAACTGGCAGGCGAGAAACCAGGGGTGGTCTTTCAGCTCGATCATTTCTACCAGGCTGTTATCACTGGATTTTCCACTGATGATCAATCCGGCTTCGACAAGCTGTTGCAGATAGGTATTGTTAAATTCATAACGGTGACGATGGCGTTCAACGATCGTATCGCTGCCATATACCTGGTGGGCCAGGGTACCAGCTACGAGATTACAGGTCTGGCCACCAAGCCGCATGGTGCCGCCAAGGTCTGAGCCTTTATGGCGTTTTTCTATACTGCCATCTTCCGTCATCCATTCCGTGATAAGTGCGATTACAGGATTTGGTGTGTTTGCATCGAATTCACTGCTATGCGCATTCTCGATTTTTGCCACGTGGCGTGCAAATTCAATCACAGCAACCTGCATGCCGAGACAAATTCCCAGGTATGGAATATTGTTTTCACGGGCATACCTGACCGCGGCAATCTTGCCTTCAACACCCCGATCACCAAAACCGCCAGGCACAAGAATGGCATCCAGGCCCACCAGTGAGCTGAAATCACCGCACTCCAGGGTGACAGAGTCGATGTAGTGAATGTTGACCTTCGATTTGTTGTGGATACCGGCGTGCGACAGTGCCTCGTTGAGTGACTTGTATGATTCGGTCAATTCGACATATTTACCAACCATGCCGATGTTCACTTCATGCTCCGGGTGCTTCATGGTATCAACAACATATTGCCAGTCTGATAAATCAGCTTCCGGCAAATCCAGGTGCATCTTGCGGACGATGATGTCATCGACACCCTGATCATGCAGCCAGATGGGTATCTCATAGATATTGCCCATATCTTTTGCAGAGATAACCGCTTTTTTTTCTACGTTGGTAAACAACGCAATTTTTCTACGTTCCTCTTCAGGCAGTAATCGCTCGGAGCGGCATAACAGGATATCAGGCTGTATACCAATAGAGCGCAGCTCCTTGACGGAATGCTGGGTTGGCTTGGTTTTAACTTCACCGGCAGTCGGAATGTATGGCACAAGCGTCAGGTGTATAAAAACCGCACGCTCATGTCCAAGCTCGACACCCATCTGGCGGATAGCCTCCATGAACGGCAGTGATTCGATGTCGCCAACCGTTCCGCCGATTTCCACCATGGCAATATCGGCATCATCCGCCCCTTCCACGATGCAACGTTTAATTTCATCGGTGATGTGTGGAATCACCTGTACGGTACCGCCCAGGTATTCACCTCGACGTTCCTTGCGGATAACACTTTCGTATATCTTACCCGTGGTGAAATTGCTGGACTTGCCGGTTCTGGATCGCACGAATCGCTCGTAGTGACCGAGGTCGAGGTCTGTTTCTGCTCCATCCTCAGTGACAAAAACTTCTCCATGCTGAAAAGGACTCATTGTCCCGGGATCCACATTGATATACGGATCCAGTTTAAGCATTCGGATTTTAAGGCCGCGGTTTTCGAGGATAGCGCCGATAGAAGCGGAAGCGATACCTTTACCTAATGAAGAAACAACACCACCGGTAATAAAAATATATCGCGTCATGAATGAGGAAACGCCTTGGGTTATTTTTAAAACAACCAAGCATGGATGCTTTGGTCTCGATGGAAGGCTATAGTATCAACTATCACGCATTGTCTCAAATGGAAATGATATGCCTGTTCACAAACGCTCAACAATCAACACCATCGCAGACACAATGTAATACAGATGGTCTAGACTTTAATAATATAATCTATCTAATTGTTTTTTATACATTTATAGTGTGGCATTCATGCGACCAATAGAGGTTTACCATCGAGACCTGAAGAAAAACGGATTTGTAACTGACCCTGCGCAGAAACAGGCGGTCGATGCACTGCAACTTCTTTATGATGAACTGGTCGCCAACACCACTGCAGAGATTACTTTTATTCAGCGGCTGCATTATTTGTTTACAAACCGCCATGCAGCGCCGGTAAAGGGCCTGTATATCTGGGGCGGCGTTGGGCGTGGCAAAACCTGGTTAATGAATCTTTTTTATGAATCATTGCCCTTTGAAAACAAGCTTCGGCTGCACTTTCACCACTTCATGCTTGATGTTCATGGACAGCTGGCCAGGCTGCACAACCTGAAAAATCCGTTAATTGTCATTGCCAATGATTTCGCAAAAAAATACCGGGTGCTTTGCCTGGATGAATTCATTGTTACCAATATAACTGACGCAATGTTGCTTTCTGGCTTGCTGGAAGCGCTTGTTAAGAATGGCGTCACACTGGTGGCTACATCCAATAGAATACCGGATGATTTATACAAGAACGGCCTCCAGCGGGAACGCTTTCTCCCGGCAATTGAGCTGATCAAGCAAGATACGCATGTTATGCATATCGACGGCGATACCGACCACCGTATTGCCCTGCTCGAACAGGATGATGTTTACTACACACCAGTTACAGCCGATACCCATGACAAACTGAAAAAACGCATGGAATCGCTGGCACCCTGCACGATCAGCTGCGATCATGTGCTGACAATACATAAGCGTCCGATAAAAACGCTTATGCACGCCGATGAAATCGCCTGGTTTGAGTTCGACGTACTCTGCGGTGCACCCCGCGCAGCGCCGGACTATATCGAGCTTGCACACGATTACCACACCATAATACTGTCGAACGTACCGGTGATGGATGAAAACATGGACGACAAGGCGCGACGCTTTATATATCTTATTGATGAACTCTATGATCGCAGCGTAAAACTGGTTATCAGCGCTGACGCAGCGCCTGAAAAATTGTACACTGGAGATATGCTTAAATTTGCATTCAATCGTACCAGCAGTCGTTTGATAGAGATGCGTTCGAAAGAATACCTGGAAAAACCCCACAAGTCCGAAAGATGACTTCACATTACCCTGACGATCCCCCGGCGCATATCCAGTCAATAATCGAATCGATCTGCGAGCTTGGCTGTGACAGGGTGAATGAAGTCATTGATGTGCTTGAACGCGGAAATTCAGTCGATGAAACACGTGCGCTGGATAAAAGCGATCAACAACAGGTACTGAAGGAGCTTAAAGCGATAATGGCCGTTTACGACAACAATCAGTTCTGAAAAAATAACAAATCCGACTAAAACACCGCCTCTGACGCGAGATTTCTGTCGACATTATTTACACAAATCGTTATTGCCGGACTCACGAAAATCTTGTAAATTTTGTAACTCATTGTAATTCAGTAAAATAAGCTATCGTGGCACAAGATTTGCTGGATTACTGGTGTATAGCATGACTAAATGTGAAAAATATGAAACGTTTTACAAAGCCTGTATTGCTGTTTGTTTGCAGTTTCGCACTGGGTGTATGTATTGCTCCAAGTTACAAGATGGAGAAAGATCCGGTCTCTGAACCGACACAGAAACCGGTGCAACATTATCTAAACAGGTATGGCGAAAAAATCAAGCGCACTGTCTGATTGCTTGAGCGCAAACGAATATAAATAATTAGCCGACTTCTTCAGCGGAAGGCAGTTCCAGCCTTGCGCCGACCCCCCCTGCATCTGACTTGTGCAGTGTCAAAGAACCGTGATACAGGTGTGCCAGATCAATCACGATAGCCAGTCCCAATCCACTACCGGGCACAGTTTCATCCAGTCTTTGGCCACGTTGTAAAACGGCATCTTTTTGATCTTCAGGAATACCCGGACCATCGTCATCGATATTGATAATCAAGCGTGTGCTCTTTTGCTCGCCACTTACGATGACCTTGCTGTTTGCCCATTTGCACGCATTGTCCATAAGGTTGCCCAGCATTTCTTCCAGGTCCTGCGCATCGCCTTTGAAAAAAAGCCCTTGTAAATCTTTCAGCACAATGTCGATATTTTTATCCTGATACATACGTGCCATTAGATAACAGATATCTTTCGTTACAGGTTGTACCGATACACTCGCGCCTATGATATTGGCCGAACCGGCAGCACGCGCACGCGAAAGATAACGTTCAACATATGCGCCCATAGCATCGGCTTTTTCACGAATTAGCTGGCCACGATGATCTTTTATTTCACCAGCCTCGTTCCTGATTACAGTTAGCGGATTCTTCAATGCGTGTGCCAGATCTCCCACCTGGGTTCGGGCGCGATCGAGCAAGCCTTCGCTGTGATCAAGCAGTGCATTCAATTCATGTACAATCGGTTGAATCTCGGTCGGGAAATTCTCAGGCAGGCGATTTTCTTTGCCAGTGCGGATATTTGTTAATGAATCTTTGAGAAAACGCAACGGTTTCAGACCAAAACGGATCTGCAATAACACGACAATAAGCAGTCCGGCGCCAAGAATAATCAGCGTTATTCCGAGCTTGGAGGTAAAACCCTCAACATCCCGCCTGATACTGTTAACAGAACCTGCAATAGCAAACGTGTATAACTTGCTGGAGCCCTTCAATTTAACATCGAGCACGAGTGCTCTTAACGCTTCATTACCCGGTCCGGTTACTTTTTGCTTTTGTGTATAGTTTTCAGCCCCAGGCAAGATAAAATCAATCGTGTCTTTGAGTAGTGATTCAGAACCCGCAACCAGTTTATCTTCCTCGTAAATTTGCCAGTACCATCCTGAATGCGGGTTCATAAATCTTGGATCGGCAGGAATCCATGTTAAAAATATCTGTCCCTGTTCATTAATTCTCGCAGCCGCAATACTCTCTTCAATATGATCGAACATGAAAGCATCGAAATATTCTTCAATATGGCGTTGAAAAAGAATGGTCAGCAATACAGCAACAATAGCCAGGGTCAGCGTTACCCAGGTAATCGATGTTATTACCAGGCGGGATGTGAGTGTATTACGAATCATCTGGTTCGACTAACTGATAACCCAGTCCCCGATGTGTCTTGATTAATCTGGAACCCAGTTTGTTGCGCAGGCGATTTACCAGAACTTCAATCACATTGGAATCACGATCAAAGTCCTGATCATATATATGTTCGGTAAGTTCGGTTTTAGAAATCACTTCACCCTTGTGATGCATCAGGTAAGACAACATACCCAGCTCCAGTGCAGTCATTTCAATTGTAGTACCATTATGAGAAACACGATTGGTTGTGGTATCAAACTCTACAGGCCCGCAAGTCAGCAGCGGTTTGCTGTGTCCTGTTGCACGACGGATCAAGGCCTCGACACGCGCCAGAACTTCCTCGATTTCAAACGGTTTTGCCAGGTAGTCATCAGCGCCTGCACGCAAGCCCACAACCTTTTCCCGCCAGGTATCCCTGGCGGTGAGAATCAGTACCGGCATATCCCTGTTTTCATTCCGCCATTGTTGAAGCACCTTGATGCCATCCAGTTTCGGCAGGCCCAGGTCAAGGATAACGGCGTCAAAAGACTCATGGCTTCCCAGGTAAAGACCTTCCTCGCCATCATGCACGACTTCAACGACATAACCTGCGTTTTTTAGCGAGGTTTCGATCTGTCTGGCTACTTGTTGATCATCCTCAACAACAAGAATTTTCATTGATTTTCTCCCGATTCAAGCTCGAATTCTGTATTACTGTGTGAACATTATTTATCATTCTGCATTGCCGAGATTCCCGTTAGATCAGGGTTTATTCGTTAATCTGAAGAGATCTGTGTGGCAACTGGATTCATTTTTGCAACTTCATGATTTATAAATAAATTTTCCCCCCTATAACCTTAAACGAAGCTTAATCCGCCTGTCAGCGTAGCTTAAGGTTGCATCCGCTATAGTTCAATCGTTGGTTGTTAGCAGCAAACAGCTTTTAGCAAAACTAACAAAATTCATTGCGCACGGTTCGGTTACTAAACTGATCCATAAAAACGGGATATCGATCTCATCCTCAAAGATCGGTGTCCCGTTTTTAGTTCTGCCACCCACTAAACCCCGCATATTGCACGAAGGCGAACACAAAATCTCAGTATTTGTTTTCAAATAAAACACCTGCACAAGAATTACAGGGTTACATTCCGGTTACAGTTTGTCCGTGTGGTTTTATGAGCAATCTGGCGTCACATCTTGAACGATCCCCCTTGATCCATAGCTATGGCTATGAATCCGCGGGCGATCGTCCAACCTGCTTTGCCAGCTTGTCCCTAAAATCCAAATCCTTGGTGCAATATGCGGGTTAAAGTTCTCAAGCTAAAACAAGCTGCAAAATTGATTGAAGTCAGGACTTTTTAGTCAGGTCAATGTTATATCTACTGACGCATATCATAATACTAAACTTATCACTCACAAGGGCATAAAAATGTATTCAACACCACGCCTGCTTACCAAACCGTCTGTCACTGTTATTCATCATGCTGCTGTTGTTGACGCTGATACCGACAAAGAGCGGCGCAATGCCAGTATTCGCGCGTAAATATGATATGAGCTGTATTACACGTCATGCGGCCTTTCCCAAGCTCAATGAATTTGGTGAGCAGTTTGCCGCTGACAACATGCGCCTGCCCAACTGGAAAGATACGACCGTATCGGGCGGTGATGACATGCTCGCATTGCCTGACACGGTGCCGCTGGCATTGAGGACGCAGGCCTACGTACAGAAACGTGAGGCAACATCGATTATTAATGTTGAGACCGGCGAGGAAGTATCTGCGGATACTGATATACAGTCACCGTACCTGATCAAGTTACTCTCCAGCGCGCCGCTATCCGACCACATCACCTACTACTTCTATGCGATTTTTGCTGAAAAAGGCGGCAATGGTGAAGTCATCGTCGAAGACGCCTGGTTCAAACACGATGATATTTTCAGTACAGAGATCGGCATGATGCTGGGCCAGTTCCAGGTCTCCGACCTGATGTTCGCTCGTGAAGTCAGGCTGACGTTCCAGGATTACATGGTGTACCGCATGGCCGGTCTGACCTATGACCGGGGGCTGCTGTTTGATTATGCAGCGGGCCCTGTCGACCTCGCCCTGGGCTGGGTCAATGGCAACGGTATTGAAGAGAATTTCACCATCAACAGTCCCGGCTACAAACGCCCGGATCATCTGTTCGATAATAACAGTGACAAGGCAATATTCGGCCGCGTCGGTACCGATATTGCCGGCGTGGGTATAGGCCTGTTCGGCTATTCCGGTTCGCAGAAGAACGCCGAAGGCATCGCTGGTTTAGATAGCGGGGATCGTGACACCGACAAGCTGTCTTACGGTATCGATCTGTCCGGCAAGTTTACCGAGAAAACCTACTGGTTCGCCCAGCTGTTACAGAACCAGTGGAACGAATTCCTGCAAGAAGGAACCGATTATAAATGGTTCGGCGGTTTTATCGGTGTTGACTATATACACAGTGACCGCTGGGCCTATTCACTGCTTTACAATTACACTGATGCCAATGACTTTGAGAATACCGACACCATTTATGAAGGTATCGATATGAACAGTGTTACGCTTACCGCCTCCTACTACTTTATGCGCAATATAAAAGGCGTTATCGAAGTCAATCTCGACCTGCTCGATGATGTTGCTCAGACAGGTACATATTACACGGGTCACCTGACGGGCGAAAACTACGCACTGCTGGGTTTTGACGCAGCGTTTTAAGCGAAGCTGATACTTATCTTTTTTATAGAAAGGATTTATAACAAGTTGCAACTATGTCGATAAAAGTACAGATTCTCGGCGCCGCAGACGAAGTCACCGGCTCCTGTCATCTGGTGACCGTCGGTAACAAACGCATACTGCTCGATTGCGGCCTGATCCAGGGTCGGCGCAAGGACGAAGAACGCAACAAGGATCCCTTCCCGTTTGATCCCAAATCCATCGATGCCGTGGTATTGAGCCACGCCCACATCGACCACTCCGGTCGACTGCCGATGCTGGTAAAAGCAGGCTTCAGTGGCCCCATTTATACACATCGCGCTAGCCGCGACCTTTGCCGCATCATGTTGAAGGACTCGGCCTTTCTTAATGAAAAGGAGATTGAGTGGGAAAACCGCAAACGCCTGCGTAAAGGCCTGAAGCTGGTTGAAGCTTTATACACGGTCGAAGATGCACGCGCTGCAATGTCTCGGTTCAAAGGCCTCGTGTACCAGAAAAAAGTCAAAATACTGCCTGATGTAACATTATGCCTGAATGATGCCGGCCATATTCTGGGCTCCTCTATCGTTGAATTGTGGCTTGAAGATGAGGGCCAGGTACGCAAGCTGGTATTCAGTGGTGATCTGGGGCGCCCTGGAATGCCCATTCTGCAGGACCCGGCTTTCATCCAGCAGGCCGACCTCGTTATTATGGAAAGCACCTACGGTGACCGCCTGCACCGTTCATGGGAAGAAACGCTGACGGAAATAGAAAGCATTGTTCGGAATACGACAAACAGCCGGGGAAATATTTTAATACCTGCATTTGCAGTCGGACGTACACAGGAAATTCTATACATGCTTGCCAGATACTACAGGGAGTGGAATCTGGAGCGCTGGCAGATTTTTCTCGATAGCCCACTCGCCATAGAAGCAACCCGTGTATTTACCCGGCACAGTGACCTGTTTGATCAGGACATGGCGGATTTGTGGCGGCAAAACAAAGCTCAATCTTTTTTACCCGGTCTGCATATCTCCAGAACATCAAATCAGTCAATGGCACTGAACCGAATCCATTCAGGCGCAATCATTATTGCCGGCAGCGGTATGTGCAGCGGCGGCAGGATCAAGCAGCACTTGAAGCACAATATCTGGCGGCGTGAATGTCATGTCATCATTTCCGGCTTCCAGGCACGGGGAACGCTGGGACGCAGCCTGGTCGACGGGGCAAAATACATCCGCCTGTGGGGTGAGACAGTCCGTGTCGCAGCTACGGTCCACACCGTTGGCGGCCTGTCTGCTCATGCTGACCAGCTTGGCTTGAAAAACTGGTATGCAAACTTTGAAGGACGGCCACGGGTTGTGCTGGTACATGGCGAAACCTCCGCACTTGAGACCTTGAGCAACACCCTGAAAGATGACCTGGGTGCACCGGTCACAATTGCAAAATACGGGCAAGTACTGGATTTAATTGAACTGCAGTAGAATCGATACATGCTATATTACTTGATCAGAGTCAAAACAAAACAATGCTGATTAGTGTTTAATTTAATTAGAAGACAACACAGGAGGCTTGGAATAAATGAGAAAAACATGGGTAGTAGTCGCTGATAACAGCAGAGCACGAATCTTCACAGTAGAAACACCATCGTCACCTTTAATCGAAATTGATTCCATAGTTCATCCCGAAGGCCGTATGCACGACCGAGATATCACCAGCGATTTACCAGGACGTGGCGCAGGTAATGGTGGCTCTCGGCATTCCTACGAGACTGAAACTGATGCAAAAGAATATGAGAATATGGAATTCGCAAAACGGATTGCCGGTTTTCTCGATGATTCACGCAAAG
>Ga0316193_10004293_pt1 | contig 10473 bp, 8 predicted proteins | sample MerIslsedime2_MG_FD_207735 | JGI IMG/M metagenome (GOLD analysis project Ga0316193, IMG submission 207735) | Coastal sediment microbial communities from Maine, United States - Merrow Island sediment 2 | ecosystem: Environmental > Aquatic > Marine > Coastal > Sediment | place: USA: Maine...
TCGGGTGAGGGGACGCGGACGGTGACGTTCGGCAGGTTGCGGTCCGATTGGGGGGCGAGGCGGGATTGTCGGGGTCGTGGCGGAGTTCCCGATCCCGATCAGGGATCGGGGGGTGAAGAAACGAACGGCGGTCTGGTGCCCCAGGCAGGAATCGAACCTGCGCTCCCGGCTCCGGAGGCCAGTGCTCTATCCCCTGAGCTACTGGGGCGCTTAAAACGATTGTAACCTCCGAGTCCTACAACCCCCTAGGTGGATTCTCGTTATGTCCCTTCTATCAGAGCTCACCGGAGTCTTCGGTGACGCGTTCGCCGCCGCGGGGGTGGGCCGGTCGGCCGGCCTGGTCGTTCCATCGCAACGTCCAGAGCTTGCGCAATACCAGTGCAACGGCGCCCTCGCTGCCGCGAAGGAGATCGGCAAGAATCCGCGAGAGCTCGCGCAGTCGGTGATCGACAACCTCAGTGATCGATCGGCGTTTGCGTCCCTTGACATCGCCGGACCCGGATTCATCAACATCGTTGTCACCGACGAATACCTTGCCCAGTACGCCCAGATGATGCAGGAAGACGATCGGATCGGCATCGCCGTACCGGAGCCTCGGCGCAAGGTGATCGTCGACTACGGCGGACCGAACATGTCGAAGTCGATGCACGTGGGGCATCTCCGCGCCTCGATCATCGGCGAGAGTCTCAAACGGCTCTTCCGTGTTGCGGGTCACGAGGTTGTCGGTGACATCCACATGGGTGACTGGGGTATGCCGATCGGCCAGCTGATCATCGAATTGGAGCAAAGGCAACCCGACCTTCCCTACTTCGACGCTGCCTACACCGGCCCGTACCCCGACGATTCGCCGGTCACGCTCGACGATCTGTCTGAGATGTACCCGGTCGTCGTCCAGCGGTGCAAGGACGATCCCGATGAAGCAGAGCGTGCACGTCAGGCCACCTTCGACCTCCAGAACGGGCGGCCCGGATACTTGGCGCTGTGGCGCCACTATCACGATGTCTCGGTTGCCGAACAGAGGAAGGATTTCGAGGATCTCGGCATCGAGTTCGATCTCTGGCGCGGCGAGAGCACGGTCCACGATCGCCTCGCTCCGCTTGTCGACCAGCTGATGAACGCCGACGACCTCGCCCGCGAGTCTGACGGGGCGCTGATCGTCCATGTCGAACAGCCGGAGGATAAGAAGGAGATGCCGCCGCTTCTTCTGACCCGTTCCGATGGCTCATATCTCTACTCCACGACCGACCTCGCCACACTCGATCAGCGGGTGGAAGAGGGCTACGACCTGATGCTCTACGTCGTCGATGCCCGGCAGGGCCTGCACTTCGAACAGGTCTTCCGGGTGGCCCGAATGTCGGGCATCGCTCCGGACGAAGTCGGACTCGAACACATCGCCTTTGGGACCGTAAACGGACCGGATGGGAAGCCATTCAAGACGAGGGAAGGCGGGATCCTCCGCCTCACCGACCTCATGAACATCGTGACCGACGCGGCTCGGAAGCGGCTGGACGAGGCAGCGATCGCCCAGGACTACCCCGCGGAAGAGAGGGAGCGGATCGCCACGCAGGTCGGACTCGGGGCTCTGAAGTTCGGAGATCTCTCGAATCATCGGACCTCGAACTACAGCTTCGATCTCGACCGCTTCACGTCGTTCGAAGGCAAGACGGGCCCGTATCTGCAGTACGGAGCGGTGCGTACCAAGTCAATCCTCCGGCGTGCCGCGGAGTTCGGTCTCGAGCCGGGTCCGATCATTCCTCCGACGGTGAAACAAGAGCGGGATCTGATCCTCCGCCTCCTGCTGCTGCCTGAGGTGATCGAACGAGCTGCCGAGGTCCGCGCCCCCAACGTTCTGACCGAGTACGCGTTCGAGCTCGCAACCGACTTCAATCGGTTCTATGAGGCGTGTCACATCCTCCGCGAGGAGGATGCAGCCCGGCAGGCATCGTGGTTGTCACTGGTTGATCTCACGCTCCGCACGCTCGCGCTCCTCCTCGATACGCTCGGCATCGAAGTCCCCGAAAGAATGTGATGGGGGCTCCGCAAGCCGGGACGAAGTCATCCCCCCCTCCCTCACGCAGTGGGGGAGGGTGCCTGAGCGCAGCGAAGGCGAGAGGGGGCGGCTTGGGAGTCTATACACAGATGATGAGGCCCGACGCGGGTTTGCCAGTGCCCCCTCCGCTGCGCTCCGGCCATCCGGCCGGATGCTCGCGCCTCCCCCACTTCGTGGTGGAGGCGAAGATTCCGCTGTCCTGGCACTCCTTCTTCATTGGGATTGATCCATGACCCCCATTCCGCGTTCCCTCCTCCCCGACAGTGCCGAGATCGTTGACGGGCGGCTGTTCGTCGGAGGGATGGATGTTCTCGAGTTGGCCGCCCGGTTCGAGACGCCGCTGTTCGTCTATGACGAAGAGCAGATGCGGTCCCGGTGTCGCGAGGCGGTCGCGGCGTTCGGTGAAGGTGTCGCGTACGCAACGAAGGCATTCATGACCACGGCGATGGCCAGGCTCGCATATGAGGAAGGAATGCGGCTTGACGTTGCGACCGGCGGCGAGCTGTTCGTGGCGCTCCATGCCGGGGTCCCCGCAGACCGGCTGGTTCTTCACGGCAACAACAAGTCGGTCGAGGAGCTCACGGCGGCGCTTGACGCCGGCGTGGGCCAGATCGTGATCGATTCGTTCGTCGAGATCGATCGGATCGAGGCTCTTGTCGGGGCCGGCGCTTCACCACCCAGGGTTCTCGTCCGGCTCACTCCCGGGATTGAAGCGCACACCCATCAGTACCTTCAGACAGGGATCGCCGACTCGAAGTTCGGTTTCGGCCTGGCATCGGGGGATGCATCCGCAGCTGTGGCAAGGATCGAAGCGTCACCGGCGATGGTCCTCGAAGGGGTCCACGCACACATCGGCAGTCAGGTGTTCGACGCAGACTCGTATCGAAGGGCAGTGGCCGTGCTCGCCGACTTCGTTGTGCCGCTCGATCTCCCCGAGTTCTCGATCGGCGGCGGGCTCGGCGTCGCCTATGTAGCCGGCGAGGAGGCTCCGTCGATCACCGAGTGGGCGGACATCGTGATCCGGGCCTGTCGCGAGGCAGGAATCGGTTCTCGTGTGACCGCCGAGCCCGGCCGCTCGATCGTCGCGGGCGCAGCGGTGACCGTCTACACCGTCGGCACGATCAAACACATCCCCGGCATCCGCACCTATGTCGCAGTTGACGGCGGGATGAGCGACAACCCGCGGCCAAGCTTGTACGGAAGCGGCTACGAGGCCTTCCTGCCGAGGGCGGCCGACGCACATCGGCCGATGAAGGTGCGGATCGTCGGCAAACACTGCGAATCCGGCGATGTCATCGTTGCCGAGGCCGACGTACCCGGCGACCTCGCGGTGGGAGATGTGCTTGCGACGCCGGTGACCGGTGCGTATGGCCATTCGATGGGCAGCAATTACAACATGATTCGTCGTCCGCCCGTCGTCTTCGTTCGCAACGGCACGGCGCGCGAGGTGGTCCGGCGAGAGGCCTACGAGGACCTCGTCCGACGAGACGTCTGAACGCTCCTATCGGTCTATCGTTCCCCTATGAACTCAACGATTGGCATCGGCGTCCTCGGGGCAGGAACGGTTGGGGGGACGCTCATTGCGCGCCTCGTCGACGAACACGCTGCAATAGCCGCAAAGACCGGACTCGACCTCCGTGTGAAGCGGGTCGCGGTCCGGGATCTCGACAAGGCAAGGAACTTCGCGGTCGCCGACGGTGTCCTCACTGATGACCGAATGAGCGTCATCGACGATCCGGAGATCGATCTCGTCGTGGAGTTGATGGGAGGCAGAGACCTCGCCGGCGATCTCGTACTCGCTGCTCTCGAGGCCGGCAAACCAGTTGTCACGGCCAACAAGGAACTGGTTGCCTCCCGTGGCCCGGAGCTGATCGCTGCTGCCGAGCGTTCCGGGGTCCCCTTCCTTTTCGAAGCGGCCGTCGGCGGCGGGATCCCGATCATACGGCCTCTGTCGGAATCCCTCGCAGGGGAGCCGGTGGAGCGAGTCCTTGGCATCGTGAACGGCACCACCAACTTCATCCTGACCCGAATGGCTGAAGACAGTGCCGACTTCGGCGAGTCGCTCGCTGAAGCGCAGGAGCTGGGATATGCCGAACCGGATCCCACTGCAGACGTGTCGGGTGCCGACGCTGCAGCGAAGGCTGCGATCCTGGCCTCGCTGGCGTTCGGCACATGGGTCGGTCTCGACGATGTCTACCACGAAGGAATCGACGCCTTGTCTCCGGTTGATATGGCGTTCGCCGCGGATTTCGGATACGCCGTGAAGCTGATCGCCATCGCCGAACGGATCGGGGACGGAATCTCCGCTCGGGTGCACCCGGTGATGATCCCGCTCGATCATCCGCTCGCATCGATCCGTGGAGCGACGAACGCGATCTTCATCGAGGGGCCATCCGTCGGCGAATTGCTCTTCTCTGGACCCGGTGCCGGCGGGGCTCCGACCGCCACTGCGGTTCTCGGCGACATCATCGACGCGGCCCGCGAGATCCTCGCCGGGGCACAGGTTGCGCCCCGAATTCGGTTCTCGCCGGGCGACCTTGTCCCGTTCGGTGATGTTCCCACCAAGTGGTACATGCGGCTCGAGGTCGACGATCGTCCCGGTGTGCTGGCGCAGATTGCAGGAGCCTTCGGGACCGCCGGGGTGTCGATCAAGTCGGTGTGGCAGGAGGGCGAGGGGAGTGAGGCACTGCTGTTGATCGTTACCCATAGCGCTCGCGAAGCCGCTCAGCGTGAGGCGGTCCGGCACCTCCGCGACGTCGAAGCCCTGCGCAACGTCGCATCGGTGATCCGTGTCGAGAGCGAGGAAGCATGAGTCGCCGGGGCATCATCGAGGCGTATCGCGATCGGCTTCCGGTGGGTCCGGATACGCCCGTCGTGACGCTGCTCGAAGGTGATACGCCGCTCATCCCGGCGCCGGCAGTCTCCAAGGCTGTCCAGCGGAGGGTGTTTCTCAAGTTCGAGGGCATGAATCCAACCGGGTCGTTCAAGGACCGGGGGATGACCCTTGCGGTGTCCAAGGCGGTGGAAGACGGCGCCCGTGCTGTGGCGTGCGCGTCCACCGGGAACACCTCGGCGTCGGCAGCGGCATACGCGCAACGAGCGGGCATAACCTCCATCGTGGTGATCCCTTCCGGCAAGATCGCGCGCGGGAAGCTGGCCCAGGCCATCGTGCACGGTGCGACGATCGTCCCCATCGATGGGAGCTTCGACGATGCACTCGCGATCGTCCTGGAGTTGACCGGGAGCCATGATGTTGCACTCGTCAACTCACTCAATCCGTACCGCATCGCAGGCCAGAAGACGGCTGCATGGGAAGTCGTGGACACCCTCGGCTCGGCGCCGGCGGTTCATGCGCTCCCGGTCGGGAATGCAGGAAACATCACCGCCTACTGGGCGGGATACAGGGATGTCGATGAGGCTCCTTTGATGTGGGGATTCCAAGCGGCGGGCGCCGCGCCGATTGTCTACGGCGAGATCGTCGACGCTCCCGAGACCATCGCGACCGCGATCCGAATCGGCAACCCGGCGTCGTGGGACGGAGCCGTCGCTGCGCGCGACGAGTCTGGCGGTCGGATTGAAGCCGTGACCGATGACGAAATCCTTGCGGCCTACCGATTCCTCGCTTCTCGAGAAGGTGTCTTCTGTGAGCCCGCCTCGGCTGCCGGTGTCGCAGGGATACTGAAGTATCGCGACGAACTGCCGGACGGAACCATCGTATGCACACTCACCGGCCACGGCCTCAAGGACCCCGAGACTGCGGTCCTGGAAGCCGAACTGCCGGGCCCGGTGAGCCCGAGACTGGACGCGGTGCTCGAGATTCTCGGCTGGTGAGCCGCGAGCTGCGCCTGCGCCGGGAGCACGGAGCGAGGAGCACGTACTCGGCTACCACCAGACGATATGTGGTTGAACTACCGACAGAACACGGTATTATCGTGTCATCCACTCCTTCTTCGCCGCGTGTCGCGTGCTGTACGGGGGAGCGTTCCAGGCAGACCCGGGCCACCGTTGCGTCGTCCGAGGTTCCCAATCTCCGGGTCGTTTGACCCTTCGTCCTGAAAAGGGGCAACAACACACATGAGCACCACGAGAGCAAGACTCCAGGAACTCGGTCTCGACGATCTCCGGTCCATGGCCGGCCAGGTCGAGGTGGATCCGGACGGCCTGCAGAAGTCGAAGCTCATCGCTGCGATTCTCGATTCCGAGAAGTTCGACGCGGCGATGGTCCCTGAGGTCGAGCAGACGACCGAAGCGCCGGCCACTGCCACTCCGCGCAGCGATAACGGGCAGCGCCGAGACAACCAAGACGGGGACGGACAGGACGGCCAGGGCCGCCGCCGTCGCAACCGCAGGAATCGCTCGCAGCAGCAGCGTGAGCCGATCGACGAGTCCGCACTCGAATCCCGCGAGGGCATCCTCGACATCCTCCCCGAGGGGTACGGATTCCTTCGCTCGTCCGGGTATCTCCCCGGCGACATGGACGCGTACGTCCCGGCAAATGTCGTGCGCAAGCAGAAGCTCCGCAAGGGCGACACCGTCTCAGGTCCGGTTCGTCCGGCCCGCGGCAAAGAGAAGTTCCCGGCCCTCGTTCGTGCCATCGAGGTGAACGGCGGGGATCCCGAAGAGGCCATGAAACGGCCGCAGTTCAACAAGCTCACGCCGCTGTTCCCTGATGTCCGGCTCCGCCTTGAGATCGACGGCAAGCCCGACGACATCATGGCGAGGATCATCGACCTGATCGCTCCCATCGGGAAGGGCCAGCGTGGCCTCATCGTCTCGCCTCCCAAGGCCGGCAAGACAACGGTGCTCCAAGATGTAGCTGCCTCGGTTGCGGAGAACAACCCTGAATGCCACCTGATGGTCGTCCTCGTCGACGAACGTCCGGAAGAAGTTACGGAGATGCAGCGTTCCGTCAAAGGTGAGGTCATCTACTCAACCTTCGATCGACCTGCTGAGGAACACACGCAGGTGTCAGAACTCGCAATCGAGCGGGCAAAGCGCCTCGTGGAACAGGGCGAGGACGTCGTCGTGCTCCTCGATTCGATCACGCGACTGGCGAGAGCTCACAACCTTGCGACCCCTGCTTCCGGCAGGATCCTCTCAGGTGGTGTGGACTCGACCGCTCTCTATCCGCCGAAGCGTTTCTTCGGTGCGGCCCGCAATATCGAAGAAGGCGGAAGCCTCACGATTCTCGCAACCGCACTGGTCGAGACCGGATCGCGGATGGACGAGGTCATCTTCGAAGAGTTCAAGGGCACCGGAAACATGGAGCTCCGCCTCGACCGGAAGCTCGCGGACAAGCGGATCTACCCGGCCATCGATATCGAAGCGTCCGGCACCCGGCGCGAAGAGCTTCTCTTCGAGCGTGCCGAACTCGTTGAGGTCTGGAAGCTCCGGCGGGTGCTCATGGCACTCGAACCGGGCGCCGCCCTCGAGCTGTTGATCGACCGATTGAAGTCGACGAAGTCGAACGGCGAGTTCCTCGACAGCGTCGCCAAGTCGAGTCAGTGAGCCAACCGCTACAGTTCCGAACGAAGCAGGATCAGGAGACGAAACCGTGAAGACCGGTATCCACCCAGAATATGTCGAGAGCACCGTCACGTGCTCATGTGGCAACACCTTTGTCACTCGATCGACCGAGGCGGAGCTCCACGTCGAGCTCTGCGACCAGTGCCATCCCTTCTACACCGGGAAGCAGCGCATGGTCGACTCAGGCGGTCGTGTTGAGCGCTTCCGCAAGCGCTACGCGAAAGCCGGAATCGATACCGGCATCACCGCCGCCGAGAAGGGCGATTCCTCAGACGAGGAGTCCTGATTGAGCCGCCCTCCGGGCGCAAGTGTCGGCGGGCAGGCCGTCATCGAGGGTGTGATGATGCGCGCCCCCGACGCGTGGGCCGTTGCCGTGCGTCGACCCGACGGGGTCATTGAAGCGAAAAGCAACGAGCTTCCCGCGGCCACCAGCCGTTCGAAGATGGCGAAGTGGCCGCTCATCCGCGGAGTCTTCGTCCTCATCGAGTCGCTCAGCCTCGGCTTCAAGGCGCTCTCCTGGTCGGCTCAAAAGGCCGGAGACGAAGAAGAGCAGGTCACACGCACACAGGTGATCTGGACGATGGTGATCGCGGTTGCTCTCGCCATCGGGCTGTTCATCGTCGTGCCCGTCCTTTCGGCCAATTTCCTCAAAGGCTTCCTCGGCGACTCGAGCTTCGCGTTCGTGGTGATGGATGGACTGATTCGCCTTCTGCTCATCGTGGGCTACATCTGGCTGATTGGCCGCAGCGACGAGATCCAGAGCGTGTTCCAGTACCACGGCGCCGAACACAAGACGATTCACGCCTACGAGCACGGCGACCCACTCGATGTTGCATCGATCCAGAAGTACAGCCCGCGGCACCCCCGGTGCGGAACATCGTTCATCATCATCGTGGCAATGGTCTCGTTCTTCGTGTTCATGTTGCTTGCTCCGCTGCCGCTCGTATGGCAGATCATCTCCAGGATCGTCCTGATTCCGGTGATCGCCGGACTCTCCTACGAGGTTCTGAAGGCCGCCGCAGGGCATCAGTGGATGACGTGGGCTTCGGCCCCCGGCATGTGGATCCAGGCCATCACGACCAAGGAACCCTCGGACGACCAGGTTGAAGTTGCCGTTACGTCCCTGCTCGCCGCCCTCAGCGACGCTGCGGTCGATGAGGTCAAGCAGCGTGGGCCCGTCGTTGCAGCCGCACTCTCCGCCGAGTACGACGTCGACGGCTCGACCGATGGATGATCGTCTCGCCACGCGGCTGACAACCACCACCGAGGAGTTCGATGAGATTCTCGGATTCCTCAGCGATCCGAACGTCCTCGCAGACCAGAAGCGCTACCGCGAAGTGACCGGTCGGCATTCGGAGCTCAAGCCGGTTGTTGATGCCTACCGTCGATACGTCGAGGCCGACACCGAATCGCGCGAGGCGCTCGAGATGGCAGCCGAGGACGATGATCCCGAGATGGTCGCCTACCTCAACGAGATCGCCGAATCGAAACATGCGGAGCTCGACGGCATCGAGGCCGAGCTGAGGCGGCTGCTCATCCCGAGAGATCCGAACGATGACAAAGACGTCATCGTCGAGATCCGTTCTGCAGCGGGCGGAGAGGAAGCGGCGCTCTGGGCTGGTGACCTCTATCGCATGTACGAACGTTTTGCCGAGCGGAGCCGTTGGACCGTTGACCCAATCGATGTGTCTCCGTCCGACACAGGGGGTCTGAAGGAGGCCACGTTCGCGGTGAAGGGCAAGGGTGCGTATTCGCGCTTCAAGTTCGAGGCGGGCCCGCACCGCGTGCAACGCGTCCCGAAAACCGAGTCACAAGGACGGATCCACACATCGATGGCAACGGTGGCGGTGCTGCCGGAAGCCGAGGCCGTCGAGGTCGAGATCGTGGACAATGATCTAGATATCGAGACGTTCCGGTCGACCGGACCCGGAGGCCAGTCGGTGAACACAACCGACTCTGCCGTTCGGATCACTCATCGGCCGACCGGCATCGTCGTGTCGTGTCAGGACGAGAAGTCGCAGCTGCAGAACAAGACGAAGGCGATGCGCGTGTTGCGCGCCCGCCTCTACCAGGCACAGATGGCCGAGCAGGTTGGTGAGCGCGCCTCGGTGCGCCGTTCCCAGGTTGGGACCGGGGATCGTTCCGAGAAGATCAGGACCTACAACTTCAAGGAGAACCGCGTCACCGACCATCGCGTTGGATTGACCGTGCACTCCCTCCCGCAGGTCCTCGACGGTGATCTTGAAGTGCTCCACGATGCGCTGATAGCGGACGAGGCGGCCCGAGCGCTGGCGGATGGGTGAACTACGAGCTGCGAGCGAGACGCCAGTCTCGTGTCTCGTATCTAGCGTCTCGACGTGAAGTCCACTGACCTTCTCCGTTCGGTTGCTGATCTCCCCGATCATGAGGTCCGGCGGCTGCTTGTTGCGGCTACCGGGCGGGAGGGAAGGCGAATCTTCGCCTCCACCACGCAGTGGGGGAGGCGCGAGCATCCGGCCGTATGGCCGGAGCGGAGCGGAGCGGGCCGGTTCGACGTCCACCAGACCTCATCTTTGCGTTGCGGGCTCCCAGGCCGCCCCCTCCCGCCCTCGCGGCGCTCGGGCACCCTCCCCCACTCCGTGAGGGAGGGGATACGAACACAGTCTTCGCCTCCACCACGTTCTCGAGTACCTGCTACTTGCCGCCTGCTACTCCCTCTTGCATGATCTCCACTGACCTTCTCCGTTCGGTTGCTGATCTCCCCGATCATGAGGTCCGGCGACTGCTTGTTGCGGCTACCGGGCGGGAGGGAAGGCGAATCTTCGCCTCCACCACGCAGTGGGGGAGGCGCGAGCATCCGGCCGTATGGCCGGAGCGGAGCGGAGCGGGCCGGTTCGACGTCCACCAGACCTCATCTT
>Ga0316193_10004297_pt1 | contig 10470 bp, 7 predicted proteins | sample MerIslsedime2_MG_FD_207735 | JGI IMG/M metagenome (GOLD analysis project Ga0316193, IMG submission 207735) | Coastal sediment microbial communities from Maine, United States - Merrow Island sediment 2 | ecosystem: Environmental > Aquatic > Marine > Coastal > Sediment | place: USA: Maine...
GGACAAGGGTTCACCGGCCATCGCCTGCACGGCCAGGCCGCAGTCAAGATGATCGTAGGCCTGGTTGGGGAGGATGTGAAAGGTGGGTTCGCCGTCGTGCAGATCAACCTGCACGTGCCCGGTGGGATGGAAATCGTCCCGCTGTACTCCAGACGTGTCCATGCCCCACGACTCCATCGCCGTCAGCACCTCGTCACCGGAGTCATCGGCCCCCACCCTCGTGATCATCAATGGCCGCAGGCCAAACGCCTCGAGGTGCCAGGCTACGTTGAACGGTGCACCGCCGAGCACTCGGTTGCCTTCGGGCATCACGTCGAACAGCACCTCACCGACGATGAGAGGTCTACCCGCTCCTCCTTTCATGCTCAACCGACCCCCATCGAGAGCCATTGTCCTTGAAACATCATCTCCATACACTGTACGACGGAATTCTCCGATCCACCGCCATTCGGAGTGCGTGGAATCACAAATTGGCCAACGAACAACGGCGCTCTCCAGAGTGCCCTTGTGCATCTACGATCATCTGAGTGATCTGCAATTCCTCGGTGTTCAATTCAACAGTTGACTTCTAAGCCGATCAACTTCCTCGTCACTGATGCCGAGGCCATCGCGAATATACGCCTCCATCTAGCCGTAATCCTCGACCGCCTGTTCGGGCGCTGCATCGACGTAGGAGCCCTGGAGGATGTAGAAGGAGTGCATGTTGGTGGTGTCTACCTCTTCCGGCGGGATTTCGTTGGTCTCCACTGAAACGTTTTGTTGCGATGGGTGGCGCTCTGGAAGATGGACCAGGCTGAAACCCCGTATGACGAAACCCGTATCGATATTGAGATCAACATCACGTGGCGGTACGGCAAACGAGGAGTCAGGATGTCCACGATGAATTCAACGCTGTGGCACAGAGTCTGGTGTGCAGTTTTCGCCGGTCTAATTGTCTGCTCGTCGGCGTGGGCGATAAACCCCTCAACCGACAGCATCACCGCGGTATACGACCACCCTCAGGGCAAATCGAAAACCGAGCTTTCGGCGAAAGGTGGCCTGAGCACATTCGTGAAGTTCAACGGCAATGCCATCCTCTTTGACACCGGCGGCGAGGCCTGTCCTCTCGTGCAGAATCTCGAAGAATTGGGACTGGACGCGACCCTGATTGATGCCATCGTGCTCTCCCATAACCACTGGAATCACGTCTACGGCCTGCCCGGTGTGCTGAGCGCCACCGCGATGAAACCGAAGGTTTACGTCCCGGCGCCGGCCGCTGAGGGATTCTTGCAACAGAACCCCCGTGCAGACGTGGTCGCCGTCTCCAAGCCGACCGGCATTCTACCCGGCGCCTGGCTGGTGGGGCCGATGCAGTTGGATTTCAGGGGCGGCAAGATTGCCGAACAGGTGTTGGTGCTCGATCGAAAAGACGGGCTCGTCGTGATTGTCGGATGTTCGCACCGCGGCATCGTCTCGGTTGTGGAGCAAGTCAAAGAGGTCTTCGGGCACAGGAAGATCAAGCTCGTCGCGGGAGGGTTTCATCTTCGAGCAGTTTCGAAGAAAGAGATCAAAGAAATATCTCTGAGACTGCAGCAGATGGGCGTCAAGAGCCTCGCTCTCAGCCACTGCACCGGTGACCCCGCGTTGAAAATTTTCCGCGAGGAGTGGGGCGATCGAGTGGTCTCCCTAGATTTCGGGGATACGATCGATTTTTGACCGCCGACACGCGTATCCCTGAACATCCCGCCGCAGATCCCGTATCCTATTGTGCCAATGGTGCGTTTCATTTGCTCGAAGGAGGACCTCACCAAAATGCGTTTCAAGCTCAGCCTGGTCGCTCTGTGTCTATGTCTCACCGCCGCGACCGCATCCGCCGAGGTGGACGCCCGGATGCTCCGCTACCCGGATGTCTCGGAAACCCACATCGCGTTTGTCTACGCCGGTGACATCTGGCTGGTCGAGAAGGCCGGCGGCACCGCCAACCGTCTCAGCTCGCCCCCAGGCGAGGAGATTTTCCCTCGCTTTTCTCCCGACGGTACCCGTCTCGCGTTTACGGCCAACTACGACGGCAACTCGGACATCTATGTCACGCCCACCATGGGCGGCGCGCCGGTCCGGGTGACCCACCACCCGGACACTGAAATGATCTCCGATTGGACCCCTGACGGTACGCAACTCCTCTTTTCGTCGCGGCGGGCGAGCGGCATCCGCAGCGTCGGCCAGTTCTACCTCGTGTCAGCGGACGGCGGGTTCCCCGATGTTCTTCCGGTCCCCTACGGCGACGTCGGTGCCCTTTCGACGACCGGCACCTCCATCGCCTACACGACCCGCGACCGGGGCTTCCGGACGTGGAAACGATTCCGCGGCGGCATGGCACCGGACATCTGGATCTTTGACCTCGAGACCTCGAAAGCCCGCAACCTCACGGAGAGCGCAGCCAACGACAGCCGGCCCATGTGGCACGGCAGCACGCTGTACTTCCTGTCAGACCGTGGGCCCGCCGTGCGCTCCAATATCTGGGCCCTCGACACGACCTCAAGAGAGATGCGTCAAGTCACCCACTTCACCGATTTCGACATCACCTTCCCGGCCATCGGCCCATCGGACATCGTTTTCCAGGCTGGCGGCCGGCTCTACCTCCTGGGTCTCGACGACGAGCAGTACGCCGAGGTCGAGGTCGAGATCGTCACCGACCTCGCAAGGCTCCGGCCACGGCGGGTCAACGCCTCCGACCTCATCCAGGGCGCGGACATCTCGCCCAGCGGCAAACGGGCCGTGATCGAGGCTCGCGGAGAGATCTTCACTGTGCCAGCCAAGCACGGCGTGATCCACAACCTGAGCCGCGCTTCCGGCTCGGCTGAGCGCTTTCCTGCCTGGTCGCCCGACGGCAAGCACATTGCCTACTGGAGCGATGCAAACGGCGAGTACGAGCTGACCCTGATCCCGGCTGGTGGCGGCGAGCCGAAGACCCTCACCAGCCTCGGACCCGGCTTCCGCTACCGGCTCTTCTGGTCACCCGACAGCACCAAGATCGCCTTCATCGACCACACCCAGACCATCCAGATCTACGACCTCGAGGCCGATGCGTTCACCGAGATCGACAAGGGTCTGTGGATGCTCCACCCGAATCTTCAGAACTTCGAAATCAACTGGTCCTCGGACAGCCGTTGGATCACCTACTCGCGCGGGCTCGAAACCCACAACAACGCGATCTTCCTCTTCGATACCGAGAGCGGCACGCGCCACCAGATGACCTCAGGTTATTACTTCGACTTCGCGCCGGTCTTCGACCCCGATGGCAAGTACCTCTATTACTTCTCCAACCGCACCCTCGAGCCTATCTACTCGGACATCGACGAAACCTGGGTCTACCCCAACACCACCAACATCGTTGCGGTTCCATTGCGAACCGATGTCGCTTCACCGCTTGCGCCGCGCAACGACGAAGAGGAAGTGCAGTCGGAAGAGGCCGACGACGACGAGGCGGAAGAGAAGGAAGAGAAAAAGAAGGGCAAAAAGAAAGACGAGAAAGCCGACGACGAGGACGAGGGAGAAGAGGATGAGAAAAAGCCCGAACCCCTGAAAATCGACCTCGAAGGCTTCGAAAATCGCGTCGTGGTTCTTCCGCCGGAAGCCGGAAACTGGGGTGGGCTGGCCGCCGTCTCCGGCAAGCTCATCTTCCACCGCGCACCGCGATCCGGTGCCTCCGACGAGCAGCATCCGATCGGTTTCTGGGATCTCGAGGAGCGTGAAGAGGAGACCATCCTCGACGACGCGTCGAGCTTTGTGATCGCGGCCAACGGCAAAAAGATGCTGGTCCGCTCGCGTGAAACCTTCGCCATCGTCGATATTCAGCCCGGCCAGAAGTTCGGCGGCAAGGGCAGCTCAGACAACAAACTCGACACCTCCAAGCTCGAGATGACACTCGACCCGCAGGCCGAGTGGCGGCAGCTCTTCACCGAGGTCTGGCGCACCTACCGCGACTATTTCTACGACCCCAACATGCACGGTCTCGATTGGAACGCGCTGCGCGTGCACTACGGCTCGCTTCTCGACGACGCCATCACCCGCTGGGATGTCAACTTCATCATTGGCGAGCTCATCGGCGAGATGAACGCCGGCCACACCTATGTCCGTGGTGGCGACACCGAGACCGCGCCGCGGCGGCAGGTCGGCCTGCTGGGAATCGACTGGGCCCTCGACAACGGCGCCTATCGCGTCACCCGCATCGTCAGCGGTGCACCGTGGGACGGTGGCGAGGTTCGCTCACCGCTCGCCGAGCCCGGTGTCGAGGTTTCCGAGGGCGACTACATCCTCGCGGTCAACGGCGTCACCATCGACACTACCAAGGATCCGTTCACAGCGTTCGAGGGACTCGGCGATCAGACTGTCGCCCTGACGGTCAACGACGGCCCCACCATGGAAGGCGCGCGAGAGGTTCTCGTGAAAACCATTACCAGCGAGTTCAGCCTCCGCAACCGGGAGTGGATCGAGCACAACCGGCAGCGGGTGCTCGAGGCATCGGACGGGAAGATCGGCTACGTCTACGTGCCCAATACTTCGATCTCAGGTCAGACCGCGCTCGTGCGCCAGCTCGACAGCCAGATCCGCCTGCCGGGTCTGATCATCGATGAGCGCTTCAACGCCGGCGGCCAGCTCCCCGACCGCTTCATCGAGAAGGTGAACCGTCAGATGGTGACGAGGATCTTCTTCCGCCACGGCGAAACTGTGACCCACCCAACCGTCAGCCACTACGGTGCCAAGGCGATGCTCATCAACGGCTGGGCCGGCTCCGGCGGCGACGCCTTCCCGTTCTTCTTCAAGGAAATGAAAGTCGGGCCGCTGGTCGGTGAGCGCACCTGGGGCGGGCTCATCGGTCCCGCGGTTGGTCACCAACTCATCGACGGCGGCCGCTACACCGCCCCACCGGGCCGTCTTTACGGCGTTAACGGCGTGTGGTTCGCCGAAGGCCACGGTGTCGACCCCGATATCCCGGTGATCGACGACCCGAACCAGCTCGCGAAGGGTGTCGACCCTCAGCTCGAGGCGGCCATCAACGCGGTCCTCGAACAGCTCGAGGAAAACCCGCCGGTCTTCGCCGACCCACCGGAGTTTGAAGTGCGCTGAATCGGGTACGGAAAATTCAGAGAGGGCGCCCAATTGGGCGCCCTTCTTCTTTGGGTCGTCATCACGGCTATGCGGCTATTCGGCCTTACGGCGTGATCTCAACGCAGTTCGATCTCACGGGTGGGTGGGTGGCCCGTATAGCCGTCCTGCCGTATGGCCGAACAGCCCTCCTGGCTACTCGAGCAATTCCTCCCTCATTTTTGCGACCTCTTGGTCGCTGAGGCCCAGTCCTTCCCGGATGAACGCCTCCATCGAACCGTAGTCCTCGATCGCCTGCTCGAGGGCCGCGTCGATGTAGGCGCCCTGCAGGACGTAGAAGGCGTCCATGTTGGTGGTGTCGACGTCATCCGGAGGAATGCCGTTAGATTCAGCATAGAGGTCGCGGAGCTGCGCCAGCCGATGATCTATCTCCTCCTGCCGATAGGTGTTGGAGAGCAGATAATCCTCACGCACGGTCTCCCACGGCACCCCGAGGGCGGAGAGCAGAATGGCCGTCGCGGTGCCGGTGCGGTGGATCCCGTGCGAGCAGTGGAAGACCAGGGGCCTGCTGGCGGGATCCGATATCTCGCGCAGCAAGGCGGCGTAGTGCTCCTGCGCCTCGACCATGAGCCGGCGGTGGATGTCGGGGTTGATATCCGGGGGCACTTGAGAAAAATCGCCGGTCGAGCGGGCCTGCCTGACGACATCGGTGAGATCGCCGAGATTGCCCGCCTCCATCGGCAACGGCACCTCGACCGTGTTGGCCGGGAGGCGATCCGGACCGCGAGCTTCGACCTCTTTCTCGGTCAGGAAGCTGACCACAGTCCGGATGTCCATCTCTTCGAGCTTTGCCACGTCTTCGTCATTCAACCTCGGCAGCTCACCCGAGCGATAGACCTCGCCCCACTTGACCGTACGACCGTCGGTGGTCTCGTAGCCACCGAGGTCGCGGAAGTTGGCCTGGCCGTCGAGCGCGACGTGGCGTTCGGGGGCGGTCTGCTGCGGCACTGGTGTCGCCGTAGCCGTTTCGGGCCTTTTAGAACATCCGACCACCAACAACACCGCGGACAGAGCAATAGAAGCGCGAACGCGTCGCGTCGAAATAATCATCGTGGATTCACCGCTCCAGCTGATATGAAAAGTTTTCGACCGTCATCTCGACGCCCTTGTCGGGGACGACGATGACCGTCCGCGCCGTGTAATCGAGACCGTCCGGGGTCGTCGCGTGATCAGTTTCCAGCTTGACGTCGCTGCCGTCGTGCTGTGTCGACACCTCGGTCTTCGTCATCTTGTGATTGGCGTCAATCCACACCGACATGCGGTCGCCCGCCTGGACAACGTCGGTCGCCTCGAGCTTGCGGCCGTCGCCATCCGGTGAGACCGAAGCCTTATTGAGGAAATCGAGGAGGTTGCCAGCGGTCGGCAGGCTGTAGGCCTTGAGCACCTCGCCGAGGTCGGCCATCCAGTCCTTCATTTCCCCGGCCTTCTTCTTTGCCACCTTTCCACGTACGCCCTTTGGTTTCTTGGCTGAAGTCTCATCGATCGGCGTCTTCTGGAGCTCGCCGTCGACGGTGTAGCGCACGATCTCGGTCTTGAGGCTCTTGGTTTCACCCTTGAGCTTGACCTCGGTCCGTTGGGTCCAGCTGTAGTCGCGGGTCTTCATCGCGTTCTGCTGCCGAGCCTTGCTGACCTTTTCCGCAACCAAAGTCATGTCCATCTGTGCGGCTACCGGAACGGCCACCGTCACGACAATCGCCATCGCACCAATCTTCAGTGCATTCATCTTCTGCTCCTTTTTCCCGAAGGCCCTCATTACCAGAAGAACCGGAAGGCCGCCACCGGTCCGCTCAGACTCATGTCGTACTTGATGCCCGATTTCTGGTTCTTGTAGTCGTAATCGAGATGGCGGTATCCGGCGAAGATTGCAGCCCATTTGCCGAGCCTGTAATCGAGCAGGGCGGCGGCGTTCCACACGAGATCGGAGCCCCCGGCTCCGACGTCGAAGCGACCCGAGAAGGTCCACCGTTCGCCCAGCTTCGGCCGCCAGAGCAGACCCGCAAATAGGTCGGTCCACGACTCACTGACCGCGATTTCGGGTGCGATGTCGAGCTGGAATCCGATGTCCGAGTCGAGGCTGAAGTAACGAACACCGGCGATGACCCACCAGTTTTCGGCAAAGGAGTAGCCTGCCGCGCCCTCGAGGATCAGGTTCTTGATTTCGATGTCGGCGTTCCCCCCCGGCGTGTTGATGTCCTTGGAGCCGGCGAGATTGAGATAGCTGGCGTCGGCCATCAGGCCCCATCGGCCTTTTCCGGCCTCGAAATGAACGGTGAACGCGGATTCCAGGTTGTCGAAGGCGTCACTGAAGTCCACGCTGAAGTCCTGGTCAAACCTGTCTCTGACAGTCATAGTGCCGTCGATGCTCATCGCCCACAGGTAGAGCGGCGCGATCTGGAACTGCCACTCGTCCGACCCGCCCTGAGCATCGGCAACGGAGGCCGTTCCAACCAACATCAGCGCCAGACCCACTAAACACAACTTTTTCAACATTTTTCCTCCTCAAAAAAATTGACCGGGCCCTCGAGCGTACCCTCAGGCCCGTTCGTACGTTGGTGTCAACCACCGCGCATCATTCTACTTTTTCTTCGGCATGCTCATGGCGAAGATCCGCAGCAGCTCCTGGGTCTCCGGCCTGAGGTTCTCGATACCTCCATAGGGCATACCCATGGTGGGTGGCCGGTCCGGGTATTTCATCTTCATCGCCATGTGTCGCTTGACCATGTTTGCGAACTGGCCGCCGGCCCAGGGGCCGTACTTGATTGAGTCCTGGGGCCGCTCCTCGCGCGGGTCGCGGGTCAGGTCAAACAACGACGCGGCAATTGGATTGGTGCCGGGCGGCGGCATATGCATCTTGTACTTGTTTTTGACCACGGCCTTGAGGTTGGGGCCGTCATAGATGTGCACATAATCCCGGCGGCCGTGGGTGTCGCCGACGAGCAGAAGGCTGGTTTGGTCGACGCCATCGATGATCCGATCCGTCGGGATCCCGTCCGTCGCACCGGCAATGCGTGCGAAGGTCGTGAACAGGTCGGAAACATGGATCATATCGCCCACGGTCGTGCCGGCCTCGATGGCGGCGGGCCACCGCAGGTAGGCGTTCACGCGGACCCCACCCTCGAGAACGTCCGCCTTGCCGCCCCGATACACCCGATCGCTCACGCCGCCGATTCCGGCGTACTGCATGAAGGGGCCGTTGTCGCCCATGACGATCACGATAGTGTTTTCAGCGATGCCCAGCCGGTCGATCTCCGCCACGATCTCACCGATCCACTGGTCGACCTCGACGATGGTCTCGGCAATCGAACCCCCGTTCAGCGTTTGTGATTCGTCGATATCGGCGGGGATGAAATTGAGCGGGAACAACGGCCAATAGTTCAGGAAGAACGGTTTCTCCTGGTCAGCCAGCTTGCCCAACTGGTCAACGGCGTTGCGCTGGAAGCGTTCGTTCATCTCGCGGTATTTCTTCTGCGTCCACGTCTCACCCGGCTTCAGGTCCACCTCGTAGAGCTTGCCGTCCCTGACCTCCACGCCCGTGACCATGTGGCTGGGGTTGGTGACAAAGGTCCGGTCCAGCGTGTAGGTCTGGAGCTGTGAGGTCGGATCGGATCCGCGAATGACGTCGGCCTCGACCGCTTCCGGAGACATGATGGCCAGCTGCCCTTGCTGGTGAATCGGAAACTCGGCGTGCATGAAGCCCTGGTTGTTGGCGTAGGCCTGTTCGATGTCACCCAAGTGCCATTTTCCGACGTGGGATGTGTAGTAGCCGGCATCCCGGAGAACCTCGGCGATCGTCACTTCCTCTCCCGACAATCCGTCGCCGGCCAGGGTGGCCTTGGCCTCGGTGGTGCCCGTACGGACCGGGTAGCGGCCCGTCATCATGGCGACGCGAGTGGGTGTGCAGGAAGGCTCGGTGTACATGCGATAGAAGGTCAATCCCTGTTTCGACAGTGCGTCGATGTGGGGCGTGGAATAGCCCCTCGACGGCGTCAGATCCGGCGTACCGATCTCGCCGTAACCGATATCGTCAAGCAGGATGTATACGATGTTGGGCCTTTTGCCGCCGTTGGCCTCGCGGATCTCCGCGAGCCTCGCATCAACGGCCCGGTCATCTTCGGCCCATTGCTGGCCATTCTGGGCCTCGAGGATTGAGTACTCGGCGTCGCGGGGAATCTCCGCGGCAAGCGCGCTCCCGACCACCAACAGTGCCACGACACAGGTCAATCCGATCTTCGCTTTCATTGCTGTTCCTTTCATGGATCCGCCAATCAGTTATTGCAGAGGATGTCGACCTTCATCAGTGCGCGATCGACCTCAGCGTCGGTCTTGGCAGCGGAAAGCTCCGCCTTGGCCGCGGAGCACTCCTCCGCCTCCTCCTTGAACTCGTCTTCCAGGTCTTTGACAACCTCTGCGGCCGCGGGGTCGCAGACCTCTGGGTTGACGCGCCGGATGTTTGTCCCCTGGCTGGTGTCCTCGATGACCACACAGTCGCCCATGTGGATTTCCAATTGATCGGTGACGACCTTTACGGCGCCGCCCGCGACCTCGACCGTGTACATCATGCCCATCTGCTGGGTGCTGGTCGCGGATCCAACCACCGCACCCGACGCGGCGCCGATGGCGGCGTTGCGACGACGCTTGTAGCCAGAAGAACCGCCCGAAATGAGGCCCACGGTGCCACCGACCTTGGCGCCCTTGGTCGTCTTGTCGTCCGAGAGATCAACTCTCTCCGATTTCACCACCACGCCGTGCTGGACCGACATGGACTGGCCCTTCTTCTGCGCCTCGACCGGCCCGGCGCCGACGAATACGAGTCCGAGGGCGATCAGCGCAATACACACAACTTGCATCTTTTTCATTTCCATCTCCTTTGTGAAAGAGTCGATTATTCGTTTCTTCTCTCTGCTAACCATTGATTTGGCTATTTTCTTTCATCAGGGCCGATCGAAGGATCCGATGGACCACCGCCGACACCGATTCCCCGCGAATATCGGCAAGTTCCGTCAACGAATCGAGTTCGCCCCTTGTCACAAAGGACACCACCCGTTCCGATCGCACCTCGTCCCGCGGTTTGGGTGGTCGGCCCAATCTGTGCCGGATCGGTCTGTCCTTCTCGTCTCTCAAGCACTCCTCCCAGTCTCCAAACGTCCAGGTCATTTCGGTCGTCCGGTTTTACAATGCCGGTATAATCTGCGATGATCCTGTTTCCCAACATCAAGAATTCGCACGGAGGTTTTCCTGAGTTTCGCGACGCCCCTCACCGAGACGCCGATCCAGGTGGTCCAACACACCTTTTCGAGCGTCGACCAGCTGGTCGAAGCGACCGCC
>Ga0316193_10004299_pt1 | contig 10468 bp, 12 predicted proteins | sample MerIslsedime2_MG_FD_207735 | JGI IMG/M metagenome (GOLD analysis project Ga0316193, IMG submission 207735) | Coastal sediment microbial communities from Maine, United States - Merrow Island sediment 2 | ecosystem: Environmental > Aquatic > Marine > Coastal > Sediment | place: USA: Maine...
TCAGGTCGATGCTGGCGCCCTCGATCAGCAACCGCCTGCTGCGCAGCTCACCCCGCAGCAGGGCAGCAGGCGCCAGGCGCACGGCAACCCGACCAGCCCGGAGCAGGTCGCCCCGCCCCGCCGGACTGGCGATGCGGACGTCGTGCGCTACGATGGTAGGACCCATGGTGGGTCTAACGAGCAGCACCCCATCAATGTGGACTTGCCTGCCAAGCGCCCGGGAAGCGGCTGTTTCGATCGGCTGCCGGAAGCTGTCCAGCGGAATGGAAATCCCCAGGCTTAGCACCGCCAGCCAGACAATAAATACTCCTGCCAGCATGACACCAATAACCATGGCAACCCGGCGGGTGATTTGTCTCAGGCCCTGTTTCATCCTGGCCTCCTGACCACAGCAACGGCCATCTGCAAGGTGTGTCCAGCTGCTGACCAGCAGCAGGCTAACACCACGGACAACAGCGCTGACAATGAGTTTACGCACCAATCGATAGAAACCGGCAGGGTCAGACTTGACCGATTTTTATTGATTCTTCACAGCCTCACTTTTCGCAGAACGGCCGGGTACGTTGAGTAGAAGCTTGCCGTTCAAGGTGGAGAGAAATGATGCCGGTGAGCGGCGTCGAACCACAACGCTCGTCATTACGAGTCCGGCGGAAACAACTGCCTGCAACAATATACAATAATAATTACAGCACGTTAACCCACCCCTTAACTTGCTGTTTATGGTCATTTTTAGCCATGATCTGCCAGCAAGCGCATGACGATTCTTCCTTCTTAAAGGGTAAAAGTCGGCCCAGGGTAAAGGGATGGTCGCCCCTACCTGAAACGGCATCGAAGTGCCAAAGTGGGCATTGTGATATTCCACCAACCAGGAGAAGCGGGGTCTCACCAGGGGCGGCGATATCAGGGTGCTGTTCCGTTCAGGACGGCCTGTTGCAGGAGCAGCAGGTCGGCAACACCGATCTGGCCGTCGTTGCTGATGTCGGCCAAAACCGATTCCAATACCGTGGGCGTGATCACACCGGTCACCAGCCGTGACAACACCACCAGATCTGCCGCGTTTAGTTGATTGTCCGGACTGCCCCTGGGACCGATGTCACCGACATTGGAAGCGTTCGGGTCGGTATTGTAGATGTTGACTTCGTCGCCATCAGAAACACCATCGCTGTCGGTATCGGTACTGGTTGGATCTGTGCCATGCGTGTTCACCTCCTCCCCGTCTGGCAAAGTGTCCCCGTCAGTATCACTGACCAGCGGATCGGTCGCATAGATCGTTTCATCGGTGTTGAGCAAACCGTCATCGTCGGCATCCGCATCACAGACATCGCCCAGCATATCGCCGTCTACGTCGGATTGGTCTGTGTTCGCATCATTTGGACAGTTATCGAGCGCATCAATCACTGTGTCGCTATCGGAATCCGGGTACTCCCAATTGATCCTTATTGTGCCGGAAGCCGCATCATTACCATCGACAACGATTGCATAGGTGGTGCCCGAGGTTACGTTAAAAGTGATCTTACTCGTCGTGAAGCCGGTGTCGTTGTCATTCTCTGCAACACTCACAAGAGTTGGAATTGAACTCCCCGTATAAGCGGCTAACAGTGTATCGAAGGCACTACCCGCTGTGTCCCAGCTTACAGTACCGCTGATGGGCGCTTGCCAGTCCCACCAGACAGACCGTCCGCCCGCATTGCCGGCTTTCGCGAACTCTCCAGATTCCACGCCTGTTCCAGTGTTGTTGCCATAGCCACTGCCCGATTGGCCATTTAGCGATACTGCATCGACGAATTGATCGTTAATTGCACCTGCCGCAGCAAGCACATCCAGCCTCGGCACAGTGACACCATTGCGACTGTCGGTGATGGGCATACCGGTAGTTGTCAGACGTGCGACGGTTTCATCGAGCGTATCGGCAGGAAACGCCGCCCGCAACACCGCAACCGCAGCACTCACATGGGGTGTCGCCTGTGAGGTGCCACCCATGGAGATCCCTGCTGCAGTCGTGATCGCACCCGGGGCCAACATTGTCAGAAAGTACGCGCTATTGGAAAAACAGCTGATTTCATCCGCAGAGGTGGAAGAATCAGTACAAGTACCACCACCCCAGGTGATCTCCCCGACGTCGGCATCATACACAGCACCAACCGATACAACGCCTGGTGTGCACGCCGGTATACCGATGGCGTTTGAGACCGCATCGTTTCCTGACGCCGCCACCGTGAGGATTCCGTTGGCTCTGGCGCTGTCAATACTTGCCTGGAACGGGTTGAGTTGTAATCCGGAGCAAGGATCCTGAAAAAGGCTTCCACCTAAACTCATATTGAGTGCAACAATATTGTAGGTGTCCTTTAACGCGATCGCAGCATTAATCGCTTCATTGATATCGGAGGCATAGGCCGACACCCCGCTAAACACATCAAACGACACAATTGAGCTCGCCGAAGCTATACCGGCAGCAATGCCGGCAACGTTAGTACCATGACCATGTGCGTCGAGCTGACCGTCATCCGGCGCGGTATCTGCGGAATAAACCACGCGACAGTTCGACGGTACTGCGGGTGCCGTGCACGAGCCGAAAGCGCTCCGCGTGTAATCAACACCGGTGTCGAGTACCGCCACCGATGCTCCCTGACCATAGGCGCCGAGCGTGAGCGCTTTGTCCTGCTGAATCAGCGGCGCACTTTGGGAAAGGAACAGATGCAGTTTGATATTTTCGTGAAGCGCGACGACGCGGGGGTGTCTTTGCAAGGCCCGGACACGCGCCGCCGATTTGGTCTTTACATGTAACAGCGGCAAGTGTTCGTACTGATGAGCGACGGTGACATCGCCAGACTGAAACGCACTCATAACCGTGTGCTTGAGGTTTTGAAGCTCTTTGGCCGCTTCAGAACGTATACGCGCATCGTTATACTTCAGTCCCCGCGCCGTCCGAAGACTCTTATTGTTATGCTTTAGTATCCTCACATCGAATTCGACGAGCAACTCGTAGTCGCCGGCGTCGGTTAAAAACGCAGACAGGTCGCCCATATTGCCTGCGCCAAAAACGGCACACGGGGACACGAAAAAAAACACAGGGATCAGCGGTAAAAAACGTATGTTTTTCAATGCGAGTAGTTATCCTTGTTTTTTATTATTCTATATCTGGATCAGAAACACCGTACGGAACGATCCATTTAATTTGCCAGCCAATTATCTGTAGAAAATTTTAACATAGTCCACATTACCGCATTCGTCGCGGCTGAAGCCTGTTTCAGGTTGCAGACAAGGCGCCGGACACCGACTGGAACATACGACGATATTGGCTGGGTGTGAGACCCGTGCGACGCTTGAACAACCTGCGGAAGAAAGACGGGTCGTCGTAACCGGATTCAACGCTGATTTCATCAACGGGCATCGACCCGGATTCCAGCAGTCGCTTCGCCTCTTCAATGCGCAGATTCTGCAAGTAGTCGATAAGCGTGTTACCGGTAGCCACCTTGAAACGCCGCTTGAGGGTGCGTTCCGGAATATTTGCCAGATCGACGACCTGCCTGATTGCATCACCGTCCTGGAAATGCTCAGTAAGCCACTGCTCGCAGCGCCGCACGACTGAATCCGCATGCAGGGTTCTGCGCACCAGCGTTGTATAGGGCAATTGGCCTTCGCCATGCCATTTCAACAGATACACTTTGGCGATACGTAGTGCCTCCCCCGGGCTACAGTGGCGCGAGATGATATGTATGGCGAGATCGTGCCAGGAGGTGGTGCCGCCTGCGGTCACTATACGACCCTCTGCATCGGCAAAAACGAGATTCGGTTCCGGGCGGAAACGGACTTTTGGATAGCGCTTTCTGAACAGTTCCTGATAGCCCCAGTGGGACGTTGCCTCACAACCATCGAGCAATCCGGTCTCGGCCAGCATCACCGCGCCCGAACAGGCCGAGTAAAGCGTGGTGCCGGCTTTATACACCTGGCGTATCCATTTCATGAGTTGCGGATAACGCCCCTGGATATCTTCATCCGGGCCCAACCAGAGCTCGGGCAATATCAGGATACTGGCCTTTGGGTTGTCTGCAACCGAGCAGTGAGGCGTGACTGGAATCCCGTTACCGCAGGTGAAGGACTCTATGGCAGGCGCAACGATGCGGACCTGGAACAGGGTCTGCCCGGGCTCTTTGCCAACCAGCGTCTGCCAGATATTTCCTGCGGCCAGAAGTACATCCACCATACCGTAGAGCGCGGAACCTGCGGTCTCCGGGATGGCGACGATCAACACCTGCACAGGACCATTAGTTGAACTTGTCATCATGGTGACCTCAATTGGTGGCACAAATGCCCCGTTAGTGGCAAAACTCCAGCTTATGCGGCCGTCTGTCAAGGTCTATCGTATATCTCAAGTCGTTTCCACGCTGTTACGCAGTCTGAGCGACTCACCGACTAACCCACTGTGGCAAGAGGAGAATGAGCATGACTGATCAGATGACAAACAAGCAGGTGCAGGCCGACACGAACAAGGTAACGGTCAATGGCATCCAGTTGGAGACACTGCAAGGAACCGTGCATGCGATCGGGCAGGAGCCTGAGCTGGGACAATGCAGGTTCCGCGCTCGTAACACCTGGCTGGGCGGTAACCATAATCGCACTACGATTACCGGTTTCTACGGTGCAAAGCAGGAAATTGCCCACAAACAGCAATTCGAACTGCACGCCGATGAACCCCCAATATTGGCGGGCGGTGATGAAGGCGCCAACCCGGTTGAGCATCTGCTTAATGCTCTGGCGGCCTGTGTAACGACGAGCATGGTGGCTCACGCTGCAGTCCGTGGCATCCATATCGATGAACTGGAGTCAGAGCTCGAAGGCGACATTGACTTGCGCGGTTTCCTGGGGCTTTCCAACGACGTGCCGAAGGGCTTTACCAACATCCGCGTCAACTTCAAGGTCACGTCGGATGTGGGTAACCTGGAAAGGCTGAAAAGACTGGCCGCCTACTCGCCCGTATTGAATACCATCACCCAGGGCGCTGACGTGGACATCCAAGTGCAGGAAAAATGAACGTATGACTCAGCAGCCAACCTTGATACCTCATCTTTATACAGGCGGTATGGGTTGGCTGCGAACGAATGAAGACTAAAGTTTTAGTTCAATGGTCATCGCAACCGGATAACAAACCGGCGTGTGGGGACATTACCCCCTCCTGTATTACACCCTAGAATACTTGTGTACTCTGGAAGAGGCAGCAAGCGTCATGGAGTGGCAGTTATCACGTCCGTACTGGACCTGCACCAGGGAAATCGGTCAGCCCTGCTATCGTTCCATCGATGGGCGGTTCGAGGTCCGCAATACGTGGAGCGTTGACAAAGTTCGGGAACCCAACTGGCTGCTTGTTGATCTTGTTACCGGCCACAGCTACCGCTTCTTTGTGCGGCTGCAGGTTGAGCAGAAAATGGAGGCATTACTCGCTCAAGCCGGTAGTGCTGACGCCGGCACCGGGCAACACGACTAACAAGCGGCTATCGTCACCCCCCAAGATGAAACGCTGCTTTTCCTCATGGCCCACTAGTCATTGGCTTTTTTGTGCTGCTTGGCAGGCATCCATGCCTCGATTTTCAGACCTTCCAGCAATTCCTCCTTAACCACTTTTATACCATCTGGTGCGTCGGTACCTATCCGCACCTGGTTAGGTTTTACACTCAGAACTGCGACCTTGATGGTTTCACCGGTAGGTAATTCAATAATGATAGCTTCGCTAGGACGGCGGGTAAGTATCAACATGGCATTTCCCCATCTTCAGTATTACGGCCACATTAACAACACGTCTGCAGGATTTCTGTTATCCAGGTCAGAAAATCAGCCACGCCCATGCCAATCCCAAACAAAATCGGCTTTGGCTGCAATGCCGGCACGATGGGGATATCCACCGCGAAGTTTCTGGTTTTAAACCATTTTTTCGATCAGGTGATTTTACGCTTGAGAAAACCAGGCGCATGATACTAACGAGTAAGCTGTTAATATTCTCTGGGCACCTTACTGTAGTAACCTCGCCGTGCCCCACTCAGCAAGGCCTGAAATTTCTCGCCGCGTAGATGTACCAGCAGCTTATGGTCACCTGCTTCGAAAAACACATCGGCGACGCTGGTGAGAGACTCGTCCAGCAAAGTCTCGATGCCATAGGCAGGCCCGAGCGGTGGCACCGCCCCCAGCTCGCAATCATCGAACAATCCTGCGATGTCATCCTCCGTTGCCAGCTGCAGATCGCGGTTGAGCTCGTAGCGAAGGTAGTCCATCTTCAGCCAGTTGCTGGCCGGGATCACGACCATCGCATAATCAGACACATCCTTTACCACCACCGCCTTGGCGATATGGTGTTCGGATATATGGGTCGCTTTCGCCGTTTCGCGGCTGGATTCCGTATGCGGGTGCAGTATCAGATCATAGTCCGCTTGTTGCCGAACCAGATACCGTTGCTGTGTCGCTGCCATGGTCACCGTATCGCTCCCTGGAACACAGCTCGTGCTGGACCTTCCGGAAGCAGAGCCACACCTCTATCATTCGATGATGCTCCACTCCCCGCTAACACGTTGTCTTTTCCTGCTTCAACACTCGTTAGATGAAATGCCGAAGCAATTTGTATATTGGTTGTTTCCATTACTAAACTCCTTTGCTGTGCACAGGTGCAAAAAACTCACCGCATGACGAAACTGAGCTGTAGAACCACTTCAGTAGTGTTACGGTTGTATAGAAGCAAGGCTTGTACCAGCGTCTGAATATTATCGATCTAACAGACACATGACTTAACAGCTGGTCAGATGGGGGGGCTGGTGATGGGCCGAAATTGCCGTTTCCGTCCCCGAATAGAGACAGATGAATAAAGTAATCGCGGTGTCTCCCGAGGCATTGGGTGTTGATCCATTAAACCAGAAGAATGCAGGTTCTTTGCCCGAGGTCGGTATTTGATTGCGATCTGAAAGAAAACACCGCCAGTGTGCCATGGCCAGGCTTGATCGACCCGACCCCTAGTTTAACTTGTTGATATTATTGGTGCCGGTGAGTGGAGTCGAACCACCAACCTCGTCATTACGAGTGACTTGCTCTACCAATTGGAGCTACACCGGCGTTTTTTGGATTCAGGGATTATACAGATTCATGATTGTCTTACTGCACCTGTAACCACCACACCACGCTATTCATATTAAGACTATCATTTGTGGCGCAGTCTGATAATGACCTCCACACCATCAATCACACTACCCTCTGGCGCATCCGGCAGTTGATCGACGGGAATCTTGCTGGGCTCGATATCTGACAGCTCACCGGTGTCGATATTATAAAAATGGTGGTGTCGACTGTTGTTGGTATCGTAAAAAACACGGCTGGGGTCAACATTCACTTCGCGGAGAATTCCTTTGTGGGCGAAAAGCCCCAGTGTATTGTAGACCGTCGCCTTGGAGACCCGGTTGCCTGCGGCATTGACCAGTTCCAGCACCTGATCGGCGCTCAGATGCTGATCGCGTACCAGTAACAGCCGGGCAATCTGCAGGCGCTGCTGGGTGGGCAGGATGTCATGGTCCTGCAGACGCCGGGCGGCCTCCTCTTCGTCCAGTACCGGCATGACAGGGGAATGGCTCATCGATTCAGTATACGCCGCCAATTTAGACAAAGTCCAGACGCTCAGTATGGCTCAACATTCGATCTGTTTTCAGGTAGATAAGGCTGCGGATCGAATTCGGGCGAACGCGCTGACAACTGATCAGCCAACAGCCGGGCAGAGGCCGGCCCAAGCACAACGCCATTACGAAAATGACCGGCGTTGATAAACAGGTTAGCTATTTCAGGATGCGGCCCCGTCATCGGGATACCATCCGGACTGCCTGGCCGCAGACCGGCCCAATGTTGCACTATTGGCTGCGCGGCCAGTTCGGGAATCAGTTCGAAGGCGGATTGCTTCAGCTCCTGCAAGCCCGTTTGCGTGGTTTGCTTCTCGAATCCCGTATACTCCAGGGTACTGCCGACCAATACGTGACCATCACGGCGCGGAATGACGTAGCGTCCCTTGTATAAGGTAATGCGCGAAACCAGTCCTGGCGGCCCCTTGAACAGAATCATTTGCCCGCGCACCGGTTCGATCGGTAACATGATACCGGTCGACTCCAGCAGCCCCGCCGTCCAGGCACCGCTTGCGACGACAAAATAATCGGCGCCGATCTCCGCATCAGGCGTACAAACCGCTTTGACCCGACCAGCTTCTATCTTCCAGCCCTGCGCTGGAGATTGCGAACGGATTTCGACACCCCTGTTTTCCAGCGTGGCGCGCAGTGCTTGTGCCAGGCGCGGATTGCGCACCTGGGCAACCTCCGGCAACCAGGCGACAGAAACCGGCATCAGTCCGAGCCGGGGTTCCAGTTGCTGCGCATTGGCACCATCGAGCAATTCCAGATGGACCCCGAACCGCGTTGCCCACCGCTGTATCGCAGCCCTGTCTTCGACATCGGCAATCAGCAGCCCGGACAGGGTCCATTGCGGATCGATACCGGAATCCCGTTCGAGACGCTGGCAAAACTGCGGATAATAGCGTTGACTCCAGCGCGCCAGCTCACTGACCGGGTCAGGGTAGCGCCACGGATACAGGGGTGACAGTATCCCGCCACCCGCCCAGGATGATTCACGCGCCGGCTGCCCACGCTCCAGGATGGTAACCTGCATACCGCTTGCCACGAGCTCGTGCGCTGTCAGCATACCGATCAGGCCAGCACCCACAACGACACAGTCAGCCATTGCCATCCCGCTCCAGGGTGTGAAAACCACGACTACCGCCGCCAGCAATCGGGACCCGCATACCCTTCCCGGTGATCTGGGCCATCGACTCCGGTTGCGAAGACCCCGCAGCGGTCAGACTGTTGAACACCCGTCGGCTGCGCGAGCACCAGGAAAGCACGCGCATCAGCCTGTTCAACACGCAAGCGGTAATAACCATCGGGTGATTCCGGCGAAGACCAGCCCAGGGCTTCAAGATCCTGTGCATAGCGGGGATTGCCGGCACGCCATCGCTCCTGGGCAAGCTGAACCTGTGCCAGTGCAGCCATGGCATCACTACGCCGTGATTTGGCGACCAGCCCACTGAAGGAAGGAACGGTAATGGTGGCGAGTATCGCAACAATAGCCAGTGTTATCAGTAGTTCGAGTAAAGAAAAAGCCGGGGTGTACGGTCTATCCATAACGCAACTCCTTTTGCGGGATCATAACCAGAAGGCGAGCATCCTTGCGCCTTTCATAAACCCGACTATACTTTGCGCGACAACAGGGAACAAGTTGCACTGGAGCCTGATCATGGAAGATACAAGGCATTCTGGTTTTACGCTTCTGGAACTACTGGTGACTTTGGCACTGGTCGGCTTGCTGACAGGTCTGGCCGTGCCGGCAATGGGTCGACTGCTGGACACAGCACGACTGCGTTCAGCGACTGAAGCCTTCTCCCAGGAACTTCGACAAGCGCGAAACCACGCATTAACCCATAAAAACAGCGTTTATTTTTCGCTATCCGTAGCTGCGGACCAATGGTGTTACGGCTGGAGCGAACTCGCAGACTGTGACTGCAAGGCAGACGATTCCGAAGCCGCTGCCTGCCTAACGGGCAGCGATAACCAGCAGCGGGTTCATCGCCGGCTGAGTACGGATTTCCCTTCAGTCAAGCTGAACACAACACGGCGTTCGGCTTTACGAAGCCTGCATTTCTCATCCGTGAGAGGGACCGCCAGCGCTGACTCATTTGTGCTGCGCAACAACGCCGGTGAGCTGCACGTGATCATTAGCCCGCTCGGGCGGGTACGCATCTGTTCAAGAGACGGCCGTGGATACGCCGCATGCTGACTGACTACCATAAACAACGCGGTATCACACTGCTGGAGTTGATGATTGCCGGTGTTATCGCCCTGATTGCCTTGGCTGCCGTGCTGACGGTATTCAGTGCGAGCGCACAGCACAGCACAGATCTGCTGCGACAGGCGCACTTGCACCAGCAACTTCATGCCCTGATGCACTTGATCGGCCGTGACCTTAAACGAGCCGGCTACTGGCATTTCGACCCGGGCATTCTGGCCGCAAGCGATAATCCGTTTCAAAATCCCACGAATCAGCTACGCATTCAGGCCTACACCGGGCAGAGCCCGGATTCGTGCATTCTGTACGCCTATGACCTGGACCAGGACGGCCTCGTCGGGGTCGGAGTTTGTGACGATACAGATTGCGCAGACGAAACCGACGACGACAATGTCGAGCAGTTCGGCTTTCGGCTTCGCGCTGCAGGGGTGCAGTCGCGTTACGGCGGCTCCGGCCTGGAATGCGACAGTGGTTACTGGCAAACGGTGAACGACCCGGCGATGGAAATCACCCGGCTCCAGTTCACACAGCATTCCAGCTGCCTGAATCTGCTGGAAACCGATCGGGCGTGTACGCCCGATGCCCCCCAACTGATACAGCGCGCCCTGGAAATCCA
>Ga0316193_10004302_pt1 | contig 10461 bp, 8 predicted proteins | sample MerIslsedime2_MG_FD_207735 | JGI IMG/M metagenome (GOLD analysis project Ga0316193, IMG submission 207735) | Coastal sediment microbial communities from Maine, United States - Merrow Island sediment 2 | ecosystem: Environmental > Aquatic > Marine > Coastal > Sediment | place: USA: Maine...
CTTTTTAAAACAGGTATAACCACCAGGCAAGTAATAAAACCCGGACCGGGTTACCGCCGCTTCGCTGCTGAAATCCAGTTTGTTAATAGCGACGTTAACTGAATAAAAAACAAAACCAGCCGTGAAGGAGAGATTTTGAAACTGCATCATCGACTCAATCACGGTACTTTAGATAGGAGACAGACATGTTAAGAATAGTAGCGATTACGATCGGAATAGCGTTATGGGCATCAGGGCCTGCCTGGGCCCAGATCGCCGATCGGAAAGTTCGGCTGGTGCTGCAGATCACGGTGGACCAGTTGCGCGGCGACCTGATCGACCGCTACTCGGCGGGTTACGGCAAGGGCGGCTTCCAACGACTTCTCGATGAAGGCGCTTTCTATGTTGACGCGCATCATCGTCATGCCAACACCGAAACCGTGGTCGGCCACGCGACCCTTGCCACGGGCACTGACCCTGCCGTTCACGGTATGGTCGCCAACGTCTGGCTCGACCGCGCGACAGGCAAGCTGGCTTACAATGTCGAGGACGCTGACTATCCTCTACTTGGTGAGGGTGGCGGCGTCGATGCGGGCACTGAGATCGATCCGACGCAAAAGCTTGCCTCGACGCAGGGCCGCTCGCCGCGCGCCATCCGGACCAGCACGATTGGAGACGAGATTGCGCTGTCAATCGGCCCAAAGGCCAAGGTTTTTGGCGTCTCTGTAAAGGATCGCGGAGCGATCACCCTGGCCGGTCATGCCGGCACCGCCTACTGGTTCTCAAAATCTGGAGGCGAGATGGTCACCAGCACCTACTACAAAGACGTCTATCCCGACTGGGTGAATGCCTGGAATGCCAAGGGCGTCCCGACCTCCTACGCGGGTAAGTCATGGGACCTTATGGCAAAACCGGACGCTTACCTGTTCGGCAATGCCGACGATCAGGCATGGGAGGTCGACTTCCCGGACTATGGCCGGACCTTTCCGCATCCCTACGGCAAGGCCGACGGTAAATACTTCACCACTCTCCTGACCCTGTCTCCAGCCGGCGACGAGATCGTGCTCGATTTTGCCAGGGATTTGATCACCTCGGAGAACATCGGCACGGACGATGTCACGGACTACCTGTCAATCAGTTTCTCCTCAACGGACTATGTCGGTCATTTCTTTGGAGCTTCGAGCCTCGAAGCCGAGGACAACCTGCACCGGCTCGATCGCACACTGGCCGATCTCTTAAGCTTTATCGACAAAACGGTGGGACTCGACAATACGCTGATTGTCCTTTCGGCCGATCACGGCGCCTCGGAAGCGCCAGGATACCTGAACTCTTTGGGAATCGGTGGCAGCTACTTTAACTTCGATGACATCGATAAGAGTGAAGGCATAGCGGCCTTGAAAGCGGAATTCGGTGTAGCCAAGGAGCTTGTCGATCAGTTCTTCCAGCCTTATCTCTACCTGAACCGCGAGGAAATTGCTGCACGCGGCCTCGACTTCGCCATGGTTTCACGACGGGTGGCCGAGGAGCTACGGGAACTCCCTGGCATCGCATACGCCGTCTCGAGTCACGACCTGAGGACAGGAGCCGTAGTGGAAACATCGGTCACTGAGGCGATATTAGCGAACTTCAATGAGGATCGATCCGGCGACATTTACGTGGTATTCGAACCGCACTGGTTCGTGGCAGATTTTGATGGCGCATCGGTGACGGGCTCGCATGGCTCGCCCTGGGCCTACGACAGCCACGTGCCGGTGATCTGGATGGGCCCGGGAATAGAGCACGGCCGCATCGCGCGGCGGGTCGAAACGGTGGACGTGGCGCCTACGATCGCAGCCTACCTGGGAGTTAAGTATCCAAGCGGCACACGCGGAAAGGTGATGACAGAAATTACTGACTGATGCTGGATGATGGTCGTGAGAACTGGCGGATAGCGGAGCAGTTATGGAATGGTCATAGCAAACATCATACAGAGTGATGTCCCATATATAACTTACTAGATAATTTTAATTGGAGTTAAAACATGCCTATCAAAACTCGGAAAACATTATTAAACCTAACAGTCGCTGCAGTATTCACTGCTGCCGGTTTTTCAACAGCACATGCGGATAGCCAGGGAAGCGATCGTTGGCAAAGCACATTGAGTCTTTATGCATGGGGAATGAACGTTGACGGTACATCATCAATAGGGCCAGTCGACAGCGACGTCGACCTTAACTTCAAAGACGACCTGCTGGATAACCTGGCTGGCGCATATATGTTTCACTACGAGGCGAAGAAAAATAAGCTGACCTTATTTGGTGATTACATGTTCTCCGACCTTGATCCAAAAACCGAGTTGCCCAATGGTGCAGAGATCGATATTGATTTTAAGAACAAGATGTGGGAACTGGGGGCGGCCTGGGACCTGACTGACAGTACAGCAAATACCACCACCTGGCAGATAATCGGTGGCATTCGTTCCAACAAGCAGGAATTCCGTCTGCAGGTCGGCAGTCCGGTGCTCGTCAGCGTCAATGAAACCTGGTACGACGGCTTTATTGGCGGGCGTGTTCGCGCGCCTTTTGGTAAAAGCTGGCACTTTGTCGGCCGGGCAGATATTGGCGCCGGAGATTCCGATTCGGTCTGGAATGCCCTGGCAGCCCTTGACTGGCGCTATGCAAAATGGGGTTCATTGATGTTTGGGTACAGATGGCTGGATTACGACTATGACAATGGCAAGAGAGGATCTGAAAGATATGTCTATGATGCACTCCAGTCTGGTGTGGTAGGGGCACTGAACTTCTACTTCTAAGCTGGGAGTTAAGTATCCAAGCGGCACACGCGGAAAGGTGATGACAGAAATTACTGACTGATGCTGGATGATGGTCGTGGGAACTGTATGCCCATCCCGAGTGAGGACGTGTACCTGAGCCTATAAGTTTGGGTATTCGTTGCAAAGCTGGAAAAGTTTAATACGGGGTAAGCAGCGAGGGCGGAGATGTAATCTAAATAGACAGCAATTAAAATAACTAGTGGGGAACCTATCTACCAGGCTGTGCGCCATCATTAATCACTCTGCCGGCTGAATTTACCGTATAGTGACCGATTCATTTAGAGAAGCGATAGTATGTTTTGTTTAATCAGGGCATGTAAAAATATTTGGCTGTACTTCATCACTCTGCTTGCGGCAGCTGTTATTTCAGGCTGTCAACCAGCGGCTCAAAGGGTCTACCTGATGCCGGCGCCTGTCGGTATTTCGACGGGAGCTTCTGATCCTTTTATTGACACCCCGGAAAAAGAAAAGGACAGCAATATACTGGTCGGATATGCAACCAACAGGATGCCGATTGGTGCCAGGGAAGCTCGCTTTTATACCCGCAGTTTTGATGAAGACCTGCGCATGGGAGTTGTCACTATCCAGATAGGAGATGGCAATGATTCATGGGATGAAATACGTGAGCTCTCAATCAATGATGCGTATAAGGGCCAGATTCTGCTGACTCTGGCTAACGCAAGAGAAGTCGCCGCACTGGGCGCAGGAGACTCTCTTGAAACCCTGTCTCCGACAATGGCGAAGATGATGGGAGACTTCAATCAATACATTGAAAGAAGCCCCTCGAAAGAAATCACGCTCTATGTTCACGGCGCCAACAACAATTTTTACCGCTCGGCTGCCCAGGCAGCGCAGTATCGCCACTTTACGGGCCGTCAATCCGTTGTATTAATGTTCTCGTGGCCGTCGGCAGAAAGCATCGTTCGTTATGGCACCGACGTCAACAACATCCAGCGGACAGTGCCAGCTTTCTTGCGTTATTTACGCCTGTTGGCAAAGCACAGCAGCGCACGCAAGATTAATATCCTGGCCTATAGTGCAGGCGCCACCCTGGTCAATGAGGCACTCGCAATTCTTGGTGAAGATAGCAGTAACGCCGACCGCCAGAGTTACAGGGACAGCTTGCGTATCGGTACGGTCTACTTTGCTGCGCCTGATACAGATTTTGATGACTGGGTGAAACAATATCGCAGCTATCAGGACATTGTCGATGATGTTACGGTGACGATTAACATGGAAGATTCCGTGCTGGCCATGGCGCAGACTGACCGCAGCGCGAGAGCTGCCGTTAGCTGGCAAGATGAAACCCCAGCAAAATCACGCCTGGGTCGCCCGGACATGAATGAAATTGATACTGCAGATGCCGAATGGCTTGTAGCTCAAACCAATACTGACAGGCTTGATGTGCTAATCATTGATCCTGCTACGATACCCGGCATTGAAAAAGGCTCTCACTCGTTCTGGTACCAGAGCCCCTGGGTCAGTAACGATGCCATGCTGAATATCAATTTACACGCCAGTCCGGCGAACCGAGGTCTGGCAGAACATAAGACTGAACGTGGTACACATATCTGGTACTTCCCAGCTGATTATGAAGACCGTATTGTCGATACAATTGATAAGCTGAATAATGAATACAATCGCTAATTACTTAACAGGAAAGCTATGATACCTGGGCAGCATCGCTGAATTTCAGGGCAAATGTGTGAGTCGAAATTTACTGAGGTTATTACTATGCGCTACGTGCGACTAATTCTGGTATCACTATTACTACTGCAACTGTTTGGCTGTGCCACACAGCAGCTGCGGCAGTGCCCGGCAGGCACGCAGGATTTACCTGGTTGCCCGCCGGCTAATGCTGTCATCGATGACGACGTCAACAAATTGTATGACAGTCGAACCTGGTTGCCGGCGCGGGAGGTGAAGATTGATGTCATTAAGCTCGGAGAACAGGCCCGCGTGCCCATCAACGAGGCCAGGACCAAGGTCATCGGCCCGACCTATGATGACTCACTGACATCCCTGGCAGCCAAGATATGGCTGATTGAAAATGCCCGGCATACGATTGATGTGATGTATTACATCTTTAAACCTGACGTGGTCGGTTACTCAATACTGGGCGCCTTGTGCAACGCGGTGCAGCGCGGGGTTGATGTACGCCTGATGGTGGATTCACTGGGTTCAATGAGCCCGACGCATAATGAGCTGAGAGCACTCGAAACCTGTGCCGAGGACGCCGGTTTTATACGCAATGCCGATGGACAGGTAACTACGAAGAAGGCGCGTGTACAGGTAGTGATATTCAATGCCATATCAAAATTTAATTTTAATCGCCGCTCGCATGACAAGATACTAGTGGTCGACGGACATATCGCGGACAGGGCAGCCGTTATAACCGGTGGGCGCAATGTCTCTAAGGATTATTACGGCATCAATGAAGACGGCAGCCAGGACCCGTCGGCATTTCGTGACCTCGAGATATTTTTAAGGCCCGGCCAGGATGACGATAGTGGTGACAGAGACGTTAGTAGTGTCAGCGAAATTTATTACACACTGCTGTTCCTTCACAAAGGCAACAAACGCCTGCGGCCGCTCGATGACGATGAACAAAGAGAGATCTATCTGAATGAGCGCGAAAAAAGCCAGCAGAAACTCGCTTTTCTGAAAAGCTTGCCGCTGTTGCAAAAACACCTGCAGGCAATGCCGTCCTATACCACTGAGGGCTTCCGCAGTTCGAAAGTTCGACTGGCACATCAGCTTGGCAACCTGACCAACAAGGAAGTGACGACTAAGGTGTTGGAGAACGTGGAGAACAACCCGAATTCGATTCTTTACCTGATTAGCCAGATTACTGACAAACGGCTTGCAGAAGGTGCCACTGGCGGCACGCTGCGTATTGTATCGCCATACCTTTTCGCGGGTTTGTATTACAACACTGAGGGTGAGGTTGTCTACGATGGAGCGAAGAATCTGCTCAAAGCAGTAGCAGAAGACCCTGCCTTGCGCATCGAAATTGTGACTAACTCAGTAATGACCAGTGACAACTTCTTTACCCAGGCGATCATCGATTTAGATATGGCGCCGAGACTGCTGCTGACCCCGGAGATGCAGAAAAGCTGGCTGTCTTCTCCTGATGATAGCGGCACTAACCCAACCGTTGCAGAAAGCGATGAATGGAACAGGCTAATCAATCATCCGCAGATATTTATCTACCAGACCGGCAAGCTGGACTCTACACTGCTGCCTGATGGCACAGTGGACTACGGTAAACTGCACGCGAAGGCCATCTTTGGTGAAAAAGTGGGTTTTATCGGTACCAGTAATTTTGACTATCGATCCAACCTGTACAACAACGAGATGGGATTCTTTTACCAGGATGACGAGTTGCACAATGACCTGGTCAAGATTTTTGACCTGCTGAAGTCGACCTCGTACCGCTGGGGCACCCCGGAATGGCTGCAGATGCGCAAAGAGCTGATGGCCGGTGATAGTCCAAAGGCAGGCCCGGCACGCAAACAACGATTCTGGTTCAAGGCAACACGTGCACTGGGTCTCGAATACCTGATGTAGGAGAAGTTTCTCACCCTGTGAAGGTTTGTGAAATTGCGTGATGCATGATCATGATGATGCATCGGTCTATTTAATTCGTTGTTCAGTTAGTAGCTTAAGGGCTCAGAGTAACTGGACCCAGAGTGACCGGTAATTTCGGAGACCATAGCAACGGTTCTCAATGGGAAACCCCGGGTTATGTCTCTTGCGGGTAATTCACTGCTGCTAATTCAGGGCGAATTTCGTGCTTGTATATCCGAACAGGTTTTCAATGAATGCTGGAAGCCCGAAATAGGGCTTCCAGCATTTTCGATAAAAGTACTCCTGACAGCTGGTCAGCGATAGCGGGTTAACAATTATAGACACCCACGGCGCAACGACGCACGGTGCGTCGGCCGACACCAGCGACACTCACCGGAGTCAGTGGCCGCCCCACGCGTGCATCTGCCTGCGGGACCAGGCTATCAATTGCGGGGACCGCGCTTTGCGATCCAACATCAGAGCCAATGAAGACCAGCGTAGCAGCCAGCATAAAAAAACCTGATTTCTTCAGCGTGCTCATTTTGATTCTCCTTTATCTGTCTCGACTATCTTGAAAATTTCCGGTAAATCCCCGGTACCTTTCAGGTCTTCCATTTCGACCTGCTTGGCATCAGTGGCGTTTTTGAAGTTGAAATCACGCGCTGCGACCTCGTCGCCCGTCTTCCAGTTTCTGACCTGCACGCTATACTGTGGAGAGTTGGCAACCAGCTTGGATGTAATCGAATAACGGCAAGGATAGGGGCGGTCACCCTGTGCTATCCAGATCTGCCAGTCGACTTCTTTGGCTCTGAATGCCAGCGAGTCGCACTCAATACCACCGACCACACCGCTGCCAAGGTCTTTTACATCGACAACGTCCTGCATCAGCACTTCGTATGAATTTGCCAACAACAGGTCAGCGGCAGGGAGCGGCCGGTTGTAGGTATCTTTCAGCTCGTCGATCAGGTGATCAACCGTGCCGGGTATTTTTTTCTGCGTATATGCATTGAGATTCTTGCCGAGTATCGTCAGCGTTTCTCCATTAAAGTTCATCTCAACGTCGGCAAACCCGCCGGAGCGTGAGGCGTGCATCTGGTTGGGGCGATTTAATGTCACAGCACCCGAGCTCGCCAGTCCAATGACCTGGTTTTCAGGGGTTACTACATCCAGGGTAGAGTCATATTCAAATGAGATAGCCTTTTGTGCTGCAACGTAATCGGACATTGCTTTCAGCAGACGTTTCGCATCAGCCTCATCAGCGCCTGCAATCGATGACCCCAGGGCAAGAAGGGAAGTCACGCCAATCGCGACCATCATTCGCGCCGGATTCTTGATAGATTTTCTAGTTTTTATAAACATGGTGTTCACCTTGTATATTGGTTAACAGGTTTTCTTGTATGGAGTGGTAGGTTTCGCAGTTGCAATTCTGCAGGGACAGGAGACACAATTATAGCGCAGATGGAACGGCATGACTGCAGTTATATATTCGTTATAGAAGATAAGACGGATACACTAAAGCGCATTAAAGCGGGCAGTGCGCGATGGCCGATTCAGCACCTTTCACTCTTGCCTGCCATCCTCAATCCCCCGCTCAGGCAATACCTGAAATCGATGTGGTGGCGAGGGGAGTGGGCGGTATATGCTTTTCGTGGTTATCGGGGACGGTGAAGTGCTGGACAATGGACTCGCTTTAGCAATTGTAGTGCGCAAGACTATGGAAACCATGGGGGAGGCGTCCCCATTTTTTTACTAATCGTTCTTATCCTCTAGCGCTTTGTCCTCTGCCTGCTTTGCTTTTTTCTCTGCCTTCTTCAGGGCTTTATCAGCATCTATCTCTTTGCATTGGCCATCGGAAGGATTCTTTTTAGCGACGTCCCGTTCATCTGACGCCTGCTGATCAGATCCAGCATAGGTCACTTCTACAATTATCGCACCATGATCTGAGACGATATCCGGCAGTACCTGATACTGCTTAAACTGTATATCTTCTGACAGCAGTGCCCAGTCGAGACGATGCTTTCCTTGCTTGTAGGTGCCATGGTTGATTGAATCAGGTTCATACCTGGGCATTACTGCCTTTCGGGGCGGTATTTTTGTTTATAGGACCAAGGCCAGTTGCGGGCATTCGTAATGAAGTAGGGTGCAGACAACGTTATAGTATTTTTATATCCAACAGAAGACTGAAAAATTATCGTGGCCTGTCACTGATTGTTATTTTGCGGGCATAAGCTAATTTTCTGTTGCTGTTCTATGATACTGCTCTAAATGGTACATTGCAGAAAACATGTATTTCAGTATCCTTATTTCGCTGCATGCAACAAAAAGAAAACAGCAATGAACTCGAATTATTAGTACCATCTTGCTAATTGCTTAATAACGGCACCCTTTTAATGTTTACTAAGCTCCCTTATTTGCCAACGTCACTAGCGGGTCAGTTGTTGCCATTAATGAGATTTCTCGATGAGGCAGGATCTCCCTGGTGGTCTGCGTTGTCATGAGCTGGACTACGATCATCTGGTCGATGTCTGCTGCCGTGTGTCTGACGCTGGCAGCCTTGCATTTTATTGTCTGGTCTCGCATGCGTGATTCCTGGGGGTATCTATTATTCGCCGTTGCGGCTGTGAGTGCCGCGGTGATTGCCATGCTCGAATTGAATCTTATACACGCGAAGACCCCCGAAGCTTATGGCGAGCTGCTTCGCTGGATGCATGTCCCGGCGGGGATACTTATGGTTGCACTGGTCTGGTTTATTCACTTCTATCTCCAGGCTGGGCGCCGCTGGCTGGTGTGGACTATCACTGGTTTGCGTATGCTGATACTGCTACCCAATTTTCTATATTACCCGAATGCTACCTTTGCAGAAATTACCGGTTTACGGTCTGAGGTGTTCCTTGGCGAAATATTTACGGTCCCGATCGGGGTGGAAAATCCCTGGCGAATTCTGATTCATGTGAGCATGCTGCTGTTGCTGCTGTTTGTTCTGGATACCGCCATTACCGCATGGAAACAGGGTCATCGCCGGCGAGCGCTGGTGCTTGGTGGTATGACTATATTTGCGATATTGCTGGGAGCGATTTTCTCTGGCTTGATGGTCAGAGGCATTCTCCCCGGTGCATTTATCAGTTTCATTTTTATGCTGATCGTACTTGTAATGGCCTTCGAGTTGAGTATGGATCTGATCCGCTCGAGAGAGCTTGCTCGTGATCTACGTGAAAGCCAGCAGCGCATGAATCTGGCTGCCAGTGCAGCAAACCTGGGACTGTGGGAGTGGGACGTCGTTCGCGATGCTATCTGGATTACAGAAGCGGGGCGCGACAGGCTTGGCATCAGCAAGTCCGAACACTTGAGCTTCGAAAACTACCTGCAGTTGATTCATCCCGGTGATCGTGAGGTCATCCGATTTGCCGTCAGTCGCACTTTGCAAGGAAGCGGTGATTTGCAGGTAGAGTACAGGATGACGGGTCCGGATGGTACTACGCGCTGGATTGCGGCCCATGGCCAGGTGGAACGTGCCATAAGTGGCAAACCACTGCAATTGCGCGGTGTATCCATGGACATCACCGAGCGTAAACAGGCCGAAGACGAGTTACAGGAGCATCGTAATGAGCTCGCGCATATTTCGCGTGTTAGCGCACTTGGGCAGCTTTCTTCATCACTGGCGCATGAAATTAACCAGCCGTTAGGCGCCATACTGCGCAATGCGGAAGCCGCGGAACTGTTTCTCAAACAAACGCCGCCGGATCTTGAAGAAGTACAGGAAATTCTAACGGACATCCGCAATGATGAGCAGCGTGCTGTATCGGTGATCGAACGCATGCGCTTGCTGTTGAAACGTCGTGAATCGCAGCTCGAAGCACTGGCAGTAAATCAATTGATCTCGGAAGTGGCAAAATTGCTTAATACCGAAATCCAGATGCACCATGCCAGCTTGCGCATAGACATAGCAGATGGATTACCGGATGTATACGGTGATCGTGTTCATCTGCAGCAGGTTATTCTGAACCTGTTGCTGAACAGCCTTGACGCCCTGAATGGCAAAACTGAGGAACAGCGGCAAATTGTTATACGGGCTTCACAAACGACGGATGGCATGGTTGAAT
>Ga0316193_10004304_pt1 | contig 10460 bp, 10 predicted proteins | sample MerIslsedime2_MG_FD_207735 | JGI IMG/M metagenome (GOLD analysis project Ga0316193, IMG submission 207735) | Coastal sediment microbial communities from Maine, United States - Merrow Island sediment 2 | ecosystem: Environmental > Aquatic > Marine > Coastal > Sediment | place: USA: Maine...
CATGGGGTTCTGGTGAGCCAGTTTGAAGTCTTCACTGCCTACCCAGCCTTCAAAGGCGGCCTTGTCCTGCCAGGTGGTCATGACGACATAGGGTGTATCATCGCTTGCGGGTTTGAGTACGGCCATGCGCACAAAGCCGGGGTTTTTTTCTACCTGTCCGGCGCGTTTGCGAAAACGTTCCTCAAACATTTCTTCAAAACCTGCGGCAACGGGTACGCGATTGGTGACAATAAACATATTTATTTTCCTTTAGTTAAAAATATAGGGTGCACAGGGCGTACCCTGCTATCGATTCTTCAAATGTCCATAGGGTGGCAGACTGATCAGGCGTTGGTCAATGATCGCTTGACCAACGGTAAAATGATACACATCCTGCAGGCAGGTATCCTCGATGCCAAGGGTTTCATGCAGGGTATCATCGAAGAAACAACCGATGCCGGTAGCACGATGATTATGGGCCTCTGCTTCCAGATACAGGACCTGACCCAACATGCCGGCCTCCCAATACAGATCCCGGTATTGCCAGGGCGCGGCATGCAGCACACTGTCATACTCGGCCAGCATGGCGAGGCTGAAGGCCCCGTCCGAGGCGATGTCCTGATGACAGGCGATGGTGCGAGCCGCGTTTTGGCAATTGGCGGCGATGAGCAGATACAGGGGCAGATGAGAGGGGCAGCCTGCGGGCCTTTCCCATTTGAATTCTGCACGCATGTTCTCTTTCATCAATGGCATGGCAGCAGTATAACGCGGTAAGGCATAGACCCCATTGGCCACACCCTCGACGCGATGCACAAACAATATGGGATGGATACGTGGCCGGTGTGTCATACCGTCCCACGGTGGCACATGCGCACGTGGCAAGAGTTTATCCAGCATGGCATAGAATACCGTTTGTTGCATGATGGTCTCACCGTCATAGGCCTGGGCGCTGCGGCGTTGTTTGATCAGTGTGCTGGCCGCCATGTTGGAAGAGGCGGTTTCTATGTAGGGGTGTGTTTCTGTTTCATAGGCCTCTGCTGCAGGCGTGGCCTGCCTTTCAGCCGCAGCACTGACCTCATCGATCACCGGCCATTCATACAAAGGTCGGGGATCCAACAGGTTGGCCTGACCTTGCCATTTACCGGACCGGTTTGATTCCAATAACGCGTTTACGGTCAGGTTCACATCCGCATCGAATGCCGGTGTGCCGATGGCAAGCAAGACATCGGGGTGTTCCTGTTCCGCCTTGGCAAAATCGGCCGTCCGCTCCAGCCCGAGTAATTGACTCAGCTGTTGGTCTGTCACCTCGTCGAGTATTTGCATCTGCCAACCGAGGATCGCCGCGGCATAACGTACACAGGCGATGGCATGGCCGACATCGAGTTGCACATAACGCCAGGCCCGTTCGCCATATTTCCAGGCCTCACGCCAGTGGATGGAACTCAGACCCAGCAGGATAGTGTTATCAGGCAGCGGATTATCGTCAGGCTGTTTATTTTCGTAAAGGCAACGTGCCTCAAGGCTGTGTTCATCACTGCGATAGTGATAGACACCCGCCGCCAGTTGCGACACGTTGGTGTGGATCAAATAGGCCTCGGTGGGATGCAGGTTACCACTGGAGGGATTGCATCGCAGCGACCAGCGTGTCGGGCCATATTGTTTCCAGGCCGACAGGCCAAGCGATAGTTCCAGCAGGGCGGCGATATTTTGTTTCGACCACGCGGCAGGGGCAATGCGGCCGGGCCGATAGAGATCCTCATACAGGATGTCTGCCCGTTGCTGTTTGAGCAAGGGTAGGGGAATTTGCGCTGCACCGGCAAAGTGTCGAAACGGATCGGGTTGTGCGTCCCAGTCCAGAGTGCCCGGTCCGGCCGCGTATTTTTGCAAACTGTGCTTGCTGCGTTGATGATAGGCCTTGATGATTTCAATGTTGTCAGGCACCAGTCTTAAGTCTCCTCGGATTCAATCAGAGGCACCGGCGGGGTGCCGGTCAATTCATCGAACCAGCAACCGATGGCCGGACCCAGTTCATTGTCATGGGTTTCAAAACGCACCAACATCAATTCCTTGTCCGGGTTCTCTTCCAGATGTCCGAGGTTGATAATAACACCACGGCTGCCTAGCGGCGCCACCAGTTCACCCTCCGGCACACCGGGCAGGCTGCCGTCATTGCTAATGTTCGTGGCGGCATAAACCATATCGCCGGGTTGCAGTTCTTTCAGGTTCATAGTTCTGTACCTCTTGTCTGTTGTGAATACCTGCTTTTGTCCTGTCGCCTTGTCGTAAACACGACAAGGCCCGACTGTCCTTATCCGATTCTTGAAGTGTTTAAAACAACACGTTTTCTCGGTTAAATTCAAAATTTTTATTAACAACAGTCAGTTACATCGCATTTGCCAGTGTGGCATGGGCCTTGCACTTTAACAATTCAAGCGAAGACAAACACGCGTAGTACAAGCAATGCAAGTGACTTGCCAAGGAGACAAGACCAATGTTGACACTGACAGATAACGCCATCCAGGCCGTAGATCGTTTTATCAAAGATTCCGAGACACCCGACGCAGGTTTGCGTATCAGTGTACAGGGTGGTGGCTGTTCCGGCTTCCAGTATGGCCTGAATCTGGAAGAAAAAGTAGAGGCCAACGATACCGTTGTCGAATTTGGTCCGGTCAAGGTCTACGTCGATGAAGCCAGCGCACCGTTTTTGGAAGGAGTGAGTGTGGATTTTCTCGATGGCCTGGAAGGCAGTGGCTTCAAGTTTGAGAACCCCAACGCCACCAAGAGCTGTGGCTGCGGCAATTCATTCTCATGTTAAAAATAATTTTGTAATGTGGAGGTTCAACCATGTGGGATTATTCTGAAACAGTTAAGGAACATTTTTTCAATCCGAAGAATGCCGGTGCAGTGGAAAATGCAAATGCAACAGGCGAGGTTGGCTCTATCTCATGTGGTGATGCCCTGCGCCTGACCCTGAAGGTCGACCCGGGAACCGAAACCATCATCAAGGCCGGTTTCCAGACTTTTGGTTGCGGTTCGGCGATCGCCTCTTCCTCGGCGCTGACCGAGATCATCAGGGGCATGACCCTGGATGAAGCCCTTCAGGTCAGCAACCAGGATATCGCCGATTTCCTCGAAGGCCTGCCACCGGAAAAGATGCATTGCTCGGTCATGGGTCGCGAAGCCCTGCAGGCCGCGGTGGCCAATTATCGTGGCGAAGAGTGGTCTGACGATCACGAAGAGGGCGCGCTGATTTGTAAATGTTTCGCCATCGATGCAGTGATGATTGAAGACACCATTCGCGCCAATAGCCTGCGCACCGTGGAAGATGTCACCAACTATACCAAGGCGGGTGGTGGTTGTTCATCCTGTCATGAAGGTATCGAAGAGATTCTGGCCAAGGTACTGGAAGAACAGGGTGAAAGCTTTGCGGCCCCGGCCATTGCCACCACGTCCAGCCCCACTACCACCACGACTACTATGACCAACCTGCAACGCATGCGCCGCATCGAAACCATTCTGGAATCCATTCGCCCGCAACTGCAGGCCGATAACGGTGACGTGGAACTGGTGGAAGTGGATGGCAACACCATCTACGTCAACATGACCGGCGCCTGTTCCGGTTGTCAGATGGCCTCCATGACCCTCGGCGGTATTCAGCAACGCCTGATGGAAGACATGGGTGAATTTATCAAGGTCGTGCCGGCATCGCAGATGCCCAGGACCGCCAAGGCGGGGGCATAGTCATGGCCGATATCTATCTCGATAATAACGCCACCACCGCCGTCGATGCGGTGGTGGTCGACGCCATGCTGCCGTTCTTTACCGAACAGTTCGGCAACCCATCTTCCATGCACAGTTTTGGCAACAAGGTCGGCCATGCCATCAAGAAGGCGCGCAAACAGATCCAGTCGCTGTTAGGGGCGGAGCATGATTCCGAGATCATCTTTACCTCCTGCGGCACCGAGTCCGACTCCACCGCCATCCTGTCCGCCCTCAAGGCACAACCGGAGCGCAAGGAGATCATCACCACCACAGTTGAACACCCGGCGGTATTGACCCTGTGTGAATATCTGGAGAAAGACGGTTACACCGTGCACTATCTCAAGGTTGATGGCCGTGGCCGACTGGATCTGGAAGAATACAAAAGCCTGTTGTCTGACAAGGTAGCCATTGTCTCGATCATGTGGGCCAATAACGAGACCGGAACCCTGTTCCCTGTGGAGGAGATGGCCGAACTGGCCAATGCCGCCGGGGTCATGTTTCATACCGACGCCGTACAGGCCGTGGGCAAGCTGCCTATCGATCTGAAGAACAGCAAGATCCATCTGTTATCTTTATCCGGCCACAAACTGCATGCACCCAAGGGTATCGGCGTTCTGTATCTGCGTCGTGGCACCCGTTTCCGTCCCTTACTACGTGGTGGCCATCAGGAGCGCGGCCGTCGTGCCGGGACCGAGAACGCTGCCTCCATCGTCGGTCTTGGTATGGCTGCGGAACTGGCCATGGAACATATGGAATATGAAAACACCCAGGTCAAGGCCATGCGCGATCGCCTGGAACAGGGTATCCTCGCCATCGTGCCCAATGCCTTTGTCACCGGTAATCCGGAAAATCGTTTACCCAACACCGCCAACATTGCCTTTGAATATATCGAAGGGGAAGCCATCCTGTTGTTGCTCAACAAGGCCGGCATCGCTGCCTCCAGTGGTTCGGCCTGCACCTCGGGTTCACTGGAACCGTCCCACGTCATGCGCGCCATGGGCATCCCCTATACCGCCGCCCACGGCACGGTGCGTTTTTCATTGTCGCGTTATAACACCATGGAAGAGGTGGAACGGGTAATCGAAGCGGTACCGCCGATCATGGCACAGCTGCGTAAACTGTCACCCTATTGGGGTGATAACGGCCCGGTGGAAGATCCGGAAAAGGCATTTGCACCGACCTATGCGTAAATCCTCGTCATTACGAGGAGCGTATTTTGCGACGTGGTAATCTCGAGGTGATTCACTCCCACTACGAGATTGCTTCGTGCCTCGCAATGACACGGTTTTGGAAGTTGTCTGACAGGATGTCGGTAGGCCATTGAGTTAGTGTTACTCTCTCCTTGAGACATGGGCATAGCCATCCATGTGTTATACCGGGGTATTTGCCCCGGTTTTTTTATTATGAACAGCTGGTCAGACACTGGTTTTATTCCTTCCCCCTGTGGGGGAAGGTTAGGATGGGGGTGATAAAAAACAATTGTATTTGAGTCAGTGTATAGTTTGGTGGGCAAAGCAATGCCCGTGCGGCGTATTAGTCTGGACCACCAACATTTAGCCATTGGGGATCGGCTGCGTTAAATGCATCTATTACATCAATTTGATGATGGCCTATATCGCATAGTTTTTGCATAAGTGCACTACTAGACATTGGTCTTTCACTTTTCCATTCAATTTTATGTGAATTGGGTGATTGAATGATTGCGCTGTAACCGTTAGCTTCTTTTTTGATAATAATACTCATTTAATCAATATCTTTTCGTAAGTAAGTTGAGCATTGCTTTGCTTGCTCCAATCTACGAACTAATTCTTCCATTTTTTACCACAAATCTTGCAAATGTGAATTTCCTTCCGGACAGAAAAAATTACGCTGCTTAGTCCTAGTGTAAGAATAACTAACAATAGCATGCCATATGAAAATCTGCTTTTATATTCTTTAGATTTACATCTAGGACAGATGTTTTGCTCCAGATCAACGAATTCTTGTTTTAGTGCTTCTTCATATTCGCCGTCGATGTGAGATTTCATTATTTCCTGTGCGGCATCTGCATATGCTTCAGGTACCTGAAGTTTTACTCCTCCGAGTGCATTGGATAAAAACCATGCTGCTGATATATGATGCTCATGAGCTATAAAGGTAGGTATATCGTCGACCTCTAACCTGCCTTTCGCAATATGCGCTTCCCAAGGGCTTGTGAAAGTGGCGATGGTAACGAGTTTGCTCATATATTCTAAGTTGCCATCCTAATCTGCGAACTGAGAGATGCAGTTGTTATATGTTTGAATCATGCTCCCAATAGAGGTAAATTTTTTCTACTGTGGTAAGTTAGAGATAGCATAATACAGTGTTTTAACTCTTCGACTGGAACCTCGTCATTTTCATCAAATATGATGGCTCGATTACCTTCATAGTTAAACTTATCTTCATAGAGTTCCTTGAAGGTATCAACCAATTTGGTTTTGCAATGAAAATACATGGCGTATTGTGTTGGGCTTGAGTGTTTCCAGCCGATTCTTATTGTACTTCCGCCTTTTGCAATATAGCTTGGCTCTCCCCATTTGATTGTTTCTTCTACTGCACCTACACCCTCTGTTTCTGATGCGGTATCGAACACCAATTGGCGCAGGAACATTAACTTTTTTCGCATGTGCCTTGGGTAGCCGTTGAAAATTTCAGCAACTTCCGGGTTTTTGAATTTATTCATTTTTTGTCTATCTCCATATCACGTATTGCGCCGCAATGTGGGGCTACAGGAACAGGGCGAAACGGCATGTAGGCAGAGTTGTAGATTGGGCCGAGTGAAACGATGCCCAACAATTGTATTGTTTATATTTCTTGTTATGGGGTTTCCCCTCTGGGACTCGGATTTTCAATCTGTCGCGCACGGTCAATCCAATCTGTGAACTGGTTTGTTAGTTTTGAGCATACTCACGGACCATTCTGTAGTTGGTGAATTCCTGTCCTCGCAATGAGACCCGCTGTTCTTTTACTATCTCGAAGCCTTTAGACTCAAAAAATGGTCTTGCAGTAATACTTACATCCGCACTCAATTGCGAGACATTCTTTTGGCATGCTTCTTTTTCCAGAAAGGAGAACAAGGCACTGCCGACACCCTTTCTGAGATGTTCATGATGGCAGAAAAAATGATCGATATAACCGTTTTCCTGAAGACTTGTATAGCCTACGATTATTCCATTAAGAACTGCTATATATGGATCGATCTCCCGAATTTTCCCTGACCATGTGCTTTCGTCGAGATTTACGGGTGCCCATGCTTCTATCTGATCCCGTGAGTAATGTGCGGTATTCACATGGTGAATTGTATTATAGTAGATATTCCATATAGCCCTCTCTTCACCAAGTCTATATTTTCGAATTTCCATGACTATTCTTAAGGCTAACAATCTTGTCCATCTTTCCTGTTGTTGGATTGAGTATCAGGCCGATCCCGTAATTTACGGAACCGGCCTATGTTTGCGTCTATGCCTGCATTATCAGGTTGCAGTCTTGCCGTGGCTGGAGGCGCCACGTGCGAAGGCGAACAGGGTATGAACTACTGCGCTGATGCCGACATAGAATGCCAGTGACTGAAGGTAGGACGGGAAGTATTTCACCAGTCGTGTACCGAATTCGGCGAAGGTCGGTTCGGCGAAGCGGCCGGAGAAGAAGTAAAAACCGCCACTGGAGAACAGTTCGCAGATTGCGGCGCCGACCAGCACGGCACCGGCAAGGGGCACCAGGGTACGCAATTCGAAATGATGGCGCTTGGCGTACCAGCGGCCCGCCAACCACAGGGCACCATAGGCCGGCAACAGGAATACATAGGCGGGGGTCAGACAGAAGCCGCTGGCACCGCCCCAGGTAAACGCGGCGAAGTCCAGCCCCCAGGTCAGCGCGAGCAGTCCCGGCAGGGCCCAGGCCGGGCGCAGGTACACGCCGGCAAGAAAGAACACCGCCCAGGAGGCCCCGGGCAGATGCGCCAGGGTGGCGAAATGCTGGCTGCGCGTGGCGATCATCAACAGCGCCAGGGCAACGCCAATGACGATCTGGTTTCGGGTGGATAGTGTCAACATGCTGTGTTCCTCCATTAGGATTTTTAAGGTTGATATCGCAGGGTCACGAACAGGTTGCGCCCTGGCTGGTTGTAATACGAAGCGGTTTCATAGTCCTTGTCGAGCAGGTTGCCGATACGAGCCTGCAGTTGCCAGGCCTTGGCAAGTGCGTATTCGGTGCGCAGGTCGACCGTGCCATAGCCAGCGAGCTCACGGGTATTGGCCAGATCATCGTAACGCTTGCCTTCCGCGAGCAATGTCAGACCAATTATATACCGATCTGATTGGTAATCAGCATCGAACCGAAAAGATTGTCGGGCACGCCGTGGCAGCAGATTGCCATTATTGGCATCGTTGGCGCGGTTCTCAGGGTTGAGCAGGGTGAGACTGGTATTGATATCCCAGCCTCCGAGATTAGTACTCAGGCTCGTCTCCAGGCCTCGAATCTGCACCTTACTTATATTGGATGGTGCAAAGATGCTTGCGTCGTAGGCGATGAGATTGTCGATATTGGTCTCATAGGCGTGCAGCGACCAGCGATCCGAGCCGATCTTACCAGTCAGTCCGAGTTCGGTACTGCTCGATTCTTCGGGCTGAAGGTCGGGATTGCCGTAGCCAGGCCAGTAAAGCTCATTGAAGGTCGGTGCCTTGAAGGCGGTGCCATAGGAAATCGTCAAGCGCAGGTCCTCGGCCAGTGCGTAAGCCCAGGCCGCACCGCTGGTAGTGTGCTCATCGAACTGTTCGTTGTCGTCGCGGCGCACGGATAATTCCAGATCCTGTTTGCCGAAGTTGCCCTGGTACTGGGCGAACAGGCCCTTGTTGTCACGCGAGGTCACCGCGTAAGCAGTGGTGCCGCCCACCGTGTCTTCCTGGTAGTCGAGGCCGAAAACAAAGGTATGCCGGTCCGTGATAGTGAGGTCGTTTTGCCAGGACAGGCTGTCGCGCCGTGTAGTAATGCGAGTCTTAAACACACTGTCCTTGAAATCCTCGTACTCGTCCCGGCTACGGCCTGCTGTCAGGCTGAGCTGCCATATCTCCAGCGGGGAAAAACGCAGGCTGCCGCCGAGTACCTGCTGCAGGGTTTCGGATTCGTTGTAGCTGCTGGCGTCGAACTCATTGTCGCTGCTGGCCTGCAGCGCGTGCACATCCATCTCCGAGCCGTTTTCGAAGCGGTAACCTGCGCGCAGGGAACCGGACAGATTGGTGTAACCATCCTTATCGGGCTCGATGGTGCGGCAACCGGCAGCATCCGGGGCGGGCTTTCCGTCACAGGCGTTGAAACCCTCGGTGTCGGTGCCACTCGCGTTCAGGTTGTACCAGCCGCGTTCGCCACCACCGGAGAGCCCGGCCGTGGCCTTATAGGTACCGTAGCTGCCGGCACCGATGCTGAACGAGGGTTTGGAGGCGCCGCCACCCTTGCGGGTAAAGATCTGGATCACGCCGCCGATGGCCTCGGAGCCGTACAGGCTGGAGCGCGGGCCGCGCACGATCTCGATGCGCTCGATCTGCTCTACAGGGATGTCTTGAAAGGCGGTCGTACCGGAGGTCGCGGAACCAACCTTAATGCCATCGATCAGCACCAGCACATGGTCGGACTCGGTGCCGCGCAGGAACAGAGAGGTGTTTTTACCTAGCCCGCCATTATTGCTAATGCTGACACCGGGCACGCCACGCAGCACATCCTGGACGGATTGCGCCTGTTGGCGCTCGATGTCCTTGCGCGTGATGGTGGTCACCGATGCAAGGGTCTCGCTTGCGGTTTGTGCGGTGCGGGTCGCGGTGATAAAGATGGGATCGAGTTCCACCGCCAGGGTAGGGGTGGAGACAAGCAGCAACACACCGGCTGCCAGTGTACAACATTTATTCATTAGTTTATTCCTTCTTCCGGCACGCTCACCCGCGCGCGAATCGGTAATACACAAGGCACCGGCGGAGGAAAGAAACAAATGGGGACAAGAGAGATCGACCTGTCAGCCACAGCGCATCGCCCCCCGCAATGCCAACCTAAGGAGTCTGTCCGGACCATCATGTCGCTACTGCGGCGGCGGTAAATCGGTCCATATTCCCGATCTCTTTCGTCACATAGCTATTGCTATGTTCCTCAAGAGATCGAAAATCTGTCCTCGATTTCTCGCGCGCCTCGCTACGCGCAGATGGCCCGGATAGGCTCCGAGCTTCAGGCCGGTCTCCGGGCTCGTGAGTGGTCGATGACCTGGCGAATCGCCTTCCCACGTCAAAACGCAGTGGCTAGTATGATTCGCCGCAACTCACTTACCGTTGCGGGGGCAGCGCCGGAATTGTGCTGGATTTAACCAGTACGCACCGGCTTCCCGTTTCATCCCGTGGGTGGATACCCTTGGGACACCTGAAGCAGATGGGCTCACTCTAACGATTAGTTGTAAGGAGTGTCAAGGTGGATTGGCAAATGAATCGTTATAACAATACACCACCAAAGAGATATATTAAGCCAAGGGTAGGGTGCAATGAATGGAGTGAATTGCACCGTGAAAAATAAATCTGTCTCTCAGAATCTGTCTCCTTTTTGCTAGCTGAATTTTCATTATATAATCTTCTGCATTGGCGTAAAATGCATGCCGTCTTCATCTACTTCGTCCTCTTGAACCTCAGACTCTGACTCCATTGATTTTCTTTTGGCTGGGTGGTCAG
>Ga0316193_10004305_pt1 | contig 10454 bp, 11 predicted proteins | sample MerIslsedime2_MG_FD_207735 | JGI IMG/M metagenome (GOLD analysis project Ga0316193, IMG submission 207735) | Coastal sediment microbial communities from Maine, United States - Merrow Island sediment 2 | ecosystem: Environmental > Aquatic > Marine > Coastal > Sediment | place: USA: Maine...
CAAGGGGTGATCGGGAAAAAGCGGCCCCTGATTGCCCTGATTTTCTCCATGGCGACATCAGACCGGGTTATCGATATCAATGAAGCGGTGATCGATCGCAAAGTGCTCAGCCAGATGCTGTCCCAGCGCCCTGACGCCATAGCGCTCGGTTGCGTGATGTCCGGCGGCAAAATAATGAATACCGCACTCGCGCGCGACATGCACGGTTTGTTCGGAAATCTCGCCACTGATGAAGGCATCCAGCCCCTCCACTACCGCGGCATCGATATAGGACTGTGCAGCCCCGGTACACCAGCCCACGGTTTGAATCGATGCCGACCGGCCTGGCACATGCAGCGGTGTGCGGCCAAGACGTTCATCGATCAGCGCGCCCAGCGCCTCCGCCGTCAAGGGTTGCGGCAGGGTCCCGTACTGCGCCAGTGACAGGCCAGCATCGTTACCGAAACTGCCCCGGGGTTGAAAGCCGAGCCGTTCGGCCAACTGTGCATTATTGCCAAGTTGCGGATGCGCATCCAGTGGCAAATGATAGGCCAGCAGACTGGTATCGGTCCCCAGCAGGCGCTGCAGCCGGGTGCGTTTCATACCAGTCACACAGGCATCCTCACCCTTCCAGAAATAACCGTGGTGCACCACGATGGCATCGGCCTGTGCCTCGATGGCCGCCTCGATCAATTCCATGCTGGCCGTCACGCCACTGACCAGGCGGGTGACTTTCACTCTACCCTCGACCTGCAAGCCATTGGGGCAGTAATCCGCAAACCTGTCGATGGACAACAGGCTGTTTGTATAATCGAGCAGCGCTTTCAGGGTTACCATGGCATCGCATCCTGTTAAGGTGCAGCTATTCATTTCTCAACAATCGACCGCTAACAGGGTATCGCACCCATGACAATTCGCAAATTTCTTTACTTTCTGCTGCAAACCGTCATGGCCGGACTGGCCGTTGCCTTTCTTTATGTGTTGCTGGTCGAACCCGCCCTGCTGCAAGACGACAGCCGGATTGTAGAAGTCCGCGAAACCATGGAAGAAGCTGAACAGGCCGCCAGCGCGGACTCCAGTAGCGGCGGCTGGAACGGACCGGTCTCCTACGCCAATGCCGTTGAAAAAGCCATCCCGGCGGTGGTCAACATCCACACTGCCAAACTGATCACCCACCGCGTTCACCCGCTACTGGAAGACCCGGTGTTCCAGCAGTTCTTTGGCGATCGCTTTGCCAAGGCACGCAAGGAAATACAAACCAGCCTGGGTTCCGGGGTGCTGATCAGCGCACAGGGCTATGTGCTGACGAATAATCACGTCATTGAAGGCGCCGACCAGATACAGGTGTTGCTGTCCGATGGCCGCAGCGCGAAAGCCACGGTGGTGGGTACCGATGAGGATACAGACCTGGCCGTGCTGTACATCCATACCAGCAAGTTGCCAAGTATCGTCATTGGCGACTCCGCCAAGCAACGCGTCGGCGACGTGGTACTCGCCATTGGCAACCCGTTCGGTGTGGGCCAGACGGTCACGTCCGGCATTATCAGCGCCACCGGGCGCGACCACCTCGGCATTACCGCCTACGAAGAATTCATTCAGACAGATGCCGCCATCAACCCGGGCAATTCCGGCGGTGCATTGATTAACACCCAGGGCGAACTCATTGGCATCAACTCGGCTATCTACAGCCGCAGCGGCGGCTCACAGGGTATCGGCTTTGCCATCCCGATCAATCTTGCCAAGGGCGTGATGACCCAGATCATCGAAACCGGCCAGGTGGTACGCGGCTGGCTCGGTATCGAGGCCCAGGACATGACACCACAACTGGCAGAAACCTACGGCCTCAAGTTCAGGCCCGGCATGCTGATTGGTGGCGTCATGCGAGACGGCCCCGCCGGCAAGGCCGGGGTGGAACCCAGTGATATCGTGGTCTCCATCAACGGCGAGAAAATCAGCAAAACCAGCGAGGCCATGAAGACCATTTCCGAACAACAGCCCGGGAGCATGATCACACTGGCGGGCTACCGCAAAGATGTGCCGTTCACTGCGCAGGTGCAGATCATGCAACGCCCGGGCAGGGTTAAACCGAAAGACCGGCTGTAACCCGCATCTCGACTCATGATGGGCACGCGATGCTTTGCCCATCCTACGGAACTGGGCCAGATATTACCGAGTGACGGTTTTTTATTAGCCACGGAAACACACGGAAATATTTCTTGAAAGTTTGTAACTATTCAGCACACCACAGAGGCACGGAGAACACAGGTTGTGTACTTTGAATAAGCCCAGGGCAAATAGCATAAACCAATGTAACAGGATCCAGTTGTTTATCGTTTTTACAGGATTTTATTACGGAATTTCTCTGTGTGCTCCGTGCCTCTGTGGCGAATAGTTTCGAAAGTTTTTTATTTTTCCGTGTTCTTCCGTGTATTCCGTGGCAATAATCTTTGCTTGATAACGCACTAACCAGCCTGCAACAGCTCACGCAGTGCGCTCAGGAAGGCCGCGTTCTCCTCCGGCAACCCGACAGTGACGCGCAGACAGTCCTGCAAGGGTCCGCCGGGTGCATCAAGATTCTTGATCAGGATGCCGGCGGTTTTCAGCCTCTCAAACAGCGCTGTTGCCTGACCCGGGGGCGTGCGAAACAGGATGAAGTTGGCCTCGCTCGGGAATACCGTTAACTGCGGCAACACCTGCAAGCCACTGATGAGTGTCGCGCGTTGCGCGCGAATCTCGCGCGCCTGCGCCGCAAAGATATCAGCGTGCGCCAGCGCGAAGTGGCCAGTGACCTGGTTGATCACGCTGATGTTATACGGTAGCCGTGTCTTGTCGATTTGCTCCAGCCAGGCCGACGGGCCGGCGAGCAACCCAAGGCGCAACCCGGCCAGCCCCATTTTTGACACCGTTCGCAACACCAGCAGGTTGTCATATTTGCCAATATCCGCCATGAAGCTGGCATCGGTAAACGGCGCATAGGCCTCGTCGATAACCACCAGCCCGTCTGCACGTGACAGGATCTTGCGCAGGCTGCCGGCATCGAAAAGGTTGGCCGTGGGATTGTTTGGATAAGATAGAAAGGTCACTGCTGGCTGCTGTTCTGCAAGCGCTGCCAGCATCGCCTCTTCATCAAGGGAAAAATCGGCCTGCAACGGCACCGCCACGTAGCCCATGTTGGCGACGGTCGCAATCTGGCGGTACATAACAAAAGTAGGATCCGGCGCCATCACCACCCGGCCCGGCGCGGCGACCGTCTGGATAATCATCTGGATCAACTCGTCGGAACCATTGCCGAGGATGACAGCGGCCGATGCCGGCACATCCATTGCCACCCGCATGCTGGCGCGCAGCTGACTGGCGGACGGGTCCGGATAACGGTTAATCTCGACTGACTGCAGGGCATCCAGCCAGGCACTGCGCAACTCGGCCGACCACGACCACGGGTTCTCCATGGCATCGAGCTTGATCAGGTCATTCGCCGGCGGTACGTGATAGGCCCTTAATGCCCTGATCTCCGGACGAATCAGTTTGTCGATTTTTTCCTGCATGTTTGTTGTGAGTAGAAGCTGAGTGCCAGATTTCTTTTAATTGCCACGGAAGCACACGGAAGGACACGGAAATATTTCTTGTATATTCTTTTCTTTCCGTGCTTTTCCGTGTGCTTCCGTGGCCATAAGTTTTTTCTTCCCCAGGTTGATAACTAGTCTTTTATACGCACCTCGGCCGATCGGGCATGCGCGGTCAGTCCTTCGCCGTGCGCCAGTATGGCGGCTGTTTTGCCGAGCGTGCTGGCACCATCCGCCGAACAGTGAATCAGGCTGGAACGTTTCTGGAAATCATACACACCCAGCGGCGAGGAAAAGCGCGCCGTGCGCGAGGTCGGCAGCACGTGATTGGGTCCGGCACAATAATCGCCAAGCACTTCCGCGGTATAGCGGCCCATGAAGATGGCGCCGGCATGACGTATCTGCCGGGCGACAGGCTGTGGGTCCGCGATCGAGAGTTCCAGATGCTCCGGCGCCACCCGGTTGGCAATGTCTATTGCTTCATCCATATCGCGCACCTGGATCAGGGCGCCCTGCCCCTGCAGCGAGGCACGGATAATATCGGCTCGTGGCATTTCCGGTAACAGGCGCGTGATACTTGCCATGACACGATCAAGGAAGTCACCGTCCGGGCTGACGAGGATGGACTGGGCGTCTTCATCGTGTTCCGCCTGCGAAAACAGGTCCACGGCAATCCAGTCGGGATCCGTCTGACCATCGCAGATCACCAGTATTTCCGAGGGGCCGGCAATCATATCGATACCGACCTTGCCGAATACCATGCGCTTGGCCGTCGCGACCCAGGCATTGCCCGGCCCGACGATCTTGTCGACCGGCGGGATGGTGTCCGTGCCGTAGGCCAGCGCGGCCACGGCCTGTGCGCCACCGATTGCAAACACGCGGTCGACACCGGCAATCGCCGCGGCCGCCAGTACCATGTCATTCACCTCGCCATCCGGGGTGGGGACCACCATAATCAATTCAGCCACCCCGGCGACCTTCGCGGGGATTGCGTTCATCAACACGGATGACGGGTAAGCCGCCTTGCCTCCGGGTACATACAGCCCCACCCGGTCCATCGGCATAACCTGCTGGCCGAGCACTGTGCCATCCGCCTCGGTGTAGGACCAGGAGTCCAGCTTCTGGTGTTCGGCATAGGCGAGCACACGGGCGGCCGCCAACTGCAGCGCCTCGCGTTGCTGTTTATCAATTGCGGCAAGTGCCTGCTGGCAGTCTTGCAAGGAACGTTCGAGATCAGCCGCCACGGGTGCTGCCCAGCGATCAAAGCGCTCGGTGTAGTCGAGCAATGCTGCATCACCGCGGGCACGCACGTCCGCGATAATATCCCGCACCACGGACTCAACTGCCGGGTCCGCGCCCTGCTCCCAGCCGAGCAGGCGTTCCAGGGCGGCGTCGAAACCAGCGTCCTGGCTGTTTAATCGGGTAATGTCAGACATGCAATCCGCCTACAGGAAATGTTAATGATGTCACTCGTACCGGTTCGATCCAGTAAATACAAACATAATAATGGCGACGGAATCCACGGAAGAACACAAAAAAATAAAAGCCTTACAAGCAATATTTTCGTGTTCTTCCGTGGCTAATAAAAAAATACATGACCCGGCCTAACCGGCTCCTACTGCCGTTTTCAGCCGCTCGACAAACGCCGTGATACGGGCGTGTTTCATTTTCATGGACGCCTTGTTAACCACCAGTCGTGAACTGATGTCGGCGATATGCTCAAGCGGCACCAGGCCGTTGGCCTTCAGGGTATTACCGGTATCCACCACGTCAACGATGCGGTCGGCAAGCCCTACCAGCGGCGCCAGTTCCATGGAACCGTACAGCTTGATGATTTCAACCTGCTCCTGGCGGTCGGCATAAAATCGCCGCGTGCTTTTGACATACTTGGTGGCGATCCGCAAGCGCCGCTGACCGTTTGACTGGCCTTCCGGCCCCGCCACCATCAGGCGACAGCGGGCAATCTTCAGATCCAGTGGTTCATAGAGCCCCTCGCCACCGTGCTCCAGCAGTACATCCTTGCCGGCGACGCCGACATCGGCAGCCCCGTAGCCGACATAGGTGGGCACATCCGCAGCACGGATAATCACCAGTTTCACATCAGCATGGTTGGTATCGAGAATCAGTTTGCGGCTGGTTTCAGGGTCATCAACCGGTTCAATATCGGCAGCAGCCAGCAGCGGCAGCGTCTCCTCAAAAATACGGCCCTTGGAAAGAGCGATCGTCAGTGCATTATTCATGGGGTTCAAGTGTCAGGCAGAGTCCGCCATTTTACAAGCGCCGGCAGTGCCAACACCATTATTGCCGGTTCGAATAGTTAATTGCCACGGAAACACACGGAAAACACTGAACAATAAAAGACTTATTGAAAATCTTTTCGTGTTCTTCCGTGGATTCCGTGGCAATTACGATTTTTGGTAACTATTCACCACAGAGGCAGAGAACACAGAATATGTACTGAATAAACCCCGGAAAAATAGCATAAACCAATGCACCAAGATCCTGTTTGTTTATCGTTTTTGCACGATTTAATTACAAAGCGTCTCTGTGTACTCCGTGGCTCTGTGGTGTGCTGAATAGTTACGATTTTTGTATTAATCAAACTGAACCCGTCACTAGGAAGGGACGCGCCGGATATCGGCGCCGAGCTGTGCCAGCTTCTCCTCGATGCGTTCATAGCCACGGTCAATGTGATAGATGCGATCAATAGCGGTCTCGCCCTCGGCCACCAACCCTGCCAGCACCAGGCTGGCCGAGGCACGCAGATCGGTCGCCATGACCGGCGCGCCGGCGAGGCGCTCAACACCGGTGCAGATTGCGGTGTTGCCTTCAAGCTGAATCTGCGCACCCATGCGCTGCATTTCCTGTACATGCATGAAACGGTTCTCGAACACTGTCTCGGTAATAGTCCCGGTGCCCTCCGCCACCGCGTTCAGGGCCGTAAACTGCGCCTGCATATCCGTCGGGAATGCCGGGTACGGGGCCGTGTGTACATTCACCGCCCGCGGACGCCTGCCGTGCATATCCAGCTCGATCCAGTCATCGCCTACCGTCAGATCAGCGCCGGCCTCCCGCAAGGACTGCAGGATGGCATCCATGGTGTCCGGACGGGTGTCCTTGATCTTTACGTGACCGCCGGTGATGGCGGCGGCCACCAGGTAGCTACCGGCCTCAATCCGGTCCGGCAGCACCTTGTACTCGGTACCCGAGAGGCGCTCCACGCCCTCGATGGTGATGGTGTCCGAACCGGCACCGCTGATCCTGGCCCCCATACAGTTCAGGCAGTTGGCCAGGTCCGTCACTTCCGGTTCACGTGCGGCATTCTCGATCACCGTGACGCCATCCGCCAGTGCGGCCGCCATCATCAGGTTCTCGGTGCCGGTGACCGTCACCATGTCCATCACCAGTCGCGCACCCTTGAGACGCTCGACACGCGCCTTGATGTAACCATTGATGACTTCCACCTCGGCACCCATGGCCTGCAGGCCCTTGATGTGCAGATTCACCGGCCGTGAGCCGATGGCACAACCGCCCGGCAGGGAGACATCGGCACTGCCAAAGCGGGACAGCATCGGACCCAGCACCAGGATGGATGAACGCATGGTGCGTACCAGGTCATACGGTGCATACAGTGAATTGATGGTCGTGGCATCGACCACGATATCCATTTTCTCGTTCAGGGTCAGGTGCACACCCATGCGGCCCAGCAGTTCCATGGTCGTGGTGACATCGTGCAAATGAGGAACATTGCGAATAGTGACGGGACTGTCTGCCAGCAGGGTCGCCGCCATGATGGGCAACACCGCATTTTTGGCGCCGGAGATACGGACATCGCCTTGCAGCACATTGCCGCCCGTGATGATTAATTTGTCCAAGGTCGCTGCCTTTACTGGATACGGTGCTGTTGGGCCCAGTCACCGGGTGTATAGGTGTGCAGGGCCAGCGCATGAATCTCGCCCCCCATGCGCTCACCCAGTGTCGCGTAAACCATCTGGTGCTGTTGCACCATGGAACGACCCTCGAACTGCTGGCTGACGACGGTGGCCTCGAAATGATCGCCCTCGCCTTTCACGATCACCTCTGCATCCGCAATACCCGCTTTTATTATTGCCTCGAGTTCACTACCTTGCATAACGTTTTATTCCCATAGGTTTCAAGAAGCCCGCATCAGCCCAGCGAAAGTATTTCGTCGAGACCACAGACGCGGGCGATTGACAGCAACTGATCCGGCACATTGATAAACACAATTTCGTTCCCGGCATGCTCCGCTTCACGTAACCACTCGACCAGCAGCGCGAGGCCGGCACTGTCAGCACGGCTAACACCCTTGAGATCCACTTCAAGGCGGGCTTCACCCTGCATGCGGGTGCTCGCCTCCTGCAGCACGGCGGACACGGACTGAAAACCCAGCTCCCCCTGCAGCAACCAGCTGCCTGCGCCGTTATCGACCAGCGTGGCTTCAGCCATCGGTGCGCAACCTGTTGTGTTCGGCCAGTTGATCGATCAACTGATCGATGCCGTCCTTGCGAATAATACTGCCATAGGTGGAACGGTAATTGGTCACCAGGCTGACACCACTGATGGCGATATCATAGACTTTCCAGCCGTTGCCCGACGGGTACATTGAATAGGTAATGGGGATCACACCGACGCCCGGCTGGTTAATTTCGGTACGTACCGTCACAGTTTCGTCCTGCCTTTCCTCGGCAGCGGGCAGGTACACGATTTCCTCATCGGCATACTCAATCAATGCCGCGCTATAGGTTCGCACCAGCAGCATCCTGAATTGCTCGACAAACTGTTCACGCTGTTGCGCAGTAGCCGTGCGCCAGTTGCGGCCCAGCACCCACTGGCTCATACGCCGGAAATCAAAGTATGGCAGCACAATCGCCTCGACCAGCTGGTACAGATGCGCCGTATCCTTTTCAATGCTGCCCTGCTGTTCATGCAGCGCCGCCAGCATACGTGACGAGGTGTCACGCACCAGTTGCTGCGGAGAGAGTTCACTCGCCAGCAGCCGCAGCGGTGCGGCCAGCAACAGGGCCAGCAGCAGACCGTAAGCAAGAACAGCCGCTGGATTGATCACGGGTCGCAGCATAACGGGCTACTGTTCGCCTTTCTCTGCAGCGGTGCTGTAAAGAAACTGTCCAATGACCTGCTCCATCACCAGCGCCGACTGCGTCAACTGCAGGCGATCACCGGCAACCAGGTTTTCCAGTGCGCCACCCGGCTCCAGCGCAACATATTGCTCACCCAGCAGACCGGATGTATAGATGCTCGCCGAGGTGTCCACCGGAAAGCTGTCGTGCTGCGCATCGATGCGCAAACTGACCACCGCCTCGAAACTTTCATGATCGTACTCGATGGCTTCAACACGGCCGACACGCACACCGGAAACCGTCACCGCGGAACGTTCCTTGAGTCCACCGACATTCTCAAAACCGGCGGTGATGATATAGCCATCGCCACCGCTCATGGTGCTGAGGTTGCTGGCCTGCATTGCCAGCATGAACAGGGCGGCAATACCCAGGGCGACAAACACCCCGACCCCTATCTCGACTGTTCTGGTATTCAACGGACTAATCTCCAAACATCAACGCGGTCAGTACAAAATCCAGCCCCAGTACCGCCAGTGCCGTGTGCACCACGGTGCGGGTCGTTGCGCGGCTGACACCTTCAGCTGTCGGGGTCGCATCATACCCTTCAAACAGGGCAATCCAGCCCGCGACAAACCCGAACACAACACTCTTGATGACACCATTATATATATCACCGTGCAGATCGACTGCACTCTGCATCTGCCCCCAGAAGGCGCCATCATCGACTCCCAGCAGGTCAACACCCACCAGGTAGCCACCGTAGATACCGATGGCGCTGAAGATTGCGGCCAGCAATGGCATGGACAAAAAGGCCGCCAGGAAACGCGGCGCAATCACCCGTTGCACGGGGTCGACGGCCATCATCTCCATCCCTGACAGCTGTTCCGTCGCCTTCATCAGGCCAATCTCGGCCGTCAGCGCCGAACCGGCACGTCCGGCAAACAGCAGCGCCGCTACCACCGGACCCAGTTCCCGCACCAGTGACAGCGCCACGACCACGCCCAGCGAGTCCTCGGCACCGAAATCGACCAGCGTATTATAGCCCTGCAAACCCAGCACCATGCCGACAAACATGCCGGACACCACGATAATCACCAGCGTCAGCACGCCCACGGAATACAACTGGGCCAGCACCAGCCCCGGCCGCAGCAACATGCCCGGCAACTGCGCCAGCGTCTGCAGCAGGAACAGATGACCACGCCCGAGGCGCTCAAAAATGTCCAGCGTGGCCCGGCCGAGGCGTTGCAGCGCTTCCAGCATCAGCTGGCGCGACCGCCGCGCAACAGATCGTCCCTGAAATCACGGGCCGGGTAATGAAAGGCCGCGGGGCCGTCCGGCCGCCCCTCCAGGAACTGCTGCGACCAGGCGGAGCTCGAGTCCCAGAGGGCATCGGGATGGCCATGGTCAACCACCCTGCCCTCCGACAACAGATACACATAATCAGCGATGGCGGCGGTTTCAAGCACATCATGCGATACCACGATACTGGTCAGGCCAAGCGCATCATTCAATTCCCGGATCAGCTTCACCAGGATACCCATGGAGATCGGGTCCTGGCCGGTAAACGGTTCATCGTAGAGCACCATCATCGGGTCGAGCGCAATGGCCCGCGCCAGCGCCACGCGCCGCGCCATGCCACCGGACAATTCCGCGGGCATGAGCGTGGCGGCGCCACGCAGCCCGACAGCCTGCAGTTTCATCAATACCAGGTCGCGCAGCAGCGCTTCCGGCAAACGCGTGTGTTCACGAATGGGATAGGCAACATTCTCGAACACGCTGATATCCGTCAGCAACGCGCCGCTCTGGAACATCA
>Ga0316193_10004306_pt1 | contig 10453 bp, 8 predicted proteins | sample MerIslsedime2_MG_FD_207735 | JGI IMG/M metagenome (GOLD analysis project Ga0316193, IMG submission 207735) | Coastal sediment microbial communities from Maine, United States - Merrow Island sediment 2 | ecosystem: Environmental > Aquatic > Marine > Coastal > Sediment | place: USA: Maine...
GCGGTCATCCGAGCGACCGCGTTGCGCGGTTTTGAGAGGGGAACACTTGACGAAGTAGACCTTGCGGCGCTGCAGACCGCGCTCGACGATGCCGACTGGCGGGTGCGTGCGGCGGCGTGCCGGGCGCTTGCGGCCCAGGACCCGGTGGCATTGCCACCTGAGGCAGTGAAGAAGGTCGTCGCTGCCTTCTCCTCACCTCACCCACATCTCGCTGTTTCGGCGGTGGCCGCCGCAGCGAGTCAGCCCCGGGTTGGAACAGCTGTCGAACTGCTCGAACTCGTGCACGGCGATGAAACGTGGCTCGCCTCCGAGGCTTTCGTCGCTCTCGCACGGAGAGATGCGTCCACAGCGGTGCTGGTGGCAAAGACATGGTTCGAATCGGATGATCTGTGGCGCCGTCGCGCCGCAGCCCGGACCGCGACCGAGCTGGGGGCAGAGTTTGAGAAGCTTGCCGCGGCTGACGCCGAGCCGTCCGTCCGGCTGGCCTGGTTGTCCACTCTCGACGATGGGGCGACCCGGGAGCGACGGGAAATCCTGGTCGGGTTGGTTGAAAATGACTCGGACCCCGCAGTTCGCGCCAACATTTTGTCGCTGTTGCGGCCCGCTGGAGTGGCGCCCAGTGTTGAAGAGCTTGTAGGGTTCTACGCAGCGTGGAATCGCGATTCGATGCCCGACGCGCGCGCCGAGAGCCTCATCGCGGCAGTTGCAGCAACAAAAAGCGCCGAAGATCGGGCCGCAATCATCGCTCTCGGCCTGACCGATTCCGATCCGGCGGTGGCGGCGATGGTGGTCAATGGTGTGCGGTCGCTCGACCTCGAAGTGGTATTGCCGAGTCGGGAACCACGCCACGGGAGCCGCTGGTATGAGGAGCTTGCCGTATGGGTGAGTACACCGCGCTGGCTCGATGTCTCGACAGACCGCGGCTCCTTCCGGATCCGTCTCGACCTCGGCGCAGCGCCGCTGACCTCGCGTGAGGTTTCGGACCTCGCGACCGATGGTTTCTACGACGGCCTCGGTTTCCACCGGATCGTTCCCAACTTTGTGGTCCAGGGAGGCGATCCCCGGGGCGATGGCTGGGGGGGCCCGGCCTTTGTTCTGCCGGATGAGCCTTCACTCAACCCCTTCGACTCGTGGCGGGTCGGGGTGGCCACCTCGGGTCCCGAGACCGGAGGGTGTCAACTGTTCTTCACCCTGCTCCCGGCCGACCACCTGACCGGCCACTACACGAATATTGGCGAAGTGGTCGCAGGACGCGACGTCCTGACGTCGCTTCGGGTGGGAGACAAGATCCTCAGCATCACGCCTCTTGGCGGCTCCGACCCGCCGCCTCTCAAGCCGGCTGCAGGCGACGTTGACGCGCCGAAGAGAGAACCCGAGAAACCGGGAAAAGAGCCGCTGCAGGAGTAGGCGCGGCGGAGCTGCGGAGCTGGGGAGCAGGGGAGACTCGTCCCTTGTCACGGGCTCCCTTTCTCCCCTGCCCCCTTTCCCCCTTGCTTCGGATCAGGCGTCGGCCTTCATCACCAGTACACTGGTGGCCCTGCCGTCCTCGACGTCCTCGACCTCCATCCGAAGCCCGTCCCAGGTGATGACGGTGCCCGCTTCCGCATCATCCTCGATCAGATGTGTGATGAGGCCGCCGACCGAGTCGATACCCTCTGGTTGGGAGATGTTGCGGTGGAGAATAGACTCGAGCCGCCGTAAGGACAGGTAACCGGCAACATGCCAGCCGCCGCCCTCCGCTTTGACCGCGCTCTCGTAGCCGAGATCGAACTCGTCCTCGATCTCGCCAACCACCAGCTCCAACACATCTTCCAGGGTCACAAGACCGGAGAGACCGCCAAATTCATCGAGGACCAGCGCGACGTGCTGACCCGAACGTTTGAAATCTTGAAGGAGATCGGGGAGGGGCCGAGTCTCGGGGATGAACACGGGCTGCACGACGAGTTCGGTCCACGCTCTCCCGTAGTCGAGGCGGAGGAGGTGCTTGGCGTGCAGGACCCCGACGATGTTGTCGGGAGAAGCGGAGACAACCGGAAAGCGACTGTGGGGGGTTGCGATAATTGCCTCTTGCAGGGTTCCAAGGTCCCACGAGGCGTCCACAGTGGAGACCATCGGCCGCGGCACCATGACCTCGCGCGCCACGGCGCGCTGGAAGCGCAGCACGGATTCAATCATCAGCCGGGAATCCCGCGGCAGATGGGCGTGGCGGTGTGCAAGCCGCAACATGAACAGGAGGTCCTCCTCGGTCACCGCCAGCTCGGGGCCTTCGCCCCTGGAGAGGAGCCGCGCCAGAAGCCCGAGAATTTTGTTCACTGGAGTCAGAATCAAATCGAGGACATAGAGGACCGGCGCAACCTTGCGCGAAATCGTTTCGGCGTGGCGCTGGGCGAGGGTCTTGGGGGTGATCTCGCCGAAGATCAGAATCCCGAGGGTCATCAGACCGACTACAGCTGCCAGGCCACCGTTTTCGGAGTAGCGGTAGGCGATCTTGGTCGCGAGGGCAGAGGCGAGCACGTTGACCAGGTTGTTGCCGACCAGGATGGTGATCAAGAAATCCTGGGGCGCTGATGCCCAGCGATCGAGACCGGCGCGTGTCAATTGGCCGCTGCGGGTGCGCAGGGCCTCGAGTCGGGTGACGGGGAGAGAGGTGAGCGCGGTTTCGGAGGCGGAAAAGAAGCCGGACCCGACCAGGCAGAGAATCACTGCAATGATGTCAGTGTCCAAGGCTGGTTCTCCGTGGGAATTCCACTACATATGATCGTAGCTTGAAAGAGCCAGGAGTTCCACCAACGTTCAGGCAGACGGCTATACGGGCCACCCAGCCGCCCACCCAAGGCAATACGGCTATACGGGTTCCACCGCCCACCCACCCACGGGAATACGGCACCTGCTCTTGACAATGACGTCGCCAGGATCGATTGGTTTGCCGTAAAGCCGTAAAGCCGTAAAGCCGTAAAGCCGTAAAGCCGTAAAGCCGTAAAGCCGTAAAGCCGTAAAGCCGTAAAGCCGTAAAGCCGTAAAGCCGTAAGGCGAGCGGTGATATCCTTTTCCGCATCGATGAAACAATGCGCATCGGCATTCTGAACAGGAGGACGGCATGAGCAACGGCGAGCAGGCACCGGCAAAGAAGGGTCTCCCGGTCTGGGCATGGGTCGGGATCGGTTGCGGGGCGTTGATGATTCTGGTTTTGGTCGTGGTGATGGTCGGAGGGTTCTTCGTCGCCCGTAAGGTCAAAGATGTTGCTGCGGATTTCGAGGAGAATCCGGCGATGGCGACGGCGCGCATGATCGTCAAGCTCACCCCAGAGCTCGAAGAGGTCTCGACTGACGAGGAGGCGGGCACGATTACCGTCCGCAATACCGAAACCGGAGAGGAAATCACGGTCAATTTCGAGGACATCGAAGAGGGCAAGTTCAGTTTCACGACTGACAAGGGCGAGATCTCGGTCGATGCCAGCGAGATGAAAGATACCGGGTCGATCAAGGTGACAGATGATGAGGGCGGGGTGGTCTTTTCCACCGGTGGGGCAGTGTCGGATGACGTCGAGGCGTGGGTGCCAATCTATCCCGGCTGCGAGCCCACCAATCGCCACACCATGCGCACCGAGCAGGAGCAGACTGGCGGTTTCGAACTCGAGACCCCGGCATCGGTGGAGGAAGCGCTCGAGTACTACCGCGCCGCCCTCGCGGACGAGGGTTACGAGGTTGCGGTCAACACCTTCACCCAGGAAGACAGCGAGGGCGGCATGGTCAACGGGAGCCATGGAGAAAAGGGTCGCAATGTGGTCGCGATCTTCAGCTCCGAAGGAAGCGGGCCGACAAAGATCGTGATTCAGTACTCACAGCGTTAGCCGCGAGCCGCTAACCGATAGACTCCGCCAGATTCTTCGCCAGCTCGGCGAAGGCCTTCCCGGTGGGAGAGTCGGGACGATCGATCACAACCGGCTTGCCGGTGTCGCCGCCGACGACGATCGCGGGATCGAGCGGGATCGAGCCGAGGAGTGGAACATCCAATTCCTCGGCAGTACGTTGGCCGCCGCCGGACCCGAAGACGTGCTCGACGTGCCCGCACTCCGGACACCGGTAGGCGGTCATGTTCTCAACGATGCCGAGGACCGGTACCTCGAGTTTTCTGAACATGTAAAGGCTCTTTCGAGCGTCGATAAGGGCTACGTCCTGAGGTGTTGTCACGATCACGACTCCCGCCATCGGAACGTTCTGGCACAGGGTCAACGCGACGTCGCCGGTGCCCGGCGGCAGGTCGATGACGAGGAGGTCGAGATCGCCCCACACGACGTCGCCGACGAACTGCTCGAGGGCCTTTTGCAGCATGGGGCCGCGCCAAATCACCGGTTGGTCGGGATCGACCAGGAATCCGAAGGACATCACCTTGACTCCACCGGGCGACTCCACCGGATGGATCCGTCCATCGGGATCGCCTTTCGGCTCTGCCGTGGTACCCATCATCATCTGTTGTGAAGGCCCGTAGATGTCGCCGTCGAGCAGACCAACGTCGTGACCGAGGGCAGCCATGGCCAGAGCCAGATTGGCCGAGACCGTCGACTTGCCGACCCCACCCTTTCCCGATGCGACAGCGATAACCTGCTTGACTCCCGGGATCTTGTCGGCCCAGGTGGGTGGTGGTTCGGGGGCATGAGTCGGGCCCGACTGCACGGTCGCCAGCAACGGGTGGACCGTGACCTCGACGGTCTTGACGCCTTCCACCTCGGCGAGCAATGCCTCGACCGCCTTGCGCACCTCAGAGGCGACCGTCGGGTCCGTCGCCTCCACCGCCAGTACGACCTTGACGGATCCGTCATCCTCCACCTCGATGTCACGCACGGCGCCGGCCTCAACCAGGCTCATCCGCCCGCCGGGCGCTTGGATCTCATGCAACTTCTCGAGAATCGTCTGTTGGGTCAGGGCCATGAATCCTCCTATGGTGTGCCGTACGGCAACGACCAGAGAGTGTAACGCATACCCCGACGTTCCCGTTCCCGTGCCCGACTCAGCAGGGGAACACCGCCCGTTAGAAGCGCTTTGCCGCGTCGGCGACACCGGTGCCACTCCGCCAATCACAGGCGCTGTGCCGCTTCGACGACACCGGTGCCACCTTCACAATTGTCATTGTCGCCCTGCCGTCCCGAGCGCGCCGATGACAATTGTGAAAGTGGCACCTGACTCACCGAAGCGAGAAGCGCTCCCGAGTTTGAGAGCGGTTCATCAAACAATGTGAAGGGTGGCACCCTCCTCGCAGCACATGGGGACGGCCTACAATTGGAACGCAGGGGGAACGATGCCCAAAGCCACCAACGGTAATGTAACGCTATTCTACGAGGACGAAGGCTCCGGCAAGCCGGTTCTTCTGATCCACGGTCACACCATGGACCGGCGCATCTGGGATCCGGTGATGCCGGGATTGCGCACTGCTGACCTGAGGATTCTGAGGCCGGATCTTCGCGGTCACGGTCGTAGCACCCGACCCGACTTTGGATACCACGTGAGCCATCACGTCTCCGACATGGTTGCAGTGCTCGACGACGCTGGAATCGAATCCGCCACTGTAGTCGGTTACTCGATAGGGGGCGCCGTGGCCCTCGAGATGGCCTTGACCCTTCCCGACCGCCTCAGCGGTCTGGTCTTGATGTCTCCAGTGATGCCGGATCGGCCCTTCGAGGCAGCTTTTATGGACAATCTCAGAGAGGTGGCCCGCGTCACGAGGAGTGAGGGAATCGAGGCGGCGATGCTCGGCCCGTGGGCGTCCAATCCCCTCTTTGAGTTTTCATTCTCGAAACCGGGCGTTCGAGAGGCCGCCATGGCCATCAACCGCGACTTCCCGGGGGCTGAGTACCTGGCAACGCAAAGGGATCGGATCGAACGCGAGTGGACGGTGCCAGAACGTCTGTCCGAGATCGATATGGCCACGGTGGTCGTCGCGGGTGACCGCGAAACGCCCGGCTTCCGCGCCTACGCGGAGGAAGCGGCCGAAGGAATCCCCGGCGCCCGGATCGAGTTCTTCGAGAACTGCGGCCACCTGCTCCCGCTCGAGGAGCCCGAGCGCGTCGCGCGGGCGATAATTGGAGTGGCGCGTGGAGGTGCCAGGCTTTAGAATCTTAGAAAGTTGTGCTTTGTGGATCGGTCGGATCAGTGCCTCAGTCAACTTTCAAAGATTCTAAAGCCTGGCACCTCGTCTTGCACCGTTGATGGCGTTCAACCCAGCTCGGACCGAATAGCCTCGGCAATACCTTCGGCGAGACCTTGGATCTCGTCCGCGTCCTCGCCCTCGACCATCACACGCGCCAACCGCTCGGTGCCCGAATACCGCAGCAGGACTCGCCCTCGTTGGTCGAGGCGGCGATTGGATTCGGCCAGCTCGGCGGACACTTGAGGGAGTTCCTCGAACGGGAGTTTGCGGGATACGGGAACGTTGAGCAGAACCTGGGGGAAACGGACGATGTCGGATAGATCGGAGATCGGAACACCCCGGTCCGCTGCGATCGCGAGCAGATGCGTGCCGGTGAGGAGTCCGTCGCCCGATACGCCGTAGTGGGAGCAAATGATGTGCCCCGATTGCTCGCCACCGAGGGCAGCGCCGTGCTCCTTCATGGTCATCCAGACCTCGCGGTCTCCGACCGAGCATCGAATGACCCCCATTCCATCGTTTTGAAGGGTCTGCTCGAGGCCGAAGTTGCTCATCACCGTGGCAACGACTCGGCCGCCGGGAAGACTGCCGTCATTCTGCAGCTTGCGGGCCCAGGCGAGGAGGATGTCATCGCCGTCGAGCACCGCGCCCGCCTCGTCCACCAACAACGCCCGGTCGGCGTCTCCGTCGAGGGCGAGGCCGCCATCAGCACCGCGCTCGAGGACCATGTCTGCGAGTCGCTGAGGAGCAGTCGCGCCGCAGTCGGCGTTGATGTTTTTCCCGTCGGGCTCTGAGGCGATGGTCGAAACACGAGCGCCGAGACGATCGAGCAGCGGTCCGGCGAAGGCCGATCCGGCGCCGTTTGCCGAGTCCACGACGATGTGGAGGCCGGCGAGAGGCTGCTCTTTGGCATGGCTCGCGACCAGGAGGTCGAGGTAGTGGTCGCCGAGCGAGCTGTCGACGGCGGGTAGATCAGGTCCCTCGACCGGTGTGACATCTTCGATGCGACTCTCGATGTGGCGTTCGATTTCGTCCGCCAGCTTTTCGCCGCCGGGACCGAGGATCTTGATGCCGTTGTCTTCGGCAGGATTGTGGGATGCGGAGATGACGACCCCGGCAGCGCACTCGTCCAGCCTGAGAAGATGGGAAACGGCGGGAGTTGGGAGCACGCCAGCCCAGGTTACGGCGCCCCCGGTCGCCTGAAAGCTCGACGCCAGCCATCGGGCGAGATCGGTGGTCGAGGCCCGGGTGTCGCCCGCGAGCAGGATCATCGGCTCGGGACATTGGGAGGCCAGGTCCTCGGCGAGGGCAACACCGAGACGGCGGACGGTGTCCTCATCAAGCGGCGGCTCGTATGCGCGCCCTCGGATACCGTCGGTTCCGAAAAGAGTTTCCACGCTTCTACCTTCTCCAAAGCTATTAGCTTTTAGCCATTAGCCGTTAGCTTTTGACTTCTCGCAGTTACGATTCTCCGTTTTTGAACCGATCACGTCGATTCGTCGATGAATTCTCAGGGTTCTTGTCAAGAAACGGCGCGACGCGGCTAGTCCGATTTTACCAGCTGAATGCTCAGCGGTTTGCAGAAATTGCGGGGGTTCTTTTGTGGGCGGGTCCTTCAGGGCCCGCCAACGAATACCTCAATGCCCTTCTCGCGCGCCCTCAAACCCGCCCACAACCATTTATTTTGCCTTGTCTGCGCTGGGATATACCCCTCGCGACGGAACCTGCCGCAACGAGACGTTCGGAAATTCGGAATCTTGGAGGAGGCTGTGCTGATAGCTGATAGCTGATTGCTGACAGCTAATTCCCGGGAGCTTCTTCCCCCTCCGGAGCGCTCTCCGGCGCGATTTCAACAATCACCTGAATCGGGCCCAAACCTATCGCGCGCAGCAGCGGGTCGGTCAGCAGCGGCTCGACCATGGCTTCCACCGGCCCGGCGGCATCCTCGATCGAGATCACGCCGGTCTCCACATATTCGAGGGCCATGAGTAGGCTCTCTGGACCCTGGATCGTGATCTGAACCGGCTGGAGGCGCACCTCAGCGATAACGAAGCCGGGCGCCGGAACACCGCTGACTGTCGGCCGCACAGGCACTATCCGGGTCTCCTGACGCTCCAGCTCGAGGGTGATGGCAGGGGGATCAACGCTGACCACTTCGACATCCGCCGGCAACGGGATGTCGCTGGCGTTGATTGGGTAGGAATTGAGGCCGGGCCGCGCATCGGAGAGATCGAGCAGAACTTCGGGAGGCGTCGCCGAGCTGAGGGCGCGGGTCAAGGGCCCTCGAAGTTGCAGCGAAACAGTGTCGGGCACGGTCGACATCAGAACCAGATCCCTGTTCATATTGACCAGCGTCAAGCGTGCTTGAACTCCGCGCACCGAGATGTTCTCGCTCCGTTGCGCGGCCAGGGCATACCAGAGCAGAAAGGCGGCGATCAGCGCGACCAGAAACTGCATGGGATACCGTGGTTTGAGGTTCACGCCTTCGCCTCCTCCGGCGCTCGGGTCTGGAACAGGTGCTCGGCGAGAGCATTTCTCAGGGTGGTCTCGTCGAGTGGACGCAGGAGCTGCTCCTCGACCGCAAGCGAGATCGTGCCGGTTTCCTCGGAGACCACGATGACCAGCGCATCCGACTCCTCGGTCAGGCCGATGGCCGCTCGGTGTCGGGTGCCGAGCTCGGTCGAGAGCTCATGGCTTTTGGTCAGCGGCAGAAAGCAGGACGCAGCAACAATCTGCTCGCCGCGGATGATCACCGCCCCGTCGTGCAGCGGGGTTCCGGGGATGAAGATGTTGAGCATGAGATCGTACGAAAAACGGGCTTCGAGCGGGATCCCGGTGTCGATCCAGGCCGCGAGCACGTCCCGTCGTTCGATCGCGATCAGGGCTCCGATCCGTCGCGAGGCCAGCGCCTGAGCGGCGAGGGAGAGCTCGTTGAGCATGACCGGTCCCTCTCCCGGCCGGCGGCCCCATCGGAATGCAGCGGTAGAACCGAAAGCCGTCAGCATGCGGCGGATCTCCTGCTGAAAGAGAACAATAATTGCGATTGGCAGGAATACCAGGAGGTTTGAGAGAATCGTCGAGAGTGTGATCAGCTTGAAGGACGAAGCCACCAGGTAGAGACCGAGGATGATGACGATGCCCCACAGCATCTGCATCGCTCGCGTTCCACGAAGCAGGACCAGCAGGGCGTAGATGAGGATCGCGACCGTGAGAATGTCGGCGATATCGGCGATCGAGACCTGGAGGTCCGTGATCTCCCGCAGAATGCCGAGCAGCCAACTCATGCCGAGGCCTCGTGGAGACGGGACGCGATCTCGAGAAACTGGACTGCAGCAGACGCGTCGTGGACGCGGACCACTGCGCGGTCGATGCCGACTGCGGGCAAGAGCGCCGCCAACGTGCCGGGGAGTCTATCTCCAATTTCGGCGCCGGTGAGACGGCCGATGAAGCTCTTACTGGACGGGCCGATAAGCACCGGGTGGCCGACTGCCGCGAGATCCGGCAGCGCGGCGAGCAACGCCAGATTACCGTTATCATCCTTGCCAAAACCAATGCCCGGATCGAGCCACACCCGATGGGCAGGTATCCCTGCAGCGATCGCGGCTTTGGCACGGCTTCGGAGATGCTCGTGGACCTCGGCGACGACGTTGTCATAGGCAGTGTCCATTTGCATGGTCCGCGGCCGGCCGCGCATGTGCATCAGCACGATGCCCGCATTGGACCGCGCAACCAGCTCCAGCATGCCGGGCTTAGAGGCTGCGGCGACGTCATTGACCAGGTCAGCCCCGGCGGCAAGCGATGCCTCCGCCACTTCCACCTTCGATGTGTCCACCGACAGCACGATCTCCGGCCACCGTTGCCTGATCTCCGTAATTACCGGAAGCACCCTCCGCAGCTCCTCGGTGACATCGACCGGGTCCGCGCCGGGCCGGGTTGATTCGCCGCCGACGTCAATGATGTCGGCGCCGCCGCTGACGAGATCCTCGGCGTATTGGAGAGCGTCGTCAAAATCGAAGCAGCGGCCGCCGTCCGCGAAGGAGTCGGGGGTGCAGTTGAGAATGCCCATAACCAGCGGTTGCGACCGCGGCCACAACCGGTCGAGGCGATGCGGACTCGTGGCACTGTCAACCTCAGGGCGTGGTGTGCGGGGCGATGCGTGCTGGGTCAACTCGATTCCTATTTCCCGATCCTTAATTCCGAATTCCTAATTCCTAATTCCTAATTCTTTTTCACACCGATTCCGCCACCTCATTTTCTTTGCGAGCCTTCTGTCTCTTGATCTCTTCGACGTCGACGTCGGAGTGTTCGCTGA
>Ga0316193_10004310_pt1 | contig 10445 bp, 7 predicted proteins | sample MerIslsedime2_MG_FD_207735 | JGI IMG/M metagenome (GOLD analysis project Ga0316193, IMG submission 207735) | Coastal sediment microbial communities from Maine, United States - Merrow Island sediment 2 | ecosystem: Environmental > Aquatic > Marine > Coastal > Sediment | place: USA: Maine...
AAGCCAAGGGCAGTTCAATCGCGTCTCTGACTTCGTTCAGTCGCTGGGATGCGATTTGCGCCGCCTCCTCGGTGAAGGGAAGGGGAAGCAGGTCGTGGAAGAAACGATCATCGACTCCGCCGAGACAGAGATGCTCACTGTGCCAAGGGATCTCGAGGTCAGAGAGGAACCCCCGGAGCTGGCGCAGGTAACTCGCGTCGAATGGCTCGGGGGCGCCCAGGCAAGTGCTGAGCCCGTGGGTGACGATGGGCCAATCTCGTCGCGCCAGGTCGAGCATCTCCTGGTAGCGGCCGCCTCGATTCACGTAGTTCTCCGGGTGGATCTCCAGCCATGAAACCGTCGTCGGCTGACGATCGAGCAGCTCGGTTGCGAGGTCGTAGCGCAAGCCGAGGCCGATTCCCGTGACTGCTCTCTTGTTCTCTCCGCCGAGGTGCCGACTCATGCCTGTCCCGATAAAAAACAAGCCGCGGCGACAAATGCCGCCGCGGCTCCAAATATCGTGCTGCCCCTCGCAGGGAAGCGCGATTCGGCTCGCTTACTTCTTCGCGCCGCCGCAGCTGCCTTCGCCACAGGAGGCTTCCGCAGCATCGCCCGCGGCGTCTTTCGCAGCGTCCTTTGCTCCGCCACAGCTGCCTTCGCCACAGGAAGCTTCCGCAGCACCTTCTTCGACGGCCGCAGCAGTCTCGGCGCCCGTGGTGGCTTCGGCAGCTTCCGGACCATCGTCCGACTTGCATCCTGCGGTCACGCTGAGTGCCGCGGTCGCCATCGCGATGATCGTGTGCTTGAGTGCTGAGTTCATGTTTGTTTACCCTCTATCTATTTGTCAGAGCATCGGGAGCATTCAAACGGCTCTCCGGCGATGCAACGCGGCGTCTGGGACCAATCCCATTTCCCCGCTTCCCATTGGGCCACGCTAGCGAAAGCGATACCTGGTCGCAATCCGATAGCGAAGCGTGCGTCATCATATCTTCTACGTCGGTCGCGCCCCGATGTTTCGTCTAATTCGTGCCTCGATTGCACTGGCGATCCGGAGCAAATACCCCATAGATTCCAGCGACTTAGATCATGATGGACTTTGGAAGAATCGCCGGGCTGCTCTGCCTGGTCGCGTGCGCGCACAGGGCAAGTGTCCCTCCAGATGAACCGCAATCGAGTGCGATTGCTGACTACCGGGTTACAATCTTTGACAACCGTGGCGGTGCGAGAGTTCATGCATGCTTCAAAGGCATGCCCCCGGCGGATTTAGTTCCGATGGATGGAAGCGCCGCATCACGGTTGCGGGGAGCCTGGGTCGATGGCGTCCCCTTGGAAACGAAAGAGGGTCGAATCCTGTCGAGTCGGGTATCCGCGCCCGCCTGCGTCGAGTACGAAACCCAGTTCGAACGCAGCCCAATGCGACTGGAGGATTCATCCGCCAGGATCGTGTCCCAGACCCAGTGGCTCTGGCGCCCCGATCCGTTTCCCCGCGAGCTCAGCGCATCGATTCGCTTCCGGCTTCCCGGTGAAGGGCAGGTGTCGTTGCCCTGGTCACGATCCAACGGCGCCTACCTGCCGGAGCGAAGCGCCTTCTTCGTCGAGACGTTCGGAGTGTTCGGGGTCTTTGACCAGCAAGCGTTTTCGCTGGCCAACACCGAAGTTGATGTCGCGCGTCTCGGCGCATGGCCAGTCGACATCGACGTTCGCCGTTGGCTCTCTCTCGCCCTCCAGACCAGCGCGTCCGTCGGCGGTCGATTCCCTCGCGATCATGTACAGTTCGTGATCGTTCCGGTAGATGCACCGGGTGAGCAGGTCGCGTTCGGGATGCTGCGCAGAGGCGGCGGCTCGTCGATTCTTCTCCTTCCCTCGTTGGACAGCGAAGCGGCTGAGCTCGCATCGGATTGGGTCGCAGTTCACGAGCTCTCACATCTGTGGCTTCCCCGCGTGCGGGTGGAAGACCGCTGGCTATCCGAGGGAATAGCGACGTACTTACAGGAGGTTCTCCGGGCGCGATGCGGCCTGCAGAGCGGCGGGCGGGCTTGGAAGCGCATCCGCGAAGGTTTCGAACGCGGCCGGCATTCCGGTACCGGTCGCTCATTAGCGGACGAGAGCCGCAGCATGAATCGGACCCAAGCCTATCAGCGCGTGTACTGGGCAGGGGTGGCGTTTGCGCTGGAAACCGACGTCAGGCTTCGGCGCGCAACTGGTGGGAAGAGCACGCTTCTGCTGGCGATCAGCGAAGCACAGTCCGTCTGGGACAAAGAGACGCATCCAGTAAGCGCGTCCCGCGTCCTTGCTGCTCTGGACGAGGCAAGCGGCACCGACTTCATTCGAGAGCTTGGCGTACGCTATGCCGCGAGCTCTAATTTCCCCGACACGAGCTACGTAGATTCGCCGGGGTACCGTGAGCTCCGCGCGCAAATCACCTTGCCCGCGGATGACGGCTGCAAGATCAACGGCGAATCGTTGCGATGACGCGTCCGCGGGCCGGAGGGCGTCGCTTTCCGAGTCGAATAGCGAGAGCTGCACGGTCTTTGCCCGGACCCAGCAGCGCGGGCCGCGACGCATATAAGGTGGCGAGCGCGTCGCCCGAGCGGACCCGATCGCCGAGCTGGAAGTGCAGGCGAATTCCCGCTCCCCAATCCACGGCATCCTCCGCGCGGCTGCGGCCTGCGCCCAGTCCCATCGAGGCATACCCGAGCTCCAGGGGATCGATACCGGTGACGTAGCCATCCTTCGTGGCGCGAATCGTCGACCGGTGGCGCGCTAAGGCCAGTCGATCCGGCGAGTCCACCACACGAGGATCGCCCCCCTGGGCCTCGACGACTTGCCGCATCTTTTCGAGGGCGCTCCCGTCCTTCACCCGCAGCTCGACGCGTCGTCGCGCCTGGCTCTTGGTCTTCGCGACGCCCGCTGCCCTCAGCATTTCGACGGCCAGCTCGTAACTGAGCTCCCGCAAGTCGTCCGGCCCTTCGCCATGGAGAATTTCGAGTGCCTCGGCGGTTTCGAGCCCGTTCCCGATCGTGTATCCAATGGGGCTGTTCATGTCGGTCAGCAGCGCGGAGACCCGTTTGCCAGCAAGCGTTCCGACCCGCACCAGTGACTGAGCGAGCTTTCTGGCATCCGACTCGGTCTTCATGAACGCGCCTCTGCCCACCTTGACGTCCAAGACCAGCGCGTCGATGCCTTCGGCAAGCTTCTTGGACAGAATGCTCGATGTGATCAGCGGGATCGACTCGACCGTCCCGGTAACGTCCCGAAGCGCGTAGAGTCGTTTGTCGGCCGGTGCGAGGTCACCTGTCTGCCCGATGAGCGCGCAGCCGATCTTGCGGAGTTGTGTTCGGAACTGTCGCACGCTGAGATCGACGCGGAACCCCGGGATCGCTTCGAGCTTGTCGAGTGTACCTCCGGTGTGACCAAGCCCGCGCCCACTCATCATCGGTACGGCCACACCGCAGGCTGCCACGATGGGAGCGAGGCAGATGCTGACCTTGTCTCCGACTCCTCCAGTAGAATGCTTGTCGACCTTCGGGGCATCGAGCTCGTCGAGGCTCAGAACCCTGCCGCTGTCCCGCATGGCGAGGGTCATGGCGACCGTTTCGTCGAAATCCATGCCCTGGAAGTAGACGGCCATCGCCAGCGCGCTCATTTGGTAGTCGGCAACTGAGCCATCCATGAAGCCGGAGATCAACTCTTCAATCTCGAGCTTCTCGAGCTTCCCGCCGCCTCGCTTGCGAACGATCAGCTCTGCTGTCCCGACGCTTGTTCGCTGCCTGCGCACGATCACTTACGGCGGGCGCGCCGAGGTCGTTTTCGCGGCTCCTCGCCCCGTTCCTTCTGGGGGCCTCGCCGCCCCTTGGGCGCGCTGCGCTTCTGGGCTGGTTCGGCTCGTCCTTGCTTCTGTGGGCCGCGGCGCTGCTGCGGTGCGCGCCCCTGCCTTCTTCGCACCTCTGTCGGCGCCTCCGCGGGCTGATGCCCCAATAGCGAGCCGACGACATCTCGGGCCTGCACGTTCGCGTCCTCAATCCGCACCCGAACAGGATCGTTCATGGTGAAGATCTTCGAGGTGCGTGCCCCGATCAAGCGGATGCCTAACTCGTCGGGCTCGTACCGGTCTTCGAGCTGCTCGAACGGCAGCAAGACGCTGACGAATGGGTCTTCGAGTTGAATGTAGATCCCGAACGGGGCGAAACCCGAGATGCGTCCGTCGAACTCGTCTCCGATGTGATCCTGCATGTAGATCGTTCGGTAAACGTCCATCACGTCGCGCTCCACGATCATGGCGCGCCGCTCGGATTCACTGGCCTTCGCAGCGAGTCGTTGCAGCCGCGGTCGAAGCGCCGCCGCATCGAGACTCTCCTTGCGAATCATGCTTCGGAGGACTCGATGCACCATCAGATCCGGATAGCGTCGAATCGGAGAGGTGAAGTGCAGGTAGTCCTTCGCTGCGAGCGCAAAGTGCCCCGTCGTCGGGTCGGTGTCGTAGATCGCTTGCTGCATGGCCCGCAGGAGCAGATACCGGAGCAGTGATGCCTCGTTGGTCCCTTCGATTCGGCGCAGGAACTGGCTGAGTTGCTTCGGCGTCGACGCGGACTCCTCTTCGAGCTCGTATCCGAACGACTTCGCCACCTGGCAGAACATCGAGATGCGTTCCGGGTCGGGTTTCCCGTGGACACGGAAGACGCCGGGCGCAGCGTGGCGCTTGATGTGCGCAGCGACGGTTTCGTTGGTCACCAACATCATGTCTTCGACGATGCGGTAGGCTTGCCGAATCCCCGGGTCCTTGCGAGACTGGACGATCTCTTTGGGCTCTCCGTGCTCGTCCAGGACGATCTTGCCTTCTGGGAGGTCGAAATCCAGAGCGCCGCGCTTCAAGCGTCGCGCGCGAAGACGCTGAGAAAGGTCGAGGAGGATCTTCAGGGTCCCGATTCGTTTCTCCGCGGACGGCTGGTGAGGGCCGCTCTTGGTGAGCCCGAGAGCACGCGCGACACCCTCGTAGTAGAGCTTGCCGTGCGACCGCATGACCGCTTCGAAGATACGGTGCGAGGTGACCTGCCCCTTGTCGTCGATTTGCATGTCGACCGCCATGCAGAGTCGGTCGCGATTCGGCACGAGAGACGCAAGGTTGGTCGAAAGCTCCGGAGGGAGCATCGGAATCGCGCGATCGGGAAGGTACACGCTGTTCCCGCGGCTAACCGCTTCGCGGTCCATTGCGCTGTTTTCCGGAACGTAATGGGACACGTCCGCAATCGCGACGATGAGATGAAAGCCCTTGCCTTTGCGCTCGACCCAGATTGCGTCGTCGTGGTCTCGTGCCGTCTCCGGATCGATCGTCACCAAGTCGACGTCCCGCAAGTCTTCACGACGGTTCGCGACGTCACGATCCACACGGGCGGGGAGGGCGGCCGCCTCCAGCTCGACGTCATCGGGAAACGCTTCCCGGATGCCGTCGCGGATCTTGATTTTCTCGACTTCGATTCGCGCTACGCCCTGGGCGCCGAGCACCTCCAGGACGCGAACTTCGGGTCTATCCTCGCGCCTTTGGGGGAAGGTCACGATCTCCGCGAGAGTCACGTCGCCTTTTCGGACGGACTTCGGGACTTCACCGACCACGCGCATCGGCGAGGGAAGTCGGTCGTCGTCGGGCTCGAAGCTCATTCCGCGGCCTCGCGGATGCAAAGTTCCGGTCACTTCCTTCAGTCGCCGCTCCACGATCCCGACGATGTGCCCGTCGCGGCCCTTGGCCGATGGCTTCGCTCGGAGCTGGACGGTGTCGCCGTGCAGTGCTGGACCCACCGCATCGGGCGGGATGAACACATCGGCGCTTCCGTCGTACACCTTGACGAAGCCGTAGCCTTGGCGGGTCATCGTCAGACGGCCTTCGATCGGAGGGGTGACCGTCGGGGCCACCAGCTCTCGCTCTTTGGCCTTGCGACCGCGGCCGCGGCCGGCCTTGACCTGCTCGCGCCCTCGTTTCTCGTTCTTGGAGGCGGCGAGCGCTCGGAAACGCAGGCCTGGCAACTCCGTGACTAGATTCTCGTCAGCAAGCAACAGGAGGCGCCGGACGACTTCGTCTTTGGCACTGCGCGGAACATCGAGCCGTCCGCAAAGCTCTCCGACGTGCATGGCACGAGGAGCGTGTGTCTGCAGAACCTGCAGGATCTCGTTCTTTTCAGGAATATCTTCGTTCATTATTTCTATCGCAGGGCGTGAACCCCGCCGTCGTCGGATCCGAAATACAATGTTCCGTCGGATCCAATCTCCACTGTCGAGTCGACGTCCTGGCCGACGTTGTATCGCCAGAGCACAGAACCGCTGGGGTCGATGCAGTAGAGGAAGTTGTCTTGGGAGCCCACGTAGATGCGACCATCCGCATCGATTCGGGCTGAGGCGCGTACTCGACCTCCGGTGGCGACCTTCCAGCGGAGGTCACCCGAGGGGTCTATGGCATAGACGTTCCCATCATACGAGCCGACGACGACGGTGCCATCTCGCGCGATGGCTGGGGTCGCCCGTACCTCGTCGCCGGTCTTGAATCTCCAAAGAATCTTCCCTGCTGGATCGACCTGGACGACCTCCCCGCGCACCGTGCCCGCGTAGATTCGACCATCGTCGTCGACCGATGCCGCGCCCTCGATCGCGCCGCGGAGCTGGACCGACCAGGCAAGAGAGCCGTCGGGCCGGAGCGCCATGAGGGAGCCTTCGGTGGTGCCGATGACCACCAGACCGGATGGGTGGATCACCGGTGCGCTTCGAACGTGGTCAGCCGTCGGCTTGTGCCAGTGCAGCCGGCCCAGGAGATCGACAGCATAGGCGCCATTGGCCACGACGTAGACGCGTCCGTCGGGGCCCAAGGTGGCGGACGCGTCCACGACATCCTGAAGCGGTAGCTTCCATCGGGGCTGTCCTCGAAGCGAAAGTGACACGAGCTCTTGCTGGTGTGTTCCGAAGATGATCGATGATCCTGCGACGAGCGCGCTGGGGTAGATCTTCTGCCCGGCCGAGTAGCGCCACTTCAGCGAACCGTCGGGATTCAAAGCGACGAACTGCCCGTCCAGCGAGCCCACGTAGACGGTGCCGTCGTTTCCGACGATCGGCGACGCAAACACCCGGGCTCCGGTTTGGTAGGTCCACGCCGGGGAGGGGTTCGAAGATGGCCCGCGGTTCTCGCTGCGCCCCGTGTGTGCCGCGTCCCCCATGAAGCCGTTGGCGCTTCGCGGCGCCACGCGCGGCTCTGTCCGGTCCGGCGCGACCGGCGGCATCGCAAGCTCGGCCAGCACCTCTTCGACGAAGCGGCACTTCCCTTCGTGGCAGATTCGATCGGCCCGGCACTCCGAGTCCGACATGCAGGGCGTAGACGGACGCGAACGGGCACCGCTACAGGCGGCGACCATCAAGAGCACGAGCAGTGCCAACAGGAGTTGCGGGCTGTAGCGCAATGCGCCCGGACTATACCATCGGGGATCCATCGTCACAGTCGCGACTGACTACCAGCTGAGAAGCCGGATCTCGCTGCCTTTTTGTAGGGCGATCTTTCGACCGTTCGGACTAATGGCGATGCTCCGGAGCTCCCCTTGGACAGTGTCCCAGTCACCGGGTCGGAGCCAGAGCCCCGAACCGCCTTCTCGCCAATCTCTCACGACGACTCCCTCCGCGTGAGGGATCACGTAACGCGCTCCGTCTGCGGTGATTCGGGCGCCATGGATCGGCGCTGGCAGGGGGCTCGTGGTGTCCAGGTCGATCGGGCGACCCGCCGGCTTCCCGAGCTCGTTGACGGGCACGACGCGAAGCAAGTCGCCCGAGGCCGCAACCAGTCCCTGCGGGGCCCAGCCGAGCACCGCCCACTCGAACGCCGTCGCTGGCCGATCGATTGGAGTCTTGCAGGGGGCGTTGGCGCTGCGCTTCTCAATCGGAACGCGGTGGCTCTGCTTGCCGCGAATCGGACCGATCTCGGCTTCGAAGCCCGCGCAGGTCGCGCGCACCGCCCGAACGGCGAAGCGACCGCTCGGATCGTGAATTGCTGGCGCGATCTCCGCTTCGGAGAGCCGCGTCTTGACGCCGGTGCTCAGTTGTACCTGGCGAGGGGCCCGGCCGTCGATGACGAGGCTGTCGTCGTCCTGGAAGTAGAGCGAGGCCCAGCCGCTCTCGTTGTCGACCAGACGCCAGGTCGCGACAGCATTGGCCTTCGCCTTGCGCCAAGCGGCCTGGACGAGACTACGTTCCTCGGGGCTGGGTTGGATCGCCGAGTTCTGCCACCAGCGCTGCAGCTCGAGCGCTCGAACGAACTTCCCCTGGCGAATTGCTGCGGCCATGGCGACCGAAGCCGCGCGCGCCGTGGCCGGTGACTGCTGGCATTGCAAGCCCTGAGTCCCCATGAGCCCAACTCGGGCCGCTCCGCTTTCGCGGCACAGGGCAACGAAGGCACCGAGCACCTCGAGCGCGCGACCGTTGGCGCTGCCGGGATTCGAGTTGAAAGACTCCCAGGCGCCGTCCGCCAGACCTTTGAGGCTTGCCTCCGGTTGCGAAACATCTCTCGCGAAGCCACCCGGCCGGTTCAGCCATGCCAAGGGGATGTCGGTTTCACCGATGCGCAGGTTCGCCACGACATCGTCGTAGCCGTCGGTATCGCGATCTTCGACCGCAAGCTCGATTTCGATGGCTGCGCTCGATTGCTCATTCGGTGGCAAGACGGTGATCCGCTCTCGAACGCGCGGCTGGGCCTCGATCGTGACCAGCCACAAGTTCGTTCGCTTTCCGGTCTCGCAACTGTGTTCGACACGAACACCAGCCAGTGAGCTGGAGATCTGCCGGACCTCCGCGGTCGGTTCGACGCAATGAGCAGGCACGAGGAACGAATCGATGAGCCTCGCAGAAACATCGAGGCCCCGTGGGTAGGCTGCCTGGAGCCGAACCTCATGCGGGTCCGCCGAGACGACCAGAGCGTCTATCGGCTCAGCTCCATCGAGATCGAGTTGCAGCGCCGACAGCGCATAGCCCGTCTGCAGAACCAGCGTCGAGTCGGCGACGCGAACTTCGACCTGGTCCGGCCCGAAGGTCTCGCCGACCGGCAGGGCTGCTGCTTGCTCCCCGACGTCCGCCGCGGGCGCGCTCGAGTCCTGGCCTGCATCCTGCAGGCCGAAGGGAACCTGCTTGCGGCCGGAGCAACCCCCAGCGAGCCCCCCTATGAGAAGACCTCCAGAGACAAACATGAGCGGGACGGCAGCCCAGCGCTGCGATCGGCACAGCTTCATGCGAATGGATTAGCACGCGCTCGGGGGCGGAGCCTCAAAAGCGTCACTCCGGCCCCGGTACGCAAATCGCGTCGTTCTGGTCGATGGGACAGGTTCCGAGGCCGGATCCACACAGGCCGTCTGCGCCGAGGCAGCGGAAACCCAGCTGGCAATCATCGTCGACGAAGCAGGGGTCGAAACAAATCAAGGCGTCGTCGACGCCGCCGGCGAGGCTCGAGGGGTAACAGCTGCCGAAGAGTCCGACATAGGCTCTTGGGCAATCGTCGGAGAGCGGGCCTTCGGCCTGACAGTGAAGCGTGCAGACCGAATTGACGTAGTCGAAACCGCCGAACTCCACCCGGAGCTCCTCGCACAGCGTTGCCGTCGCCACGCAGTCGTCGACGGTCAGGCAGGCGTCGTAAACCGGGATGAGAACCTGCGTTGGGCTCGAGCAGCCGACTAGCGTCGCGAACAGCAGCACGGCGAGAACCGGCACTAGCTCGTGAGCGGAACGAAACATCGCCCTAGTTTAGCCAGCGCGGCTCGTCGGCGCGACCACCCTGCACCACGTCCAAGGGGTTCTTCTTTTTGCGCCGCTTCGACCGGCGCCGCCGGCCGCTCGGCGGCCGCCGCAGCCACTCGATGAAGGCGATGCCGCTGCCGAGAGCCCCGATGTCCGCTGCGAGCGCGACTGCGTCCCCGGAGGTGATGAACCTCAAGGCACTCAGTCCGAGCATGAGATAGATGATGTGCTCGGGCTTCATGTCGATGACGCCGAAGAAACTCATCCGCCCCTGGCCGCGGTACGACCATGCGAATGCCGAGATCGAGGCCCAAAGAATGGCCTGGGCGCCATACAGCGGAGCCGAGCTCGGAATCAGCATCCCGACGATGAGCGCCATGACGGCGGACGCCAGCACTGCGACCGCGCAAAGCTGGATGGTGCGCTTCTCCCCGAAGCGCTGCTCGAACGGCGCTAGCATCCACCAGAGAAACACGAGCTCGATCAGCATCGAAAACACCGACGACGGGCCAGTTGGAAAAGCGAACGCATAGGTGCCGAGCTGCCAAAGCGTCGCGACGCCCGGCTGTTTCGTATCGAGCGCAAGAAGCCCGAAAATCGGCACCCCCGCCCAGTTCTGGAGGAGAATCTGCACAATCCAGGCGCTGAAGAGCGCGATCAGCAGCTTTTTCACGAACGGAGTCAGTGGGGGAAAACGGAACACAGGCTTGGTATGG
>Ga0316193_10004311_pt1 | contig 10445 bp, 8 predicted proteins | sample MerIslsedime2_MG_FD_207735 | JGI IMG/M metagenome (GOLD analysis project Ga0316193, IMG submission 207735) | Coastal sediment microbial communities from Maine, United States - Merrow Island sediment 2 | ecosystem: Environmental > Aquatic > Marine > Coastal > Sediment | place: USA: Maine...
AAACAGCGGATTGGTTTCGGCGACGATGGCCATGCGTGCACCGCGGGGCAGGTTCAGCGATTTGAGCTTGCGAGCCAGTTGCACGGCTTGTGCACGCAGATCGTGATAGCTCAAGACATGCTCGAGCTCACCTTTGGCACCATAAAAGTGGTACGCAGTATCGCCGGCTGCCGCAGCATCGAGCGCGTGTGCCAGACAGGCAAACTGATTCTCTTCATCGATTCTGTTCATCGACGCTATTCGACCTTGTGCTACTGCGCGGGAATTACAGCACCCGCAATGAATTTTCTACTTTCTAATAATTTTTAGTTACTTAGCGAACCACGTTGAGCCCTTCTCTTAACTCAGCGCGGCAGCTATTAAACCACAATAGAAGAGAAAATGGATAGATTATGGAGAAAAATTAAGATCTTCCATTTTCTGCCCATTCATCAAGAAAGCTGCGCAAATGTTCCGATCGGCTCGGATGTCGCAGTTTACGGAGGGCTTTGGCTTCAATCTGCCTAATGCGTTCACGTGTGACATCAAACTGTTTACCCACTTCTTCCAAAGTGTGATCTGTGTTCATGTCGATTCCGAAACGCATACGCAGGACTTTAGCCTCCCGGGCGGTCAAACCACCAAGGACGTCACGAGTCGCTTCTTTGAGACCTTCACCAGTCGCCAGTTCCACAGGAGAGCCAATGGTCACGTCTTCGATGAAATCGCCCAGATGCGAGTCTTCATCGTCGCCGATGGGCGTCTCCATTGAGATTGGCTCTTTGGCAATCTTCAGCACCCGACGAACTTTCTCTTCGGGCATTTCCATCCGTTCACCCAGCTCTTCCGGAGTCGGCTCGCGGCCCATCTCCTGAAGCATCTGCCGGGAAACCCGATTGAGCTTGTTGATCGTTTCGATCATGTGCACGGGAATACGGATGGTGCGAGCCTGGTCAGCAATTGACCGGGTGATCGCCTGGCGAATCCACCAGGTGGCGTAAGTCGAAAACTTGTAGCCACGACGGTACTCAAACTTGTCGACCGCTTTCATCAGACCAATGTTGCCTTCCTGGATCAGATCCAGGAACTGCAGGCCGCGGTTGGTGTACTTCTTCGCAATCGAAATCACCAGACGCAGATTGGCCTCAACCATGTCTTTCTTCGCACGTCGGGCTTTAGCTTCACCCAGCGACATGCGACGGTTGATGTCCTTGATTTCGCCAACACTCAGACCGGTCTCGGTGGTCAGGATCTTCAGTCGCTTCTGCGCGCGAGCAATTTCATCTTTCTGGGCGTCGAGTGCCGCTGAGTAGTCTTTCTTTGACTTAACCAGCTTATTGACCCAGGCCACACTGGTTTCATTGCCCACGTATGCCTTACGAAACACGTCTCGCGGAACCCGCGCCTGACGCACACAGGCGTTCAGGATCGCCCGCTCCTGACGCCGGACTCGACCCAGACCGTCTCTGGCCATCCGGACCATCTCGTCGAAATGACGCGGCACCAGTTTGAACGGCGAATAGGCTTCAGCGAGCTTCTCCATCGCTGCGATCGTGTCTTTGTGGTCACGGCCATGGTCTTCGATGGATTTCATCGCTTTGCTGTGAGCACGCTTGAGCTTGGTGAAACGTTTCTTGGCTTCGACCGGATCAGGCCCTTTGGGCTCGTCGTCTTCGTCGTCGTCTTTTTTCTCGGCTTGCACACCCGGCTGAACCTGCGCCGCCTGAGGCACATGGTCGGTCGGATCCAGATACCCAACAAGCAAATCGGATAGACGATCTTCTCTCGTCGCTTCCGCATAGGTTTCCAGCAGGTATTCGCAGGTGCCCGGATAGTAGGCAAGCGCACTCAACACATCGCGGATGCCTTCTTCGATGCGCTTGGCAATGGCAATTTCACCTTCGCGGGTCAGCAGCTCTACCGTGCCCATCTCGCGCATGTACATACGCACCGGGTCGGTAGTCCGGCCGGCTTCTGTTTCCACAGCTGCCAGAGCCGCAGCAGCTTCTTCTGCGGCAATTTCGTCCGCGGTGTTTTCACTCGCATTCAGCAACTCATCAGCATCCGGTGCGTTTTCGTATACGGTGATACCCATGTCGTTGATCATGCGGATGATGTCTTCGATCTGATCCGGATCAGAGATTTCGTCAGGCAGGTGATCGTTCACCTCAGCGTAGGTGATGTAGCCCTGCTCTTTGCCTTTGGCGATGAGTTCCTTAAGACGCGATTGCTGTTCCTGAGTGCTCATATAACCTCGGTTGTAACGTGCATAGTAAGACGTTCCACGCCCTCTTCGAGTGAGAATCGTGGCCGTCGCGGGGAGACTGGAAGTTAACGGGGGATTATATCCCTCTAGTTGATGTCTTTGGAAGACAATATGGGGGCATTACTGCGCAATACAACGCGCTGCACAGCGTCAGTTTTTTCTGGTCTTGGCCATCAACTCACGCAGATTCTCGGTGGATGGGTCACTCTGCAGCCTGGCGAGCAGGGCACGCCGCTCCTGTCGGCGGGCAATCTCGACAAACCGCACCATACCCTCTTCGAATTCGACAGCCGCGGCTTCGATGTCCATACCCAGGGGCGTTTCCAGCAGCTTCAGCAACTCTGCCTGAATCGCGTGACCCGTCCAGCGTCCAAGCACATCGCTCTGATCAACTTCGGGATTTATAGCAATATAATTGACTATATCGCAAAAGGTATCCTGCACTGCCAGCTCGGCAACCGTCGCCCTCACCTCTTCGGACATCCGTCCAGCCAGTGCGGGTGATGCCAGCAGATAGCGCAGCAGTTTCCGCTGCAGCACGCTCAGGCGAGTATTCTGACTGGGTTTCGCCGCTTTCGGCTGAGCGGTGGTTACGGTCGGTGCCTGCCCGGCAACGTCTTCGCTGCTCAACCCGGTCAGGGTCTGCAGCCGGCGATTCATGAGTTGCCGGAGAATGCCGTCCGGGACCTGGCTCAGGTATGGCATAGCCAGACTGGCAAGCCTGGCCTGACCATCCAGCTGGTCCAGATCCAAGCCTTCCGCCAAACGGGTGAACAGGTATTCAATCGACGGTGAGGCAGCGTCGATTCGAGCCAGGAATCTTTCTTTACCTTCTTTACGCACCAGCGAATCCGGATCTTCGCCGTCAGGCAGAAACATGAATTTCAGCTGACGGCCTTGAGTCAGCGTTGGCAAAGCGTTTTCGAGCGCCCGCCACGCCGCCTGGCGACCTGCACTGTCGCCGTCAAAACAGCACACGACTTCTTCACAGTAACGATAGAGCTTGTGAAAATGATCGGCTGTGGTTGCCGTGCCCAGACTCGCTACACAGTTGGCAATCCCGGCCTGTGCCAGTGCAACCACATCCATGTAACCCTCGACGACCAGCAGCTTGTCGATACGACGCAGCGCTTTACGCGCCTCAAACAGGCCATAGAGTTCGCGCCCTTTATGAAATACCGGGGTCTCGGGGCTGTTCAGATATTTAGGGCCGGCGTCATTGCTCATCACGCGACCGCCAAAACCAATAACCCGGCCGCGGGTATCTCGAATCGGAAACATGATGCGGCCGCGGAAGCGATCGTAAACCCGGCCGTTGTCATTTTCTGTCAGCAGGCCGGCTTTGAGCAGGTCTTCGCGGCTGTGCTCAGCCTTCAGCGCGTCGCCAAGAGTCTGCCACTCATCCGGCGCGAAACCGATGCCAAAATCTCTGGCAATCATGCCGGTCAGCCCGCGCTTCTTCAGGTAATCGACCGCCTCGGCCGAATTTTTCAACGATCGTCTGAAACAGCCGTCGGCCGCACTCAAAGCCGCGAAAAGCTTGCGGTGGTCGGGCGCCTGCTGGCGGGTACCCTCCCGCGGCACCTCAACCCCGGCGATCCGCGCCAGAGCTTCAACGGCATCCACAAACTCCAGGCGCTCGAACTCCATCAGAAAGGTCAGGGCTGTGCCGCTCACACCGCAGCCGAAGCAGTGATAGAACTGTTTATCCGGGGATACCGAAAAGGATGGGGTTTTCTCGTCGTGGAACGGGCACCGGGCCTGGTAGTTCTTACCCGCCTTCTTCAGCGTCACCCGGGTATCAATGACATCAACAATGTCTACCCGATCAATCAGGTCGTTGATGAATGATTGAGGAATGCGCCCGGCCATCAGCTCAACTTACCACAGCAACAAGCCGCTGCAGCCATTCAGCGACCGTAGACATCCTCGAAACGGACAATGTCGTCTTCGCCCAGATAAGCGCCCACCTGCACCTCGATCAACTCCAGCGGCAGCTTGCCGGGGTTGCCCAGTCGGTGCACGGTGCCCAGCGGAATATAGGTGCTTTCGTTTTCTGCGAGCGTGAAGGTCTCTTCACCACGGGTCACTTCTGCAGTGCCCTTGACCACAATCCAGTGCTCGGCTCGATGGTGGTGTTTCTGCAGCGACAGTCGCTCTCCAGGTTTCACATTGATACGTTTGACCTGATAACGTTCGCCTTCCTGCATGGATTCGTAGCTGCCCCAGGGTCGGAAAACTTCGGTATGGGCAATATGCTCGTCCCGATCGCCCTGCTTAAGCCGGGCCACCAGTTCCCGGACGTCCTGAACTTTGTCTTTGTCCGCGACCAGCACCGCATCTGAGGTTTCGACCACAATCAGATTGTTGATGCCGATCGTGCCAACCAGTCGATTCTTCGCCAGCACATAAGAATCCCGGGTAGCTACTGTGACCACGTCACCTTCCAGGTGGTTGCCCTGCTCATCCTGGTCCGACGCTTCCCAGATCGCCGACCAGGAACCGACGTCGTTCCAGTCGAAACTGACCGGAACCATCATCGCCCGTTCGGTTTTTTCCATCACCGCGTAGTCGATCGAATCTGCCGGGGACTCGAGAAAACTCGGGCCCGGGCGGAAAAAGTCCAGATCCACACTGCCCTGCTGATGGGCGGTACTGACGGCTTTCGCCATCTTCGGTGACAGGCTGGCAAGTTCATCGAGGTACTGTTGCGCACCCAGCACAAACATGCCCGAATTCCAGAAGTACTCACCGGAATCAAGGTAGCTTTGCGCGGTAGCAAGGTCGGGCTTTTCGACAAACGAACGGACGGCTACCGCGCCTTCACCCGATTTGGCAGTGGGCGCAGCAATGTAGCCATAGCCGGTTTCAGGCACCGTTGGGGTAACACCAAAGGTCACCAGACCACCTGCCGCTGCCGCATCACAGGCGAGCTGCACAGCGGTGGCGAAAGCAGCGGTATCGCTGATCAGATGATCAGAAGGCATCACCAGCAATTGAGCCCCGTCCTGAACTGCCAGTGCCGCCAGGGCGATGGCCGGTGCGGTATTGCGGCCTTCGGGTTCTAAGATGATGCTCTGCCAGGTAATGCCAATCGACCTGCACTGTTCAGCCACTAAAAAACGATGCTCTTCGTTACAGACGATAATGGGGTGGGCGTCTGTCACTGCCTGAGCACGCAGCAAAGTGTTCTGCAGCAGTGAGTGTTCGCCAAAAAGGGCGTGAAACTGTTTGGGGAATAGCTCTCTGGACAGAGGCCACAGGCGGCTGCCGGTTCCACCAGCCAGCACAACGGGAACAAGTTCAGCGCTCACACCCTCTCCTCATCTTCTTTTATTTTTACAACAGACCAGGCCGAACGGCTCAGGCCAACTGAGCCTTCACCTTACTGCTGACCACACTCATGTCCGCTCTTCCGGTGACCTGCGCTTTGACCAGTGCCATCACTTTGCCCATATCTTTCATCGATTGGGCGTCCGCCTCCACAATGGCTGCGGTGATGATGTCTTCGAGTTCGGACGCTTCGAGCGGTTCCGGCAGAAACTCCAGGATCAAGCCAATCTCGAACTGTTCCTGTTCGGCCAGATCCTGGCGGTTGGCATCCTGATACTGCGAAAGAGCATCGCGACGCTGCTTGAGCATGCGATTGAGAATAGTGAGCACGTCTTCGTCGCTCAGTTCACGACGCTCGTCAACTTCTACGCGTTTGATTTCAGCATTGACCATACGCAACGCAGCCACTTTGGCCTTGTCGCGGGCCTTCATGGCTGCGGTAGTCGCTGCAGTAATGCTGGTTTTGAGGTCGGACATCCGACCGGAAATCAGAAAGACTTCTCGAAACGACGGGATTCGCGTTGCAGTTTCTTGAGGTGACGCTTCACCGCTGCCGCAGCTTTGCGCTTGCGGACAGCCGTAGGCTTCTCATAGAACTCGCGGCGGCGGACTTCAGAAAGCACACCGGCTTTCTCACAGGAGCGCTTAAAACGGCGCAGAGCGACGTCGAACGGCTCGTTTTCTTTAACTTTGACGTGGGGCATATCCGGTTGAGGGACCCTATGTTCGTAATTGTTTCAGCAAACTTGCAATGGTTCTAACCAGCCTGCGTTCCATAGTGACGGACCAGCATCGCCGGAAAGGGCGCGAATTCTACTGGGTTGGCGAGCCTTTGCAAAGCGGCAAAAGCCCCATAATATCCGCGCATGCTCATACTCGGTATTGAAACCTCCTGTGATGAAACTGGCGTCGCCCTTTACGACAGCCAGCACGGCCTGCTGGCCGACGTGCTGCACAGCCAGATTGACATGCATGCGCAATACGGTGGCGTCGTGCCGGAACTGGCTTCCCGTGACCATATTCGAAAGATTTCACCGCTTTTAGAACAGTTATTTGACGATTCCGGCCATAATCTCAACGACCTGAATGGTGTGGCTTATACGGCTGGCCCAGGATTGATCGGCGCTCTGATGGTCGGCGCCGGATTCGGGCAGTCCCTGGCCTGGTCGCTGGGCATCCCGGCTCTCGGTGTCCACCACATGGAAGGTCACCTCCTGGCCCCACTGATGGACCCGGATATAGAGGTACCGCTGCCCTTCGTTGCACTGCTGGTTTCGGGCGGCCACACCCAACTGGTCAAGGTAAATGCCATTGGCAGTTACGAGTTGCTCGGTGAGTCGCTGGACGACGCGGCAGGCGAGGCTTTCGACAAGGCCGCCAAAATGCTTGATCTGGGATTCCCCGGCGGACCCTACCTGGCGAAGTGCGCAGAACACGGCGACCCTGGCCGATTTCGCTTTCCCAGACCGATGACCGACAGACCCGGACTGGATTTCAGCTTCAGCGGCCTCAAGACCTTTACCCTGAACACCGTAAACGATCATGTTTCCGGCGCAGATCACCAGCTGGGCGACAAAGACCGGGCTGACATCGCCCGCGCCTTTGAAGAAGCCGTTGTCGACACCATGGTAATTAAATGTCGCCGAGCCCTTGAACAGACCGGCGTCGACCATCTGCTGATGGCGGGTGGTGTCAGTGCAAATACCCGGCTGCGGGAACGGCTGGGCGAAAAGCTCAACGCAACGGTCATTTACCCACCCGCGCAATACTGCACCGATAACGGCGCGATGATTGCCCACGTCGGCGCACTGCGAATGGCTGCCGGTGAACGTTCGCCGCTGGGTGTGGCAGTTCGAGCCCGCTGGCCGTTAACCGAATTGTCAGTACCGGGCGATTGAAAGTGGATCGGATACTCATCGACAACCTGACGGTCAGCTGCACGATTGGCGTTCACGCCTGGGAACGCGCCTGCCGGCAGCGTCTCAATCTGAGCCTGGGGATCAGCACCAGCGCTCGCAGCGCGGCCGAACTCGACGATCTGAGCACCACGGTTGATTACGTCGCAGTATGCGAACTGTGCACGCGAATCGCCCGGGACGGTCGGTTCCAGCTGATCGAAACCCTCGCGGCCACTGTCGCAGACGCAGTGCTGGCAATGCCTGCGGTCGAGAGCGTTGAAGTAACGGTTCGAAAACCTGGAGCGGTGCGCCAGGCTGACGCCGTCGCTATCAGCCTTACTCGCCCCTGACGGACATGACAGCCGGTGCTGAACTCCAGGCTGTGACTGACACAATGGAAGACCTGATGATCCTTACCCTTCGGCGCCTGGCCTTGCTTTCCTGCCTGCTGTTTGTCGCCGCCTGCCAGCCGGCTGTACAGAAAGATCTCGCAGAGCCCACTGACGCTGCTGAAGTGCTCCCGACTATCGATCTGGTGGCGATGACTGTCCCGCAACTGCAGCGTCAGTTGAGCTCTGGTGAGCTATCAGCAACCGATGTCACCCGCGCCTATCTGCACCGAATTGCGCAACTTGATGACGCAGGACCAACCCTCAACGCGGTCATTGAACTCAATCCTGATGCACTGACTATCGCCGGGGAACTGGATGACCGATATGCGGCAGACGGTGTAACCGGTCCGCTGCACGGTATCCCGGTGCTACTGAAGGCCAACATCGATACTAATGATGCAATGGCAACCAGCGCAGGATCTCTGGCGCTGGCCGGTCACAATGCTGCCCGTGATGCATTCCATGTTGCCCGACTGCGCGCGGCCGGGGCGGTCATACTCGGCAAAACCAATCTCAGCGAATGGGCCAATTTCCGCGATGATGATTCCTCGAGCGGCTGGAGTAGCCTCGGCGGTCAGACCCGCAACCCGCACGTGCTGGACCGCAACCCGTGCGGCTCATCGAGTGGTTCCGCAGCCGCGGTCGCTGCGTCTTTGAGCCCGCTGGCGGTGGGCACCGAAACTAACGGATCTATCGTCTGCCCGGCAGGCACCAACGGCATTGTCGGGATCAAACCAACCCTGGGTACGGTAAGTCGCAGCGGCATCATTCCTATCGCCCACTCTCAGGATACCGCCGGCCCAATGGCCAAGACAGTGACAGGTGCGGCGCTGATGCTTGAAGCCATGGTTGGCTTTGATGCCGAAGATTCCGGCGCCACCACCCATCTGCAGCCGTTCAGATTCCAGCCTGATCCGCAAACAACTTCGCTTACGGGCAAACGAATTGGCGTCTACCGCTCCTACTATGGCATCGGCACCTTTCCAGAAGTTGATGCCATCTACGAAAACGCGGTTGCCACTCTGACTGCACTCGGAGCAACCGTGGTGGACCCCATCAACTACACCCCTCCGGAAACTGAAGGCAATCCGCACTACGAGGTGCTGCTGTTCGAATTCAAAGCAGACCTGAACGCCTACCTGGCAGCTCACGAAATTGATGAATCGATCGACACCCTGGAAAAGCTCATCGCCTGGAACGAAGAAAACGCCGCAACCGCTATGCCGATCTTCGAGCAGAGTGTGTTTTACGACGCTCAAGCCAAAAACGGTCTGGACGATCCGGACTACCTGACCGCGGTGGAAGCCAGCAATGAACACATGCGCACCGTGCTCGATGGTCTGCTGGCAGACAACGATCTCGATGCGCTGTTTATCCCGGTGAACGGACCCGCCTGGAAAACAGACTGGATACAGGGTGACCGGTTCAGCTTCGGCGGTACCTCTTCACTGGCTGCAGTGAGCGGCTACCCAAGTGTGGTCGTGCCTGTCGGCGACGTTCGCGGCCTGCCTATTGCGGTCGGGTTTGTTGGCGCTGCGTTCTCGGAAGCGCAGCTGATTCAGATGGCATACGTATTCGAACAGGCGACTCAAGCCCGCATCGATCCGAAATTTGTCCCCAGCCTGGAAGTTGACTAGGCCGACTGATTCGCCGCAATGACTGCGATGCGGGCAGAGTCGAGAGCTTTGCCCAGCGCCGCGCCCTGAAAGCCTTCAGCCTGAAGCGCGGGGACTGTGACCGCTGTTTCAATATCAGCCACCAATTCCAGCAGCCGCTCCGACTCAACCCTGGCGATCGCCGCTATCACCCGCAACAGCTCTGGCAGTTCGGATTGCTTCTTGAACGCCCGGCTCGCCTGCAGAGCCTCATAGACACGTTCAGGCGGACACTGCCGCCAGGTTGCCAGCACCCGGGCAAAGTTTGCCACCAGAACCGCCAATCGATCCGGGCCGCGTGGACACTTGATCCGTTCACCCAGCGATTGCACAGCGTCTGCACCCAGAGGACCCACCAGCGCTGCATAGCGATCACCCGGCTGGAGCAGCGACTCAGGGATCCGAATCGCGCAATCGACCAGCTCGGCGAACCAGGGTTCAAGAGCACCCGTTTCCTGCAGAACGCTGAAAAAAGCTTCCGGATGGGCACTGGACAGGGCTTTGTGGAGTTCTACCCAGACCCGTTCAGCTGACAGCTCCGCCAACGCACCCTGTCCGCTCATCTCGCGCATCAGCTGCAGCGTTTCCGGTGCCACGGAAAATCCGTCGAGCTGTGCTGAAAAACGGGCAACCCGGAAAACCCGCAACGGATCTTCAGAAAACGCAGGCGAAACGTGCCGCAGGATTCTTTCGTTGAGATCCGACTGGCCGCCATACGGATCGATGAGTTCGCCGTTACCGTCGCGCGCGATAGCGTTGATGGTCAGGTCTCGACGGATCAGATCTTCTTCCAGCGTCACATCCGTGTCAGCGTGGACGATAAAACCGGTATGACCCGGGCCCGACTTACGCTCGGTCCGCGCCAGCGCATACTCCTCGCCCGTTTCGGGATGCAGAAACACAGGAAAATCCCGTCCTACCT
>Ga0316193_10004313_pt1 | contig 10443 bp, 10 predicted proteins | sample MerIslsedime2_MG_FD_207735 | JGI IMG/M metagenome (GOLD analysis project Ga0316193, IMG submission 207735) | Coastal sediment microbial communities from Maine, United States - Merrow Island sediment 2 | ecosystem: Environmental > Aquatic > Marine > Coastal > Sediment | place: USA: Maine...
ATAATAAAAATCAAGGTGTTTTGGCGGCATCTAAACGAATAGCAGGGATACGATCGGACATTGCAGTAGGATAGGTGATAACCAGTACGAAGCTCACAAATGGCTGAACGTTTGATAGCTGCTATAGACATTTATGTAAATAAAATCAGAATAATAAGCCACTTCATACAACATCTTGTGGCTCCCATATCCCGATAAAATCAACGGTTAGTTCTACGTATCTTTACTGGTAAATCTGAATGGGGTGAAACCGACAACTGGCTTCACCCCTTTGCTTTAGCGGTAGATGTTCTCAATCCAACGAATAGCTTCTACATCACTAATGGTACCCAGATACCTTTGTGTGGTCGAAAGATTCGCGTGCCGGAGGATAACTTTTGAAATAATTTCAATAGGTACACCAGATCGACTGGCATATGTGGCCGAATGCCGGCGCAAATCATGCGGTCTGAGTTTGACACCTACCATTTTACCGGATTTTATCACCATCATCCTGGCGGCTTCATAGGAAATCGGAAAAATCCGATCGCTGGAAGCACTGCACACCTGCAGCGCATATTCGCGCAGTCGATCCGCCACTTTCTGGGGGATGAAAACGAATTCGTATTCCTTGCCGCTTTTAGGTTCACGAAGAATCAGTTTTCGGTCCTCCAGATCTCCCAGTCGCAGCTTTAGCACTTCACCGATACGCATACCACCACGGGCCATCAATTCAAGAATCAATCGATTGCGGACTTTTACGTTTCGGAAAATGATTTCATCGATGGTTTCCTTCTCGATGATTTTCCATCGCAAAGGCACCCTCTCCCGGTACAGCTTCCGGATCATGGGTCTATCGCATGGATTACGAAGTTCGGGATCGATATTGTTACGGACGAAATTGAAAAAGGAAGAGAGCTGGGAAAAACGGATTCGTTTGGTGTAGGGTTTGTTTCCCTCGGTGAGGCGGTTCAGGAAGGTGAGGACGTATTCTGGCGTGACTTGGTCGACAGGTCCATCACCAAATTCACGGATGTACCGCTCGATGATGGCCTGGTAGGATCGCACCGTATTTTTTTTTAGAATGGGTCTTGTGGTAATCGATCCAGATTTTGGCTGCTTTGGAAAGTTTCATGGCATTCCTCCTTGGGTTAAAGGGTTAACGATACGGGTGGCACCCAAGGTAAGCCTATGATATCCAGATGCTAAATGCAAATTCTACATGATCCTTGATAGTTAAATTCGATGGCAAGATACACGTAGGTTTTGCAAGCGCAAATAGATTCAGTTTCTATGATCTATCCTGCATTGGGCATGCCGAGGCCACGAGCTATCGTTAAATTATTTTTATGCATGTCCAGTTCTACTGCCGAATCCCTGATGTAATAAAACGACACGTCAACCACCCATCGATCGCAAAGACGAAATTAAAGCCTTTGCCGATGTTTTGGCATCCCCAAGCATCAAGATGACCTTGTCGCTGTCGTATAGTGGGTTCACGACACCCGAATAACCGGGGTTTTTATCAAAATTGCAGATGATCACCTTTTGGGCCTCATGCGCCATCAAAATCGGCATGCCCGAAATCGGTGTGCCCTCGCCTTGGATTGCCGCCGGATTCACGACATCGCACGCACCAAAGACCATGGCAACATCCGTATCGGCGAACCGGGGATTCACGTCCTCCATTTCAAACAGGTTGTCGTAGTCGACTTCGGCTTCGGCCAGGAGCACATTCATATGTCCAGGCATTCTTCCGGCAACAGGATGGATGGCATATTTTACGCGCGTACCTCTTTTTTCCAAAAGTGACGCCAGTTCCACCACATCGAATTGCGCTTTGGCCAGCGCCATGCCGTATCCGGGGATAATGACGACATTTTTAGCTGAAGCCAGCGCATTGACAGCCTCAGCGGTGTTGTTGGAAGCAGTTTTTTCAAGGACCGCCTCGCAATGTTGTTGATCCGTCAGGGTGGATAATAGCTGATGGACTGTCTTTTTTGCATCTCCGGGCAGCATGATGGTATTGCGCTTCTCGTACAACGGGTTATCGACACCCGAATAACCCGGTTTTTCATCGAAGTTGCAGCACACCACATGTTTGGCTTGATGGGCCATCAGGATCGGCATCCCTGAAATGGGCGTTCCCTCGACATCGATGGCCGCGGGATTGACCACATCACAGGCACCGACGACCAGAACCAGGTCGGTGTGCTGAAAATCGGGGTTGATGGTTTCCATCTCCACCAGCATGTCGTAATCCACACCGGCTTCAGCCAGGAGAACATTCATATGCCCGGGCATTCTTCCGGCAACCGGATGGATGGCGTATTTGACATCTTTGCCCATGGCGATCATCCGTTGCGCAAGATCGGCAACCTCCATTTGAGCTTTGGCAAGGGCCATCCCATAGCCGGGAACGATGATAACGGTTTTGGCCTTCAGAATAACAGCAGTCGCCTTTTTCAGACCCAGCGCCGCGTCTGTCACTTTGGCGTCTGCAACCACGGATGGGGTGGACAATGCGGTCGATTGGCTCATTTTATCCAAAGCACCCGTTGGTTTTTTTTGTTTGGGAAAGAACACCCTGAAAAGATTTCGATTCATGGCCTTGCACATCACATGGGTGAGAATAGAACCCGATGCCGCCACCGTTGCACCGAAAGCAATCAACAGCTGGTTGCCGATCACCATACCACAAAATGAGGCGGCCAAACCGGCCGTGGCATTAAGAAATGAAATCAGTACCGGCATATCGGCGCCACCAATGCGAATTGAAAACAAGATACCGAAAAGAACGGACAGCAGGATCTGGGCAAGATAGAGAATCAAAACCAGATCGGTTTTGAAATAAAAGGATGATACGCCAACAATAAACAGGCCGCCAATATTCATCAACATGAGTAAATTGTGTGCTGGCAGTATTTGCGGTGTTTGCCTGATTCGGTTGGCTAGCTTGGCACTGGCAACCATGCTGGCACTGAAGGTCAACGCACCTATTGTCAATCCTAACACACCCGAAATTTCACTCACTGTATCTAATGCATAGGTGCTGCGGGTCAGTTCAACCAGCGATACAAGAAATGCCGCTACGCCGCCTGCACCGTGTTGGAAGGCCACCATTGCCGGGACCTGAATCATGCTGACGGTGCGTGCCACCGCATAGCCAGCGATCGCACCCCCCAGCAGCGATATGACGACGACACCCACATCCATGATTCCACTACGGTAAAGAACCAGAAAAAACGCACAGATCAGTGCACATGCAGCTGTCAGGTTGCCGGACTTTGCCCTGCGGGGCTCCCGGAACTGCCATATTCCCGCGATCAGAATTAAGATAACCGAAAAGTCGATAATAAGTGTCATAGCCCGATGGATTTTATTTATGGGTTATTGGAGACGCTCCACAGCGCGCCACGGCGAATCTCCATCGTAAGGACAAAAAGCGGCTGTTTGCTTGCTCGCTGACCCCGCCGCAATCAGCGTGAAATACGCTCGCTGGCTCGGTTTGGCGCTGCGCGTTTTTCTTTGAAAAGCCTCAGCATTCTGTCTGTAATGGCAAAACCACCGACGACATTAAAGGTGGCCGTAATTATGGCCAGTGCACCCAACACCTTTTCTACAACCGACGTCTCCACTGAAAACAGAATCAATGCACCTAATATGGTAACTGCGGAAATGGCGTTGGTCATGGACATCAGCGGCGTGTGCAGCAAAGACGGCACCTTGGATATCAGCAGGTAACCCACAATAAAGGTTGCTATGAAAACGCCCGCCATCAATAGTAAGTTTGCCATCTGTGTGCCTCTCTCCGATTAATTGGACAAAACACCACGCATGGCCTTGAGGGCACCCTGATGGTGGATGGTTGAGCGATGGGTGACGAGAGAACTTTTGACAATCTCATCGGCCAGATCGAGTTCTCCTGCACCGTTTTTAAATAAATTTTCTACATAGTAGTAAATATTGTTGGCATACAGCCAGCTGGCATGGACCGCCATCCTGCCTGGGATATTCTGGATCCCACAGATATTGACACCCATGTGTTGGACAAAACGCCCCGGTTCGGTAACCTCACAGTTGCCCCCTTGGTCGACGGAGACATCCATAATGACCGAGCCCTGTTTCATGCTGGCAACCATTTTCTCGGTGACCAGTATGGGTGCGACTTCCCCCGGTACCAGCGCGCTGAGGATGACCACATCCATCTCTTCCAGATGGGGGCTGATCAGGCGCTGTTCAATTTCGAGCCACTCGTTTTCCAAGGCATTTGCATAACCGCCCTTTCCGACGGCCAGTTCTTGAGGGATATCGAATTCTACGATTTTGGCACCCAGGCTATCGGCTTGTGTGCAGGCGTCGTTGCGGATATCGATGGCTTTGACAACGCCGCCGAGACGTTTGGCGGTTGCAATGGCTTGCAGTCCCACAACACCGGCCCCGACAACTAAAAACTTTGCCGGTTTGATGGTGCCGATGGCAGTACCGATCATGGGGATGAATGTTGGCAACTGGTTTGCAGCCATGATCACGGATTTATAACCGGTGACCGTGCTCATCGAAGACAAGGCATCCATACGCTGGGCACGGGAAATGCGCGGAATGCCGTCCATCGTAAAGGCGGTTATGTTCTTATCCCGCAGTCGTTTAACAATATCGTGGCTTTCCGGTGCGGCCGGGTGGAGAAAGGTGACCAGGATGCTGCCATCGCGAAGCATGTTGACTTCATGCTTGTCCAATCGTTCGTTGAAGATCGGTTGTTTGACCTTTAACGTCACATCGGCTTCGGCGAACAGGCGCTCTACATCGGCGATCATTGTTGCTCCGGCATCTTCATACGCTTCGTCGCTGATTAGCACGCCTTTGCCGGCCGACGATTCAACGACGACATCAAAGCCCAGTTCACAGTATTTCCTGACTGTTTCCGGTGTGGCGGCGACTCTTTTTTCTTCCGGTAAGATTTCTTTTGGAATTCCGATCAGCATAATTTACCCCTCTGCATACGGTTATATTGGTATCTATTTGTACCCTTGCATGGATACGTCACAATGAAAAAAGGGTTTTAATATCCATGCATGGCGTGGAAGCAAAAGTGTTGACTGGCCGTCGATTTTTATGCTCGTTAGGATCACCAAGCTCCTCACAATAAAAAACCATTCTGCCTATTTTAGAGCTATTGTTAAAAGACCGGCACCCTGATCTGGTGGTACATGTGGAGCATATCCCTTTAACTTCCTGTTTTTGGATCATTGACAATCTCCTGTTTCCAATAGTGTTGATCGTAGAATTAATTTTCCAACATGCTTGGAACGCCAATCTCGGAATGGAGCCTGTCCAAGGCCTCATCGAAAAAAGGCGGTTGTGGTGTGCTTTTTAGTTTGTTGACCAATTTTCTCGCCGCCGTGTTCAACTCCTCATATGAATCTGCCGGCCCATTTTTCAGCAGTTGAACCAGGGCATCGCCTGCTATAATCCTGGCATCGTAGTAGGTGTTATCGTCTGACAGTATGGCAAGGGCCTGGAGAACCAGCTCCCTTGACGGGGTTTGGATCTTTCCGACGCGCTTGAGCACCTCCTCGCGAAGTCGCCAGTTGCCCTTGAATCGTAATATTCGAATCAAACCCGGCTGACACTCTGCCAATCTACCATTGTCAGCCAGAACTTCGAAGGTGTCCAGAACTTGCCCCCAATCGGTGAGGTTTCCAAAAGGATCTTGTTTCATTGAATTACTCCTTTTCTGTGCGTGGACGTATTCATTGATGAGTTGATTACTGACGGCGGGATAGAGCAATGTCGGTGCCAGAATTGAGGTGTTGTTTAACTCGCTGATATGAATGACGAATTTGAAAAATAACAGGGATTGTCAAAAATAAGGATGGGAAATAATCGCCCGCTAAAATCAATCAAAATATACGTAACAATCTGTAATGATATAATATACTAAATGCGGGCGAATACGCCCATAGTGGGCGTATTTGGCACTTATGTTGAAGACATTTTTCGAAAAAGCGCTCTTCGCGATATTCCCAGCAGGGAGGCTGCCTGTGTGCGGTTTCCGCCTGCCTGGCGCAACGCTTTTGAGATGAGGGCGTGTTCCAACTGATGGGTGGCATCACGAAGATTGAGTTCGGCCAGGATTGGCGCCGTTGCGAATTTCGGATCGGGTGAAAGAAAATCAAGGTGCCCAATGGCGACATATCGCTGAAGAACATTGCGCAATTCGCGTACGTTTCCGGGCCAGTCGTACTCGATCAGTGTATCCATGATACGGCCGGGAATGCTTGTTGGCACTAAAGATCCTTTCATTTTACGTAAAAAGTGCTCCACCAGCAGGGGAATATCCTGCTTTCGATGGCGCAAGGGGGGAAGTTTAATGTGAATCACCTGGATACGATAGAAAAAATCGTTGCGCATATGCCCGCTGTTGACCTTGTCGTCCAGGGCGGAGTTGGATGCCGATATAATACGAAAATCAGCCAATTTAATATCTGTGCTGCCGACGGGCCGGTACCCACCTCCTTCGATGGCTCGCAGGAGCTTGGCCTGCATGTTGACGGTCAGTTCGCTAACCTCATCGAGAAACAGCGTGCCGCCGTCGGCCATATCTAGATAGCCCGGCGAATCCGCGTGGGCACCGGAAAAAGATCCTTTGTGATGGCCAAAAAATTCGCGTTCGAACAGGGTTTCTTGAATCGCGCCACAGTTCACGGGGACGAATCGTTCTTTTTTTCTATCACTGTGGTCATGGATGGCATGGGCCACCAATTCTTTGCCGGAACCTGACTCGCCGAATATGGCCACACTGGCATCCGTCGCGGCCGCCCTTAAAATAAGCTCATAAACCTCCTGCATGGCCGGCGCACGACCAAGGATGTCACCGAGTCGAAAGCGTTCTTTCAATGACGAGCGCAACACTCGGTTTTCACTGTCCAACAGATCGGCCATTCTTTGGGCAGCCATCTGTTGCTCTTTGATTTCGGTGATATCCTTGAATGTTGACAGCAGCCCCGGTCGGCCCTGAAAAGTGATCGGGCTGTGACAGACCTGGATCCAAATCATCTTTCCGGAGCGGGTAAGCTGTTGAACTTCTTCGACCTTGTTTTCAAGGGTGCCGTCTCCAATCGACTCGAAGAGTCTGGATATGTCGCCGGCATCATCCCCGGGCGGATGATGCACCGGGGCATCATGCATGTCCTCGGTCGAAGAGACGTTGAACAGTCGACAAAAGGCCGGATTGGCATAACAAAAACGATGATCCTGCACCAGGGAGACACCCTCGGCGACCTGCTCGGTCAACACCCTATAACGCGATTCGCTTTCCTTCAACGCTGCTTCAGAGCGCTTTAACCACAGCACCTTGCTCAAACGTTCGCCAATTGCTCTCAATAAATGTTCTTCCTCCTCCAGGAATGGTCCAACATCGCACGCTGGGGGTGGGGTCATATAGTAGACGTCCACGTCACCGACATGATTGCCGTTTAATATGATAGGTGTATTCTGGTGCCAGGGTGTCGTTTTGAAATGCTTGGATTGGTATTCCTGGCCGTCTAACAGGATCCGCGCGCAAGCCTTTTCAGGGTACTGCCAGGCCGCCGGAATTAATTCAACGGCACGCTGCATGATCCATGGCAGGGAAACATCCTGGTTTTCGAAAAGGTTGGAAATGCCGTACAGGCAGTTCAACTCCTTGATACGCTCGGCCAGCGCATTCGGTGCAGAAGAAATTGACAAAGGCTTACAGGGAGCATTTTTCATTTTTGTTGTTTTGAACCTGAAAAGATTTGTGATCCGTCGCTTTCAGATATGTATTTGAAAAAAATCAGATAATTGTCAAGGGATAAACCACACCATATGATTGGCGTTTATTTAGAGCATTTCGTACGTCTCTGCCACGTTTCTCATAAAAATAAAATTTAGAAAAATAGAAAATGTTGAAAAAACAGACAATTTTTTGATCAAGCGGATGGGTAATGGTGAATTTTGAGAAAAATGCGGGTTTACTTGACTTTGTCCGAGGGCTTGAGCACGGACAAAACCTGCTCACATTTCATCTGATTGTGATTCAAGAATCTTAGCTGCCCAGACAGTGGGCTGGAGAGATCCACCCGTTGAATCCCCGGGAACAGATGGAGCCGCAAGGGTTGCAGCAATCTGGCAGGCCGTGACCGACCCACCTGTTCTGATCCACCGGGGTAATGGATAGCATGCCAGGAAGGCATCTTGGGCAACGCGGGAGACCCGTCCAGGTTGCGGGTTCGTAACCCGCAACTGTGCATCAGGCATTGGTCTGGGCGGGAGTCGGAGAGGGGCATAGTCCCGATGATGCCGGGTACCATAATCTGTGATTGTCAGGTCAAGTAAATCTTGTGATACAATATTGTCAACCGACTTTCATCTTTTGATAGATGAATTATATTATACTATGCCAGAAATAATGGAGCACCTTTCCTCCATTTCTGTAAGGCTTGCCTCCACCTTCATCCGCGTCCGCCGAGTATCTTCGATTGATTCCTTAACCCGCTGCGATACAAATTCCAACGCCTCATCCTGCGTCATGGAATCAATTATGGCTCGATAGTGTTCGTCTGGTGTTTTCATAATCCTACCTCCTTGAGTCCATATTTGGTGTTCATTCCTTCAAATCCAAAAATAACAAAATAATGATTTAAGCAAACAACGATGATGATTTTCAAAGCAGCAAGATTGGTGTTAACCTCATATTTTTTGGCCAAATGCTATCATATAAAATCCTCTTCTGTTTTCAGTGAATTACAATTATAGGTCTGTATTGAAACATGGGGTAGTGTTTCATTTATAAACTTAATGAAATATGTGTCCTTGCCCTCCTTAATAAGGCAAGCCTGAAATGAAAATTTCATCTTGTCTCTGATTTCATAGAATAGCCTAAATGACCCCCAATGTTTTTCAATGAAAGCTTTATGCTCAGCGATTTCTAATTTTTTTAGTTTGTCGGTTATTGAATTGAATGCATCACGTTGGTATTTCTTCAAAATATTGTATTTTCCCAACTGGAAGAAGATCCCCTTCCGGTCTTTGATTCCAGAAGCTGTTTTGAATTCAGGAAATATTATCTCCAGCTTTTCGTTATATGAAAAAATTAGCCCATCTGGCTGGAAGGTGAATCCCATGCCTGTAATTCGCACTTCATTTGGAATGAATATGCTTTTAGATCCAAAAAATTTAGTGACATCAGATTTAAACCCGTTCTTCATCTCATTGTGGTCACTCCATGTAATTTGAGCCATCTCTCTCAATCTCCATGGTTTTAACGAGCCTATACGCATTCAGCGCTGGCTTTCTTTAATTTTTGTCCCAGGGACGTTAGGTTTCTCAAAGTATACCTTTTTAATTTATCTACCAACTCATAGGAGGGTGTGTCAAGCGTGAATATTTCTTGAGGAGAGGTTCAAGAGGTCTCCGTAGAGTGCTATAAGTGGGTATATGGAAAATTTAGCAATTTTGATCGGAAAAAGGATCAGGGAAGTGCGCCTTAGCAAGGGTATAAGGCAAGAGGATATGGAACGGCTTGGAATCAGCTACAAATATTTCCAGAAAGTTGAAAACGGACGAGCAAACGTCACTCTAAAAACACTAGAAAAAATAGCCGAAGCATTAGAAATCGATTCAACGGAACTATTTGAGCTTCCGCTTGCTAAATCAAAACATAGCGCCAAATTGGCCTCAAAAATTAGTGAAATTATAAAAACTGATGATGAAGTGATGGCAAAGAAGCTTGTTCTCATAATAGATGAAATTTTGAGATAATTGAAAAACCGACCCAATCAGCAGCAGATGAAAATACTGTTTTCAATAAACAAGTTACCCAAGCAATACGAAAACGCTTAGAAAAAGCTTTGGAACTGCTGTCTGTTCGTTGCCAACAACGATAAACCTATAGTCCAATATCCTTCCAGCCAGATATCCCTGATGCTAATCCAATTCTCCTGCTTTCAGCTGAATTGTCGAGCAGTTATAAAATCAGCACGTTGAATTCCCTCCTATTTTAGATCCTAATCATTACGCTAACAATTATTGCCAGTCGCAATTTGTAAGCAAATAATTAAACACATTGTCAAAAAATAGTTTTGTAAGCGCCTTTGAAAGCGAAGAATTGCTATCAATCAATGCTCTTGAGGAGATAGGAATAATATGATAATAATAATATTACTATCTTACTATTATGGAGGGATTCAGCATGAACAAGGAAATACAAGATCGCATCTTTGCCGCAGCCGAAATGCTGTATGAAAAAAAGGACCGTGTTTCCTTTCCAACTGTTGACGCTGTGCGCAAGGCAGCCAAGGTCAACATGAATGATGCTAGTGCCGGTATGAAAGCCTGGAGGTCAGAGCATACAGACCAAAAAAATAATTCCAAGGATGTACCGGAGATGATCAAGCAGATTGGGAAAAAAGCCATAAATTCACTTTGGAGGGAATCGGA
>Ga0316193_10004315_pt1 | contig 10442 bp, 7 predicted proteins | sample MerIslsedime2_MG_FD_207735 | JGI IMG/M metagenome (GOLD analysis project Ga0316193, IMG submission 207735) | Coastal sediment microbial communities from Maine, United States - Merrow Island sediment 2 | ecosystem: Environmental > Aquatic > Marine > Coastal > Sediment | place: USA: Maine...
CGGGCGATTGGCTCGCAGTCGGTCGAGAATCCTGTCGCGTGCCTCACTCATGGCTGAAGCCCTCCTGTCGCGCGAGTTCATGCAGGCTGCGCGAGGCCGGTTTGGGGGCACTGCGATAGCGCGTCCACCCACCCAGCTTGCCCGGCGTCAGGCCGCGCAGGCGTGTTGCGACCAGGGTGAACAGTCGATACAAACGGGGGTGGCTGTTGAGCTGCTGCCAGAGCTTCCAGATCGTGGCCTCACTGAGTTTGCGCAGGCTTCCGCGACCGTGCAGCGGCGTGGTCGTGCGCTGTTCGTTGACGGCCTCCGCACGCAGACGATTGATCAGCTTGGGTAAGGGGATCTTCACCGGGCAGACTTCGGCACAGGCGCCGCACATGGTGCAGGCCGAGGTCAGTGTGCCGGCCTTGTCGAGGCCGAGTCGCTGGGGCTCCAGCGCGATACCGATCGGCCCCGGATACACCGTGCCATAGGCGTGCCCACCCAGTTGTACATAGACCGGGCAGTGGTTGATGCAGGCACCGCAGCGAATACAGCGCAGGGTGTCGAGCAGCTCCTCGTCGACCCGGATGCGTGAGCGGCCGTTATCCAGCAGCACGAGGTGGACCGCTTCCGGCCCATCCAGTTCATCCGGCTGACGTGGCCGGCTGATCATATTGAAATAGGTCGTGATCGGCTGGCCGGTGGCGGACTTGGTCAGGATCTCGAGCAGTGGCGGCACGTCGGAGAGCTTTTCGACCACCTTTTCGACGCCGGTGATGGCGATGTGCAGGCGCGGCGCCGTGGTGCTGAGCCGGCCATTGCCCTCATTCTCCACCAGGCACAGGGTGCCGGTTTCTGCGACGGCGAAGTTCACTCCGGATACACCGGCGTCGGCATTTGCGAAGCGGGTACGCAGGATCTCGCGTGCGGTCTGGGTCAGCTCGTCGACGTCCTCGGTGTAGGGGAGTTCCGGATGGAATTTTCGAAACAGCTCGGCGACTTCGAAGCGGTTCTTGTGCACTGCCGGCATGACGATGTGTGATGGCGGCTCCTTGGCCAGTTGGATGATGTACTCGCCCAGGTCGGATTCGATCACCTCGATGCCGCGTTGTTCGAGATAGTGATTGAGTTCGGTCTCTTCAGAGACCATCGACTTGCCTTTGACCACGGACCTGGCGTCGGCCTCCTTCAGGATTCCGTGGATGATCGCGTTGGCCTGTTCCGAGCTCTCTGCCCAGTGCACCCGGATGCCGTTCTCCGTCAGCCTCTGCTCCAGCCGCTCGAGCAGTTCGGGTTGTTTGACCAGCGAGTTGGCTCTTACCGTCTGCGCCTGTTCGCGCAGTGCCTGCAGCTGATCGTCGTCTGGAAACTGATCGGCGCGGCGCTCCATCACACCGCTCATCGCCGCACGGAAGTTCCGCCGCAGCTGATCGTTGTGCAGGGCATCGTCGATACGGTGGTGGAATTCCTGGGTCTGGTTCATGAGGTTCTCTCCAGAAGAAACTCCGCGACATGTTGCGTGGTCGGTCCGTCACCCTGATGTTCGAACGCGCCCCCGATATTCATCAGGCAGCCGCAGTCCTGGCTGATGACGCGCTCTGCACCGGTAGCGCGCAGCGCATCGGTCTTGTCTTTGACCATGGCGCCGGCGACGTCGGCCTGTTTGACCGCAAAGGTACCGCCAAATCCGCAGCACTCCGACTCGCGATCCTGTGTCAGCACCTCGACACTGTCGAGCTGGGCCACCAGCGACTGAATACGGTCGGCCACGCCCATCTCGCGCCGCGCCGAGCAGGAAGTATGGATCGCAATCCGCGTTGGTGTGCCGAGGTCGTTGAGTCTCACGTCCAGGACGTCGACCAGAAACTCGGTGAGTTCGTAGGTACGCGCGGCGACATCCAACGCCCGCTGCTCGTCGGACTCCCCTTCGAACAGTTCCGGCCAGTGGTGCTTGATCATCCCGGCACAGGATCCGGATGGAACCACCACGGGGATGTCGCGTTTGAAACAGGCGAGTTGTGCGCGCGCCACCGCCAGTGCCTCGTCGCGATAACCCGAGTTGAACGCCGGCTGGCCGCAGCAGGTCTGGTCGCGCGGGAAAATCACCTCCACCCCGGCGCGTTTGACCAGCTGCATACCTGCCAGTCCGGCCTTGGGATACATCAGGTCGATCAGGCAGGTGGCAAAGAAATAAACCTTTTCGGGGGCTGGCATGTCGGTGTGCTCCGGATTCAGCTGTCTTGGGATGGTGGCTTGAAGAGGTCGGCTGGCATCTGACCCAAGGTTGGGGCAATGCGCGGGCGGAAAGCCATCCGCGCGAGTACGTCATTGTCCAGATCGATACCAGGTGCAATCTCGGTCAGCAGCAGGCCCTCCGCCGTCAGTTCGAACACGGCGCGTTCGCTGATGTAGCGCACGCGCTGGCCGCGCTGGAAAGCGGCACGGCCGTTGAAGGTCAGATGCTGCACCTGGTCCACAAATTTTGGATTGCGGCCCTCCCGCTTGATTTTCAACCGGCCGTCTTCGATTGCGAGGTCCAGCCCGCCCGAGGTGAAGGTGCCGAGAAAGGCGACTTCCTTGGCATTCTGGCTGATATTGACGAAACCGCCTGCGCCGGTGGTGCGACTGCCGAAACGACTGACGTTGACGTTGCCGTGCCGGTCGACCTCCGCCATCCCGAGAAAGGCCTGGTCCAGGCCGCCGCCGTCATAGAAATCGAATTGCGCCGGCTGGTCGACCACCGCCTCGGCGTTGGCGGCGGCACCGAAACTCAGGCCACCGGCCGGTATGCCGCCGATACCGCCGGGTTCGACCGTCAGTGTGACCTCCTGCAGCAATCCCGTTTCTGTTGCCGCGACCGCGACCGCCTCCGGCATTCCGATGCCCAGGTTGACCACGGCCCCCGGCCGCAGTGTCAGGGCGGCGCGCCGGCCGATCACCAGGCGTTCGTCGAAGCGGGCCCCGGCGAGCTGCGCAGGCACCCGGACTTCACCCGTGTAGGCGGGATTGTATGCCTCACCGAATGTCTGTTCGTGGTCGTCGGCCCCGGCCAGCACCACGCAGTCGACCAGGATACCGGGGATGCGCACCAGGTGCGGACTCAGCACGTGGCGGTCGGTCAGGCGTTCGACCTGCACCATTACCAGGCCGCCCGAGTTGTGCACGGCCTGGGCGATTGCCAGCGACTCCAGATGCAGTGCCTCGCGCTCCATGGTGATGTTGCCCTTGGGGTCAGCGGTGGTGCCGCGCAGAAAGGCCGTGTGGATGGGGAATGCCTTGTAAAACAGGTACTCCTGGCCGTCGATCTCCATCACCCGGACCAGGTCGTCGACGGCGCTGCGGTTGAGTTTTCCGCCGTCGACACGTGGATCGGCGAAGGTATGCAGGCCCACCGATGTCAGCGCGCCGGGCCGGCCGGCCGCGATGTCTCTGTAAAGGTGGGTGATGACGCCCTGCGGCAGGTTGTAGGCGGCGACCTTCTCGTCGCTGGCGAGCTGACCGATGCGCGGTATCAGCCCCATGTGGCCGCCGATGACCCGGCCGAGCAGACCTTCGTGACCGAGGTGATTGAGGCCGCGTCGGCCGCCGTCGCCCTGGCCGGCCGCGTACACCAGCGTCAGATCGCGCGGTTCGGCGGTTTCGACAAAGCGCTGTTCCAGGGCCTTGAGCAGGGCTTCCGGCACACCGATACCGACGAAGCCGCCGGTCGCCAGGGTGGATCCATCGGCGATCCGGGCAACCGCCTCGGCTGCGGTCAGCAATTTCGGATAGCGCTTGTTCATACGGCCGAAAGCAGTGAGGCCTGGCGCAGGAATCGCTCGTGCCGGGCCTGCTCCTCGTCGATGCCCTGGAGTGATTCCTCGACGAAGACCAGGTGGGTCTGCGCGGCCTGACGCGCGGCTTCCGGGTCGCCTTCGATAACCGCGCGCATGAGCTGCTCGTGTTGAGAGGACAGGGGCTCGAACACCTTCGGTATGGTGTAGAGCTTGTCGAGGTTGTGCTTGATGCTGTTCTGCAGGACCGAGAACAGACTGCGCATCACGTGCAGCAGCACAATATTATGCGAGGCTTCGGCGATCGACAGATGAAAATCAGCGTCGGCGCGTGCCTCCGCCATAGGATCGTCACCCTCCGTGTGCAGCCGGATCATCTGGTCGAATCTGTCGCGGATGCGCTCGCGATCGTCATCCGTTGCACGCAGCGCTGCGTAATAGGCTGCCTGTCCCTCCAGCGCGTGCCGTACCTCGAGCACGTCGTAACGGGCCTCCGGGTGCTGCTGCAACATGGCCATCAGGGGGTCGGTCATGCTGCTGTTCAATGCCTGCGATACATAGGTTCCCCCGCCCTGGCGGCTGTGCAGCAGGCCTTTGCTGGCCAGCTTCTGAATAGCCTCGCGCAACGACGGACGCGAGACGCCGAGGCGTTCGGCCAGTTGGCGTTCCGCGGGCAGTCTCTCGCCCGGCCTTAGCGCTCCATCCACGATCGACTGTTCGAGTTCCTGTGCAATGCGGTCGGACAGGCGTTCTGTTTTCATCATTTTGCCAAGTTTATTGGTATTACCAATTGGTGCTTTATGGTAAAGGAACGGCGAGCAAAAAGTAAGGTTGCCCAGCCTTTTGATGGCGCCCGCATGCGGCCGCGACAACTTGTCCGCAGCGCCATGATCAAGCCACTGAGTAGTCAAGGTAGAAGTCAAAATTACTAATGTCAACAATGCTTTAAATTTAAATAATATAATTGTTGACTGATATATCGCTTTTTTTGCGGCAGCCTTGACAAGCGCGGTTTTATTGCCAGAATCTTCCTGGCCTTACCAGTTTACCAATTGGCAGGGATGCCTAACAAAAACGGTGACCCCTGGCTACCGGAGTGCGCTGTCGAAAACGATGTGCTGACTGCCCGTCAGGCTCGAAGACCGGGTTCCGCTCCAGCAAGAATAAACACCATGTGGAGGATTCGAATGAACAAAATTGTACTTACGACCGCATCCGCGGCGGTTCTTAGCCTGGCACTCGCGGCGTCACCCGCCTTTGCGGCCAAGAAGGTGCTGCTGAAGGTCCCGGTCTGGTTTGGGACCCACCTCACGGGGCTGGGCTCGACCCCGAAATGGCTGGCCGAGCATGTCAATGAGGCCTCTGGAGGCAGCGTCAAGATCAAGATCTACGAGCCGGGCAAGCTGATCCCGCCCAAAGAGATGCTGGAGTCGGTTTCCAAGGGGCAGGTCAACGCCGGCTGGACCACCCCCGGCTACAACACCGGACTCCTTGGTGAGAAGGGAGCCATCTTCTCGGCCGTTCCCTTTGGCCCCGACGCACCCGAGTTCCTGGCCTGGATCTATTATGGCGACGGCCGCCTGCTGTGGCAGGAGACCTACGACAAGGCCGGCTACAACATCCATTCGATCCCCTGTTCGGTCATTGCGCCCGAGACCTCGGGCTGGTTTTCCAAGCCGATCGACAAGCCCGAAGACCTGCAGGGTCTGCGTATGCGCTTTTTCGGTCTTGGTGCGCTGGTCATGGAAAAGATGGGCGTGAGCACCTCGCTGCTGCCCTCCAAGGAGATCTTCCCGGCGCTGGAGAAGGGTGCGATCGACGCCACCGAGTTCTCCATGCCGGCGATCGACAAGCTGCTCGGCTTCCACAAGATCCTCAAGTACAACTATTTCCCGGGTTGGCACCAGCCGGCGACCATGTTTGATCTGATCATCAACAAGGACACCTGGAACGCAATGGACAAGCAGCAGCAGTCGGTGCTCGAGATGGGCTGCAAGGCGGCCATGCTCGACGGTCTTGCACTGGGTGAGGCGATCCAGTTCCCGGTGATGAAAGAGAACCTGGAGAAGGGTGTCGAGAACCGCTATTGGTCCGATGAAATGCTGAACGCTTTCCATGAAAAGTGGGATGAGGTGGTTGCCGAACAGAGTGCGAAGGATCCTGAGTTCAAGCGTATCTACGACAATCTGCAGGCCTTCCGTGCCGATTACGAGTTGTGGAACGAGTGGGCCTTCCTGCCGCGCCCCGGGACGGTGCGCAAAGCCAAGTAAGCAGCCAACTGCGCGGGGTGTGATTCATCCCGGCTGATTGACCGTGCGGGGGCAAAGACGGCCCCCGCCGGCACAGTTTCCACTGAGGTCATCTGCCGTGTCAGACAATACCCAGGCTCAGTATCACATCCCGGTCGTTGAACTGCTGAACGGTTTCGTGCGCCGCATTGCCGAAACCACGGCCTGGTTCAATGTCGCTCTGATTCTCGTCATCGTCGTGCAGGTGGTCATGCGCTATGGCTTCAGCAAGGGCCTGGTGCCGCTGGAAGAGTTGATGTGGCATCTGTACGCGGTCGCGTTCATGTTCGGCATGGCCTACGCGGTAACCAATGACTCGCATATCCGGGTCGATGTGGTGCACATGGCGTTGCCCAGGCGTGCGCAGCATGTGTTTGAGATTCTCGGCATCCTGTTCCTGCTCATGCCCTTTCTCTGGGTTTTGTTCGACCACAGCCTGGGCTGGGTGATCGAGTCCTACCGGGTCAATGAGTCCTCGCAGAATCCAACCGGTCTGCCTTACCGCTGGCTGATCAAGGGCGTGGTGCCCGCGACCATGGTGCTGATCTTTATCGCCGCGCTGGCCCGCCTGATTCAGGAGACGCTGCTCCTGCTGCATCACGGAAAAGAGCCCGTCGAAGATGTGCCCGCCCGCGTTTCGATGATGCGCCATCTGTTCAGGCCCCAGCGCAAGGACACTGACGAAAACGGCGGTGCCAACTGATGCACCTCGAACCCGAAAATTATCTCGTCATCGCGATGTTCGTGTCTTTCATCGCGCTGTTGTTCACCGGCTTTCCGGTGGCATGGGTACTGGCCGGTGTCGGTATCGGTTTTGCCGGCATCGCTTACTGGACCGACAGCATGGACCTGACCGTCACCGGTCTGGACTACAACACCCTCGGTCTGCTGACCGGTCGTATCTTCAGCATCATGGACAACTGGGTCCTGGTCGCGCTGCCGATGTTCATCTTCATGGGGTTGATGCTGGACAAGTCCGGTGTGGCAGAACGCATGATGCATTCGATGCAGAAGCTGTTCGGCAAGGTCAAAGGCGGACTGGCGATTACCGTGACCCTGATCGGAATCATTCTCGCTGCCTCGACCGGGATCATCGGTGCATCCGTGGTGTTGCTGGGCGTGATGTCGCTGCCGATCATGCTCAAACAGAATTACCACAAGCCCCTGGCGCTGGGCACCGTGGCGGCCTCGGGTTGCCTGGGTATCCTTATTCCGCCGTCGATCATGCTGGTCATCATGGGCGACCAGCTGGGGGTGTCCGTGGGTGATTTGTTCATGGGCGCGGTATTCCCCGGCATCATCCTCGGTGCTTTGTATGTCATCTACATTGTCCTCTACGGCATGTGGAAGCCGGAGAATGCGCCGCTGGCAGCCGATCACAAGGCCATCGAACTCGGCGACGTGCTGCGCGTGATGCTGGACATCCTGCCGCCGGCGATGCTGATCCTGGCGGTGTTGGGCTCGATATTTGCCGGTGTAGCCACCGTGACCGAGGCCTCGGGTATCGGAGCCCTGGGTGCGACCGTTCTGGCCGTCGTGTACAGGCGCCTGAATTATGCGGTGTTCAGAGAGGTGGTGATCAACACTATGAACACCTCCGCCTATATCTTCGCGATCTTCGTGGGTGCGACCATCTTTGCGCTGGTACTGCGCGAGTGTGGCGGCGACGAGCTCATCGAATCGGCCCTGAACGGGCTTGGTTTCGGGCCCTACGGCCTGATCGTGGTGATCCTGCTGATCGTCTTCCTGCTTGGTTTCTTCCTCGACTGGATCGAAATCAGCCTGATCATGCTGCCGTTGCTGGGACCGGTCATCGCCGGCCTGGACCTTGCCGTGGACGGCTATGGTGTGGTCGACAGCCCGAATCTGGTCTGGTTCGCCCTGCTGGTCGCGGTGACATTGCAGACATCCTTCCTCACGCCGCCGGTGGGTTTCGCTATCTTCTATCTCAAGGGTGTGTGCCCGCCGGGTGTCAATCTGGTCGATATCTACAAGGGCGTGGTGCCGTTCATCGTGCTGCAGCTGATCGGTCTGGGCCTGGTGTTCGCGTTCCCGCAGCTCGTCACCTGGTTACCGGCCGTGGCTTACGCCAACTAAAGGGTCTTTCGTATGAACGTAGAGAAAATCAAGGCCCTCAAGGCCGCACTGGCCGGGTTCATCGAGAGCGAGCGTCTGATCGATGACCCGTTGCGGACCCTCGCCTATGGGACAGACGCCAGCTTCTACCGCCTGGTACCGCAGCTGGTGGTCAAGGTGCGCAGCGAGGAGGAGGTGTCGCGTCTGTTGGGGCTGGCCCAGCAGTATCGGACCGCGGTGACATTCCGCGCCGCCGGCACCAGCCTTTCCGGACAGGCGATCACCGATTCTGTTTTGGTGATGCTCGAAGGTAATGCCTGGCGCGACTATGCGGTCAGTGACGACGCCAGCCGTATCCGTCTGCAACCCGGCATCATCGGTTCCCAGGCGAATCGTTATCTGGCACCGCTGGGGCGCAAGATCGGACCTGACCCCGCGTCGATTGCAACCTGCAAAATCGGTGGTATTGCGGCCAACAACGCCTCGGGCATGTGTTGCGGGGTGGCGCAGAACAGTTACCAGACCCTGGCCTCGATGCGTCTGATACTGGCCGACGGCAGCGTACTCGATACCGGTGATACCGGCAGTCGCGAGGCCTTTGCGGCCTCTCACGCGGATCTCTTGCGGGGGATTGAGGGGCTGGTGGCGGATGTACGGGCAAATCCGGCACTGGCCGAACGCATCGCGCACAAGTTCAAGATCAAGAACACCACCGGCTACAGTCTCAACGCCCTGGTCGATTACAACGATCCGATCGATGTCCTGCAGCACCTGATGATCGGGTCGGAGGGGACCCTCGGCTTCATTGCAGAAATTACCTACCGCACCGTGGTCGAGCATGCATACAAGGCCAGCGCCCTGGTGTTTTTCGCCGATGTGGAATCGGCCTGCGAGGCGGTGGCGCTGCTCAAGAGCGAACCGGTGGATGCGGTGGAGATCATGGACCGGGCCGCGCTGCGCTCGGTACAGGATCAGCCCGGCATGCCGGCCGAACTGGCCTCGCTGCCTGAGGGTGCGGCCGCACTGCTGGTCGAGACGCGGGCCGGCGATGTTGCGGACCTGGGCACGCAGATCGCCCATATCCAGGCCTCGCTCAAATCAGTGACCACACTCGGCGACATCATGTTTACCGATGTCCCGGAAGAATTCGAAAAACTGTGGAAGATCCGCAAGGGCATGTTCCCCTCCGTGGGTGCCGTACGCGAGCTGGGAACCACGGTCATCATCGAGGACATCGCCTTTCCCGTGCCGCGGCTCGCCGAGGGCACGGTCGAGCTTCAGCAACTGTTTGCAAAGCATGGCTACGACAACGCCATCATCTTTGGCCATGCACTCGAAGGGAACCTGCACTTCGTCATCACGCCCGACCTGGCGGATGCCGTTGAGGTCAGGCGTTATCACGGCTTCATGGACGAGCTGTGCCATCTGGTGGTGGAAAAGTATGACGGCTCGCTCAAGGCCGAGCACAGTACCGGGCGCAATATTGCCCCCTATGTTGAACTCGAATGGGGCGCGGAGGCCTACGCCCTGATGCAGAGGATCAAGGCCCTGCTGGATCCGCAGCGCCTGCTCAACCCCGGGGTGATCCTCAACGATGACCCGGAGGTCCATATCAAGAATTTCAAGTCGATGGCGGCGGTGGACCCCCTGGTCGATCGTTGTATCGAATGCGGATTCTGCGAACCTGTCTGCCCCTCGCGTGAACTGACACTGACGCCCAGGCAGCGCATCGTGGTACTGCGTGAGCAGGCGCGCCTGCGGTCGGCGGGCCATGCACTCTCGGAGTCGGCGCTACTCAAGGACTTCGACTATGCGGGTGAACAGACCTGTGCGGCCGACGGCCTGTGTGCAACCCGCTGCCCGGTCGGCATCGATACCGGGAAGATGATGAAGACGCTGCGTGCGGGCAAGCGTGGGGCGGCCGGCAAGAAAGTCGCCCACTGGGTGGATGCGCACATGGCCGGGGTGACCGCGGCAACCCGCGGCGGCCTGCGCGCCGCGCATGCCACCAGCCGGGTTCTTGGCGAGGTGCCGCTGGAAAAGCTCACTGCCGGGATCCACCGGGTCAGCGGCGGGCGGGTGCCTGACTGGCACCGCTGGATGCCCAGGTCGAGCACCAACCGGAGGCCGTCGCTTTCCCACAAAAACACTAATGCGTCTATCAATAAAAAGTGTGTATATTTCAGCGCCTGCGTCAGCCGCAGCATGGGAACGTCGAGTTGCGACAGCGAATCACGCGATCTGATCGAGGTCATGCATTCGCTGCTGCAAAAGGCCGGTTACGAGGTGGTGGTTCCAACGGATGTGGACGCCCAGTGCTGCG
>Ga0316193_10004317_pt1 | contig 10441 bp, 9 predicted proteins | sample MerIslsedime2_MG_FD_207735 | JGI IMG/M metagenome (GOLD analysis project Ga0316193, IMG submission 207735) | Coastal sediment microbial communities from Maine, United States - Merrow Island sediment 2 | ecosystem: Environmental > Aquatic > Marine > Coastal > Sediment | place: USA: Maine...
TAGGGTGAGCGTTGCTCTTCCGAGGTTACGACTGTAGTTCCATTAATAGCGGATAGCTGCCAGTAGGTATCGGTGAGTTGCGCCGGCGTTGGTGATTCTTCAGTGTTGACACGGATCAGCATGATTTCTGCGCTGTTTATGTTGTCGCGAGTAATAACAGGATAGGCCGTGTCGGTCGTGAAGAGCATTTGTCCGTTGTCGCTAATGATAGCTCTTAGCACATATGTATTCCGTTGCTCGATCTTCGTGGGATCATATCCAAGTTCAAAGCGGATGGGCACCTGACCAGGATCGCTAATCGTTTTCTCGGCGATAATGGTCGCAGCGACATCGGCGAGAGAGACATCCTGCAGCTGAATATTCAGCTGCGCTGTCGGACCGAGCGCCATGCGCTCTCGGTACATAACTGTTCCTGTTATCTGTGCGCCAGGTTTTTCATCGGCGGCAGCTTCGGATGCAGTGTTTTCGGTCGCTTCAGGGGCGGGGCTGCAGGCTGCACATACGGCAAGGCTCGCAAGCGCCATTATGTTTTTCGGTAGTGTGTGCATCTCGATCTCCAGTAAATGGCAGGTTGTTAAGCATCGCTCTAATGTCAATTGTGCAGTCGCTTGGGATGAAATGTGAACTGCGTCGCACTTTGCTCCATGCCCCTATTCTAATCTGGTAAGGCATGGATGCCAGCCTGCTTCAAGCCTGTAACGAATTCGCCACTATTGCTCTTGGCGTGGCGCTTACCTATCTATTCCTGATTGGTCTGGCGTTAAAACTGGCGCATGTATTCCGGCGTTTCGCTCGCAAGCATCGTCCGGGCACGCGACCTGGAGAAGATGTGCATCAGGCCCTGAAGCTCACGGGTCGTTTGTGGGATCACTGCCGCACAGCTGCCCTGCTATTTCTGGTTTCATTTCTTCTGTTATTGAATTTTGGGCGATATGGGTGGTGGGTGCCGTTGTCGCTGGCCTCGAATATCCTGATTGCCTGTGTTTTTGCTGCGCCACTGATTTTTGCGTTGCTTAAGTTTATCCAATTGTGCCGCTACAGAAACAGGCTGGGACGACTCCTGGAGAAGCACAACGCGGTTGCTGAGCAACTGGTTGGAGCACAGGTGCGTGGCAACCGGGTGTTTCATTCAGTCAGGCTGGGTGACGCTGTGCTGGATCATGTGATTGTTGGGCGCAATGGCGTTTACACCGTGCAGCTTTTCTTGCCGCCCAGCGGAGCCGAGATCGTCACCCTTGCGCAGGGTAGTCTGTTGTATCAACCGGGTGCGTCCCGCACAGCGCTGCACCAGTACAGCAAAGCGGTTCGTTTGCTCAGAGAGGCATTAGCGGCCGAGATCAACAGTTCGATAACCGTGCTTCCCGTTATCGTTGTTCCGGATTGCATGATTGAGCATTCTGACCAACGGTCACCCATGTTGGTGAGCCTGCGCACCTGTATGTCCCTGGTCGGTTGGCATGACAAAAGTGCGTACCTGATGGACGAAGATATAGCGGTTATTTCCGCCTGGTTAAACAGCCAGTCGCTGACGCCACGAGTCAATCGAATGCGTGAGGCCGTTGCTGTACTTGACCGCCAAGTGGGCTGGCCAAACCTGGTTGGCTAATAAAAAGGCCCGCTGATGCGGGCCTTACACATGACTAATTACGATTACAGCGTTACATCATTCTTCTAATGGCGCCGCCGGTTGCTGCTCAATCGCATAACGCTCCAGCGACGACAGGCTTGGGCCATAGTCTTCGGTCGGTGCATCCAGAAACTTAGGATCGAGGGCTTCGGCTGCAAGCACGAGGTCCTCAGGTAGCAGGTCCAGACTATCTACACTGCCCATTAAGCAGGTATACACAATGTGGCCGGGTGTCTGGCCCATCAGCATCCAGGGTAACCAGGGTGTGATACGTGCCCAGGTGCCGTTGTACTTGGTAGTGGTCTGATCCGGGTCCTGCAGGTCATCCAGGTTGATGTTGTACTGGAAAATCTCGCTAACCCGGTTCAGTTCGCCCGATGATTCTCGCGGCCATTTTTGCGGATCCAGCGCATTCTTGTAGTGCAGGTTGATGCGTGTATCAAGCCGTGCGGTATTGTTGTAAACCTCCGGGTTCCACGGGAGTTTCAACGGAATTTTTGGGAAGGGCTTGCCGGTATTCAGGCCGCCGTAATTAGGTGGCTCTGGGAAGTAGGGGGTGATGTCGTAATTAAAAGGGTCGTTCGCAATCGGGACGACTGCAACTTCTTCTTTGGTCATAGGGTTTTTCCAGCTCTGCATGATTTTTCCGGCGCGGCCGAAGCGCTGCTCGCGGTAGAAACCCACTTCACGCAGTACCTTGTGGTAGCCCACGCCGCCTTCGATCGGCAACAGGCGAGCGCAGGAGAAACCTTCCATCATGAACAGGTCTTTAACGACTTCGCCGGGCCTTACGGCCGAGACCATGCCCTTGTACCAGCCATACTTGACCTTGCTGCTGTCCAGATTACCCTGCAATCGGGCGTACGCGATCATGTTGTCTTCGTTGCTCTCGATGACGTTCAGGAATGGTCCCGTCATTGAATTGCCTGCGGTCGCAGTCGTTTCTGCCGTGGCCGAACTGGCCGCTGCAGCGGCTGTACCTGATGCAGCCAACGCGGCTGCTGACGCAGCGCCCATACCAAACTGGTTAAGGAAATGACGACGGGAAAGATCAGACATATGGGTTCCTTTTTAAATCGGTTTGGGCGAGGTGAATCACCGAAATGCAGTGCGCGAAGCTAGCAGACTCAACCTCAGGCTGCAATTATCAAGAGCGCTAAACAATCGGAGCGATATATTGCGGACTGAAGATTGAGATATGATTTACGCAACACGCCCGTCAGTTCTATAGGCGCTATAGCGCTCGCCGATCCAGAGCGTCACTGCCAGCCGTTTTGCTCGCGCACATAGCGTGCCAGGGTGGCTATTTCGTCCTGCGTCAGAACCTCACCGAAGGCTGGCATGCTCATGATGTTATTGCCCCCGTCGCTGATGGCTTTTTCCAGCGACTGCTGGTCCGTTCCGTAAGCCCCCCTGTAATCATCCCGGTTGACATGGCACGCGGCGCAATTGTCATTAAAAAGTTGTGCGCCTGCATCGGTGGTCGCCGGCTGTGCGATGCCCCATGCGCCGGATGGCCCAGCCTCTTTATTGCCTGCGGGCAGCGTTTGTGCGCGCACCACCCTGAAACCCATGTTGGTTGCGCGGCCTTCGCGCGGTCGGCCGGCGCGGACGGTGGTGCTGGAGCGCTCGACCCGGTTCAAAAATGAACCACTGCGGATTACCCCAAACTGACAGCCCTTCGCATCCAGCCACGGGCTGCCATCGGTGGGCGCGCCCTCATAGTTTTTGTGGTTGCAGTCGCTGACCCACTCCCAGGCATTACCCTGCATATCATGCAGACCAAAACTGTTAGGGGCGAAGCTACCGACGGGGGAAGACTGCGCGTAACCATCATCGCAGGGGAAGCCGTCATTAATATCTGATTCCGCCTGCCGTTTGCTAATAGTGTCAGCACCGGGGCTGCGCACGTTCGCGTACTCACAGGCGAGCGCTGCATCATCACCCCAGTGAAAAGGGGTGTTTGTTCCTGCTCGAGCCGCATATTCCCATTCAGCCTCGGAGGGTAATCGGTAGTGATGCCCGGTGACCGAACTGAGCCAGTCTGCATAGGCCTGCGCGTCAAAAAAGGACACGCAGGTGACCGGAGACGAATTACTTTGAGCAAATCCGGTGTCGTTCCAGTCCACCTCATTGCTGATGCTGAACGAATCTTCGGGGCCAAACTCCATGCATGGCCCGGAAGGCTTGTAGCCGGTTGCGGATACGAAGTGTCCGTACTCCCATCCGCTGATTTCATATTGGCCGATGGCGAAGGGCTGATCAATGTTCACTTTGTGCTGGGGGCTATCGTTTTTGGCGGGTTTGCCAGTGCGTGGGTCGATTAGCCGGTCGGCCGCGGCCGTACCCATCCAGAAACCGCCCGCCGGCAGTTCGATCATCAAGGGGCAGTTGGCGCAATCGCTGAAGGGCTGGGCGGTAAACACGGCCTCAGGCTGATCTTCTTTTGTAGGTATCGAGCAGGCAGTAAGCACGAACAAAAAAGCACACAGCTTAGCGACTGCAATTGTGCGTGGCCTGGTTGGCAGCCTGTTTCCCGGGGCTCTTTCTGAGTGCATACGGTGTTAGCCAGTAATTCGCTGTGTGATTGATGTTTGTATATCACGCGCAACCGGGTAACGGCTATACTTTCGCCATGCCAAAGTTGCTAAATCATGAGCGTGCCATGGAGATCATGGAGCGCGAGAATCTGGACGGGCTTATTGCCCAGTTACCTATCAACAGCTATTACCTGAGTAGCTATTGGGGTTTGTTCAATACGCCCACCGGTTACGACGGCAGCTATTTCGCGTTGCTACCGCGCGACCCTGATGCGCCTGCCGCGCTCATCGTGCCTGCGCTCGAGATACGCCGGCTGGAGACGGAGCGAGAAAAAGGTGCGGGTACCTGGATGGATCAGGTGTATGCCTATACAGAAGAAGCGGAAGTTGTCGCACCGGTCGCCAGTGATGTATCGCAGCTGGAAAAGGCCGCACCTAGGGGTGTTGATTACGCCGGTTGGCCCATTGCAGAGGCCGCAGAACTGACAAAACTGGAGCAAGATTGGTGTGCCGTGACCCGGCGATTGGGAACGCAGATGTCGCCGGATGCATTCCAGGCCTTAGCGCGAGCTATCAGGGCCGCGGGTCTGGAGCAGGGCACGCTGGGCGCAGACGATGCGCGCACGGCGGATTGGCTTAAAGCCTGTCAGCTGGACAGGCTGACCGTGAGTTACCGTCCGCAGCTTTTTAACGAGATCCGGCTGGTGAAAACCGATGCCGAAATCGAAATCCTGCATCGGGCAGCGCATATTAATGAGATGTCGCTGCTGGTGGCGGCCGATGCGATGCGCGTCGGCTCCACCTGGGATGAGCTGGAGAATATGTACATGATGACCATGGCGCAGCAGGGTGGTCGTGGTGTTTATCTCATGTGCGGAGTAGGTGAGCTTCCGGCGGCCAGCGTCCGCGAGGGTGAGCCCGTCTTTTTCGATGCGCTCGGTCAGTTTCAGCATTACCATGGTGATTTCGGGCGCTGTGCGGTTGCAGGTCAGCCTTCTGCCCAGTTGCGAAAGCGACATGCGCACTTGCTGGCAGGCTGGGAAGAGGCACAGGAAAAGCTGCGACCAGGTGTTCGTTACAGTGAGCTCAGCGCCGCAGTGGGCGCGGCCGTGCGTAAAGCGGGGCTGAAGAGCTTCCGCAATCCGGTGGTGCACAGCCTCGGGCTGGAGCATACCGACGACCCGAAACCCTTCGGTGTGCAGCCCCAGACAAAGCATGACCAGATCCTGGCGCCCAATATGATTGTTAATATTGATATGCCCCATACGGAAATTGGCTGGGGTTCCATCCACATGGAAGACACAGTTCGCATCACCACCTATGGTTTCGAGCGGCTAAGCAAGACAGATATGAGCATTCGTGTAACCGGCGAGTGACTGGTCACCGGTTAATACCAAATGCTGAAGCAATTTGAACCGATTGTCATCGGCTGCGCAGATGCTGAAAAATGTTATCGAACGACCTGATGAATGATGCTTAAGCATTTGTAAAGTATGCATATATATTGATGCCTGTATTGTGGGTATGGTATCCCCATGAAATCTGCTATTTTAGCGGGCGGGCACTAAGTAAACGGGGAATCAGGTGAAGCGCGATACACGTGATACGCAGGAGCACGTTAGCCAGAATTCTGCATTTTTGGTCATACTGGGTGGTTTACTGGCCATGGTCGGCGTTATCGCCATGGCTTCGCCGCTGGCGGCGGGCGTCGCCGTTGAAATGTTCGTCGGCCTCATGATGCTTAGTCGCGGTGCCATGCAGCTCTATTATGGGGTTAAGGTGCGCCACTGGGGCCATCGCTTTGGATCCTATATGGGGCTGGGGTCTATCGTCGTCGCTTTGCTCTCCGTTGCGGTGGGCGTCTTGCTGTTGATCAACCCTATTGCCGGCCTGCGATTCCTGACGCTGGTGCTCGCTGTCTACCTGGTTGTGGTGGGCGGTTTCGAGATATTGCATGCTATTGAATTGAGTTCGGTCAAAGGTTGGGGGTTCATCATGCTGAGCGGTGCCCTGGGCGTCATATTGGGCGTAATCATCTGGCGCCAATGGCCACTTTCAGGTCACTGGGCCGTTGGCGTGACGGTGGGTGCCAGCTTTGTTGCCAGCGGCGTGAGCATGGCGATGATGGGTGTGGCTGGTCGGGCGTATCTTAGTTCCTTGTCAGAGGGGCAATCTGCCTGACGGTCACGGGATCCGGCGCTGCGCTGGCATTCCTTAAATACAAGCAAAACTCGTTCTATGGCTGGCCCTGCTTGCGGCGCAACAGGCGCGCACTATGTGCCTGATCTATTTTACATAATAATATTGCGCGCTTGCCGTTCTGTGACGGGGTCGCTATGCTACAAGCCTAAATATATAAGCGGTTTGTTAGGGGTTGTGTGCGCTGCACGCGACACATGGTTTCTGCAATTTACTAGAAGTGTTAGGGGAAGACTCAATGAATTTATATCGTTCCGCTGCAGTTGCAGCAGTGCTAAGTGCAATTTCGATTGGCGCGAATGCGGCACCAGTGACATTGTTCGGTGATGATGTCAGTTTCTCCTTCGACGATGCATCGTTGTATGGCGAAGCAATTGTTGTTGGCAACAGTATCTTTTTCCAGCCGACAGATTTTCGTGCTGAGTCCCTGAATGGCCAAGGCGCAGTTTCCGTTACGGATACGCTGAATATTACGGTTGAGGTGACCACATCGGGTTACACGATGACCGAATTTACGATGGCTGAATTTGGTGACTACGAACTGAGTGCCGGTGCTACATCGGTTACGGCCAGTGGTCGACTGCAGCTCACCAGCCAGACTGAAACTTGCCCCCCTATTAACTTCCCGTGCTTTGATTCCGAAGCGTTCAACGTAAGCGGTCTGGATACAGTCGGTGCGGCCACAGACTGGAGTGGCGGCACCACCATCGACCTCGGCGATACCGCTGGTTGGGGTTCGGATACTTTGGTGACTGCGCAAATGCAGAACAACCTCAGTGCAACCACACTGGCCAATGGTGAGCGCGCTTTCATACAGAAGAAAGCCAATGGTATTGGCCTGGAAGTTTCCGTTGTGCCTGTTCCCGCAGCCGTCTGGTTGTTCGGTTCAGCGCTGGGCATGCTGGGCTGGATGCGCCGTCGCAGCGTCGCTAGCTAATTAGAGAATGCGCATCTGCGCGTAGATTAGTTATTGCACATAAAAGCCCTGGTCGACTAAAGTCGGCCAGGGCTTTTTTTATGGGTCCGTTGTCGCTTTTATGCAGTTTGCGGATCAGCCCGCATAGGCGCAAGCGCTGAAAGGCGCAGGTCCCAGCCGCTTGCTGCGTGCTGCGATGCGGTTTTTGGCCGCAGCGTGAGCAGTTTAAGCGGGCACTTCGTTTAACATAATAATTATTCGTCTTGTGTCCGGAGGACTTTAAGGATTATGCTAGTGGTTAATGGCTGTGGCCCTAAGACTCTGATAGGGCTCTGGTCTGCCGGAAGTAAATAAGTACAAATAACTAGTCGATCGCTCGACGACTGATTGAGCGACGCAGGGAGAAATCTGTAATGAATTTAGTGCGTTCCGCAGTGGCAGGGCTATGCTTGTTGTTACTAAGTGGCGTGGGCTATGCCGCTACGCTGGTCGGCGACAATGTTATTTTTACTTACGATGATTCGACTCTATACGGTGAGGCGAGTGTTGTAGGCGATACCATCTTCTTTCAACCGGTGGATTTTATTGCAGAATCCCTGAACGGCGGGTCTGATACTGCCGAAGCAATGTTGAACATCCAGGTGCAAACTATCAATGCCGGTTATTGGCTGAAAGATTTTAGTCTTGCGGAATTCGGCGATTACGAACTTATTGGCACGGGCGCATCGGCAGACGTCAGTGGTGAATTTGCAGTTAGTAGTAATACTATTACTAAAAGCGACACTGTCTTATTTGATGCCGGGCCGTTAACCGTTATTGGTGCCGCTACTGAATGGAACACCGGCGCAATGATTGATCTGGCTGACACAGCTGGCTGGGGTGTGGATACGGATGTCGATATAGACATCACGAATACCCTTGCGGCTGCAACGACTAATTCAGGGGAACTGTCCCGCGTCCAGAAGAAGCTGGGTGGCGTCGGCCTTACAATCACGGCAGTGCCGGTGCCTGCTGCGGTCTGGCTGTTTGGCTCGGGTCTTCTTGGGCTGGCGGGATTCGCACGACGCAGAACTGCTGCCTGATTTAATTACCATCTGTTGTATAAAAAAAGCTGCCTTCATGGCAGCTTTTTTTTGCGATATCACTTGCTGATGACTGATACGTCTGCGCGCCTCTATAATCACTACCGTGAGTAACTCATCGCTGCCGGTGCTGTATTCGTTTCGGCGCTGCCCGTACGCTATCCGCGCGCGCCTGGCATTGTGCTATGCGGGTATCAGTGTGGAATTGCGCGAAGTTGTATTGCGCGACAAGCCGCTGCAGCTGATCGCAGTATCACCGAAGGCGACTGTGCCCGTCCTGGTTGTGAGCGAAGGAACGTCGGGGCAGGAAGTGATTGATGAGAGTCTCGACATCATGTTTTGGGCGCTGGCGCAAATTGATCCGGATGGTTGGCTGGATGTCGATGTCGAATTGGCAAACCGGCTCATCGATGCTAACGATGAGCAGTTCAAGCCATGGTTGGATCGCTACAAATACCCGAATCGCTACGCAGATTTGCAGCCGGGCGAACCACGCGAGCACTGCGAAGTATTCCTCCGCGAGCTTGAGAGCCGACTGCAGCAGAATGCTTATATCTGCGGTGCCCGCGCCAGTATCGCGGATTACTCCATGTACTCCTTTGTGAGGCAATTTGCCTTTGTCGACAGGGACTGGTTCGAATCGAGTCAGTACGCAGCGGTGAATCGCTGGTTACAAGGGTGCCTGGCATCTCCGTTATTTGCTTCGGTCATGCACAAATATCCGCCCTGGCAGGTGGGGGATACTGCTACGGTCTTCCCGTCTGGCTAAGTCTTACGCTGTGGTGACCTTTTGGATATGCTGCCCGAAGGCGCCAATGGCTGGCAGTCGCGATGATAGAGTTGCCCGCACCTGTATTATATTTTGGATGTACTGACCGGACTTTAAAGCATGGCGACGCTGGCACAGTTAGAAGAACAAAAGCGTGAACTCGAGGACAGGCTGGATGCAGGTGATGTTTCCGCAGAGGCCGCGCTTAGGCGTGTAGATGCAGCCATCAGGTCGCGCACACAGAAAATACAGCACAGTCAGAAGCGTTTGGCAGCCGTAAAAAATGCTGTTAGTAAGGGCATGTCGGTGCAGCAGGCTAAGGCGGTAAAGCCCAAATCAGCGGCTCAAAAGAAAGCGGAGCTGCGCGCCAAAAAGCCGATAAATCGATTCGAATGACCAATTTGTACATTCATGATTAGCTCAAGGTGCGCCCATTAGTGTGTGTTTGCAGGCGACACTGCCATATCGATATACCTTGTGTGGCAGCCTTTTTTCGATCAGAGTTTTAGCCTGATCATTATTAAAGCGTATTTTCTGAAGGCAATACCTGTGTCCTGTCTCGCATTTCGTTGTTGTTTGTTTTTAGTCGTCTGTTGCACATCGTTTGTTGGTGGCTGCACGAGTACATCGTGGAATTCGAGTTCACCCGAGGTGGTCGTCGATACGGGGGCCTTACGCGGTGCAGTTATTGATGAGGTAAGGTCTTTCAAAGGTATACCCTTTGCAGCGCCACCGGTGGGTGAGTTGCGCTGGGTACCTCCGCATCCGCCAGGGCCCTGGAGTGGCACTCGCGCAGCAACGTCGTACGCACCGCACTGTGCCCAGATTGATCCGGGCATACTCTGGTTCGAGCTGGACAACATCAGTGAAGATTGCCTGGCATTGAACGTCTGGTCCCCGGCAACCGCTCAGAATGCAAAGCTGCCGGTCATGGTATGGATTCACGGCGGTGGGTATTCCAATGGGTCCGGCAATATTGCCCGGCTGAACAGCACCGCATTTGCGAAGCAGGGTGTGGTGTTGGTGACCGTTAATTACCGTCTCAGTGTGTTCGGGTTTTTAAATCATCCGGCTCTGGCGGCCGGTCACCCGGATAAGTTGACCGGGAATTATGGTTTGCTGGATGTGGTCGCAGGGCTTGAATGGGTGCAAAGGAATATCGCGGCTTTCGGTGGGGATCCGGATAACGTAACCATCTTCGGTGAATCAGCGGGTGCAGGCCTGGTAAATACTCTATTGGTGATTCCGGCGGCCGAAGGTTTGTTTCATCGCGCGATAAGCGAGAGTGCGTCGGTCGGACTGGCGCCA
>Ga0316193_10004318_pt1 | contig 10441 bp, 7 predicted proteins | sample MerIslsedime2_MG_FD_207735 | JGI IMG/M metagenome (GOLD analysis project Ga0316193, IMG submission 207735) | Coastal sediment microbial communities from Maine, United States - Merrow Island sediment 2 | ecosystem: Environmental > Aquatic > Marine > Coastal > Sediment | place: USA: Maine...
ACTGTTTCGGTCGACGCAGAATCATTGCCCGGACGATGGTCATCTGAGCCGGCATTGTCGGAATCTGACACCTGCTTCGCTGCTGAGCCGAACAGCCGCTTCAGAAATCCACCGGACTCTTCCCTGGGCGATGAAGCACCAGCTGGCGCAACCGTTTCGTTGTCGCGCTGCTTTCCCTGCCGATCAAGCCGAACGAGCGTCTTCGACATCTCGTCAATGCGCACACGCAACTGCGCAGTACTGCCGTGATCACGGATTGCATCGCGCAGATCGCGCAACTGTTTATCAAGCGTGTCATCGAGCCCGTCCGCTGCCAGCGTCAGGCGCGAGATTGTCTTGCGCAGCAGTTCATCACTATCCTTCCACTGCTTTTCACTGCGCTCGCTTTCCTCGAGGTGGTTGAGATACTTGCTCTTCCACTGTTCGACTTCCTGTGCCTTGTTATCGTCATCCATGCCTTTACTCCGTCAATCACCGAACCTGACAGTTTCCGGCAATACGATTTCCATACTCACCGGCAGGTGATCGGATAATGGATAGTCGAGGACTTCTGCACGCTCGACCTGCACAGTAGGTGTCACCAGGATGTGGTCGATGTTTCGCTTTGGCCGCCAGCTCGGGAAGGTATTCATGCCATGCAAGGGTTCAGTCATCAGTGTACGATCAATTAACCGCTCAATTTCATGGCTGTTTGAACGGCAGTTCATATCACCCATCATCACCACATGCCGGTATTCATTAATCAGATCACTCAGGTAATCCAGTTGATTTAGTCGACCTCGCTGGCTTAGTGCAAGATGTACGATCAATATAACCAGTGACTCCTCACCATCACCAAAGCGCACCGCCATGGCACCACGCCCCGGGATGCGGCCAGGCAGGCGGTGCTCTGTAATACCGCTCGGTTTGTAACGACTCAGTACGCCAAGACTGTGGCGCGCGAAACGGCCGATACGCCGGTTGGTCTGGTCATCCCAGTACGGGAAACCGGCCTCGTTGGCAAGATACTGGGTAATGTTCACAAAGCCGCTACGCGCACTGCCGGCGTCAGCCTCCTGAACACCGACAATATCGTAGTTACTCATCAACGCCGCAATACGGTCGAGATTATCGAAACGCTGCGGATGATGCAGCACATGTTTCCAGCTGTGCGTCAGATAGTGTCGATAGCGACGGGTGTGAATGCCGATCTGGATATTGTAGCTGAGCAGCCGCAAAATACGCCTGGGCGCAGGGTGTATCGATGTGGCATTGGCAGAACGTGGCATATCGGTGTCAAATAGGGCAAACCAGGTTGCCCAGCTGCTCGGTTAATTTAAGATTTTCACTGTAATCGACGGGACAGTCGATAATACTCAGCGTCGGCTGCGCCAGCGCTTCCTTGAGTATATCCTGTAACTGGCCGGGTGCTTCAACGCGGTAACCCTTGGCACCGAAGGATTCGGCATACATAACAAAGTCCGGGTTAGTGAAATTAACATGCGACGTGCGCTGGAACTGGTGCATTTGTTTCCACTCAATCAGGCCATATCCGTTGTCGTTCCAGATCAGGATCACAATCGGCACCTTGAGACGCATCGCTGTTTCGATTTCCTGTGAGTTCATCAAAAAGCCGGCATCACCGGTCACTGCCACCACGGCCCGATCCGGCGAAACCATCTTGGCGGCAATGGCGCCCGGCACGGCAATGCCCATGCTGGCGAACCCGTTTGAAATGATACAGGTATTCGGCTCTTCACAGCGGAACATGCGCGCCATCCACATCTTGTGTGCGCCGACATCGCACACGACGATGTCATCGAGATTCAGCACTGTGCGCAAATCCCATATGATTTTCTGCGGCTTGACGGGAAACCCGGTGTCGTCCCGGTGTTGATTCATTTCCTCGATGAGCGCCTCGCGCAACGGGCGCATCAAATGACCCTGATGCGGCGTAGACAACGCGGCAATACGCATCAGCGTATGTTTGATATCGCCAAGCACACCAACCGTCACGGTGTAGTGCTCGTCCACTTCGGCCTGGGTACGGTCGATGTGAATAATGGTTCGGTCACGCGTCGGGTGCCAAAGATAAGGGTGGTACTCCACCAGATCATACCCCACACAGATAATGACATCGGCGCGACTGAATCCACAGCTGATGTAGTCATTAGCCTGCAAACCGGCGCTGGCCAATGTGGTGCGATTGCGAAAGGGTGTCACGCCCTTGGCCATAAAGGTGTTGGCCACCGGAATGTTGAGCTGCTCGGCAAAGTCGGCGAGGTGTTTCCACGCCCCCGCCCGCACGACGCCGTTACCGGCAAGGATCATCGGGTTACGCGCTTTGGAAATCAGCGCTGCGGCGCGCTCTACCTGCTGTTGCGGTGGCTCGGGCGGATAGGGTGCGCTCACCGGCAGAGGCTTCGCCACAGCGGGAAGCTTGGCAATATCTTCCGGAAATTCGATAAACGTTGCGCCGGTCTTTTCCGACTGCGCCACCTTGAATGCCTTGCGTACAACCTCCGGAATCACATCCGCCGCCAATACCCTTGAGGTGTACTTGGTAATCGGCCGGAACATGCTCTCCAGGTCCAGCACCTGGTGCGATTCCTTGTGCAGTCTGTTGGTGCCCGCCTGCCCCGCAATCGCCACTACCGGCGCGTGATCCATGTTCGCATCGGCCACACCGGTAACAAGATTGGTGGCGCCCGGTCCAAGCGTCGAAAGACATACACCAGCTCGCCCGGTCAGGCGGCCGTACACATCAGCCATGAACGCCGCGCCCTGTTCATGGCGCGTTGTGATAAAACGGATACTCGAATCCAGCAAGGCATCCATAAGGTCGAGGTTTTCCTCGCCCGGCACACCGAAGATATATTCGACGCCTTCGTTCTCCAGGCATTTCACGAAGAGCTGTGCAGCATTCATGTCAGCATTCCTGTTGAACAGCTGCCAGTGTTAATTGGTGGATCCAGCCGCTTTTCGCTCCTGCTCGATCAGGAAATCAACAACTTCAAGCATCTGCTGATTACCGCCCGCCATGGTCGCGCTGGTGCGGTACTTGCCATTGACAATCAGCGCCGGAACCCCGCTTATGCCATACATTTCAGGAACGCGCTTGGAACGGTTGGTCTTTGTGACAACCGCGAATGACTTGAATGCATTATCAAAGTCAGCCGCATCAACGCCCTGCGCGACGAAAATAACTTTGACATCTTCCGGTGTGCGAATACGTTTGCGGTCCTTGTGGAGATGCTCAAAGATTGGGCCGTGAACCTTGTCGACCACGTCAAGGATCTCGGCGCTATAGTAGGCCCGTGCCAACAGTTCCCAGTTCGGGCCAAGTATGGCTGGCATACGGACAAATTTCACATCATCTGGCTTGTGCTCCAGCCATTCGTGCAAATCCGGCTCAACCTGGTAGCAATGCGGGCATGCATACCAGAACAGCTCGCGCACCTCGATAAGATCCCCGCTTTCGGTCGGCTGGGGAGCAGCAAGCCTTTCGTAATTAACGCCTTCTTCCCAGGCTGCGAACGCGGCAGGTGCAAGTAACATCAAAAACAGCAGTCGAAATACATTTTTCATTTTTTTCTCCAGCTTAGAGCTCACCGTAGGAATGTAACCCTGACAAGAACATATTAACGCCAAGAAAGGCAAACAGTGTGACAAACAGACCAACGACCGACCACCAGGCCAGCGGCGCACCACGCCAGCCCTTGGTGAGACGCATATGTAACCACGCCGCATAGTTGAGCCATACGATCAGTGCCCAGGTTTCCTTGGGGTCCCACGACCAGTAACCACCCCACGCCTCGGCCGCCCACAATGCGCCGAGAATGGTCGCGACGGTAAAAAATGCGAATCCCAGTGCAATGGCCTTGTACATCACATCATCGAGCATTTCGGTCTCGGGCAAGCGTGTGGCAATAAAGCCCTGCGGCGCAATTCGATCCGCTCGTTCCCGCGCAAGGTAAGCCACACCGACCATCGCTGCCAGCGCAAAGGCGCCGTAACCAACAAAGTTGGCCGGGACATGTATCTTCATCCAGTAACTTTGCAGCGCCGGCACCAACGGCTGGATTTCGTGCGCGTCGCGACTGAAGGCATACCACAGCAAAAAGCCAACGGCCGCAGAAATGACCAGCAGCACGAAACCACCCATCGCACGTGTGCGGTAGCGGTCTTCATAGAAGAGGTAAATCAGCGCCGTGATCAGACAGAACAGAATGAACACTTCGTAGAGATTACTGACCGGAATGTGGCCGATGTCGCCACCCATCAGATAGGATTCACTCCAGCGCACCATCATGCCGGTGAAGCCCATCACCACGGCCACCCAGGTCATACTGCTGGCCACCTTACCGGTGAATTCCGATCGTGCTGCCAACGCCACAAAGTAGGCCACCATCGCAGCCACAAACAAGGCGCTCATCCACATAATGGCCGACTGGCTGGAGAACAGGAACTTCAGAAAGAAATTGCTCTCCGCGGTCTGCAGCGAACCGCCATACAGATTAATAGCGAACAGGCTCAGTACCGCAATCACAACCGCCAGCAGGCGCACCGCTTTCCACACCCAGCCGAACGCCACCAGCGCCAGTCCGGAACCAGACAGGATGCCGATCTCGTAGTCATCCATCAGTGCGTGATAACGGAACCACGCGTAACCCGTTCCGGCCATAACCAGAACGGCCCACAGCCAGTCGATAGCGGTCAGCTGTTTCCAGAATGAGGGTTTTTCCAGCCCCTGGAGCAGCTCCTGTTGTGTCACTGACATGCGATTTACCTCTTTACTACGTTACTACGTTCCAGCGCGCATCGAGCTGCGCACACATACCTTCAAACTCGCGTTTGAAATCGCGCTGATGTCGGTGCCCGGTGCCAGCCGCGAGTATACGGCTTGTTTCGCCCTGCCGTTCGATCCAGAACCACAATTTCCGGTTTGGCACATAGAACATGAGGAATACCCCCACGATCAGCAATGCAAAGCCAAAATACACCACGTTCTTACCGGGGGCACGTGCGATTTGCAATCCGGAGGCCTGCACAAAATCGAACTCGCTTAACTGCAGGTAGAACGGCGAACCGTAACCACCCAGCGCCACGATAGCCGTGAGCGACTCGTCAAAAAACAGGGCATCGCTTTCACGCATGCCCTCTAAAAGGTCGACACCATCCTCGCGCAAGAGTTCCAGATAGACTTCGCCCAGAAGGGTCTGCAGCACCTTGACATAGGCGCTCAACACGCTGTCCTGTTTTTCCTCCGGCACACGCTCCTTTACCATCCGTGCAACCGCCTCAAATCCCCCCATACGAAACTGGCCGATCAGACCCAGCATGGAACGCACAATTTCATCGCGCTGCACCGGCGCATCCAGTTCGATCTGCCCGAAACTCTGTGCCGTCGTACGGCGAGCGACAGCAAGCACCTTCTCTTCGTCAAAAAGCATGGCGCGAAACCGCAGAAATCGCTCAACACCGCCCTTCTCGTCTACCGGAATATGCAGGTAACGGAACGGATCAGCCTGAGACTCACGTACGCCGCTCAGCATAAACATCCTGCCATCGAATTCGACTGGCAACATGTAGTTCTCGTATTCGCGTGCCTGCCCCGCGGCATCGCGCAGCTTAAAGGTGAAATTAGGTCCGAAGTTTTTCTGCTGTTCCTTGCCGTTTTCGTCAATCACCGGATTGATATTGAACATGCGGAAATCGGTGAACTCGAGCGTCATCGGGCCATCCGGCGTTTCAACCGTAGCATTCTCAAGCACCTTCCCGCTGAAACGCTGTGCCTCGATGCCCTCAGAGCGCAGCGGCCACGCATCCAGCGTCAACCCGGTGCCGCCGTCACTGAAACTGGCCTGGTAGATAGCGTAGCCCTTGTATATCCAGGGGTGATTCACCGCAATGGTGCGTTCGAGCGGTTCATCGATGTCAGGATCGTTGATGACCAGATCACTTTCAAAGGACTTTGGCTGACCGGTCGCGTAATGCTCGATACGAAAGTCCTTCACCTCAACCGAGAATGGCAAAGGTTGCACCAGGTAACCGTCTCGCAGCTGGAGAAACACAATGTTGGCGGAACTGCCTTCGGGAATGCGCACCGAACCGCGGAAACTCGGATTACTCACCGGAAGCCGGCTGATCGATGGCACTTCCGAGGCAGGCAAGTCTCGTGTCTCCGGCGCCAGCTGACCGCTTGCCTCACGCAGCATCAGCGGCAACCCACTGTCGAACAAGGCGCCGACACAGATGACAACAATGGCGATATGCGTGCAGAAATAACCAAGCTTGCTGTAGCGGCCCTTGATCGCCGCCAGCACATAGTGCCCTTCATCATTGCGCACGCGAGTACGATAGCCGAGCCCGTGCAACCAGCCAAGCAGCGCATCCTGCAAGGCTTGTGGCTGTGCTTCAGCCTGCCATTCACGCCGGTGATGAAAAGCACTGAGCGACTTGTAGCGGATATTGAGATGAAAGTTGCGCATCTCACGCAACATGTTCGGTGTATTGCGATAGATACATACGCTGGTGGACAACACCAGGAATGCCAGGATCGCCAGAAACCAGCTGGCACCATAAACATCGTACAAGCCCAGTGTATTGAAAATCTCGAACCAGAACGGCCCGAACTTGATGATGTAGTCCTGGTACGGCTGATTCTGTTGCAGCACCGTGCCGACCACAGAGGCGATGGCAATTGTCACCAACAGGGTGATAGCAAGATTCATGGACCCCAGAAATTCCAGCGCGACAGGCGTGGGGCGTTTTGAGGTGCGACGACTCTGTATGGATTGATTCATGCGTTGCGCATTCTACCAATAAAAAGGGCGGCCATCGGGCCGCCCTTCCAGCTTACACGCGGAGAAACTGCTCAGTGCAGGCCCTGCACATAAGCGGCAACCGCCTTGATCTCGGCATCGCTCATTTTCTCGGCGATACTGCGCATCATCTTTCCAGCGTCGTTCTTGCGCTCACCCGCCTTGAAGGCTTTCAACTGGATTTCCACGTACTTCGCATGCTGTCCGCTAAGTGACGGGAAATTCGCTGCCGGGTTACCCACACCCGTCGGGCTATGACAACCGATACAAGCTGCAACGCCGGTCGCCGGGTTGCCACCGCGGTAGAGCTTCTGTCCCGCGTCAACCAGCGATTTATCGGCGGCGCCGGCCTTGCGTGGCAAACTGGAGAAATAGGCTGCAAGGTCAGCCATATTTTGCTCGGTCAGCGGTGCAACCATACCCGTCATGGATGCATTGCTACGTTCCTTGCCTGCCTTGAAATCTTTCAGCTGCTTTTCGATATAGTTGGCGTGCTGCCCCGCCAGGTTCGGCCATTCAGGGTTGACGCTGTTACCGTCCATACCGTGACAACCCGCGCAGGTTGCGGAACCGGCCTTGCCTGCAGCGGTATCGCCTGCTGCCGCGGCTGTCGCCGTGCCGGTTGCCAGTGAAATCGTTGCTGCAAATACAAGCCACTTGTTCATGTCGTTACGTTCTCCAGAAACACGATGGAAGGAGCGCCATCCACTGATTGCGGATCACCACCCAAAAAAGAGCCCAACTGTATACCAGTGAGCCTCTTTCGGGTCAACCGGAAACAGTGCCCCCTGCAAGCCTGCGCATCCCTGCAAGGGTCGACTATCTTACTGTTATATATAAATATTCCTTCTTCCGTTAGTCCTCTACACGGCGTTTTTCCATTGACGAAATTCTGGCACGGTGCCCGGTGCCCGACAGTGCAGACCCGACTGCCGAGTCCCGCAGCAGGTGTGCGACAATACCCGGCATGACAATCGACTATCGCAGTGCAACTTTCCTGACCAGCGTCCCCGATGCCTCCCTCGCACCCGATGACAACAGCGCCGAAGTCGCCTTTGCGGGACGCTCTAATGCCGGCAAGTCCAGCGCCCTGAATGCGCTGACTGATCAACGGGCACTGGCACGTACCAGCAAAACACCGGGGCGAACACAGCAAATCAACTTCTTCACACTTTCGAGCGGTCAGCGACTGGTCGACCTTCCTGGCTACGGCTACGCAAAAGTGCCGCAAGCCATGAAGGAAAAGTGGCAACGCAATATGGCCGATTACCTGCAGTCTCGCGACTCCCTGCGCGGCCTGATCATGCTCATGGACTGTCGTCATCCGCTGACCGATTACGATCAGCAGATGCTGCGCTGGTGTGCGGATGTCGGCTTGCCTGTTCACGTGCTGCTGACCAAGTCCGACAAGCTGAAACGCGGACCGGCCACCAACAGCCTGCTGGCAGTACGCAAACGATTAGCCGAGTTCCATCCGCACGCCAGCGTGCAACTGTTTTCGTCACTCAAGAAGACCGGTGTAGACGAAGTGCGCCGCAAGCTTGATAGCTGGCTGCAGGACTGACACTCCCGAACCCGTACATTTCCTGCGGATAAAAAAAACCCCGGAGTGCAAGGGGGGGAAGCACCGGGGTTAAGAATACCCGGCTTGGGGAAACCGGGTTGGAGGAATTCCCGTTCCACTATGAACGGGGAGCGTACAGCCAACAACACTCCCGTCGTTGGACTACATCTTTGCGCCAATCACTGATACTGCCTAATCAACACCCCGCTTTCGCACACCAAGACTTGCTCGCTCTATAACTGTAACTATAGAACAGATCACCCCTTAATGTGTAGTAGGTGAATGGCCAATAAAAAAATTTGATTAGCCCGGTAATTACTGGACATTCGTCTAGTGTGCCTCATCCCAGTTAGCGCCAACACCTGCCTCTACCAGCAATGGAACGCTAAGCTCCGCCGCGCTTTCCATGTGTCGACATATTTCCTGCCGGGCGCCCGATACTTCAGCCTCAGACACCTCGAACACCAACTCATCATGTACCTGCATAATCATTTTGACGTCACACGCTCCTGATTTAATCCAATCATCCACAGATAGCATGGCTTTTTTAATGATATCAGCGGCGGTCCCCTGCATAGGTGCGTTGATGGCGGTGCGCTCCGCCGCCTGCCGGCGCTGTACGTTGCGCGCTTTTATCTCGGGGAGATAGAGACGCCGGCCGAACAGCGTTTCGACATAGCCCTGCTCGCGAGCCAGTTCCCGGGTGGACTCCATGTAGGCCTTCACACCGGGGTAACGCTCGAAGTAGAGGTCGACATACCGCTGCGCCTCCCCGCGCTCTATACCCAGCTGCCTGGCCAGGCCGAACGCGGACATACCGTAAATCAGCCCGAAATTGATCGCCTTGGCGGATCGCCGCTGGTCACTGCTAACCGTCTCCGGCGTAGCCCCGAACACTTCGGCTGCTGTCGCGCGGTGAATATCTTCACCCGCTGCAAATGCCTTCACCAATCCTTCGTCGCCGGACAGGTGCGCCATGATGCGCAGTTCGATTTGTGAATAGTCGGCCGCCAGCACCACGCGGCCCGGCTCAGCGATGAACGCCTGACGGATACGCCGTCCCTCGGCCGTGCGAATCGGAATGTTCTGCAGGTTCGGATCAGACGACGACAGACGCCCGGTAGCCGCCACTGCCTGATGGTACGAAGTATGTACGCGCCCGGTACGCGGGTTCACCTGCTGTGGCAGCTTGTCCGTGTAGGTCGACTTGAGCTTGCTCAGTGAACGGTGCTCCAGGATAAGTTTGGGCAACGGATAATCCAGCGCCAGTTCCTGCAATGCCGGCTCGGCCGTCGACGGTGCGCCTTTTGGTGTCTTGGCACGCACTGGCAACTGTTGCTTGTCGAACAGGATCGCCTGGATCTGCTTGGGCGAACCGAGATTGAAAGGCTCGCCCGCCAGTGCGTGCGCCTCTGCCTCCACCTCCTGCATGCGCTCCGCCAGCTCGCGACTTTGCGTTTTGAGCATCCCCACATCAACCTTGACGCCGGTTCGCTCGATGTCACCGAGCACCGGGATCAACGGACACTCCAGTGTTTCATACAGTTCGCGCAAGCGCGGAACGGCTTCAAGCTTTGGCCATAGCTTGTGATGCAGCCGTAACGTCATATCGGCATCTTCGGCTGCGTAGGGCGCGGCAGTCTCCAGCGGCACCTGATTAAAAGTGAGTTGTTTCACTCCCTTGCCGGCGACCTCCTCGAACTTGATATTGGTGTGACCGAGGTACTTCTGGCACAACGAATCGAGGTCGTGGCGGCTGGCGGTACTGTCCACGAGGTAGGATTCCAGCATGGAATCGTAGGCAATGCCGTTCAACGCCACGCCGTGATTGGCCAGCACGCTACGATCGTACTTCAGGTGATGGCCGAGTTTGGGTATCGAAGGGTCGGCGAGCAGCGGACCGATCTGGCGGAACACGTCATCGCGATTCAGCTGGTCAGGCGCGCCAGGATAATCATGCGCAACCGGCAGATAGGCAGCCTGTCCGGGCTTGACGGCAAACGACATCCCGACGACCTCGGCCTGCATGTAGTCCAGGCTGGTGGTTTCGGTATCGAAGGCGATGAACTCGGCA
>Ga0316193_10004321_pt1 | contig 10437 bp, 8 predicted proteins | sample MerIslsedime2_MG_FD_207735 | JGI IMG/M metagenome (GOLD analysis project Ga0316193, IMG submission 207735) | Coastal sediment microbial communities from Maine, United States - Merrow Island sediment 2 | ecosystem: Environmental > Aquatic > Marine > Coastal > Sediment | place: USA: Maine...
CCCACCAGACAGAGGAGCGCCGAGGTCTCACCCATGGAACCGGGGATCAGACCGATGAAAGCCTGCCACCATGCCTCGGATCCCACGGAGCCCAGGGCGTTCGAACCCTCGCTCACTGCGGTTGCCAGCCAGGTGGCGCCGCTGACGCCGTCCACCCCGATGAAGTCAGCAGCGATCCAGGGTTGGTCGCCCGAAATCTGTGCAGGGTAGGCGAAGAACAGAAAGGCGCGCGCGGTCAGCGCCGGATTGAGGAAGTTCATCCCGGTGCCGCCGAAGACCTCTTTGCCGATGATCACGCCGAAAGCGACACCGGTGGCCACCTGCCACAGCGGGATCGTCGGTGGCAAGGTCAGGGGGAGCAGGAATCCGGTGACGAAGAAACCCTCGTTGACCTCGTGCCCACGGATCATGCAGAAGAGCACCTCGATACCGATACCGACGGCGAAGCCGACCACGAACACGGGGATGAAGTAGAGCGCCCCGTAGACAAAGCAGGCAACAAAATCGGTGGTGAAATCAAAACCCAGAGCCTGGAAGAGCGTGGTCTGCCAGTTGTCCAGCGGTGTGGCTCCCGCGGCGATGACGCGGGCGGCCTGGAGACCGGTGTTGTACATGGCCATGCCGACAATGGGCAGCAAGGCGATGACAACCGCGATCATCATCCGTTTCAGATCGAGGCCGTCTCGGACATGGACAGTGCCGCGGTTGACCTTGCCCGGGGTAAAAAACAGCGTATCGGCCGACTCGTACAGCGGGTAGAAGAACTCGAGCTTCCCACCGCGATCGAAGTGCGGCTCTGCCTTGTCGAGGAGAGTGCGAAGGAAACGCATCAGCCCTCCTTCCAAATCTCGAGGAGATTCCGTCGAAGCGCCGGGCCAAAGTCTTCCTTGCCCGGGCTGACAAAGGCGCACAACGAAAGATCTTCTTCGTCGAGTTCCAAACAGCCCAACGCTTCCGCGCGCTCGAGATCATCCATCAGCAGCGCTCGCAGGAGAAATGTAGGCATGATGTCCAACGGCATCACCTTCTCGAAAAGCCCGATGGGAACCATCGCGCGGTGAGCGCCTTGAGTCGTTGTCGTGAAGTCGTATCGCGCCGACGAACCGCGCAATGCTGAGCCGTAAGCGCGGCTCAATGAGTACCGGTCGAAACCCGGCCAGAACCAACCGAAGAACTTCCGCTCACGGTCTTCCGCCAGGCATGAGATCTGGTTGGCATAACGGCCGAGATAGCCAAAGACCTCCCCGGCGGCGGGAAATCCATGAAGGACCGACCCCGAGACCACTCGATTGACGCCCGGTTCGAGTTCACCGTCAACGAGGGGCGCCGTCGATGCACCGAGGCGGGTCGCCAGCAGACGCGGCCTTTTCACCACCGGGCCGCCCAGGGCCACGACCCGGCGGACATCGATCTGCCCGGTCGCGAAAAGTGACCCGATGGCTGCGACATCCTGATACCCCACGTACCAGACCGTCTTGTCACGGCTGACCGGGTCGAGGGTGTGGATGTGGGTGCCTGCCAAACCGGCGGGATGCCTGCCGTCGAAATTCTCGACTTGAACCCCGTCGATTCGGGCCGCGCCGAGAGTCGAGCCAGGGGCACAACACAGATAGACGAGCCCATCGGTCAGTCGTGTCAGGGCCTCGAGGCCGCGGTTGAAGTCGTCCAACCTGCCTGCCATGACGACCTCCGGATCGGCCGTGAGCGGGCTCGTATCCATGGCGGTGACAAAGATCGAGTGGCAGGTTTCCGTCGGACCCGGAACCTTGGAAAATGGACGGGTCCGCAGCGCAACCCACTGTCCCGATTCCACCAGCAGGGCCCGGACCTGATCGGGATCGAGCGACGACACGTCGCGACCGACGAAGCTTTCGAAGGTCTCGAAGTCGCCATCCGCCGGCCGGCCTTCACGTTCGCCATCGCTCAACTCGATCACCATCGATTGGAATGCCCGCCGTCCTCCGCGGTTGATGGCAACCAAGGTTCCGGCCCCGGGCGAGGTGAAACGAATCCCCTCTGTCTTCCGGTCCTCGAAGAGCAGTTGGCCGCGTCTGACCTGATCACCCACCGCAGCGTGCATCCGCGGTTTCATGAACTGGTAGTCATGCGCGAGCAACGCCACCGAGCTTATGGGCGGCGCCAGCTCGATTTCCTGTATCGGCTCCCCCGTTATTGGGAGGTTGAGTCCATTCTTGATCCTGTGAACGGTCATCTCGATCCTTCCACCTCCCGGCTCCCCGAATCGGAGTAGGTCACCAGCGGTGGGCGACCTCCCCTCCTGCGAGTTGAGCGGACACAGAATAAACCGGAATTTGGTTTCGTTAAAGTAGATGTCTGAAGAAAGACACCGAATCGACTCATCTAGCAAAAACTCATCGTGGATTACAGGAGAGAACCGATGGCAAAGACACCGACAATCATAGACACAATGGGGAGGTCGACCCGCTCATTCAGAACCGACGACCCTATGAAGGAAGCCATGCACGACCTCGCCCGTTCGCCCTTCCCTGCCCTGCCGGTGGTCGATGATTTCGGCATCGTGGTCGGCATGCTCACCGAGAAGGACTGTCTCCGCACCGTGAGCCAATGGGCCTACGAGGGCATTTCCGGCGGAACTGTCGCCGATCACATGTCCGACCTCGAGGTTCGGGTCACCCCCGACATGGATCTCTTAAACGCAGCGCGGGCGTTTCTCGAGTGCAATTTCTCGTGTCTGCCGGTCACCGAAAGTGACCGCCTCGTCGGCTTTGTCCACCGGCACGACGTTCTCAAGGGAATCGACCGCTGGGCCACGGCCATCGACCGCGAGCGCGAGTTACGACTCAAGACGACATCCGGTCACGAGCGGCCGTCCTCCATCCAACAAATGCAGCAGGTGGCCGCCTCGCACACCCGGGAGCAGATGTCGCAGGTCTTCAAGAAACACTGACACCACAAAATTATGAATTAGGAATGATGAATTATGAATTTCATCGCAGGCGCTCCGGGTAGAATTGCGATGTCATTCATAATTCATAATTCATAATTGGTTCGATGATTCCTTCCAACCGCACCCGCCTCAAACGGCTGTTCCTCGACGGATTCTCCGCCCTCGATGTGGCCGAGGCGCTGATCTCCTTCGACTTCGAGTCCTCCGCATTTCACGCCGGTCACCTCATGGCCGAGTTCGATTTCGACGCGGCCGGAGTTCGCGTGGCTGGCTCGGCGGCGGGATACGTGCTCCGCGATGAGCTCAAGGACGGTATCTGCGGTGGTCATCTACGACCCTTCGACACCCCCAACCTGCTCGACGAGAACTCGACCTTTGCCGAGGCCATCGTCAACCTTGACCGGGCGGATCGTGTATTCGTCAAGATGTTGGGCCCGGTGGGCGCCATCATCACCCGTTCGGATCTCCAGAAGCCGCCGGCCCGGATGTGGCTCTTCGGGCTCATCACCATCCTCGAGATGGCGTTTTCCGATCTCATCGACGAGCGTTACGAAGACAACGAGTGGACCGAGCTCCTGTCAGCCGGCCGGGTCGCGAAAGCGAGGGAACTGCTCGAAGAACGCCGGCGACGCAACCAGGCCGTCCACCTCTCGCAATGCCTGCAGCTTTCCGACAAAGGCCAGATTCTCATCAAGGTCGAATCGACCCGGAAGATTCTAGGCATAGAATCGGTTCGACGGGGACGCGAAACAATCAAGATGATCGAGACGCTGCGCAACAATCTCGCTCACGCTCAAGACATCGTGACCTCTGACTGGATCACAATCGTCCGCCTGGCCGAGAATCTCGATCAGGTGCTCGACTGATGCGAAGAGAGTACCCTTGGATCCCGCCTCCGCAGGGAGAGGAGAAATCGGAATGAACAGAACCCATCAAGGTCTCCTTCCCAATGATCACATCTATCGCAACCTGACCATCGCACTGACGCTGCTTTTCGTCTCATCTCCGGCGCTCGACAAATTTTTCGGATCGTCGAGAATCGACAGCTATCTCGTTGCGGGGTTCCTGATCTTCGCCCTGTTTCAGATCACCCGCAGGCGCGCCGACCTGGTCATCGGCCTCGTGCTCGGCATCCCGGCCGTGGCAAGCGGGATCTTCAACGCAGTGACCCCCCATACCCCGGCTGTCAACGCGATTCCGACTATTCTCGGCGCCACCTTCCTCGGGTTCCTAGTGTGGAGGATTTTCAAGGACATCTTCTTCGGCAACCGAATCACCTCGGAGCAGATCTTCGGCTCGGTCTGCGCCTATCTCCTGATCGGGCTCGTGTTCTCGAGTGTCTACGGTTTCATTTTTCTCGTCGATCCCGATGCCTTCGCCTTCTCGGATTCGCTGACCAACTATCTGACCATCGAGCACGAGGATCAGAATTTCGGCATCTTCACCTACTTCAGCTTTGTCACCATGACGAGTCTCGGTTATGGCGACATGGCGCCCATTTCGGAGATGGCCCGCACCCTCGCCTGGATTCAGGCCGTCCTCGGCCAGCTCTATCTGGCGATCACCGTCGCCGCCCTTGTGGGTATCCACATCGCGAATGACCGGGGCTGACGCTGGATAGGAACATCGCGCGGAGCACCGCCCCACAGATCACACAGATAGACACAGATTCCATCGCAGGATTGCCCGCAGATAACGCAGATTGACGCAGATAGCCATCGCAATCGATGACAGCGGCTTCGGCGGGGTCGAGAACAGCGTCCATGGCAGCGGCAGCGAACGGCATCGAGGCTCCACAGGCAAAAGACGTGCGGCGGGGTGCCGGGTCCGTATTTGTGCAGGCAGGTCCCCGCGGCACCCCTGCGCCTCGCGCACAAATGGGGACCGGGCTCCCTCGGGTAGCGCCTTGAGGTCAATTCTCCCGGCTACGAGGCAGGCCGCCGCTCGCGCAATCAGCGTGGTCGACGCCCTCCCCGTCGCCACCAAACGACCACGCTGATTGGGCGACGCTGGGTCGCCAGAGGCGACCCAGAAGGCCGTAGATGACTGAACTCAGCAGCCGCGGTGGCGTCAGCCGCCGAGCTGCTCCGGCTTCACGATCGAACCGTACTTGGCTTTCATCGCCTGCAGGCCTTCGCGCTGCTCTGCATAGACCTCGAAGAGGGTGGCCGGGAGGTTCTCCTCCTTGCCGTAGGCCTCTTCCTGGAGTTCGATCCGGGCGAGGATCTTGTCGATGTAGAGCGAGAACTGCTTGTCATAGAGGTCGCGCGGGTAGTCCTTGTCAATGATGTCGCGGAAGAGACCCTTGAGATCGTCGTACATCGGGAGAAATCCAATGGGGGTCTCGATGGCATCCACGTCACCGTAGCTCCGCCGCTCGAGCCAGTTGAGCCACACCTTGACATCCCGCTTTTCGCCGAGTAGGCCCGGGCCCTCTCCCCCCCGCGCCTGATGGGTGAGGAAGTAGTTCAACCCGGCGAGAATCGGCGGATCGGTGAGCTCGGGCGAGTTGAAGAGCTTGAACTGGGCGGTCATGTAGTCGGCGAGGGCGCCCGGGATGAACGGAGCATTGGCCCAGGGTTGACGGCGAACACCGGTCACACCGAGTTCGGTCGCGGTGGCGGCGGAAACGATCGAGGCACCGATGACCACGCCGTGATCTGCGTTCTTGGCGACCCAAATGGGCGGCATGGTGTCGGAATCACGACCGCTGTAGGTAATGACCTTGACGTGGGCGCCGGCAGACGACTCCGCAGCCTCGATATCGTAGTTGCCGATTGCCTCGTTGCGCACCGTAATCCGGGCGTTCCCGTGGGAGATCGGAATCCTCCTCCCATCGGCGTCGGCGATGCCTTCCCACCAGTCGCCCTGGAAGTTGCGGCCTTTTGTCGGAGGCGCCTCGCCGCTGCCTTCCCAATGAGGCTTGCGATCGTCGTCAACCAGCACGTTGGTCCAGATCACTTCCTCTCCATGCTCGCGCAGCACTTTCATGAGGTAGGGATCACCGTCCCAGTTGACATCGTTGACGATGCCGAAGATCCCCTTCTCCGGGTTGATGGCTCGCAACGAACCATCGTCCGCCAACCACATCTGGGCGAGATCGTCTCCCACGAAACGGTCGCCGGCCATGGCAGTAGTGGTCTTGCCGCAACCGCTCGGTGCGGCGCCGCAGAAGTAGGTCGCCCGCCCCCCAGGTCCGTTGAATCCGGTGATGAACATGTGCTCGGAGAGCTGCTGACCTGACTTGAAATAGGTCGCGAGATCGACGGCGAAGCGATGGTTCCCTTTCTTCATGAGCAGGGTGTTGCCGGCATAGGTGCAGAACATCGAGTAGGTGGTGAGCCACGAGCGATCCATGAAGACGCGGGCATAGGGAAGGTCCTCGACGCGCCAAGGCCCTTCCGAGTGGAGATTCGTAAAAAAGAATCCGGTCTCCTCGACCTGCCGGTCAAAGGTCGCGTACGAGTTCCGGTAGAGCATGTCGGCACTGTGCATGACGTATGCGGAACTCGTGATCTCGATTGCCGGGATGGTGGCGGGGGCACCCGCCGGCCCGCGATTGAAGAAGCCGACCAGCAATACCTTGCCAACCATGATATCGACCATTTTGTCCTTGATGTAGGAGTGGGCGTCGTCGCGCATGATCTTCTTGGCCAGTACGCTGATCTTCTCGTCGGGGTTGACGATGTAGAAGGTCCGGTCAACGATGCGCGCCTGCTCCTGAGCGAGATCGAAGTGGATGGTGTGATCGGGCATGGCCAGCGAGCGCTCTTCACCCTTGGCGATGCTCAACTCGCGGATGGTCTCCAGATCGGCCGCGCTCCCGCTGTTGATCATCACTCGATCCGGACGGCACACTGCGATCGAGTTGGCAATCTTGAGGAGCGCCTTTTCAGTGGTGATCTTCTCGAGCTTGGCGAGCTCGGTTGCACCCATTTTCGTCCGGAAAAGTGCCCAAGCATCTTTGATCGTCTCAATACCGCCGAGGTTTTCGAGGATTTCCGTTCCCTTGCCGAGTTCGAGCATTGATCAGCCTCCATTCGCGTCGGTTGTCACTGGGATGCGTTCCAGTGTGATCGATATGCGGGGATTATAACCCGGTCTCCGGCAACCCGTCAGAACCCGAGAATTTCCCACGGGAGCGTGTTTCTTCTGTATGATTACTGCCGCGCCTATCGCGCATCATGGAGGTGCCATCGTGCACGCCCGTTTTCTGGCTTCCAGGCTCGTAGTTCTCGCCTTTGCTGTTGTCATCATCGCAGGCTGCGGCGGAAGTCCTGTGATTGGTGTCCTCCTCCCGATGACCGGGGAGGCCGGTAGCTACGGCAGCTCGATGAAACAAGCCATCGACCTCGCCATCGAGGAAGCCAAGGCGGACGGTTCGTATCCAGCTGATCTCACCGTTGTTTGGGGCGATTCGGCATCCGATCCCGCCACCGGAAGAACCGAGATCCGACGACTCGCCGGCCAGGGCGCCAAACTCATCGTGACCGGCACCACCAGCGGGACCGCCAAGGCATTCCTCCCCGAACTCGAAGACAGCGATGTCATCGCCTTGAGTCCTTCTGCATCGGCGCCATCGCTGACCAAGGACTCAAAGAAGTTCTTCCGCCTCTTCGCCTCCGATGAACTCGAAGGCCAACGGGCCGGCCGCTTCCTCTACGAAGGCCAGGGTAAGAGCACTGTTCTCATCTTCTCGCAGGACTCCGAACAGGCTCGCGGCATCGAGCCGTTTTTCCGCCAGAATTACGAAGGGGCCATGGGAGGCTCAATCGTTGGACGTGTCCTCGTCGGTGATGACAACTGGCATGACGAGTGCGCTGATCTCATCGCGTCACATCAGCCGGAGGCGGTCTACATCATCGCGTACGCCAACAAGACCCTCGAAGTCCTCCGCCACCTCAAGACCAAGGGCTATACGGGCACCATCTGCGCCACCTCGGCCTTCTACTCGGGCGAAGTCCTCGAGCAGGAACCCGAGTTGGTCGATGGAGTCTTCTTCCCCATGCCGGCATTCGAGATCCAATCCGATCTCGAGGTGAGTCGGACTTTTGTCGACTCCTTCCGCGCCAGGTACGGCAACGATCCCGATATCTACGCTGCCCACGCCTATGACGCCATGCGCGTCGCCATGACCATTCCGGAAATTGTTCGCGCGTGGGAGGCCAACGAGATCCGCCGAGCCCTCCAGTTCGAGATCAAGGAATTCCCCGGTGTCACGGGCCCGATCCAGTTCGACGACTATGGTGATGTCCGCCACAACCCGGTGATCTTCATCGTCAAAGACGGGGTGGTGCTCAACTACACCAGCTACCTCGAGGTCGAAAAACAGAAGATCCGCGAGAGGATCAAGAAACTTCTCGAAGGACAGGGCGGCTGACGCCGCTAATTATGAATTTTTAATTATGAATTATGAATGACATCGCACATTCTCAGTGGCGCCAAGCCGGGTCCGGTGCGATGAAATTCATAATTCATAATTAAAAATTCATAATTAGTCTGATTCGCCATGCGAATCAGACTGGACTCCATCGGCTGCCGGCTCAACATCGGTGAGATCGAAGCCATGGCGCGCCGATTCGCGGCCGGCGGACATCAGATCGTCGCCCAGGGCGACCAGGCAGAACTCTGCGTCCTCAATACCTGTACGGTCACAGCAACCGCATCGAGCAAGTCGCGCCAGTTCATCCGCCAACTCCGGCGACACAATCCCTCGGCCAAGGTCGTGGTCACGGGTTGTCTGGCCGAACTCGAATCTGCGAGTCTCGAAGCCCTCGGGGTCGATCTCGTCGTCGGAAACAACGACAAGGACAGCCTTCCCGAGATCCTCGAAGAACGTGGTGTATTGGAGTCCAGTCCGGATGACGGATTGACGGCTGGGCCCACTGATCACCTCCCCGCCGAACGAACACGCGCATTCCTCAAGGTCCAGGACGGCTGCGACAACAAGTGCACGTTTTGTGTCGTGACGATCGCCCGCGGTAGCGGCCGCAGCCTCCAGTCCGAGGAGATCATCGCCGAGGTCCGGAATCTGGGCTCGTTGGGATTCCGGGAGGTCGTCCTGAGCGGCGTCCACCTCGGATCGTACGGCCACGATCTCGGAAAATCACGCGGGCTCGAGGATCTTGTTCGTCGGATTCTCGGCGAAACCGACATCCAACGACTCAGGTTGTCATCCCTCGAGCCGTGGGACCTCGATGCCCGGTTTTTCGAGATCTTCCGCGATCAGCGATTGCTTCCGCACGTCCACCTTCCTCTGCAGAGTGGGTGCGATGCCACCCTGGCGAGAATGGCCCGCAAGACAACCATGCGCGGCTTCGCCGATCTGGTGCAGTCCGCTCGAGACATGGTCAGCGACATCTCGATCTCGACGGACATCATGGTCGGCTTTCCCGGAGAGACCGAAGAAGAATTTGCCGAGTCCATCGCCGCGGTCGAAGACATCGCCTTTTCGCGGCTGCACATTTTTCGCTACTCACGTCGGGATGGCACCCGCGCGGCCCGACTCCCGAACCAGATTCCCGGGCCGGTAGCCCAGGAACGAAGTCGTCGTTTGCACGAAATCGGGCAGCGCCTCATGTCCGCATTCCACGAGCGATTCCTCCATCGTCGTCTGCGCGTGCTTTGGGAGAACGCAGAGGCGCACGGAAGCGATCTCCGCTGGAGCGGACTCACCGACAACTATATTCGCGTGCTCACCGAGACCGGCGCCGATACCGATCTCACCAACGAAATCAGCGAAATCGATCTCGAGGCGTGCGTTCCGGGCGCCGTGCTCGGCTCGATCGCCGGGGTCTCGCGGTCGCCCTTCGTGGAGGAATCGAGGCGTGAGTCGGGCTCGTTGCCGGTGGTTGGATGATCGTGAGTCGTGAGTCGACAGTCGTGATCGGTGATCCGTAATCGGTGATCGGTGATCGGGCGCCTGTGATCGGCTGCGATGTACGGATCACGGATCACGGATCACGGATTACCTAGCCCGCCGTGTCAGCGTTCGTTCGGTACTCTCAGCACGATTTCGCGAACCAACTCCCATGCGGTGCGGGTCTTCTTCTCGTCATCGGTCAGCTCGGCGTCGTCCTTGGCCAAGAGCGCCTCACGCGGCCCCTCGCCGGCCGTCCAGGCGGCAAGCAGAGCCCCTTCGACGATCTTCAGATACGCACCCATGGACATGTTGACGCTGCGCAGACGTTCAAACGCATCGCGAGTTTCAGGATCGAGGTTGTCGAAATCGATGGCCATGCGCGGGTCCTCCAGATCATGTAGACGTGACAACGGAATCGCGGCGGGGAGTATTTCCCATCCCCCGTCCCGTTCCCGTGCCCGTGCCCGTGCCCGTGCCCGTGCCCGTGCCCGTGCCCGTGCCCGTGCCCGTGCCCGATGAGATGTTCAGCGACCGGGGCAGCGACCGGGGCAGCGACCGGGGCAGCGACCGGGGCAGCGACCGGGGCAGCGACCGGGGCAGCGACCGGGGCAGCGACCGGGGCAGCGACCGGGGCAGCGACCGGGGC
>Ga0316193_10004322_pt1 | contig 10436 bp, 7 predicted proteins | sample MerIslsedime2_MG_FD_207735 | JGI IMG/M metagenome (GOLD analysis project Ga0316193, IMG submission 207735) | Coastal sediment microbial communities from Maine, United States - Merrow Island sediment 2 | ecosystem: Environmental > Aquatic > Marine > Coastal > Sediment | place: USA: Maine...
TTTGCCTATCCGATATGTATCGCCTTTATGGGCCAACTCGACTGGGGGCCTGTGGCCGGCGGCTACTTAGGTGCTATTTTACTGGGTGCAGCGTTTGTTGCAGTGGGTTTGTTTGCCTCATCGTTGACACGCAACCAGATCATTGCATTTATAGTCGGTATGACCATCTGCTTTACCCTCACGTTGATCGATAAAATGCTTTTCTTCTTTCCCCGTGCACTGCTCGGTGTCATCGGCTACCTCGGCGCCGATTTTCATTTCAAGAACATCTCCAAAGGAATTATTGATTCGAGAGATGTCATCTATTTTTTAAGTGTCGTGTTCATCGGACTTTACAGCACCCATCTGGTCATGCGGGAAAAAAATTAAGGAGCTTAAAATGGGCATTCAGAAACGATATGCAAAATATATCAAACTATCTATTTATCTGGTCATCATTGTCCTCATCAATGTGGCGGGAATGACACTCTTTTTCAGAATGGATCTTACTGAAAACAGGATTTATTCAATATCCGAGGCCAGCAAAAAGGTGGTGTCCACCCTTTCCGAACCGTTGACCATCAACGTCTTTTTTACAAAAAATCTGCCCGCACCGCACAACAATACAGAACGATATTTACACGATCTTTTAGAGGAATATGCCATCCATGCCAATTCGTATTTTAACTACAGATTCTATGATGTCAGCCCCGAGGCCGAAGGAATCAACCCTTTGACGCGGGAAAATCAGAACCTGGCGAACAATTACGGTGTACACCCGGTTCAGATTCAAGTTTATGAAGAAGATGAGGTAAAATTTAAAAAAGCCTACATGGGGCTTGTGTTGATTCACGGCGATATGGTTGAGCGGATTCCCACCATTACTTCCATCAATGGGGTAGAGTATAAACTGACAACGGCGATACAGAAGCTGAACAATAAAATCAGCGCACTACTGAACTTGAAGGATAAAATAAAGGTCAAACTGTTTCTGTCTTCTTCTTTAAAATCCGTCGCGCCTTTAATGGGCCTTAATCAAATTCTTGAATATCCGGTAAAATTAAAAGAAAGCATTGAACGCCTCAACACCAAAAACTTTGGAAAACTGGAATATACTTACATCGACCCCTCTAAGGAACCGTCAAAGGAACCGTTGTGGAAACCATACAATCTGATGCTACTTCAATGGCCGAATCTATCCGATGGCAACATCCCGGCCGGAAAAGGAATGATCGGTCTTGTAATGGAATACGGGGAAAAAGTCAGAAAGATACCTCTGTTAAAGGTGCTCCGGCTTCCCATCATCGGAACCCAGTATGATCTCGTGGATGTTGATAAATTGGAAGACATCGTCAACGAAAACCTGGAGACCCTGGTGGATATCAACCAGGACCTTGGGTATCTGGCGGGACACGGCACGCTGAGCACTTCGAGTTTCTCACCCATGGGGCAACAAAATCCAGAGGCAATATCCACCTTTTCAAGTCTGATATCAAAAACTTACAGTTTGAAGCCCATCAATCTAAAAGAGCAGTCCATTTCCGATAGCCTCAATTGTCTGGTGATCGCGCGGCCAACTGAAAAATTTTCCGATGATGAGCTTTATCAGATCGATCAGGCCTTGATGAAAGGAACCAATATTGCACTGTTTATTGATGCTTTCAAAGAAATCAACCCCAATAATCAGCAGCGTTCCGGATTTAACCGGGGACCCAGCTATGTGCCGCTGGATACCGGTCTTGACAAATTGCTGTCGCATTATGGCATCCATATTAAAAAATCATATGTGCTTGATGAAAACTGTCATAAGCAAAGGCTCCCCCGCAACATGGGGGGTGGTGAAAGACCCATTTACTTTGCCCCCATCATCAAAAACAAAAATATCAACCATGATCTAAATTTTATGCGTGGCATCAAGGGACTGATTGCGGTCAAAATATCCCCTTTGGAACTGGACGAGGCAAAGATTTCTAAAAATAACCTCAAAGCCGTCAAGCTCTTTACATCTTCTGAAAAATCCTGGGAGATACGTAAAAACATCAGTTTAAATCCCATGTTTCTTTCACCTCCCCCTTCGGACAATGAAAAGCAGCGTTTTCCATTGGCATACATCGTTGAAGGTGAGTTTCCCAGTTATTTTGCGGGCAAACCCATCCCGGAAAAAAAATCACAGGATGAAAACACAGATACCAAGGATAAAAAAGAAAGCACGTCCGAATTGGCAGAGAAAAAGACCAACGTTGACATGTCGAAAATAAAAAGCCAGGGCGAAACCATATCCAAAGGAAAACCCGCCAAAATCTTTTTGATGGCATCGGCGGAAATGCTAAAAAACAATGTTCTGAATCCCGAAGGCAACAGCCCCAATGACATGCTTATTTTGAATGCGATAGATGCCCTGAACCATCGAGAAAATATTGCTGCCATGAGAAGCAAGGTACTTAGTTTTAATCCGCTGAACGATACCGGATCTTTGACAAAAACTTTTGTCAAAACTTTTAATATCGCAGGACTGCCGGTACTGCTGGTTTTTATAGGCCTCATCGTATGGCTGCGGCGCCGTTCCAGAAAAAAACAAATACAGATGATGTTTCAAAAATAAAGTGTAACCGTTCACGGGAGCAGAGTTCAGGGTTAAATCTTCTGTACAGTCTTCCATCAACCTTGAACCGGGAACCTTTGAACTTTGAACGTATATTAAAAGAGGTGAATATGAAGCTGAAAAAAGAATATTTCATTCTGGCAGCTATTCTGGTTGCACTGATCCTGTATCTTGCCTTGCATCGGTCAAACAGAACAAATTATCAACTTCCGGAACTTTCCGAAGTTTCCGGGAAACATATCTCGAAACTTGAAATCACAACAGCAGGCAATTCCATTATTTTTAACAAAAAAGACAACACATGGCACATCGAACCAAAGGGGTACCGCGTTGATTCAACAAAGGTTAAAAATATACTGGATATTATTGAAAAATTGAAATTGACAGCTCTGGTATCAGAATCAAAGAATTATGTCCGTTATGATTTGAGAAACGATAAAAATATCCAAGTGAAAGCCTGGCAGGGCAAAACCCTGCTCCGGGAATTTGATATCGGCAAAGCAGCCCCAACCTTTAAGCACACCTTTGTTAAACTACCGGACGATCCCAACGTGTACCATGCCCGGGGAGATTTCAGGCGAGATTTTGATCGTTCCGTTAACGATTTTCGAGATAAGACCGTGCTGTCATATTCACAAAATACTATTCATGGAATTAAGCTTGTCCACGAGAAAAAAACCATCTCTCTTTCTCGAAAAGAGATCCCTGAAACCCTTCCTGAAAAAAAGGATGAGCCAGCCGCTAAAGCCTCTAAAGAATTAAAAACCAAAACCGTGTGGGAGGATACAAAAGGCCAGGAAGTGGCCCCAGACAAGATTAGCTCTCTGTTGAGTTTTCTAAGCAGTCTGGAGTGTGAAAGATATTTAGACGACTTAAAAAAAGAAGGTTTTGAAAATCCGATCTATACCGTTACCCTAAACGGTGAAAAGGAATATTTACTTTTGGTATTTGCCAAAAAAGACAAAAATGCAAAAAATTATTCGGCAATCTCCTCGGAAAATGAATCCCCTTTTTCACTGTCCGACACCCAGGTGGATACCATCAAATCCAAGCTTGATGATATTCTCAAAGGAAAGGAAAAATGAAAATCCGAAACCAATAGATTTGACTTATCACAGAGTTGCATTACACTAAAGATATGAAAAAATTGTAAAGTAAAAGCGAATATTAAAACTATCACAAAAGGAGAGTGCTCCCATGTACGATAAAAAAGCATTGTGTGATAAAATCAGAGAGCTGTATCCGGACATTGGTGAGTGTGGAATCGATGTTGACGTCAATTATGATGAAGATCAAAAATCATGGACCGTAAAGTTAAAAAAGGATCATATCGAACTGAAAACCTTTTTAGAAGACGAAGACGCCAACTTGTGTATGGACGGAAAACAGTGTGTAAGTCTGGGTCTAGAAATTGCCCAGCTAAAGGATAACATCGCACAGATTTAGTATAGATAATCATCATTACAACTTTAATAGAAATATTCATTATCGGGAAGCGGATTTCAATTCGCTTCCCGATTCATCGTTTCGGTAAAATGCTGTTTATATTTTCTTTACGCCCTGAAACCCCACACAGCATAAATGGGATCTGAATCCATTAATTCTGGAAAGTATTTATCATCCGTGGATATGGGCAAGCCTCTGGCGGAATGGGTTTCCAGACCTTTGAATCTTTTGCTTTTCTGAAAATACTCCGTGACAAACCCCGGCAGCTCAAAATCTGATATTTCCCCCTAATTTCGAGATCTCCCCTCCTGCGTTAATTACATTTTTGTATTTATACCATCTTTAAAATACACTTTTGTTATTTAAGTGGGCTTTAAATACATTATTGCCACTTTGCTATCAAGGTGAATACCCTCCAATCTGTTCATTATATTACAGTAATTTTAGATAGTTATATTGTTTATACTTTCAATTTTACGAACTGGCACATTTTTTGATTAAACAGAGAACAAAATTGAAGTCCGGGATTAAAAATCATCAAACAATAAAAGGAGTATAAATATCATGAAATCATTGATCATTTCTGGTTTACTTGTCTTCATCAGTTTTGCCGGGGCCTGGGCCGGAGACGAAACGCCCACGGTCTTGACCAATAAGGAGGCCATCGGACTGGTTCAAACCCATGCCGACTATGTCTGGACACTGGTGGCAGCGGCACTGGTCTTTTTTATGCAGGCCGGATTTGCCATGGTGGAGGCCGGATTTACCCGGGCCAAAAACGCCATCAATATAATGATGAAAAATTTGATGGATTTTTCCATGGGAAGCCTGGCGTTCTGGGCCGTGGGGTTCGGCCTGATGTTCGGTGTTTCTAAAACCGGCTGGTTCGGAGCATCCGGGTTCTTCTTAAGTGATTTCAGCCCCGGCGGCGATCCCTGGGTTTTGGCGTTTTGGATGTTCCAGGTGGTCTTTGCCGCCACAGCGGCAACCATTGTCTCCGGCGCCATGGCGGAACGAACCAAGTTTTCGGGGTATCTGATCTACAGTATTCTTATTAGTGCACTCATCTATCCTATATTTGGAAGCTGGGCATGGGGGAGTCTTTACAAGGGAAGTGGCTGGCTGGAAAACTTAGGGTTCATTGATTTTGCCGGATCCACGGTTGTCCATTCGGTGGGCGGCTGGGCAGCTCTGGCCGGCGCCATTGTCCTGGGCCCACGGCTGGGAAAATACACCAAGGACGGAAAAGTCAAACCGATATTAGGCCATAATATTCCACTGGCGGCCCTGGGCGTATTTATCCTTTGGCTGGGCTGGTTTGGGTTTAACCCCGGCTCGACAACCGCGGCCAATAAAGATATTGCCATGATCTTTGTAAACACCAACTTAGCAGCTGCCGCCGGCGCAATTCTGGCCATGTTTATGTCATGGATCAAATTCGGCAAACCCGAAGTCGGCATGAGCTTAAATGGAGCACTGGCGGGTCTGGTGGCCATTACCAGTCCCTGCGCATCGGTCACTCCAATGAGTGCGGTGATGATCGGTGCCATCGCCGGCGTGATCGTCGTATTCTCCGTCCTTTTTTTTGACAAAATTCGGGTGGACGACCCGGTGGGCGCCATCTCCGTGCACGGTGTCTGCGGCGCCTGGGGAACACTGGCGGCCGGAATATTTAACATCGGCGGCACGACCATGAAAATCATCGGGGTGCAGCTTTTGGGAATTTCCGCCTGCTTTTTATGGGTATTCCCCACGGCTTTTGTCATGTTCAAGCTGATCGATCGAACAATAGGCCTCAGGGTATCACCGGAAGAAGAACTCGAAGGGCTTGACTTCACGGAACATGGCGGAAATGCCTATCCTGACTTCGATATTTCCCATTCAGGGGGCATGGGATCCGTCGCACCGGCTTTTGCCAAATCGGAAGCTGTTGCTGGGAAAATGGTCCGCAAGACGGCTGAACAAACATAAATAAGTTACTTAGGAGTACAAATCCTACTCGTATGTTAGATTATACCTGTATGCCCGTCCGGAAGGTTCCCGGTCGGGCATAATGTTACATCTCAAGATTTCTACAACAAATTGAAAATATGGAATTCCTTCAAGGCTTCCAAATTCTTCCCAGGAGATGGAAAAATGGAATGGTGGAATGTTGGTCTCTTAAAGGATATTATTTTTTTTATAAAGATGAATTTACCATTAAACCATCACACCAAAACCCATTGTTCCATTATTCCAGTATTCCAACATTCCAATTGGGGCGAAGCCCCTGAGTTCTTTTTTTCTAGCACCCTTCATCGTCGACAATCTTAAATCCGATCGAATCGGGTGTTTCCGATGTCGCTGACGGTTTTTGGACTCTTTCCACCTGTTTTTCAGGCTTAATTGCTGGAATAGCGGGCTTCGCAATGATTCGATCCGGATTTACGACGGCAAGAATCAACCCCAACAGGATGAGAAGTCCTGCCGCAGTGCGTTTGACTTTCGGCGAACCTTTCGGAAGTGTATCTTTATCGCCGAATTTCTGTTCTACTTTCTCCACAAACCAGTAGGCACCGACAGCCATAAGACAGACCAGAAAAGCAATGATGCCCGAATTGATGTTGAACACATCTGTGAGCCGAATCTTCCCCATGTTACCCGAGGTGTAAAATCCCTTAAGAAACGGAAAAATTTCGGCAAAAAGAACACTACCCAGCATCATCCCGATGATAAATATCAACCCATCCAGTTTGCCCGATACCGTTGCCACCACAGACGTTGTCGGGCAGTAACCCCCCATAACAAACCCGATCCCAAGAACAAGACCGCCAACGATTTGCGGCCAGATAAAGGTGGGCAATAGATACACGCGACCCAGATCTATCCAGCCGAAAAAAAAGAAGTAAAGAAGTCCGAGCATGCAGACAATAATGGCCGTGAACATAACCTTCAGCACGGCAAAATCTCTAAGATAAAAGATGGCCGTCAGTTTTCTGGGGTTACCGAACCCTGCTCTTTCGAGCACGAACCCGAACATAAAGCCGATGAGCCCGGCAAGCTGGAGGCTGTATGCATGGTCGAACCATCCGAATTTATACAAAGGCCCCATTACAACCACTCCTTTCTGAAAAAATAGGCGGTTGCGTAGGCTCCCGCAAAAATACAGAACATGAAGACCCAGGAACCGAAGGCCAGTTCAGCTGCTCCGGTAAGGGCCTGTCCGCTGGTGCATCCCCGGGCCAAACGGGCTGCGAATCCCGACAGAATGCCCCCACCCAAGGCCAGCCACAGCCGGATCGAAACGCTGATGGAAGGCCCCCGGGCCACTTCGCCTTTAATCCGATTGCTGATAAAGGCCGAAAACAGACCACCGAGAGCAGCCCCTATTGTTAAAAAGACCAGCCAGGCCATAAGCGGTGATCTTTTCCCTTTAATGTACTTGGAGAAATACGCATTCGCCTTGGCATGTTCCGGAGCGACCAGTTTAACGCCGGCAGTGGCGATCCGAGCAAAGGAGGCTGAAGAACCTAAACCCCGGCCCATGGTGTAAAAGGAAAAGAGAAGGATCAGTCCCAAAATGACACCGATAACGTACGGATTAGAATAGCGGTCGTTCATGTATCCCTCCTTGATTTAATTTCTATTCATAGTTATTTCTATAATACCAATTAGGGTTGAACTTTTTCGGGAAACATCCGTTTTCTTGATTTAAGCCAATCCGACATTTCCATGAAGGTTTTTGACAGATCATAGCGCCCTTTGGAAAACACCCCGTAATCACCGCCGAATCCCATGGCTGATGCAAAGCGGATGTGATTGCCATAGATCAGCCAGGTATTGCTCCACTTTTTCTCAATGGCTTCGTCAAAGGGATTGCCCGCCGGTCCTGTATCGTTCCATTTGAAATCGGCCAGGTTAAGACGCCATATTTCAGACATAATTTGGGTTCCGGCCAAGGTTTTGGCATTGGTCTCGCGAATGGTGTTTTCAAAGCGAGCCCAATGTCCATTGACCCAGGTCGTGGCATGGCAGCTCAAGCAGACGGCCTGCATATTTTCCTTGCGAATGTTCATCTCTTTTTCCGTGATAAGATATTTTGAAGCAAATTCGCCGTCAAATGCCGTGGGCAAGGACTGATTGTCTTTGTTCCTGATTTTGGTGGTATCCGGTTCTTTTGGAAACGGATGGGCATAAATCAGGCCAAAAATCCGCCATGGGAGTCGGCCGGCCATCTGGTGGGTCCGTTCAGCCACCACCTCTTCATCGGTGTTGACCAACAAACTCACATGACAGGCGGCACAGGTGGGTGCGGTGAAGTCTTTACCGACGGTCCATGGCACAGTGTCAAAATTCCACGATTCACCCATGCTGGAAAAAATATTGCCGTGTTTGCTGGCCGAATAGACATTAAACGCCGGCACGTCGGGACCGGTATGACATTCCTTGCACGTGTAAGGTTTTCTGGCCATTTTTATTGAAAATGTGTGGCGTGTGTGACAGGCCGAACACGAACCTCTTGTGCCGTCCAGATTGATCCGGCCGACACCCTGATTGGGCCAGCCTTCAATAATGGGAAATTCCAATTCACCCGCCAATTCGGTGTCTCTGGTTTCATACCCCTTAACCGACAATTTGGTGCCGTGACAGTAATAACAGGCTTCAGCCTTAGTGGCATCATTCGGGGGTTTAATGGTGATGCTGCCTTTTTTTCCATGAGCGGGCTCTGTGGTTCCAAGGATACTGTTCTGCAGCAGTTGATAAACAGGATTGGCGGCCAGATTATTAAAGGCATGGGCCATGATGTTTTTAGAGTACTGATCCGCCTCCTGAGCATGGCAAGTGCTGCAATCCTTGGGACTGACCACCACATGAACGTCGTAGCCGTTGTGCTCAAATGTATCCGCATGGGCCTTGGATCTTTGTGTATGGCATTCCGCGCATCCCACAGCCACCGTTAACAGGTTCTCCGGCACCTGTTTACTTGACACTTTACGCGCCAGACCCTTCACCGCCATTGCCGTTTGGGACGTCACTTGAGCGTGCCGGCTTTTCCGCCAACTCTCCACAATGCCCGGATGCACCGTGGAATGGCATTCCAGACACTCGGACGTGGCGTCGCTCACCGCCACATCGGCAGCCGCTGCGACATTTGGGAGCCATAAAAAAAGACCAATAATAAACAGACATGCTATTTTCTTCATTATACCGCTCCTTTTCCTTCAAAACGATGACACGATTTAGAAAGACATCGAATTATTTGAGTTCTTGAGGCGTTTTTCTAAAAAATCGCTTCTTGGATTATCTTTTTTTAAAAATTTAGCCCCCCGACTCATCAATTGTCTTTCGCCCCTCTATGATTAGTAAAAGACACGATTAAGTGTCCGATTCATAAATGCGGATTTTTTTCGCTGGGCAAGGCCGCACAAGGGTTTTCGGTAAGGCGTACAATACGTACTCCGCAACCGGAGACCCGCGGAGAACTAAGTCCAGCGGGAAAAAGACCATTTATGGATGGACATATTTATTCTGACGGCAACACACACGAACTATGAAGTCTCGGCGTAAAACGCTCAGGGCCGGATACAATGGGTTTTTCGATGACCTTGGCAATCGCTTTAAGCATTCCAAAAAATATCTTTTCATGAAACGGATAGAAACTGTACCAGTAAAGCATCCCCCAGAGCCCCTTTGGCAAAAAACGGGACAGCATCTCCAGATCCGTGTACTGATTTCCGACCGGATGAATTTTAAATTCAAGCAAAGCTTCGCCGGGGACCTTCATTTCAGCCAGCAGCAACAGCCGCTCCTTCGTCTCTACCTCCAGTACCCGCCAGAAATCCAGTGCATCTCCAACCCTCAGTTCGGTTGGGTGACGGCGTCCACGACGCAATCCAACACCACCGAATAATCGATCCATCAGACCGCGCAACCACCACAATTTGTCGGCATAATAATAACCTGTTTGACCGCCGATCCTGCTGATGGGCAGCCAGACCTCATCCGGAGTGGCTTTTATTCTAACCCGATACCCGCATTGCATGATGGTGCCACCGGCCCAATCGGCATCCCCGCAATGGGCCCATTCAGGCGTTATGATTTCCCCGGCATCGGCCCAGCAGGTGTCCACCTGTTCTTGGATGATTTTATCCAGGGCCGTTCGAATCGCTTTTCGAGGAGAGATAAGTTTTTGGGGGACGATCGATAGAATACGTTTGTCTGAACATACGGCATCGCTGCTCAACCCTTCGGTTAAAGGAAACGCAATGGAATGGGGTACCGGGCTTATGAGATGAATCCAGTATGCGCTAAGGGTGGGTGTGAGCAGGGGAACCGGAAAGATCCATCGTTTTGGCAATTTTGCTTCCTCGGCATAAATATCCAGCAAATCCCGGTAGGCCAGCACATCCGGCCCCCCGATATCATAAGT
>Ga0316193_10004323_pt1 | contig 10435 bp, 10 predicted proteins | sample MerIslsedime2_MG_FD_207735 | JGI IMG/M metagenome (GOLD analysis project Ga0316193, IMG submission 207735) | Coastal sediment microbial communities from Maine, United States - Merrow Island sediment 2 | ecosystem: Environmental > Aquatic > Marine > Coastal > Sediment | place: USA: Maine...
TTAAAACCGTGGATTATTGAATTTTTAACCAAAATGCATCATATTTGGTTGTTTGATGATACCCGGCTTACTCAGAGTGGATGCAATTTAAGCCTACTGCGTTCTGCTGATATTAAACATCACGGTTTTGTCATTTAACATTCTTTGTGTAATGTTAGACAATCATATGTCGATACCGGGTCCACAGTATATTGCTACATATTCAGGGGTGTTATTTATTACCCTGACACTATCTAGCGTAATTTAAACAAGGAGATTTTTACATGCAGGTTAATACAACTTACGAACCATATGCCCACGAACCGGAGTATATCGAGGCAAACAGGGCGCTGCTGGATACCCTTCCTATAGACGGTGTCAAACGCGTGCTCGATCTTGCCTGTGGCACGGGATTGCTTTCTGATCAGCTTTTTCAGATCAAGCCCGACATTACCGTAAACGGAGTTGATCTCTCTAAAGAGTCACTGGATATTGGTCGAAAAGAGTTCACCGAGAAAGGCATGCTTGTCGACAGCCAGCAGGAACTGGATAAAGCGGCTGCCGAGAACCGAAGCGCCATAATGATGGTCGAGGGCAGTGCGATGGAGCTGACTTTCCCTGATGACACCTTTCAGTTGGCGATGATGGGAAATGCGATTCACCTGATGCCTGACAAGGATCAATTTCTGCAGGGCGTATATCGTGTTCTGGCGCCAGGCGGGCATTTTACTTTCAATTCTGTATTTTTTGCGGGTACTTACGAAGAAGGCAGCGAGCCTTTCTGGACAGACTGGTTGAGAGAGGCAGTGAATGTATTGAATGAAAAAAATGCAGCACGAGCTGCTGCGGGCGAGAAACCTGTTCCGCGCCAGCGTGGTAAATCCGGCCATGCATTTGACAAGGGCTGGTTAGCGCCTGAGGGCTGGCAGGAAACACTGGAGCGAAATGGATTTAAGGTTGAGCGTGTATATAAACGCTCTGTTCCTATCAGCCAGCGCGGTCTTGAACTGGTGGGTGCCTATGGAGGCCTGGCAGAAGTGCTGATGAGCGGTTATCCGGTCGAGATTGCCAGTGAATGTTTGCAGGAAGCAGCCGGACGTGCGTTCAAGAATTTTGACATCAAGGAAGTTGAGCGCTATTGGCTTGAGGTGACGGCGGTCAAGCCTGAGTGAGCTTGTTGATATTGCAAAACGAACACAAAAAAACCACCCACATGGGTGGTTTTTTTGTGGCATGGCAGATATTCGAGCAGATCTCGATAAACTGTTGTTTTTTGATAGTTTGATCAGGGTCAATATTTTTATTATCTATTATTGCTATTTTGGAACATGCAATAGGCAATAATTATTCTATTCAGGAGTCTGATTATGGGTAAGAAATCGGCCAAAAAAAAGGAGCGAAAGCTGGTCAAAGCCAAATCTGATACGTTTGTGGAAATGGAAAAAAAATTCCGCGATCTTGAAAGGCGGCTGGACGATATTTTTTCTGAAAATTGGGGTATTCCGTCAAGATGGGAATTGCCGGAATGGTCCAGATTGCGCAAATTAAAACTTACGACACCCAGGGTCGATATTGTTGATCGCGATGATGACATTATGGTGCGTGCTGATGTGCCTGGCGTTAATAAGGAGAATCTCGACGTATCATTCACAGACAATACAATTACCATTAAGGGCAGTATCAGCGAAGAAAAGAAAGAAGAAAAGGGCGATTATTTTCGTAATGAGACCATGAAAGGTACATTTTCCCGTACCATGTACCTGCCAAGTGATGTTGATGGTAGCAATGCTGAGTCTACATTCAAGGATGGTGTGCTTGAGGTAGTCGTACCCAAGCTGGAAAAGGCGAAGCGTATCAAGGTTAATGTTGAGTGATTCTGTTTCACTGGATGCGTAAAAGAGAAAGGGCCGGCTATTGCCGACCCTTTTTTTGTGGCGCGCCTGGCGCGATTTGAACGCGCGACCTTCGGCTTCGGAGGCCGATACTCTATCCAGCTGAGCTACAGGCGCAATGAAAAACAGGTTCTAGTGGCGAGGTGCCAGTAGCCAGGTGTCGAAGCTTAAGGTTTATTGCAGCCTGAAGCAAACCTGGTGCCTGAGCAGGATTATAAACAGGGATTCACCGCAGAGGCGCAGAGAACGCAGAGTTATTATTAGATTGACACCTCTCAACAGCATGCTGTCATTTCGACGATCGCAGTGAGGAGAAATTTCCCGAATCACGGTAGATTTACTACGGGCTTCCTGCCCTTCGCCCTTCGGGCCAGCGTTACGACACATCCTGTGTCGCCTTACAGGCTGGCCTTCGGCCATTCAAATTTGCTCCGGGCAAATTTAGTCGGCTATTCAAATCGCTCCTGGCGATTTAGTCTCCCTTCGGTCGAGATGACACAAATGTAATAGTCAGGATTTAATCTGACAGGCTGTGTCATATCTGCTCTAACTATAGGGTTTTGTTGTGAGTGCATGGTCTGGCTACTTATAATGCTACAGATATGTACTCTCGCAAAGGCGCAAAGAACGCAAAGGTGAAATGTATCTTTTGTTGCATGAAATAATATCGTTTCATGATTTCCTCTTTGCGGGCTTGGCGCCTTTGCGAGAAAAAAATTCTACAAACTACTAAACCAAGCCGGTTTACACCACGCGAAATCTGACAGAATCTGTAAGATCAAGTCTGAACTACTACAACACAAACAATATTTTCTCTGCGCCTCTGCGGTGAATAAATGTCTTAAACCAGGAACCTAAGCTGTCTGGAGTAACTGCACACTGAACAGGCTGGATTCATCTGTCCATACTCGCTGCTGTTTAAAACCGGCTGCTGATGCGAGTTCGGCAAATTCTTCGATGGTATATTTATAGGAATTTTCTGTATGGATGGATTCACCGGCACTGAGTTCGAAGAAGTGATCTTCGATGCGGATGCGTTGTTGATGTGCGCTGACCAGGTGCATTTCAATTCGACCACGATCAGGATTATAAAACGCGTGATGATTGAAGGCATCAGGGTCGATATCGCTGTCCAGCTCATCGCGTATGCGTGTTAGCAGGTTCAGGTTGAATTCAGCGGTAACACCGGCTGCGTCGTTATAGGCTGAATTTAGAATGCTGATATCCTTTTTCAGGTCCACACCGATTAATAAGTACCCGTTCATGTTCATCATTTCCGCGATGCGCTGTAATAGATCAATTGCATCATCCGGGTCAAAGTTGCCAATGCTCGAGCCTGGAAAGAAAGTCACTTTATGCTCTAATGTCTCGCAATGAGGGATATCCAGTGTATGGCTGAAGTCTACACAGGCTGCATGAACGTCGAGCCATGGATAATCCGATGCCAGTGTCTGCGTTGAACTGAGCAGGAACTCTTTTGAAATATCCACGCCCAGGTAACTCGATGGGCGCAACTGCTCCAGTAACAGACGGACTTTTTTGCTTGCACCGCTGCCCAGCTCAACCAGCAGGCAATCAGGTCCGATGTGATCGACGAGCTCGGCAGTACAGTTGCGCAGGATATCCATTTCTGTTCGCGTCTGGTAGTACTCGGGCAGTTCGCAGATAGCATCAAACAGCTCTGAACCCTTACGATCATAGAAAAACTTTGGTGGTATTGTCTTGGGCGTACGAGCCAGCCCGGAAATAACTTCGCGTTTAAGATCGTGGGTGCCGGGATGGGCGTCGTAGAATTTGATTGCGGTTGATATCATAAATCACGTGCCAGTCGTATGCCGGAAAATTGCCAGCGGTCCTTCGGATAAAAAAAGTTTCGATAACTGCTGCGAATATGGTCAGGGAGTGTGGCACAGGAGCCGCCTCGAAGCACAACCTGGCTCGACATAAACTTGCCATTGTATTCGCCGACGCTGCCTTCCGGAACGCGGTAGCCGGGAAAGGGCGCATACGCACTGGTGGTCCATTCCCATACATCGCCGTAGCATTGTTGCAGTATACCACTGTCACTGGTGGCCGCCGGCTGCAGGTAATCCGTGTTTCGAAGATTGCCTTGAACGGGTAATCCTGAGACAGATACTTCCCACTCGAATTCGGTTGGCAGGCGCTTGCCTGCCCAGCCGGCATAGGCTGCGGCTTCATACTGGCTGACATGGCAAACAGGTGCGTTGAGATCGAGCGGGCGCATGCCGCCAAGTGTCATGTACCACCACGCGTTGTCGCGTTGTTCCCAGTATAAAGGTGCGTGCCATGCATTGGCCTGTAACGTGGCCCAACCGTCTGATAACCACAACGCCGGGTTTTCATAGCCCTGGTCGTTAATGAATTCAAGATACTCTGCATTGGTAACCGGTCTTGATGCAAGGGCGAACGGCTGCAGCAGTAGCTGGTGACGCGGGTATTCATTATCGTAGCCAAATCCAGTGCCGCTGTGGCCGATGTGATAAATACCTTTATCAACATTGATCCATGATATATCAGACACTTCATGAGAGGGTGGCGGCGATAAATCACGGTATTGCGGGCGCAGCGGATTCTGCGCGAATACGTGTTTCAAATCTGTCAGCATCAGTTCCTGGTGCTGTTGTTCATGGTTCAAACCCAGCAAAATCAGCGGTTCTATTTCCTGCCATTGCATTTCTGCTGAAGTTTTAATCAGTTCAAGCATGGCTTCATCAACAGCTGCGCGGTATCGATAGATCTCGGCCACCGTTGGACGTGACAACATACCTCGTGCAGGGCGCGAGAATGGCTGCCCGTGCGTCAGGTAATAGGAGTTGAACAGGTGGTCAAAAGCCGGGTTATAACAGCGGTAGTTATTAGCAAAAGGTAATAGCAGGAAGGTCTCGAAAAACCAGCTGGTATGCGCCAGGTGCCATTTGACCGGACTGACGTCCGGCATGGTTTGTGTACAGTAATCCTCTGTTTCCAGCGGTGCACAAATGAATTCTGATGCTTTCCTTATGCGCTCATAGTTGAGCAGCAGTGAATTTGCCATTGTTGATGCGGCAGGTTCTTCAAGTTGTAATGAAGATGGCATCAAATAGATCCTCAAGGGTCGTGATTGCAGGGCGCTCTTGAGCCCGGGTTACTGGCTTGTGCGAATAATAATCATTCCCATATTACTCGCGATGCCTGAAGTTGGCAAATGCCAGCAAGGATACGGACAGGTTCTCTCGCAGAGGCGCGGAGAACGCAGAGAAAAAATTGTTGTTTGTAGCCCGGATGCAGTATCGCAGTATCTGAGGTATGTCATGAGTTGTTCGCGTTTCATTTCATTCATGCGACGTCCTGGTCCTCCCTCACCTCAGCACTCTCCCGGAAGGAGAAGGGTGAATATCGACTTTGTTTTTCCTTGTCCCTCGTTACTCGTCCCTTGTACCTGTAATTATTCTCTGCGCCTCTGCGAGACTCAATATCTATAGTTTTTTATATATAACCAATCCTGGCTGTACTGACAAAAAATCATAGTTGGAATTTGAATGAATATGACACTGACTGTCAGATTAAATCTTGACTGTTGCATATTATCCAATGAAATATTTACACATGAAGTGAAATCTTTGCGCTCCTTCGATTAACTCAGGACAGGCTTTGCGAGAATACATCCCGTTTAATGATTATTGAAGCGGTCCAGGCTGCGGTAGGAAATGGCTTCAGTGAGGTGAGCTTGTTGAATATTTTCACTCTCGGAGATATCGGCGATGGTGCGTGCAAGTTTCAGAATGCGGTGATAGGCACGGGCGGAAAGATGGAGCTTATCCATGGCTTTTTCCAGCAGCAATCTTTGTTCCTTATCCAGGCAGCAATGCACATCCACCTCGGATGAGCTGAGATCCGCATTGCTTTTTCCGGCGCGTTCAAGTTGTCTCTGATATGCCCTGGTCACGCGCTTTCTGATGATCTGGCTGTCTTCATTTTTTGGGCTGTTCTGGTCAAGCGCGCTTTTATCAAGTTTCGGTACTTCGATATGGATATCGATGCGGTCGAGCAGCGGTGCAGAAATACGGTTGCGGTGACGTCGTTGCTGTTCATATGTGCATTGGCACAGTTGCTTGCCGTCACAACTGTAGCCCTGCGGGCACGGGTTCATTGCAGCAATCAATTGAAAACTTGCCGGGAATTCCGCCTGCCGCGCGGCACGCGAGATGGTTATGCTTCCCGTTTCCATCGGTTCGCGCAGCACATCGAGTACGCGCCGGTCAAATTCTGTGAGTTCATCGAGAAACAGCACCCCATGATGCGCCAGTGATATTTCGCCCGGTGATGGATTCGAGCCACCGCCGACCAGTGCAACACCGGATGCGGTGTGATGTGGATGTCGAAACGGCCGCTGTTTCCAGTTGCTGACATCAAAGCCATGATGACTGATCGAGTTGATCGCTGCGCTTTCAAGTGCATGCTGATCGGTCATCGGCGGCAGGATGCCCGGCAGGCGGCTGGCGAGCATGGATTTGCCGGTACCGGGCGGCCCAACCATGACCATGTTGTGTCTTCCGGCGGCCGCGATTTCCAGTGCGCGCCGCGCACGATGCTGGCCACGAACCTCAGACATGTCGGCAATAAAATGCTTATTGCTGTGAATTGATGCTGGTGCGACAGGATTGTGAAGCTCGCCGAGTTGCTGCAGGTACTGACAGATCTCAAGCAGGGTTGTTGCTGCTTTTACCTCAACATTCTCCACCAGCGCGGCTTCATTGGCGTTTTCAAATGGCAGTACCAGCTTGCGCCTGCTCAGCTGCGCGCCGAGAGCCGCCGGCAGGCTGCCGTTTACAGCACGCAAGTGACCGGACAGTGCCAGTTCGCCGTGAAATTCATGTGATTCCAGCATATCGGCTTTAATCTGATCGGAAGCGGCAAGAATTCCAAGAGCAATCGGCAAATCATAGCGGCCGCCTTCCTTGGGTAAATCAGCGGGGGCCAGGTTGACGGTAATGCGCCTCATCGGAAATTCAAAATGTGAATTCTGAATGGCGGCGCGAACCCGGTCCTTGCTTTCACGTACGGCAGCTTCCGGCAGACCTACGATCGATAAGGCAGGCAGACCATTGGCGATGTGAACTTCGACGATGACTTCGGGTGCGCTGATTCCGACCAGCGCGCGGGTGATGACCCTTGCCAGGCGCATTAGAGCAGTGACGAGGGACGAGTAACGAGGGACGAGGTAAATATAATAGACATCCTGTCAATATACGGCATGTAAAGCTCCTTGCTATGACGTGTTTAATGAATATTTTCAGATATTAATGAATTGAGATTGCGAAAGCTAATTTGATTAATTCCAGTTGTAGGGTGGGCTTTGCCCACCGTGATCATACATTGGTGGGCAAAGCCCACCCTACGGGTAATATCAAGAGGTAAGGGATAGTGAAGAGTAGCAGGTAAATAAATATATCCTTTGCGCCCTTTGCGTCTCTGCGTTGAAAGCTTTTAGCTCTTTTGTTCCAGCTCGTCTAACAGCTTCTCCAGTTTCTCCAGCTTTTCACGGGTGCGTACCAGCAAGGCAGTCTGCACATCAAATTCTTCACGCGTGACCAGGTTCATTTTTGAAAGCGCGTTCTGTAGCAGGCTATGGATATTGGATTCCAGGTCATCCTGCATTTGCTGCACATTTTCCGGCAACAGCGAGGTGATTTTTCTGGCCAGGTCGTTTAATGAGTCGCGATTAACCATATTGGAAGCTGTCCTGTATGCATTGAATTGGAGCGAATATCTTACCCCAATGAAGACGCACCTGTATGGGGCGCCAACAATTTGCACGCGCACCAAGTTAGTGCGGCTAGTTCATTAAAAAATACTAATATTCGCTATACGTTTATATAAGCAATTGATCTTATAGTAAATAAAAAAGTTGGCACGATGGCTGCTTTTAGCTTGTTACAGTTTTATGAACTGAACCTCTTTCTTAACTATTTGGAGCCAACAAATGACGAATTCTAAAACTTTCACAGCAATTGCTTTGGGGGCTGCTGTTACAGCGGCATTAACGAGTGGTGTTGCGGTAGCGGAAGTTACCGCTAACGCAGCAGCTACGAATAACTACATCTGGCGTGGTATCACCCAGACCAGGGACCAGGCAGCTATCCAGGGTGGTATCGACTGGGGTCATGATTCCGGCTTATATGCCGGTACGTGGCTGTCCAATGTTGATTTTAGTGATCTTACAACAGCGCGTGATGACACCGGTTACGAAATGGACCTTTATGCCGGTTTTGCCAATTCGATAGGCAGTTTCGATTATGACCTCGGTGTGATCACCTACCAGTACCCGGTCACTCCTGAAATCAATTTCACCGAAGCTTATGTTGCAGGCACGTGGAAGGTATTGACTCTTGGTGTTAACTACACCGTGGATACAACATCAAGCAACGAAAACGCAGGTGGGGTGTTTGATAAAGGCGATACCTATGCCTATGGCAGCCTGGACTTCGGTACCAAGGCGGGTGACTTCAGCCTGTTCGCTGGCAGCTACATGTTCGATAACAGCAGCCAGTCAGGTAATCCAGATTTTGATTACATTCACTACGGTGCCGCCTGGAGTAAAGGTGATTTCCGTTTTGCAGCAGAGCAAAATGATATCGACGCTAACCACCCAATTTCAGGCGGTGATCCCACGGCCGACAATGTTCGCTTTACGGTTACTTGGAGTAAAGACTTCGAGTTGATGTAAGGGATAACCAATCAACATTAATCCTTTAACCGAGTGTCTCGCCCTTGAAGTTTGAGGGCGAGCACATTCCCAGGAGTGCATATCAAATGAAACTGATTACTGCAATTATCAAACCTTTCAAGCTCGACGATGTTCGTGAAGCGCTGTCAGAAATTGGCGTGCAGGGCATCACCGTGACTGAAGTGAAAGGTTTCGGCCGACAAAAAGGCCACACAGAACTCTACCGTGGTGCGGAATACGTCGTTGATTTTCTGCCCAAGGTGAAACTGGAAGTTGCTGTTGCTGCTGACATGGCTGAAAAAGTCATTGAATCAATCCGCAATGCTGCCAACACTGGCAAGATTGGCGATGGCAAGATCTTCGTCTCTCCAGTTGAAGAAGTTATTCGAATCCGAACCGGTGAAAGCGGCGCTGAAGCGCTGTAATCGCCCTAACCGAATCTGGAGGATCTAATTGTGGATCAAGTACTAGAACTCAGCTACGCGCTGGATACATTTTATTTCTTAGTTATGGGGGCCTTCGTGATGTGGATGGCTGCCGGTTTTGCCATGTTGGAAGCCGGCCTGGTTCGTTCCAAGAACACCACGGAAATTCTGCTCAAAAACATCGCCCTGTTTGCCGTTGCCTGCACCATGTACATGATTATGGGTTACAACATCATGTACCCGGGTGAAGCCGTCAATTCATGGTGGCCGGGTATTTCATTCTTCCTCGGTGGTGACAATGCGACTGCAGATGTTATCGCCGGCGGTGAGGATGCACCTTACTACTCAAGCCTGTCAGACTTCTTCTTCCAGGTCGTGTTCGTAGCCACTGCGATGTCTATCGTTTCAGGTGCTATTGCAGAACGCATGAAACTGTGGAGCTTCCTTATCTTCGCCGTTGTTATGACCGGCTTCATCTACCCGATGCAGGGTTACTGGAAGTGGGGCGGCGGTTTCCTCGACGCTGCCGGCTTCAGTGACTTCGCCGGCTCAGGTGTGGTGCATCTGTGTGGTGCTACCGCGGCTCTGGCGGGTGTACTGCTGCTGGGTGCTCGCAAGGGCAAATACGGCAAGAACGGTGAAGTTCACCCGATTCCCGGTGCCAACCTGCCGCTGGCTACACTGGGTACCTTCATCCTGTGGCTGGGCTGGTTTGGTTTCAACGGCGGCTCCGAGCTCAAGATCTCCAACGTTGAAGAAGCCAATGCAGTTGCGATGGTATTCGTCAACACCAATGCCGCTGCTGCCGGTGGTGTCATCGCGGCCCTGATCGCAGCCAAGCTGCTGTTCGGCAAGGCTGACCTGACCATGGCATTGAACGGCGCCCTGGCTGGCCTGGTTGCCATAACGGCTGAACCGCTGACCCCGACGCCGGGTATCGCCACGCTGATCGGCATGGTCGGTGGTGTCCTGGTCGTGTTCTCCATCGTAATGATGGACAAGGTCAAGATCGACGATCCGGTGGGTGCCATCTCGGTACACGGTGTAGTCGGTATGTGGGGTCTGCTGGCAGTGCCGCTGACCAATAGTGATGCGGCCTTTGGTTCGCAGATCTATGGCCTCGGCGTGATTTTCGCATGGACATTTGCTACCAGCTTCATCGTATGGATGATCCTGAAAATGGTTATGGGTATTCGCGTAACCGATGAAGAGGAATACGAAGGTATGGACCTTGCTGAATGTGGTATGGAAGCTTATCCGGAATTTATCAGCGCGAAGTAAGACTCCTGTTGGTAATGTGGTTGGCCGGGCATGCAAATGCCCGGCCTTTTTTTATGCTCGATGCAGTGCCCACAATACAAAGACCGGGGCAAATATGGTAAAAAGTCCCTCAGTAGTCGAGTTGTTGAGCC
>Ga0316193_10004324_pt1 | contig 10435 bp, 19 predicted proteins | sample MerIslsedime2_MG_FD_207735 | JGI IMG/M metagenome (GOLD analysis project Ga0316193, IMG submission 207735) | Coastal sediment microbial communities from Maine, United States - Merrow Island sediment 2 | ecosystem: Environmental > Aquatic > Marine > Coastal > Sediment | place: USA: Maine...
TTACGTGCAGACATCGCGGGGGCGGTCATAAACGGCATTACAGGGTTATCGATTTTAAAAGAGATAAAATAGGGATTCCTGCCAGAGTGGCTACTATAGAGTATGACCCGAATCGATCTGCACGGATTGCGCTTCTCCACTATGCTGATGGTGAAAAGCGATACATACTGGCACCGGTGAATCTTCAGGTCGGCGACACCGTGATTTCAGGACCTGAAGCAGATATAAAACCAGGCAATACATTACCCCTTAACAAGATTCCTCTTGGAACACATATTCATAACATTGAATTGCGTATCGGAAAGGGTGGACAGATTGTAAGAAGCGCCGGAACATACGCCCAGTTAATGGCAAAGGAAGATCGCTATGTGCTTATAAAACTTCCATCCGGAGAAGTCCGAATGATCCTTTCGAACTGCAAGGCTACCATCGGTCAGCTTGGAAACGTGATCCATGAGAATATATCTCTTGGTAAAGCAGGACGCAAACGATGGCTCGGCAGACGTCCCAAAGTTAGAGGTGTCGCCATGAACCCCGTTGACCATCCAATGGGTGGCGGTGAGGGAAGATCTTCCGGCGGACGACATCCATGCAGCCCTTGGGGTATGCCGGCAAAGGGTTTTAAAACGCGCAAAAAAAGAAAAAGCAATCGCTATATTATTAAAAAGCGTACGAAAAGATAGCAGGAGAAGTTATGCCACGATCGTTGAAAAAAGGTCCGTTTGTTGATCAAAAACTGTATAAGAAAGTGCGTATCACCCAGGAGACCCGGAGCAGTCGAGTGATTAAGACATGGTCCAGAAGGTCGACAATAATTCCTGAGATGGTGGGTATTACCTTGGCGGTTCATAATGGAAGAAAGTTTATTCCCGTATTTGTAACAGAGGACATGGTAGGACATAAGCTCGGTGAATTTTCACCGACTCGGACGTATTATGGTCATGCTGCTGATAAAAGATCAAGGTTAAAGCGATAAAGCTGTCAGAAAAGGAAGTGTTTGTAATGGAAGTTAAAGCTGTAGCAAAATATGTTCGCATTTCTCCTCAGAAAGTTCGTAAATTGATTGATGGTGTTAAGGGAAAACCCGTAGAAGAGGGCCTGAACATGCTCAAATTTATGCCGCAGAAGGCAGCATCAATCGTTGAAAAAATAATCAGAAGCGCTGTGGCAAATGCTGATCAATATCCGGATATGGATGTCGATTCTCTGGTTATTCATAATATTACGGCGGACCAGGGGCCAACGTTGAAGCGTTTCAAAGCTAGAGCGCGCGGCAGAGGCACACGTATATTAAAAAGGACCGCCCATATAACGGTAATTTTATCTGAAGGTTAGATCTAAAAAGGAGGTAACAGCTTGGGCCAGAAAGTAAATCCTATTAGTTTGAGATTGGGTATTGTTAAAACCTGGGAATCTCGGTGGTATGCTGGAAAAAAATATGCTGATTATATTCTGGAAGATTATAATATAAGAAAGTTTATAAAAAAGAGACTATACCATGCAGGTATTTCAAGGGTTGAAATTGAAAGATCGTCCAAGCGTGTCAGGCTCCGTGTATTTACATCCAGGCCCGGAATTGTCATCGGAAAAAAGGGGTCTGAAATTGCGTTACTCAAAAAAGAACTTGAAAAAATTGTTTCACATGAAGTCATTATCGATATCCAGGAAGTCAGAAAACCCGAGCTTGATGCCCAGCTTGTCGCTGAAAATATAGCACTTCAGATTGTACGGAGGGTTGCATTTCGACGTGCCATGAAGCGCGGCATTTCATCCGCGATGCGATTTGGTGCCGAGGGTATAAAAATTATATGTTCAGGCCGGTTGGGCGGGGCCGAGATGGCGAGGACCGAACAGTATAGAGAGGGCCGAATACCTTTACATACTTTAAGGGCGGATATAGACTACGGTTTTGTAGAAGCTCGCACAACATACGGAATTATCGGTATAAAGGTGTTTATTTTTAAAGGAGAAATTTTAAAAAAAGATAAGGTGGCGATTGGTGGTTAGGTCTGGATCGTTGTGCAAGCCATCTCAAAAATACATCTAACGCCCAATTACGGTGTTGCGAGCTTCTTCAAAATGCTCACATACTCTCTTCATGTATGCTGCGTTTTTCATCGGCTCACGCCTTGTCTTTGAGCATAATCTGCAATTTTGAGATGGCCTGTAGAAAAGCTACTTTTTGACTTTTATTTGGTACCAAACATAGTCGTAATGGAGATATAAGGGATGCTTAGTCCAAAAAAAGTAAAATTTCGAAAACAGCAAAAAGGCAGGATGAGAGGGATTTCATATCGGGGATGTAATCTCGATCACGGTGAATTTGGATTGCAGGCCGTAGAGTGCGGGACAATCAGTTCAAAGCAGATTGAGGCCGCACGTATCGCAATGACACGGCATGTGAAAAGAGGCGGAAAGATGTGGATAAGGATATTCCCGGACAAACCGTTCACGAAAAAGCCTGCTGAAGTCAGAATGGGAAAAGGAAAAGGATCTCCTGAAGGATGGGTGGCCGTCGTTCGCCCCGGGAGAGTTCTCTATGAAATGGAAGGTGTTCCCAGAGACCTGGCCAAAGAAGGGTTTCGGCTTGCCTCACATAAGCTTTCTGTAAAAACAAGGTTTATAGAGAGGGGTGATTTGTAATGAAAGCGAGTGAGATTAAAGATCTGAGCATGGAAGAAATGCTCCGAAAACTTGATGATCTTAAAGAGGAATTTTTTAACTTGCGCTTTCAGCATGAAACCGGCCAGCTCGAAAATCCCCAGAAGATGAAGCAAACTAAACGCGATATTGCCAGGGTGAAAACTTTCATAAAACAATCTGAATTAAATAACGAGGCGGGTTAAAATAATTATTACAATGAAGAAACGATTATTGAAAAGACAGATGGTCGGAACTGTTGTAAGCGACAAGATGGACAAGACTGTAGTTGTCCTGGTTGAGAGACTGGTTAAGCATAGACTTTATAAAAAGTATATTAGAAGACGCGCCAAATTTGCAGCTCATGATGAAAATAATGCTTCTCGTATTGGCGACAAAGTGTTGATCATCCAGTCCAGTCCAATTAGCAAAACCAAGAAGTGGCGTGTTAGAGAAATTGTCGAAAAAGCTGTTTAATTCTTAAATTACGGTTTCTTAGCACATCAAAAAACATGACTTTTTACGAACGTTTTAGGTTTTAAAGGTCTATAAAGAGAGTTGAAGATAAAAACCTAAAGTATGATGAATTTATTTTATAAATTCATATTTATATAAGGAAAGTAAAAAAGATGATTCAGGCGGAGACAAGATTGACTGTGGCGGACAATTCTGGAGCCAAGATATTATACTGCATAAAAGTTCTTGGGGGTTCACGAAGAAGGTATGCAAGTGTCGGTGACATCATTGTTGTATCTGTTAAAGAAGCCATACCGAATACCAAGGTCAAAAAAGGGGATGTTTTGAAGGCTGTTGTGGTTCGAACCAAAAAGGAGATTCGAAGACCGGATGGGTCATACATACGATTTGATGATAATTCGGCTGTTTTAATTACACAGACCAGGGAACCCATTGGGACGCGAATATTCGGGCCGGTAGCGAGAGAGCTCAGAGCCAAAAGATTTATGAAAATTATATCACTTGCCCCGGAGGTATTATAGTTAAAGGCCCAGTGGAGAATTGATTCATGATAAAAAATAAATGTCACATAAAAAAAGACGATAAAGTAAAGGTTGTCGCTGGCAAGGATAAGGGTAAGATCGGTAAAGTTCTTAGTTTAAAAAGAAAGAATAGCAGAATTATTATTGAAAATATCAATATGATGAAAAAACATGCTCGGGCCAGTGCAAAGCACAGGCAGGGCGGAATAATTGAGAGTGAATCGCCGATCCATTGGTCAAACGTCATGTTGATGTGCAGCAAATGTGTTACACCCGTAAGAATCAAAATGAAGCGTCTTGAGGATGGAAAAAAGATACGAATTTGCAGTAAATGCAGTGAAATTATAGATTCTTAGGGTCGTGTGTCGGAGGGATTGAATGTCACAATTAAAACTGTATTATAATAAAGAAGTCGTTCCCAAGTTGTTGAAAACCTTTAAATACGATAACATCATGCAGGTCCCAAAGCTTGAGAAGATAGTATTGAATATGGGACTTGGCGAAGCGATTCATAACATCAAACTCCTTGATTCAGCCTTGGAAGAACTAAAAATTATATCAGGTCAGCAACCGGTTGTCACTCGTGCTAGAAAGTCCATAGCAGCGTTTAAGTTGAGGGAAGGAATGCCTATAGGCTGTCGGGTTACACTCCGCTATAAACGTATGTATGATTTTTATTATAAATTAGTGAATATAGCGCTACCTCGTGTTCGTGATTTTAGAGGTCTTTCGGGAAAAGCGCTTGATGGTCACGGAAATTATACGTTGGGAATTAAAGAGCACATTATTTTTCCTGAAATCGATTACGATAAAATCGATAGAATCAAAGGTCTTAACATTACGATAGTTACATCTGCAAAGACGGATGAAGAGGGGAAAGAACTTCTAAAATCAATGGGTATGCCGTTCAGGAATTGAAGAATAAGCAACGAGTGTCGATAGTCAATCAAATATGGAGGAAGATTTGGCAAAAAAATCTCTAAGAATAAAAGCAGTTAAAAAACCCAAGTTCAAAGTGAGAACATACAACCGGTGCCCCATTTGCGGCAGACCAAGGGGATTTTTAAGGAAATTTGGAATTTGTCGTATTTGTTTTCGAAATCTCGCCTCCCAAGGAAAACTTCCGGGTGTAGTGAAATCAAGCTGGTGATTGTTTAAAACCGGCTTAAGTGTACTCAAATTGTGTTTATACTGAGAAATTAGGCATAAAAGCTTAAAGAAACAAATTAATAACGGAGAAATTTATTGTGATGAGCGATCCAATTGCTGACATGCTGACCAGAATAAGAAACGCCGGAAAGGCAAAATTCAATAGTGTCGACATTCCAGGGGCAAAATTAAAAATAGAATTGGCCCGGGTATTAAAAGATGAAGGTTTTATAAGAAATTACAAGCTCATTAAAGATAAGAAGCAAGGCATCTTACGTGTTTATCTTAAATATGATGAAAAAGAGACCCACGCAATTTATGGCCTTGAGCGCGTCAGTAAACCCAGTAGACGTGTTTATGCCAAGAGCAAGGATGTAAAACCGGTTTTGAACGGAATGGGTATTGCAGTTTTATCAACCTCAACAGGAATAATGACGGATAAGAAGGCCAGAGCTAAAAATGTGGGAGGAGAAATTCTCTGCAATATTTGGTAAGTTTATCACTCGTTATTGATAGATGATTTAAATAATGAATTACCGATAAGGACGTAATCAATGTCAAGAGTAGGAAAAACACCGATAAGTATACCTGATAAGACCAAAATAACCTATAAGGACAGAATTATTACTGTGCAGGGTGAAAAGGGGACACTTACAAGATCTGTTCATCCAGCAGTTGATTTAAAGATAGAAGATGGAATGATAAAGGTGGACGTTGTTAAAGATGACAGGACCAGTGGGGCTTTGCGAGGATTGACGCGTAGCCTTGTCGCCAATATGGTTATCGGTGTGAACAAAGGATTTGAAAGAGTTCTTGAAATACATGGTATCGGCTATCGTGCAGTGCTTAGTGGTAACTGTATCGAATTTAATCTCGGATATTCACATCCTGTTAAATTTGATCTTCCCGAAGGTATCTCAGCATCCATTGACAAAAGGAACGTTATAAGATTGACCGGTATCGACAAAGAGTTGTTAGGTCATACCGCTGCATCTATTAGGAGATTGAGGCCGCCCGAAAGCTATAAGGGTAAGGGAATAAAATATGCTGAGGAACGTATTCAGCGCAAGGCTGGGAAATCTGGAGCCACAGCATTATAAGGTTATAGAATATGGGGTCATTGAATTTTAAAAAAAGAGCGCGCTTAAAGAGGAAAAAAAGGATCAGGAAAAATCTGGTCGGCACACAGGAACGTCCTAGACTGAGTGTTTTTCGAAGCTCAAAACATATCTACGCTCAAGTCATTGATGATACGTATGGACGTACTCTGGTGGCTGCATCAAGTATGGAAAAAGTAGTAAAAGAACACCCTGAATTTGAAAATAAAGTTGCCGTGGCAGGTTTTGTCGGGAAACTTATCGGTGAGCGGGCTGTAAAAAAGGGTATAAGCAAGGTTGTTTTTGACCGAAATGGTTTTTTATATCACGGTCGAGTTAAAGCTATTTCAGATGGTGCCCGTGAGACGGGTTTGGATTTTTAGACTTTAATGCTTTTGGTGTCTAATTGAAATCACAGAGTTTAGTAACGCTTAATGACATGTGATTTGAGTCATCCATGATGAAGGAGGCAGATTTTTGTTCAAACAGGATAAAGGCGAAAATCAGTTAATTGATAAGGTTGTTTACATTAACCGTGTTGCAAAGGTTGTCAAGGGCGGCCGCAGGTTCAGCTTCAGCGCAATCGTTGTGGTTGGTGATGGTGAAGGAAGCGTTGGCTACGGACTTGGAAAGGCAGGTGAAGTGCCTGAGGCAATTCGCAAAGGTATAGAGAAAGCTAAAAAGAACATGGTCAAAATACCTTTGATTAATGAGACGATACCTTATGTCGTTGTCGGAAAATATGGAGCCGGCCGTGTTCTGTTAAAACCTGCCTCCAAAGGTACCGGCCTTATCGCAGGCGGAGCTGTTCGAGCTGTGCTGGAAGCTGCAGGTATTCAGAATATTCTGACAAAGTGTATGGGGTCGCATAATCCTCATAATGTCGTCAAGGCCACCATTGAAGGTCTTTCTCGATTGGAGAGTCGCGAACAGGTTGCTGCCAGGCGAAATATTGAAGTAGAGGCCCTTTAGATCACTTTTAACTTTTCCGGGTTGTCTGGGTTCGGATTTTCAAATTAAGAATGAGGATTGATGACGATAAGCTGTAGATTAAAAGATCCAGGGCAATCAAATTGGCCATCGGCAATGGTTAATGGTGAGGAATAATAAATGAGTGGAATGTTGAAAATAACTCTTGTGAAAAGCATGATTGGAAGGCCCGAAAAACACCGGAAAGTACTGCGAGGCATGGGACTGACAAAGATTAATAGAACGGTTGAACTTGAAGATACGCCTTCTATTCGAGGAATGGTCCACGTGGTTTCGCATCTGGTGAAAGTCGAGGAAAAAATAGATGAAACTGAATGAATTGTCACCACCGGACGGATCGCGCGGAACCCGAAAACGTGTAGGGCGTGGTGTGGGATCAGGTAAAGGAAAAACAGCCGGAAGAGGTACAAAAGGTCATAACAGCCGCAGTGGAGGCGGTGTAAGGCCTGGTTTTGAAGGCGGCCAAATGCCGATTCATCGTCGTTTGCCCAAACGCGGCTTTACCAATATATTTAAAAAGAAAATAGCCGTAATTAATATTCGTGACTTGGCAAAGTTTGAGAGCGGGAGTATTGTGGACGAGGCATCCCTTATTCGAGCCGGTCTTGTTAAAGGCCGAAGAGACGGTATTAAACTGCTCGGACAAGGAGAGATTAAAATTCCGCTTACAATCAAGGTGAATGGGGTCAGTAAAAACGCCAGAGAAAAAATCATTGCCGCGGGCGGGAATATAGAGGTTGGTTAATATGCTTGGTGGTGGGTTCGGAAATATATTCAAAATACCGGAGCTGAAAAAAAGGATTTTATATACATTAGGACTACTGATTGTCTATCGTATTGGTGTTCATGTTCCAACTCCAGGTATAGACTCTGTGGCCCTGGCCTCTTTTTTTGCGCAAGCAAAAGGGACGTTGCTTGGTCTTTTTGATATGTTTTCGGGCGGCGCTTTAGAGCGGCTTTCTGTTTTTGCTCTTGGGATAATGCCCTATATCAGTGCATCGATTATACTTCAGCTTTTAACGGTGACAATTCCGCATTTAGAACGCTTGTCTAAAGAGGGTGAACAGGGAAGAAAAAAGATAACACAGTACACCCGTTACGGCACGATACTGCTCAGCGTAATTCAGGGATTCGGTATTAGTATCGGCCTTGAACAAATGACTTCTCCCGGTGGAGCCCCGGTGGTTATTTTGCCCGGATGGGCATTCAGACTCATGACAGTAATGACCCTAACGGCGGGGACGGCCTTTATTATGTGGCTGGGTGAACAAATTACTGAACGGGGTATCGGCAACGGTATTTCTCTTATCATATTCGCCGGCATTGTCGCACGAATGCCAATTGCAACTGGAAATACATTCCGCCTCCTTTCAACAGGTGAAATGGGGTTGTTTGTTGTTCTCATTTTGGTTGTTCTAATGATAGGTGTTATCGCTTTCATCATCTATATGGAGCAGGGCCAGCGGCGGATATCGGTTCAGTATGCCAAAAGAGTCGTCGGCCGAAAAATGTATGGTGGTCAAAGCACTCATCTGCCGCTAAAGGTTAATACCTCAGGTGTAATACCACCGATTTTTGCTTCATCAATTATAATGTTTCCGGCAACATTGGCCAGCTTTATTGCAGTTCCATGGATGCAGAGTGTGGCTTCAGCCATGAGGCCGGGTAACATTGCGTATGAAACTTTATATGTCGGGTTTATATTCTTTTTCTGCTACTTTTATACCGCCATTACTTTTAATCCCGCCGATGTTGCAGATAATATGAAAAAACAGGGTGGATATATTCCAGGTATCCGCCCGGGTAAACGTACGGCAGACTATATCGATAGGGTTTTGACTCGAATTACTTTAGGCGGGGCTATATATGTTTCTGCAGTGTGCGTATTACCATCTGTTTTAATGACAAAGTTTAATGTTCCTTTTTATTTTGGCGGTACTGCTCTTTTAATTGTGGTGGGGGTTGCCGTCGATACCATTCAGCAAATAGAATCTCATATGCTGACCCGACATTACGAAGGATTTTTAAAAAAGGGCGGGGCCGGAAGGAAAGGAAGATTCTAACACTTTTTAGCGAACAAGTAGGGGGCAAAAATGCCGAAAGAAGAGGCAATTAAAGTTGAAGGTGTAGTGCTCGAGACATTGCCCAATGCAATGTTCAAGGTAGAGCTAGAAAATAAGCATCAGGTGCTTGCGCACATTTCCGGTAAGATGCGCATGCATTTTATTAAAATATTGCCTGGAGACAAAGTCACAGTTGAACTTTCTCCATATGATTTATCTCGTGGAAGAATAACATACAGGTCAAAATAAAAAGGTAATCGGTTATGGGTATCGGTTGTCTGTAGGGAGCTGATCTCTTTTGATTGATACCCTTTTAAAGGAGTATTTTGAATGAAAGTAAGAGCATCGGTTAAGAAAATATGCGCCAAGTGTAAGATCGTTCGCAGAAAAAGAGTTGTTAGGGTTATCTGCGAGAATAAACGGCACAAACAAAGGCAGGGATAAAAAAGGAGGATTAGCTTTGGCAAGAATTTCAGGAGTAGATTTGCCGAGACGCAAACGAATTGAGGTGGGACTTACATATATTTATGGTATCGGTCCAGGTATTTCAAAGCGAATACTCCAACAGCTAAATATTAATGCTGATACAAAGACAGATGATTTGTCAGAATCTGAGATAAACAGTATCCGCAAATTAATTGATAGAGATTATAAAGTTGAAGGAGAACTTCGTACCGAAGTTTCAATGAATATTAAAAGATTGATGGATCTTGGATCATACCGAGGTCTTCGCCATCGAAAGTCGCTGCCGGTGCGTGGACAGCGGACAAGTACAAACGCACGAACTCGAAAAGGACCCAGAAGATCAGCTATCAAGAAGAAGGGTGGCATTAGAAAATAATAAAAAGTTATTTGTTATTAGAGTTGATAATGTTCAATGATGGATAACGAATCGGTTGTCAGGAGCATAAACCATGGCAAAAAAAGTTCGAACCAAACGAAAAGAAAAGAAAAATATACCCAGCGGGATCGTTCATATTCAGTCGACTTTTAACAATACGATCGTTACAATTACAGATCCTGCGGGTAATGTCGTCGCCTGGTCGAGTGCGGGGGTCCAGGGTTTTAAGGGATCACGAAAGAGTACACCATTTGCTGCTCAGATCGCAGCAGAAGATGCTGCTAAAAAGGCAATGGAACACGGGATGAAAAATGTAGAGGTGTACGTTAAAGGTCCGGGTTCCGGACGGGAATCCGCTCTTCGATCACTGCAGGCGGCAGGATTTAACGTTTTAATGATTAAGGATGTAACACCCATACCGCATAATGGTTGTCGACCACCCAAGCGAAGAAGGGTTTGAATAATTGAAAATTGAAGGTTGAATAATTGAAAAATTATCTGAATATTTCATCAGCTTTTTCACATAAATATTCAATTTTCATTTAAAAGGAGGAATACTTGGCTCGATATACAGGTTCAGTATGCCGGATATGCCGGCGCGAAAACTTAAAATTGTTTCTTAAGGGAGACCGCTGTTATTCGGATAAATGTGCTTTC
>Ga0316193_10004326_pt1 | contig 10430 bp, 9 predicted proteins | sample MerIslsedime2_MG_FD_207735 | JGI IMG/M metagenome (GOLD analysis project Ga0316193, IMG submission 207735) | Coastal sediment microbial communities from Maine, United States - Merrow Island sediment 2 | ecosystem: Environmental > Aquatic > Marine > Coastal > Sediment | place: USA: Maine...
TTTTCTTGTTTTACCTTGCGGTAGGCCTCGATGGCCAGAGAAATATTTTTCTCGGCGGCAACACGACCGACACTCAAATAAACAGGGTCCTCCGGTCTGACCCCCCATGCCTTACGTAAGTCCTCACACCGATGCCGTGGATGAAATAAGTGGGTATCGACACCGCGCTCAAGTAGCGAGACATTTTCAAACCCTTCACTGGTCAGCCTGTGGGCGAGTTTTTCATTGGGGACCAGCGTCCCGTGGGTCTGGTTATGAAAACGGCGCAAATATCCAAAAATAAAATACTTTAATACGCCAAGATGATAATGATCCGCATAGCTATGAAAATTGGTATGAAAACCACTTAACACAGGGATACCCAGGCGTTTTGCGATGGTGAGTGCGGAACGGCCCAAAAAGCCTTCCGTTGCGATATAAATCACATCGGGCTTGTGTTCACGCCACAAGCGGTTCAGTTTAAACCCGGCAGGAAAACCCAGATGTAAACCCTTATAGCCGGGTACCGGCAAGCCGGATACCAGGGTCGTGTATGGGGTATGACAACAACCGGGGCGATCATAGGTTTGTTGGCGCGGCCGCACCAGGGAAACGTGATGACCTCTTTCCAACATACCCCGGACCAACTGTGACAGGGTCATGGCAACGCCGTTGACCTCTGGCGGATAGGTTTCTGTGACAAAACAGATATGCATAAAATAACCATCTAATATCAAATATTTACAATATATTCTAATAATGAGTATTTACTGCATTTATGAAGCTTCGGTTAAGGTTTTGAGAGGTTTATATGAAACACCGCTAAAAAATCGCTTATAATAATTTTGCTCTATCGAATTCACCTTAATGGGCACTATAATCAAACAATATAGTATGTTTTTGTTAACAGCCATGGACACAGAGACCACCCACCGGAAAATTCAACACAGGCTGAAATATGCCGTGTTGGTTTCCCTGTACCTTTTTATTAACGCCTGCGCCTCCAACATCCCTCAGCCCATCCGTAAGGCCCCGGCTGAAGATATCAGCCTGACCCAGGTACGCCAGGCACCCAAGACCTTTCTCAACAAAAGCGTGCGTTGGGGTGGGACCATCATCGCGATTGAAAACCAGGAAAATGAAACCCACTTGACGATTCTTGCCCAGCCATTCATGGCCTATGGGGAACCCATACAAGGGGATGAAAGTTTTGGCCGCTTCATTGCCATCGTGGATTCCTTTCTCGATCCCGCCATCTATGCCAAGGGACGCGCGATCACGGTCTACGGGGAACTGCGCTCCACCGGGGAAAAGAAAATAGGCGAGTTTGACTACCTCTATGCGATGGTGAAGGCACAGCAAATCCATCTATGGGAACCACAGCTTGAGCGCGAGCACGATCCCTACCCACTCTGGTGGAATGATCCCTGGTATCCCTATTACCCATATCATCGCCATTACCTGAGGTAGCGCGCCATGACCAAACATCTTTCTCTGCTGATCATACTGTTGCTCGCGGCCTGTGCCAGTTTGCCCGAGTTTGATACCACCAAGGTCAATCGGCAACTCACGCCCGAGACGGCAAAACAAACGCCCGCCGGGGCGAAGGGACAAACCGTCCTGTGGGCTGGCACCATCCTCTCCAGCAAAAATCTGAAGACATCGACCCGTCTGGAGGTGCTGGCCTATCCTGTGGATAGCGATGGCTGGCCAGATCTCAAGGCCAAACCCAGCGGACGCTTCCTGGTCAATCATGCCGGTTATCTGGAGACAGCCGATTATGCCAAGGGCCGCCTGCTCAGCGTGGTCGGCCCCATCACCGGCATTCAAAAGGGTAAGCTGGGCGAAACCGAATACACCTACCCCGTCATCCAGGCCGAACAAAAGTATCTGTGGCCAAAATCAAGCCAAAAACGCGGTACCCGTGTCCATTTTGGCGTCGGCGTCATTTTCCACTGAGCTTTTCTGGTTAATATCCAGCCTTAATATTCTGTTCTAAGATCTTCAGTGGTATAGTCTTTTTTCTTACATCAGGATCTCATACGAGGCGGGCTTTGCGCGACAAACAACACAACAGCGACTATGTCCACTGGTTCCGGAATTCATCGCCGTATATCAATGCCTTTCGTGATCGGACCTTTGTCATTGCCTTCGGTGGCGAGATGCTCACCGACGCCCAGTTCGCAGCGCTGGTACATGATATCGCCCTGCTCAACAACCTCGGTGTGCGGCTTGTGCTTGTACACGGCGCACGCCCCCAGATCGAACAGCGTCTGCAGGAGAAAAAGGCCAAGTTCCAATACGTCAATGGCCTGCGCCTGACCGATGACATTGCCCTGGAGTGTGTCAAGGATGCCGCAGGGAGTGTTCGCGTCGAGATCGAGGCCCTGCTCTCCATGGGGGTGAGTAACACCCCCATGGATTATGCCGATATCCGTGTCGTCTCCGGCAACTTTGTCACCGCCCAACCCCTGGGCATACGGGACGGGGTGGATTATTGTCATACGGGAGAGGTAAGGAGTATCGATAGTGATGCCATCCATTGTCAACTCGATGACGGTGCCATCGTGCTGCTCTCCCCCATCGGTTATTCACCCACGGGGGAGATCTTCAATCTTAGTGCCGAGGATGTCGCCACCGCCACGGCCATCCAGCTCCAGGCCGATAAGCTGATCTATCTCATCGATGAGGATGGGGTCACCGATGAGGCACAAAACCTGTTGCATGAAATCACCGTGGCCGAGCTTGAGGCATTACGCCATGCAAATGCATCGACAGGGGAAATGGAGAAACACCTGAACAGTGTCATCACCGCCTGCCAGCACGGGGTGCCGCGCACCCACCTGATCAATCGGCATATCGACGGCGGCATCCTGCTTGAACTCTTTACCCGCGACGGCATCGGTACCCTGATCACGGCCGAAAGCTTCGAGGGTACCCGCCAGGCCGCGATTGACGATATCGGCGGCCTGCTTGAATTGATCGTGCCACTGGAAGAGGAAGGCATTCTGGTGCGCCGCTCACGCGAACGTATCGAGATGGAGATCGAACACTTCACCGTGGTCGAACGTGACGGCATGATGGTCGCCTGTGCCGCGCTCTATCCCTATGCAGAAGAAAAGATTGCCGAACTGGCCTGTCTGGTTGTCCACCCCGATTATCGTGATCAGGAACGCGGCAATATGCTGTATAACTATATCGAACGCCTGGCCCGGCAACAGGGACTGCAACGCCTGTTTGTCCTCACCACCCGTACCGCACACTGGTTTCAGGAACGTGGCTTTCAACAGGCGAAGCTCGAACAATTGCCCATGGAAAAACAGGCCATGTACAACTATCAGCGCAATTCCAAGGTCTTTATCAAGACACTTTAGCCATGATGTCACAATGAAAAAACAACAACCCTGCAGACCTTTTTTAAAGTGGGCCGGAAATAAATACCGCATCATGGAGCGTATCCAGCGTCTGTTACCCGAAGGTCAACGTTTGATTGAACCCTTTACCGGTTCCGCCGCCGTATTTCTCAATACGGAATATGATCACTATTTATTAACAGACAACAACCCAGACCTCATCAGTCTCTATCAACACCTGCAGCAACACGGCGCGGACTTTATCCATTATTGCAAACGCTTTTTTAACGGCAAACACAATACCGCGGAGCTCTATTACAAACGGCGTGATGACTTTAACAAAACCACCAACGCCAGAAAAAAGGCCGCCCTGTTTTTATACCTGAATCGTCATGGCTATAACGGCCTGTGCCGTTACAATCTGAAGGGTGGCTTCAATGTCCCCTTCGGGCGTTACAAACGGCCCTATTTCCCGGCCGAGGAGATGTTAAACTTCCACCACAAGACGCGACGGGCGGAATTCAGACTGGCCGACTTCAGTAGCGTGATGCAACAGGCGCAGAAGGGCGATGTCATCTATTGCGACCCGCCCTACCATCCCCTTTCAGCCTCGGCCAACTTTACCAGTTACAGTGCCGGTGGTTTTAAAGAGGCACAGCAACGGCAACTGGCCGAACTGGCCAAGGACTGCCGCCAACGTGAAATTCCCGTCCTGATCTCCAATCACAATACCCGCTTTACCCTTGATGTCTATAACGGTGCCCAGCTGGACCGCTTCAAGGTCAGGCGTTACATCAGCTGTAACGGCAAACAACGCAATCATGCCGGCGAGTTACTGGCCTTGTTCTCCTAAGATAAAAATGATAAACGCCTGGATTTTCCCCACGGAGGGTTCCTTTCTTTGAGCCCTTCACGACTAGTCAGCATTCACATTTTCCAATAGGCCGTGACTATTTGCTGTGCTTGGCTAACAGAAGACGTTCTTTTTTCACAATCTCCACCAATTGATGTCGTCGCTTTAAAGGCACTTGATCCAACACCATCACGCGCTCTATGTAAGACGAGGTCGCACTGAAGGTATCATGGACACACTGTTGTATATCATCAGGAGATAACGCAAAACTTTTTCCGAGTTCAACAAAGAATGCGCCATGGTCATCGTAGTTACCTGGATCAAATGGAATGGCACTCACCAGATTGTGGCGTGGCCAGGTACGCATTGGAGCAGGATCATAAACCGGTGTTAATCGGCAGCCTGATACACCACCAAGCAAAGCGATGTTATCCAGGTGCAGGTCACCATTCCCTGTCAGCAGGGCCATCAATATCCTGCGATACAGTTGCTCACCTGTCCCTTTTTCCAATATGGCCACTTGACCCAGTCGCGTAAGAATACCACCTAACTCATCCAGCAAAATATCACCCGTCTCTCGGAAGTGATGGTCACCCGTAGCGATCACTGAAAATAGAGATTCCATCGGTATTGGCCTGTTATCGACACAATCAAAACGTTCTACCGCAAGGAAATGAAGATCACCGTCATCGTAGCGATGATATAACGGAACAGGAAAACCGGCTTCCCGGTGAATATCCAGGCAGAGTGCCTCAAGTGCGAGCAGGCCTTGATATTCAGGTGGTTCAATTTTTAAAACAACATCTCTTTTGCCTGGCGTTCCAGGCGGATAAAAATTGGCGGCTGGATCGGTAGTATCAATAGAGACCAATAGCTTTGGGATCATGCCGCCCACCGATGGCGTTGGCCCCAGTGCCTGTTCAATCAGCAATGGATCAAAATCGATATTTTCATCCAGCACATTACGCTTAAGCATGCGCCAAAGTTGGGTTCGACTGTTGGCCCCATTGACCAGCGTGGCCGGCTCACTCGAAACTGTGCCGGCGCGATACCATGCTTCCGCCGCAATATCATCAGAGAAGACGTCGATATGTCCAATACCACCATGCCCCGCCATAAGCAGTAACTGCCATTCCGTTTCTATGCCTGGCGGTGGTTCTTTTCCAAGTCTGGCACGCAGGATATCGAGATAATGACTTCGTTGAAGATTGCGTGGATTATTACCCGGTATCAAGGAAACCAAGCGGGGAAAAACAGGTATGCGTTCACTAATGGGATAGGTCACAGTGTCTGTGCCCCATATCGTGCCATCACCCAGGAGACAAAATCCAGGCTGGCTCGAAGCCAGATATTCCTTCGTGTATGTGAACGACGCAAGATCACCCGTCAAAACCAGATCACCCATTTTTTGAGGCTCTCCGGAAAACCGAGTCCAGATCACAGCGTGAAGGTTACGTGCCATTGCTATTCCCCTTTATCCTCCAAGGCCTCTGAGGTACGGAAGAAGACCCCGGACTTGATCGCCTCAACGGCCTTTTCTTTCGATTTCAGAGGAATCAGGGCCAGCTCGAGATCCAATTGTGTCGCCAGCTTCTCAAGCGTGGAGGCCCGAATATCCCCACGGCTCTTCGCCTTACTGAGGCCCACCGCGGTCAAGCCCGCCATCTCCGCAAGCTGCGCCTGGGACAAGCCACGGGCCTTTCCAGACAATATAAGTTGCTTAATTAGGGACTTAATATGCTCAGACATTATACTATAGTTTAATTTTTCTGCTATTTAAGGGATAAAGTATAGCATAATTAAACTTTTATTTAATTTCAAAGCTAAAAGCAGGGTAAGAAGCCCCATACCGGATAGCCTGAGCTCAGTGAAAAAGCCCATCATGCGGTCAGAACCTACCCTGAACGGTTTAATCGATCTTCAGCCGAATTCGGATGAATTGAATAAATACGGTGTATTTATAAAATACACTGTATTGACAATCGGTCTTTTACATCTACACTGGAACCATGACAGAACACACACAAAAGCAGGTCGCTGAGACTCCCATCATCTGGGAGCGCGAAGAGCCGGTTGCGTAGTGAACGTGAAAGCGGCATGGATACGGCGAAATGGCAAGCAACGATGTGGCCCTACATGCAACGGGGGATCGCCACCGGTCGCTTTCCAATGCTCGAAAAGATCGTTCGTGATGCCACTCATCCATCAGCTGACGTCGAATTCGACCAAGGCATCAACTGTGTGCTCGACGGCATCGCGGCACGGAATGAACATTTGAGGGCTTAGTGTTCTTGCCCCGAATGTCATGAAACATGATTTTGCATCAACCATCATGAGTAACAACGACATGGCTAAAAAATCCTTTCTTGCGGAAGTTAATGGCTTTTACACACGCGTGTATCACGCCTGTGTCTTGCATGCCTTAACTGTACTGCTCATTTTTAACACACTAACGGTTTGCGCAAACGAACATATACCTGACAGACGGAAAGATCAGTTCCCCAAAACCCCCGCCCATCTCGTTGTCCCCTTGCCATATAGTTATCCAGGTATTGGTCAAGGTATCTTTGTGTTGGGTAATTTTTCCAACCTCCACGATACCACCACCGATTTTCTCGCAACAGCAGTGACCGGTGATGCCGGTGGCTACGTCCTGCAGCTGGATGAAGCCCCAATCATTGACGAACACCTGTTCGTCAAACTTTATTATCAGGACATAGATCGTGCCGTTGTCAATCAGTATGACAAGCGTGGCATGAACGACACAAGTAAAAATGACTACACGCTTCTGGACGTAAGCCTGGCCCAGGAAAAAACCGCCACATTGGACCTCACGTTTTTTGAGCGCCGCCTGAATTTCTTTTTAAAGCACACTGAATCCGAATTCGAAGTCCAGGCGATTCGCGATAACAATGGCAATTTGATCATGGCACTGGACGAACCCTACAAGGCCCAAGAGTCTAATCAGATTTACGGCTTTTCCGTTGACCTTACTGACGATTACCTGGATCCCAAAAAAGGATTTCGTTTCATGCTCTCCTATCAGGACTGGCCGGCGGAACGAGACCAGGATCCAAGTTACTATGTTCTGGATTACAATGTATTGTTATATATACCTGCATTTGAAACGGATACACTCGTATTCAATTATTACCAGTCTGATGCGCATGTAACAAAAAAGGGAAATACCAACACAGCCGATATCCGGCAGGAACTCAACATCAACTGTGCTCCAACTGATACTGAGTGTTTACAATCAGAGCAGGAATTGATCGATGATTTCATCAATCATCGTACTAACGGTACAGCGGCCAGCCTTGGGGGCAATAACCGTTTACGATCTTATCCCCAGGGCCGCTTTAAGGGAGGGCATAGCGGATTTTTTGGCACCGAATACCGCTGGAATTTCAAGCAGGAAGTGGCGCCGTTTAACTATTTATTCTGGAAAGATGTCCGAACGGAACTTCAGCTGGCATTTTTTGCGGAAGTGGGCAGCGTCTCGGAAACCGCGGGAGAACTCTGGCACGATAACCGTTACAGTTATGGTACAGGCCTTCGCCTGGTGGCTGCATCAGGCGCTGTTTACCGCGGCGATATTGCATACGGCGAAGAGGGTCACGAAATTATTGTCTACTTCTATTATCCATGGGAGTAATTTGCATGGATTAAAGCGCTGGCAGGAATAAGTACCATCGACACATACATTGAATAAATACAATGTATCGATAGATACATTATATTGTCAACCGGTCGTTTTACGTGCACCATAGAACTATGACAGAACGCACAAAAAAGCAGGCCGCAGAGACTCCCATCATCTGGGATCGCGAAGAGCCGGCTGTTCGCCCGGCTCTCGTTCCACTCAGTCGAGAGGCCATCGTTAAAGCTGCGATAGCGATCGCCGACGAGAAAGGTCTTGCCTCTGTTTCCTTGCGCAAAGTGGCCTCTGCCCTGGGCGCCGGACCGATGCGGCTCTACGGGTATATGTCGACCAAGGAGGAACTACTCGAACTCATGGTGGACGTGGTCTATGGGGAGATGCTGTCCGCTGGAAGAGTCGATGGCGATTGGCGCGGTGCCCTCCGTTCGATCGCCCACCGTACTCGGCAAGCAGCCCAGAGGCACAAATGGTTCATCGAACTATTGGGGGGCCGCCCTCACTTTGGGCCAAACGCGCTGGCGTTTCGCGAGCAGTCATTTGGCGCATTGAACGACATTCCCGGCTTCGAGAACATCGATGTGGCCATGGAGGCACTCAAAACCGTCAACGCCTACGTGATCGGCGCAATTTGGGACGAGACAAGCCAACAGCGTAGTGAACGTGAAAGCGGTATGGATACGGCGGAATGGAAAGCAGCGATGTGGCCCTACATGCAACGGATGATCGCCACCGGTCGCTTTCCAATGCTCGAAAAGATCGTTCGTGATGCCACTCACCCATCAGCTGACGTCCAATTCGACCAAGGCATCAACTGCGTGCTCGACGGCATCGCGGCACTACTGGCGCGGTGAACAAAGAAGAAACAGGAGTTTAGCGTATTTTGGTAATGGGATGAGCTTGCTTGAATTTGTACGAATAAGTAACTAACAAGCATTTCGGAATGACTTTATCAATATTGAAGGTAGTTGCGTACCAGACCAGTAATCCATTCAATAAATACCTGAAGTTTTTTGGAAACATTTTTCCTACTGGAATAAATAAGTGAAACCGGCATCGGTTCAGCGCTGAAATCCTTTAGTATTTCTACCAGCGCACCCTCTTTCAAATATCGTCTTACCCCGATCTCGGGCACCTGTATTATTCCCAATCCTGCCAGGCAAGCATATAAATAGGCCTCGACGCTGTTTACCCTGACCGAGTACCTCATTTGTAAATTACGGTACTGATCGCCGTCCCAGTATTCCCAACCCGCAGATTTGGAGCCGAGCGATGTAACATAATCAACCAGCTTGTGATTTGCCAGGTCTTCCAATCTTTCGGGGACACCGAACTCTTCTATATAAGTGGGACTCCCACAATTGATGATTTGCATATTTCCAAGTGGCTTGGCGATCAGGGTGGAGTCTGCTAACGCACCCACACGAATCACGCAATCGAAACCTTCCCGAACAAGGTCTACTTCGTAATCGACACAGCTGAGCTCCAGAGAAATATTCGGGTATTTTTTAATGAATTCGGGTAGATGAGGAATGACAAGATTTTTCGCAATCCCCAAGTTCATATCGATGCGCAGTTTGCCGGAGATAGTCGATGTGTTCTGCAACTGTGATTCGACAACAGCCAGTTCTTCCATGACATGTTTACAACCTTCGTAATAGTCCACGCCATCCTGAGTCAGTTGCACCCGACGTGTCGTACGATGAAACAACCGTGTGCCGAGGCGGCTTTCCAGTGACTGCACAGCTCCAGAAACCTTGGCCTTGGGAATTGCCAGATCCTGAGCTGTTCTAGTGAAGCTTAGTAGCTCTGCAACCCGGGTAAATATATACATGGCTTCGAGTTTATCCATGTTCCCCCGCCCTCGATTGTTATCAATTTATGAACAGTATATGTCATTTTTTATTGTTTATCTTCGATTACTGAAACAATAAGCTAAATGCATCGCCAATCACTCATTCCACCAAGATTGGCCGATTTCATAACATGCAAAGGAGAATTGAATATGAGTAATACCAAACTGGCGCTGATAACGGGAGGTAACCGTGGCCTCGGTAAGAACACGGCTCTAGCCTTGGCGCAGTCAGGTATGGATATCATACTGACCTATCGCAGCAAGGAGACAGAAGCTCACCAGGTCGTTGATGAGATTAAAGGGCTGGGCAGGAAGGCGGTATGCCTGCAACTCGATGTCGGGGAAACGGGGCAATTCAGCCCATTTGCCAAACAGCTTGGAGCCGTTCTGCAGGAAGAATGGCAACGGAGCACGTTCGATTATCTGGTAAACAATGCCGGTACAGGCGTGCACAAATCATTTATGGACACCACAGAGGCTGATTTTGACCAGCTATTAAGCGTGCATTTCAGAGGCGTGTTTTTCCTAACCCAGATGCTGTTGCCATTGATCACCGACGGTGGTCGGATCATTAATATTAGTAGCGGGTTGACGCGATTCAGTGTTCCAGGTCACGCCGCCTATGCCTCCATAAAGGGAGCCGTTGAAGTTTTGAGTCGGTACCTGGCCAAAGAGCTCGGGCCACGTGGCATACGCGTGAACACAGTTGCCCCCGGAGCGATTGAGACCGAT